>Ga0067045_1027677_pt1 | contig 71618 bp, 69 predicted proteins | sample TerdegcTABiofilm_FD_59184 | JGI IMG/M metagenome (GOLD analysis project Ga0067045, IMG submission 59184) | Combined Assembly of (Gp0054472, Gp0054536) Wastewater bioreactor microbial communities from Singapore -Terephthalate degrading...
CGAGCCACAAATCGCAGGCGTTCATCCATCTTTGTTCCGTCCTTCCATGGCATCCCAACCTCCCGCCAAAGCGAAAAGTGTTACCCATGTGTCCGGTACAATCTGTCACCTATGTCTCAGGTCGCTCACCCGGACAATCAAGACAAAGAATGCCTTCGGGCATGTTTTTGGTAATTGCGGCGAGTACCCTGGCACCCTCGTCACAATACGCTGGTGGCGCTCCGGATAGGTGCGGTGCGTCGTCTGTTTTACCCTAAAGCTCAACTAACAGCAGCTCGCCGCCGGACACCGGCGGGTGAGTTGTGATTCCCATCTGCGCGGCCGCGAGGCAAATCAGATGACGAAGGATGTCTTACAGGAGCGCCTGGCGTTTCCGGTTCCAGGTGAGGCGCGTCATTCCCGCGGCAGGGACCATTCGCCTTCGCCCAGATGGCGTTGCATCATGACGGTGTCTTCCCATTGGCCGAATTTCAGGCCGACGGCTTTCAGTGTGCCAACATTACTGAAACCGAGGCTCCGGTGAAGCGCCATGCAGGCCTCGTTGCGGCTGGTGCCCATCACCGCCAGCATTTGCCGCCATGGCCCGGCTTCACACCGCGCAATCAGCTGGGAAAGCAGCGCGCTCCCCACGCCTCGTCCGCCGAAGACATCGCTCACATAGATGGAATCCTCGACCGTATATTTGTAGGCAGACCGGCTGCGGTAGGGTGAGGCATAGGAGAAGCCGATCACCTGATGGTCAATCTCTGCCACCAGGAAGGGCAGGCCCGCGGCCAGCACATTTGCGCGGCGCAGTTTCATCTCGGGCACCGAAGGGGGTATTTCCTCAAAAGTGGCCGAACTCGTCAGCACGTAATTCGCGTAGATAGCCTGGATGGCCTCTATGTCGGCATCATCCGCATCGCGGATATGGAGGGCGGCATCTGGCCAGCCTGTGGATGTTTCGGATTTCAATGCGTATCCCATGGGCACTCCAGCTGCGGTGTTCAGTTTCCCCAAGGAGACACTCGAGTGTGGCGCGAAAACAACACTCGAATGCGCCGGGAGGGAGAAGACTGCGCCCCATCCCGCTTTTTGAGCAGAGATTTGCGCGAGAATGCGAATTCCGGGCACGGATGCGGAAATCCGAAAAATTTCATGTGTAAGTAATTTAAACAAAGGATCGGCAGCGGGCGCGCCCGCTGTCCGAAAGTTCAGACCGTGGGGATCGTGCCGCCATCAATCACATACTCCGCGCCGTGGATGGCGGAGGCCCGATCGGAAGCCAGGAAAACCATCAGGTCAGCCACTTCTTCGGGAAGGGCGGGCCGGCCGATCGGAATCCCGCCCAGCGCCTCGAGAATGGACTGCCGCGCGGCTTCTTCACTGCTGCCACTGCTCTGAGCAATGCGCTTCACCATCGCTTCGGCCGCGCTGGTATAGATCCAGCCGGGCGAGACCACGTTCACCCTTACGCCCTTGGGCCCCACCTCTTTAGACAGCGCCTTGCTGTAGGCTACCAGCGCCGCCTTGGCTGCTGCATATGCGGTGGTGGAGTCATATAGCGGCAGGCGTGACTGGATCGAGGCGGTATGAATGATCGCGCCTTTGCCGCGCGCGATCATCTGCGGCACCAATAGCCGGTCGAGGCGCACTGCAGACATCAGGTTGAGATCAAGCTCTGCCTGCCAAACTTCGTCTCCGCTCGCTGCGAAACCACCGCCGGGCGCGCTTGATCCGCCCAGCACATGAACCAGAATATCAACCCCGCCCATGCGTTCCTGCGCAGCATGGGCGAGGGCTTCGGCGCCCGCCGCGGTGCTAAGATCGGCGCGCACGAATGACGCTTCCGGCATTGTTTCCGGCGGCGCAGAGCGAGCCGCCGTTACAAGTTGGGCGCCCTCTGCCGCCAGCTTCTGGAAGACGGCATGGCCTGCGCCCTGGGTGCCGCCGGTTACGACCACACGCTTGCCGGAAAATTCGGATTTGAAGGCCGGCTGCACTACACGATCTCCAGATGCGAGATTTCTTTTCCGGCAAGCTGGAAGCGGAAGGTGAGCGGTACCGGACTGCCGGGAAAGTCGCCGGCAACATTGGCCACCACGATATGGAGATCATCTTCCTGAGTGGCAGAAACAGGCGTTGCGACGGCTTTGACGCCGACGGTTGCTTCCTTGATCCAGGCGCGCAACTCGTCCGTTCCCTTACGAGTCTGACGTTCGTCCACCACAATGGCATCGGCCGCAAACGGCGCCAGCATTCCTTCGACATCGAAGCTCGGGTTGGCCGCAAAATAGCGTGAAATGGGGGCAGGAAGGGGCGGGGTGGGAGACATGGGATCTTATCCTCTTGGCTGGCGGCATCATTGCCTTTCGGTTTCAGATGCGCCTATGCTGCCATAACGGCAAGAACCGACAAAAAAGTAAGGTACTAACCTATGGGTAAGAGACCCGAATATACTGCCCCTCTGGCGGCCGAAGGCGTGCAGAATGCTCTGCGCATTCTTGAGGGACGGTGGAAACTCGTCATCCTGTTCCAGCTGTTTGGCGGCAAGGTCATGCGGTTTTCGGAGCTTGAGCGCGCGATTTCCGGCATCTCTCAAAAAATGCTGATTCAACAGCTGCGCCAGATGGAGAAGGACGGCGTAGTAACTCGCATCGTGCATCACGAAGTTCCCCCGCGTGTTGAGTACCACCTGACAGATTGGGGGCAGTCGCTTTGTCCGGCGCTGGACGCGCTCCTCCTCTGGGCAGAGAGCGCGCCGGCTGAAATCCGGCAGGGGCTGTTGGGCGAAACCGGCTAGCCCGCCCCGGCGGCATTCATTGACATGCCCGAGGGCTGACCCCCACTTTTGCGGCGGGCAACGCATGTATCGGAGCGGCCATGGCAGACAGGATCAACCCTCACTGGGTACTCGCGCGCACACCGCCGGAAGGCTGGCCGGCGGATGCCGATTTTGCCTGGCGTGAAACGCCAGCGCCTTCGCCGGGACCGGGCCAGATGCTCACGCGCACGATTTATCTCTCGCTGGATCCGTATCAGTGGGGCCGCCGGCGCAGGGGCGTCGAGGCGGTTGGGGAAGTATGCCACGGGCGCACAGTGTCCCAGGTCGTGGAAAGCCGCCTTGAGGGCTACGCGCCCGGCGACTTCCTCTTCAACACCAATGGCTGGCAGACCTACGGGTTGACCGGTGAGGGCATCTCAACCTTCGGCTACATGTTTCCGCGCAAGCTTGATCCTTCCCTGGCGCCAATTTCATCCGCTGTCGGAGTCATGGGGATGCTTGGCCTCACCGCCTATGCGGGGCTCTATGTTCAATGCGCGCCGCAGGCGGGGGAAACAGTTGTCATCTCCGCCGCGTCCGGCGGTGTCGGGCAGGTTGCAGGGCAACTCGCAAAACTGCGCGGCTGCAGGGTGGTGGGAATCGCCGGCCGCGCAGAAAAGTGCGCCTATGTGAAAGACGATCTTGGCTTCGATGAGTGTATCTCGCATCTTTATCCGGATTTTGCCGAGCGCCTGCGGGCAGCCTGCCCGGATGGGGTGGACGTTTATTTCGAAAATGTCGGCGGGCGCGTGTTCGAAGCGGTGCTTGGGCTCTTCAATAATGGGGCGCGCATTACGCTATGCGGCCTTGCCTCACAATATGGCGCCATGGGGGAGGACATCATCCAGGCATGGAAGGCCGCCGGTGAGAAAACGTTCAGTGAGCGGCACATGAGTGTGCACCCCCTATTTGTGGGGGACTATGTAGCCACTCATCAGGAGCGGTTTCTGGCGGAGATGGGGGATTGGCTGCGAAACGGTCACATTCGCTACCGGGAAGATATTCATGAGGGGCTCGAAACTGCTCCGCGTGCTTTCCAGTCCATGCTTGCGGGCGGCACGTTCGGCAAAACCCTGGTGCGGGTATCGACGGACCCGGTGCGGCAGGCTTGACCTGATTGGCAGAAAAGAAAAGGGGACCATGCCGTGCACGGTCCCCGAAAGTATATGCGCCGGGAGGCTTAGAATCGCAGGCCGGCTTCCAGAGCGATGGTCCGCGGTGGTTCCACATAGAAAATTGCGCGAGGCACGCTGGTAATCGGGGCGGGCAGGTTAAAGGCGCTGCCTGTGGTGATCTCGTCCGTCAGGTTTTTGCCGACAAGCGCCACGTGCCAACGCTCGTCCTGAGGGGCGACCTGAAGGCGGAGGTCCACTTTCGCAAAGCCTTTCTGGAGGCCGTAGGTTGGGCTCTGGTTATCGGAGTCAAAATACTCTGAACGGCCCGTGACCGCCAAAATGCCGTCGAATACGAGATCGCTCCAGAGGTCCTGAGTATAGTTCAGTTGAACGTTTCCGCTGAAATCGGAAATGTAGGGCAGGGGCCTGCCGCCGATATTGTTCTGCGCAACACTTGTGGGATCGGCAGGATTGCATTCCGTCAAAGGCTGGCTGGCAAGGCAGGCTGCGCCGGGATAGTCCTCATACTTCGCGTCCTGATATGCCGCTGAGGCGTTGACGCTGAACTGGTCAGAAATAATCCAGGCGAGCGATGCTTCAACACCCGTAGATTTGGCGCTGGCGGCGTTGCCTGTGATGTAGGTGGAGAGGTTAGGATCGTATACGGAGGTTTGAAGATCCTTGAAGCTTGTCTCATAGACTGCGCCGTTCAGCACAAGCGCGCCATTCAGCAGGGTGGATTTGACGCCGGCTTCGAAGCTCTCGGACTTTTCCGGATCATAGGTGAATGTGGAATCGACTGTACCATAGGTGTTGCCCACGAAACCGCCGGATTTTGAGCCGCGGCCATAGGTGACGTAGGCCATGGCGTTGGGGTGAACGTCCCATTGCAGGGTAATTGAGGGGTCCACGCCGTCTTCGCTGATGCTGCCGTCGGCCTTGGTCAGTGGGCGCAGCGGGTAGGGGCCGTAGATCAGTTCGCCGTCAAAGCCCGCGCGCTTTTCCGTGTTGGTGTAGCGCAGGCTGCCAATCGCCCGAAGGGTGTCCGAGAAGTGGTAGGTGCCCTGACCAAACAGAGAGTAGGACTTGCTGAACTGCGAAAAATCCGACCGTCCAAGGCCTTCATAATTGAGTGCCGCGATGTTGAAGCCACCGAACTGGGTCAGCAGATAGCGGGACGAGTCGTAATATCCGCCAATGATGTATTCGAACTTGCGCCCTGTGGGCGACAACAGACGCAGTTCCTGTGACACCTGACGGAAGTGTTCCGGATAGCTGTTGTAGACGCTGTTTGGAACGATGGTTCCGTCCGGTGACTGCTGATCGAAATAGTTGTTGATGTCAGCGCGGAACCAGGAATAGCCCGTCACGGAGGTGAGGGTGTATTCGCCAATATCCCAGTTTCCGGTGCCCGACACGAGCCAGGAGGTCGCCTCAGTGCCCTCTTCGCCGACAACACTGTCGACGCTGTAGCGGGTGAGGTCAGGATTCTGCGGAATGTCCAGGCGGCCGGAGACGTTCATGCCGCCGATCCGGCGGTTGTCCCCGAACTCTGCCTTGACGGTGTAGTCAAAGTCGCCCTCGCCTTCATAGCGCAGCGTGGCGCGCGCCAGAAACTGTTCTACCTGTGGCTCTTTCTGGCCGCCTTTGCCGAGGTTGCTGATCCAGCCATCCTGGTCGAGTTGCTTGACGGCGAGCCGCCCGGAAATACGATCCGTAATCGGACCAGAGACGTGGCCGGACAGCTCGTATCCTTCAAGGTCGAAATTGTAGACGCCCTTCACGGCGCCTTCGAACGTGTCGGTAGGGCCGGCGGAAACGATGCTGACGGCGCCTGCGGCCGTGTTCTTGCCAAACAGCGCGCCTTGCGGGCCGCGAAGCACCTCGACGCGCTCCAGATCGAAGAATGGTCCCTGGGTCTGCCGCGATTTGCCGGCATAGACCCCGTCAATGTAAAGGCTGACGGCCTGATCAAACGAGAAGTTCGCGGCCGGAGAGCCGAAGCCGCGGATATACACCACATTATTCCCGGCCGTGAGTTGGACGGCAACGTTCGGCACGTATCTTGTCATGTCCTGGAAGTCGTTGACCTGAAGGTCTGCAAGCGCGTCACCCGACATGACCTCCATCGAGATTGGAACATCCTGCAGGCTTTCTTCACGCTTCTGCGCCGTTACGGTGACAGTGGCGAGCTTGCGTGTTTCCTCGCCGGTGTCAGCCGCCTCCTGCGCGTTTGAGACGCCTGAGAGCGCCGACAAGGCCATGACCAAGGCGAGTGTGGATATACCCGATTTCATTTGTTCCTCCCTGTGTGCCGGTATCGTCCTGTCCGGTCTTATTTGGTTAGTTAGCTAATTGATATTTGTGCACTCGGCAAGGACAGACTTGTGTGACGTATCCGGATGAAGTGCATTTCAGGCTGGTAGTAAGGTAAGGTGTCCGAGTTGACCGGGATTGTTGGTTAGTAATCTAACTGTTTTCCCTGTTTTCTGACGTCTTTACGAACGTCACGCCGCCGAACTGGTCTCTCAGCTTTTTCTTGTCGATCTTTCCGGTAGGGCCTGTGGGCATCTCGTCAATGAACTCCACCCGGTCCGGCATCCACCAGGTGGCGATCTTGCCCTCAAGGAATGCGAGCATCTCCGCAGCGGTTGCGGTGGCGCCCTTCCGGAGTTTCACGAGCAACAAAGGGCGCTCGTCCCATTTGGGGTGGGGGATGCCGATGACTGTGCAGAGATCTGCGGCCGGGTGGCCCATTGCGATGTTCTCGACATCAACCGAACTGATCCATTCTCCCCCGGACTTTATGACATCCTTGGCGCGATCGGTGATCTGCATATAGCCGTCCCCGTCCAGCGTGGCGATGTCGCCGGTGTCAAAAAACCCTTCGGAATCCAAAGCGTTATGGGGCTCGCCGTAGTATTGCGAGGCAATCGTTGGGCCGCGTATCAGCAATCGGCCGGGGGTGCGTCCATCATGCGGGAGAGGCGCGCCCGCATCGTCAACAAGCTTCAGGTCGATGCCCGCCAGGGGACGGCCTTGCTTCAGTTTCCAGCCAATCTTCTCTTCGTCCGTGAGCGTATTGATGCGCCGGTTCGGAAGGGACACGGTTGCCAGCGGAGAGGTTTCGGTCATGCCCCAGCCCTGGATAACATCAACGCCATGCCGGTCGCGGAATTCGCGAATGATCGACTCTGGGCAGGCCGAGCCGCCCACGGTGACCCGCTGAAGGGTGGAGAAAGAGGCGCCGGTTTCACGCAGGTGTGCCAGAAGCATCTGCCAGATGGTGGGCACTCCGGCGGAATAGGTTACGCCTTCGGATTCCATAAGTTCATAAAGGGAGGCGCCATCAAGCCGTTGCCCCGGCAGGACAAGGCTCGCGCCAACCATGGGAGCTGCATAAACCACGCCCCAGGCATTGGCATGATACATCGGCACGGCCAGAAGCACCGTGTCTCGTGCCGACAGGTTCAGAGCGTCAGGCCCAAGAACCATCAGCGCGTGAAGATAGTTGGAGCGGTGCGAGTAAAGAACGCCCTTGGGGTTTCCTGTGGTGCCGGATGTATAGCAGAGACCAGCGGCCTGGCGCTCCTCAAATTTCCCCCATTCTTTATTTTCCGCATACGGATCAATCCACGCTTCATACCCCGTCACCGGAACAGGGCAGCTGGAGAAGGGCGCGGGCGCCTCCTCGTCCAGGATAATAACGGCTTCGACGCTGGGGCAGGAGGGGAGAATGTCCTCGAGAATGCTGCGGCAGGCACCATCAGCCAGAATGATCCGGTCTTGCGCATGATTTACGAGATAGGCAATCTGATCGTTGAGAAGGCGCGGGTTCAGCGTATGGCAGATGGCGCCGATGCCAATGATGCCATACCAGGCCTCGAAATGCTGATGACCGTTCCAGCCCAGCGTGCCGACCCTGTCGTCCTTGGCGATGCCGGCAGCGCGCAGCGCGTTGGAGACGCGCTGGGCCCGCCGCGCAAGCGTGGCGTAATCTGTGCGGCTGATCTGGCCCCGCGCTGAACGCGATGTAATCGGCGTTTGGCCGTGCCAACGGGCGGCGTGGGTGAGCAGCCGGTCCAGTGTAAGTTCTGCTTCCTGCATCAGGCCGTGCATGAAATTTCTCTCCTCCGCTGCCCGGCTCAGATGATGCCGCGTTGTTGCAGGGATGCCAGTTCGCTCTCACTCAGTCCGAGATCTGCTCCGTAAACGGCGAGATTGTCCTGGCCCGGAAGTGCCGGCGCCGGACGGCGTACCCCGCCGGGGGTTCCGGACAGCTTGGGGAAGGCATTTTGCATCGGCAATTTCCCCCATTTGGGATGGTCAATCTCGATCAGGGATTGGCGCGCCTTGAACTGCGGGTCTGCGAGCATATCGGCCGGGGTATACATCCTCCCCGCAGGAACGCCGGCATCCGCCATCATGTGTTCCAGAGTGTCGGTCGTCAGTGTGCGGGTCCAGGCAGCGATAATCTCGTCGAGTTCCTTCTGGTGGTTGCCGCGGGCGATGTGGGTCGCGTAGCTTGGGTTCTCTGCCAGATCGGGCTGCCCCATCGCGCCGCAGAGGCGCCGGAAAACGGAATCCTGATTGGCGGCGATTAGGTAATACCCGTCAGCCGTGGGGTATACGTTTGAGGGCGCGACCCCGGGCAGAATGGAGCCCGAGCGCTCCCGCGTGAAGTTGCCGATGGCGTAGTCGGGCACCAGGCTTTCCATGACATGCAGAACCGCTTCATAGAGAGAGGAGTCCACGATTTGCCCCTTGCCGGTGCGATGGCGCGCTTCCAGTGCAGCGAGTGCACCGAGGCAGGCAAAGGTTGCGGCCAAGCTGTCGCCGATGGAAACCCCCATGCGGGCAGGCGGGCGATCAGGATCGCCCACGACGCGCCGCCAGCCGCCCATCGCTTCTCCGATACCGCCGAAGCCCGCTCTGCCGGCGTAAGGGCCAGTTTGTCCGTAGCCGGATACACGTACGATGATGAGGCGAGGGTTCTCCGTCATCAGGTCTTCTGGGGAAAGGCCCCATTGCTCCAAGGTACCTGGCCGGAAGTTTTCAATCAGGATGTCGGCACCTGCAATGAGCTGGCGAGCGAGCGCCTGGCCTTCTTCTGTGCGCAGATTGGCAGTGACAGAGCGCTTGTTGCGGCCCAGCACTTCCCAGAACAGGGGGTAGCCTGGCTGTCCCCACTGGCGAAGCGCGTCACCAGTCCCTGGCGGTTCGATCTTGATGACGTCGGCGCCGAAATCGCCCAACAGCTGGCCGCAAAAGGGGCCCGCAATCAGCTGGCCCATTTCAACAACGCGGATACCGTGCAGGGAGCCGGGCTGCGGGGATCCGCTGGTGGCGCTCATTTTTTCCCTCCCTTGGGCATTTTGTATTCAATTGCATCCATAATGACAAATAAATTGACGTTTTCAAGTCATAAACGAATGTATTGTATACAAAGTGGAGCTGTGGCCCGATCATCTGCCGAGCCATGGGGAGGAATCTCCGGCAGGGTGACGGCGGGATCAGCAAGGGTAGTATCGAGGGTCAGGTTATGGCGAGTGCCAGTGTTCAGGCGTATGAAATCATCCGGGAGGAGATCATCTCCGGCCGTTTTCCGCCGGGGCACCGGCTGATCGAATCAGACCTCACCGCACTTTGCAACGTATCGCGTACGCCGGTACGTGAGGCATTGCGCCGCCTCGTGAATGAGGGCTTGGCCGAGTTCAGCCCCAACTATGGCGCGCAGGTTGCTGATCCGGGAGATGAAGATCTTGAGGCACTGTATGAATTGCGAACCCTGATCGAAGGGTATGGCGCGGCCCGCGCCGCCACGCGGATTTCGGAGGCCGAGATTGCAGAACTGGAGGCGCTGGCCGACCAGATGGAAGCGCTCGTCAGGAAAGGCGCAGATCATACTCCGGAGGCGGCTGGCGCCAACAGCCGGTTTCACCGGATCATCCTGGAAGCCGCCCGCAGCGCCCGGCTATTGAGTGTGGCTGGGCTGGTTGTGGAAACGCCCCTGGTTCTGCGCACGCTGGCGCGCTATTCTGCCGACGAGCGCGAACGCTCCATGCGGCATCACCGCGAACTCATCGCGGCGTTCCGCGCGAGGGACGGCCGCTGGGCGGAGGCAGTAATGACGGGTCACATCAAGGCGGCATTTGCAGCCATCCGCCGGGACCTCGCTCAGCGTAGCCCCGGCGACACGGCCGGTCAGCGCTGATCGGAGGGGCGTGAGGAGAGGAAATCTGCCGTGCTGAAGCCTTCGGGGGCATCGACCTCCACAATCGCTTCAGGCCGGTCATCGAATTCGGTCTTCAGCGCGCGGGACATGATGGCGTGCATCACATACATGGATACGATGTAGGTGAACTCCAGGATTTCCTCATCGCTGAGGAAGGTCTTGAGCTTGGCCATCACTTCCGGCGGCGTCCGGCCATGGCCGGTAGATAGACAGTCCGCATACGCCAGTACAGCGCGTTCCTGATCGTTGAAGAGATCAGATACCTGCCAGGCCGGGACAGCCTTGATCTTGTCATCCGAAACGCCCAGGGCACGCAGAAGCTTGCAATGCTGGGAGAAGACAAATTGGCTGCCAATGGTCCAGCCAACCCGCGTCTGTCCAAGTTCGCGGAATACCGGATCAAGATGGATGTTCGGGCTGCGATAGAGCTTGAAGCCGTTAACCGCGTGCTCGAACACTTCTTCGGAGTTGGCGAAAACGCTCCACCAGTCACCCGGTGATCCAGTCGCTGTGCCCGGCTCGGTGATCGGATCCCGGTCCGGGCCGAACAGGCGTTCGAAATAGGCCAGCATGGTGGCGTTAGTGAGTTCGGCGCGGGGAACCTGTCTGATAGCGGGCATGAGGTGTTCCTTGTCAGGCGTTTGCAAATTTCCGGAATTCAGCAACATGGGCAGAATCAAAATACTCATCCAGCCGGGTAATCCGGCCATCTTTTACCTGGCAGACAATGCAGGCGGGAAGCTGGAGCCGGGCGCCGTCATGGATGCGAGTTCCCCTCAGGATATGCTGCTGAACAAAACCGCCTGCGAACACGTCAACCCGGCGATTGTCATATAGACGGTCGCTGATGCGGGTAACCATTCCGGCAAGGGTCTTGCGGTTGTCTTCGGGGGTCTGCTCGGCCTGGTCTGTATTGTGCCAGATCTTCGCGTCTGGTGCATAACAGGCCACCAGCGTATCAATATCGCCTGCTTCTACAGCGTCAAAGAAGCGCTTCGCCAGCGCACGGATGTCTGTCTCGGACATGGAGCCTCCCATTTGCGTCTGCTTATCCTTTGAGGTCAGATGCCGGTTTGTATACGGCGTGTTTCGTGATCAGAGGTGATTGTGCGCGCCATCATGATGTAGAGCCCCATGGCGAGCAGGGAAACGGGGATTGTCGAAGCCAGCGCCCAGCGCAGGCTGTTCTGTGATCCCAGCGATGTGAAGAGGTCTGACAGGATGCCGATCATCAGGGGGCCGCCGCCGATGCCAACCAGATTGAATGACAGCAGGAGCAGGGCCGTCGCCGTAGCCCGGGCGCGCAAAGGCGCGAGATTCTGCGTCAGGGCGAGGGCGGGAGCGACATACATTACCACACTGACCATCGGAATAAGCAACAGGATCAGCGTCAGTTCCCAGCCCGGCATAAACAGTGCCAGAAGCAGGAACGGGCATCCGATCATCACCGAGAATGCTGGGGCCCAGGCATACGCCGTCAGGCTTTTCTTCACCCCGATATTTACGATTGCGCCGCCACCCCAAATTCCGAGGCCCATGCAGACCCCCGCGGCCGGGCCAAACCACAGCGCAAGCTGTTCGAGGGCCATGCCGTTCTCCCGCATGAGAAAGGCCGGGATCCAGTTCAGCAGGCCATAGCTGACAAAGGCGAGCAAGCCGCTGGCGGGAAGGAGAAGCCGCAAGGTGGGCAACATCAGGAAGATGCGGATTGTGGAAAGCAGGGAGGGGGCCTTTTCATGCGCGCTGGACGGCGCCGCTGCTTCGGTCGCGCCCCGCAGAGGTTCGCGCACCAGCAGCCAGAGGATTGGCGCCAACGCAATGCCGAGAATGGCGACTGTGAAGAACGCCATCCGCCAGCCATACTGCGCGGCGATGAAGCCACCCAGCGAAATGCCGATAAAAACGCCGATTGGTCCGTTTACGGTATACAGGCCTATGATTGCCGGGCGTTGTTCTGGCTTGAAATAGTCCGACAGGATGGAGAGGGAGGGCGCTGTGCCGCCGGCCTCGCCAACGCCAACGCCGAACCGGGCAAGGGCAAGCTGCCAGAAATTCTGCGCGAACCCGCACAGGCCGGTACAGACGCTCCACATTGTGCAGGCAACAGCAACCAGCTTCACGCGATTGATGCGATCCGCCAGCATCGCAACGGGAACCCCCATTGAGGCGTAAAACAGCGCGAAAAACAGGCCGGTCAGAAGACCAAAGGCGGTATCACTGAGCGGAATGTCCTGCCGGACAGGCTCGATCAGCAGGGAGAGGAGCTGGCGGTCCACATAATTGATGGAACCGATGACCATCAGGATAACCAGGGCGAGGGTCTTCTGCAGCGGTGTAGCCGGGGTCACCGGTCCCGCCGAAACGGCGGTCGTCTGAGCGGTTTCAACCATGTTTCTCCCCTTTGAAGCGTCTGCGCGCTTTGGCCGGAAGCGTATCGCGTCTGGCACTTCTGTCAACTTAGTTTACAATCAGTGGTCGGATTATAATGGAGTCAGATCTATTGACCGCTCTTCAGCATGTTTTCACCAAACAGGTTCGACCACGCTTCATTGGTGAGTTGGGGGCGCAGGCTGGAGAGGTTGCGCTCATTGCTGACTTCGGTTCCCCGCTGCACGCCCGGCCGCTTCCCAATTTCTGCAAACCAGCGCTGGATGGCGGGATAAGGCTCCAGCGGCAGCTGGATTGCCCGTACCGCGCGCACCCATGGCCATGTCGCGATATCAGCGACTGAATAATCCTCGCCGGCCATATAGGGTGTTTCCTGCAATCTGCGTTCGAGTACGTTCAGTAAGCGGATTGCTTCGTTGCGGTACCGCGTAACCGGATACTCCTGGCCTTCGGGCGCATAGCGGATGAAGTGGTGTGCCTGACCGTGCATCGGGCCGAGGCCGGCCATCTGCCACATCAGCCATTGCTGCGCGAGCGAGCGGCCGCGCGTGTCCTCAGGCATCAGGGCGCCGCCATGCTTCTCCGAAAGGTAAAGCAGGATGGCCCCGGATTCGAACACCGGAAAAGGCGCCCCGCCGTCTGCAGGCGCATGATCGACGATCGCAGGAAGGCGCCCGTTCGGGTTGATCTGCCGAAAAGCCTTCGTCAGATGATCGCCCCCCAGCATATCGTAAGGAATAAGCCGGTGGGGCACATCAAGCTCAGCCAGCATGATCGACACCTTGTGGCCATTAGGTGTCGGCACGAAATGTACGTCTATCACGTCAGCCGCCCTTATGAGGGCTGAAGAACGCTGACGTCGGGCGTACCGTCGGCGCGGACGGGCGCGTGCCGTACATCGCGCTCGCCGAACTCGCGTGTCCAGGCGGCCAGTTCAAGGCAGATGCCGTCGGGATCGAAGAAGTAGACAGACCGGACGAACACGTCCTTCGTCAATTCTTTCGACATCTGGGTCGGTGAATCGTCGTGATTGAATATCTCGGTGACATCAACGCCCTTGGCTTTCAGCTTGGCGTAGTACTCGTCAAACCGCTCGGCGGGCACGTTGATGGCGATATGGTTCATAGAGCCGTGTGCGGAGCGGATGTTGCCGCGGGTAGGCAGGTTTTCCGGCGCTGCAATTCCCGGCGCAGCCTGAGGGGCATCCGGGAACCAGAAGAAGGCGATTGAATCGCCATTTCCAACATCAAAGAAAAAATGCTGACCTTTTCCGGCGGGCAGATCGATCGTCTTGATGAGGGGCATGCCGAGCACATCGCGATAGAAGGTCACGGTCTTGGCCATATCCTTACACACCAGCGCGAGGTGGTTCACACCCAGAAATTCGAACTCCTGATTGCGGGGCTTGCTCATCGATTATTCCTCCTCTTTGGCCGGTTTTCCCAGCGCATCTTGTGGAAATGAGGCTATCTTATTGGCACGATACGTCAAGTAAATTGACGATAAATTTTGCGCCAGATACATATTCGGCGCTATGAAAGGCGGCTGGTGTTTGCATCAGCACGCAGGCGAGGTAAGGCGCAATGATGCCAAAGACTGACGATGAGATGATGCAGGCCAATCAGATTCTCCTGAATCTGCTTTCTGGCTTTTACTGGTTTGATGAGGGGCTCCAGAGCTATATCCGCGCCTGCGGGTGGCCGGAGGTGACCCGCCCTCAATCCATGGTGATGGCCAACGTTGTAATGGGCGTTCGCCGTCCCTCGGACATTGCGCGCCGTCTCGGCATCAGCCGGCAGGCTATCCATTCGACGCTCAAATCCATGATCGATATGGGCATGGTCGAGCTTGCCGACGATCCCGGAAACCTGCGTGTGAAGGTTGTGGTTCTCACGCCAACAGGCGAAGCCATGCGCCGGGATGCCCAGCGCGCAATGCAACTGATGATCGCGGCGCTGGTGGGGCGGATCGGCAAGGATGCCTTCCAGGCAACTGCAGACACCCTTGCCAGGGACTGGGGCGCCCCGATGTCCTTCCGCGCGGAAGATATTGTCGGGGATGCGGCCGGGAAGCCCGGCTAGCCCCCATTTCAGGTGGTCTCCGTTGAGAGCGATGCTTTTTCCAGGCTGCGCCGGTAGGGGGCAAGGCCCAACGTGAGAATGATCGCCGCCACCGGAAGCGCGACTGCCGACACGATAAAAATCGAATATCTCAAGGCACTGTCATCGCGGAAAACAGTGTCCGTCACGAGGGCGATCGCTGTTGGGCCAAAACCGAGGCCGATAAGGTTCACTACGAAGAAGTAGAGGGCGGTAATCCGTGCCCTGTATTCATTCGGTGTGATCAGTTGAAGGGCGACGCTGCCGACGCCATGCATGGTGATCAGCAGGAAACCAGGCGCAAGCAGGGCGAGCGCCAGGGACGAAGACGGCATCAGCGGCGTCAGTATAAGAAAAGGGCCGCCAAGCAGGAGGGACAGCCGCATTGTGCGGATGTGCGCATCGCTGCGGCCCCGTGAGAACATACCGTCGGCGATGAAGCCACCGAGGAGGAGCCCGCCTGCGCCGCACACCGCCATGATGGCACCAAACCATAGCCCCGCATCGGTGATGCTGATGGGATAGGTGCGCGCAAGAAAGGCGGGTATCCATGCTATGGAGCCATACATCACCATGCCGATCAGTGACATGCCGGCAAAGAGGCAGCCCAGTGCCGCCTTGTTGCGCATGACATGAGCGACAAAGTTTTGCGCGCTCGTGGGATCGGCTGTTTCTGCCGCCCGCCCCCGCCGGAAGGGTTCGCGCACGGTAAACATGAGCAGCGCCAGGAGCAAGCCCGGAAGTGCCACGATGGCAAAGGTCAGCCGCCAGGCCTCCACTTCTCCCAGCAGGGGCAGGTGGATCGCGGGCGCCGCAAGGATCGCCTTGATCACCAGCGCGCCCAGCATCAGCGCGATGCCTGATCCCAAGGGAACGCCAATGGAATAGACCGCGATGGCCCGCGCCAGTTTCTCGCGCGGAAAGTAGTCGCTCAGCATCGAATACGCTGCCGGCGACAGCGTGGCCTCTCCAACCCCGACCCCGACGCGCGCAAGAAACAGGCCTGCATAATTTGTGGCGGTGCCACATAACAGGGTCATGAAGCTCCACACGGTCACGCCGCCGACGATCAGGTTGCGGCGGCTGTGCCGGTCAGCAATCCACGCGAGCGGCAGGCCGGCGAGCGTATAAAACAGCGCAAATGCCAATCCGATCAGTAGGCTGAATTGCGTATCGCTGATGTCCAGGGCGGCCCGCACGGGCGTGACGAGAAGGCTCAATATCATCCGGTCGATGAATGAAAGAGTGTAGGCCAGCAGCAGGATGAAAACCACATACCAGCTATAGGCCGGAGAAGGCCATGGCGGAGAAGGCGGGGATGCACCTCCAGGTTTAGCCCTCGATGCTGTGGTTTCCCGCTGTGTTTCCGTCACGTTCATCCTCCCGGTGGCTGCCGTTCAAACGGTCTGTTGCCGATTCGAAAAATATAGATTAGCTAACTAACTAGTAGTTAGCTATCTAAGCAAATTACAAGCCAGAGTCAAAAATGACCTGGAGGGGCAAGGCCCGCCAAAAGGAGGAAACGAGATGTTGAAAAATTCAGGAACACGTATTGCTCTTACGCTAGCGTTGCTGGTTCCGGCTATCGCTGCGCCGGCGTTCGGGCAGGAGGCCGCTGAAGTAGACGCTGAAGTCACCTATGAAACTGTCGTGGTCACCGCGCAGCGCCGCGAGCAGAGCCTGCAGGATGTTCCGGTTGCAGTCTCTGCGTTCACTGCAGAGCAGTTGAAGAACAGCAGTATCGAAACAATTCAAGACCTTGCCTTGCGCACCCCGGGCCTGACTGTCGGGGCGGTTGATCCCATACAGAACAATTTCTCGTTGCGGGGGATCGGAACGGCCGCAGGCATCAGCCAGAATGCAGGCGGCGACGGTTCCGTCGTTGTTTTTGTTGACGGGGTCTATGCTGGTCGTGGAGGTACGCCGGATTTGGATGTGCTCGACCTGGAGCGCGTGGAAGTATTGCGCGGGCCCCAGGGAACACTGTTCGGCAAGAATGCCATCGGCGGACTGATCCAGTTCGTCAGCCGTAAACCCTCTGACACGCCATCATTCTTTGCTGAAGGTACGGTCGGTAATTTCAGCAGATACAATGTCACGCTTCGTGGGAATGTTCCGCTGTCAGACAAGGTTTTCCTTTCCGGCGGGCTGGCGCACAAGCAGCGCGATGGCTTCGAGTTCAACGAAACCACTGGCAATGACGTCAATGATCAGGATGTCACGACTGCCCGGATCGCCGCGCGATTCCTGCCGTCAGAAAATCTGGATATCGTGTTCAGGGCAGACGGAACCTGGCAGGATCAGGCTGGCAACCCCAGAGACAACAATTGCGACGCAGCCTTCAATGGCGGGGTGCATTGTGTGGGGGTAAATCCTGATCCGCGCGTCGTGAATGCCTATATCGACGGGCAGATTTTCCGGCAGATCAACTCACTCAGCGGAGAGATGAACTGGACCACGGATTTCGGCACGCTCACATCGCTGACTGCTCTGCGCGACGTGAAGTACAAGTTCCGTACGCCTTTCTTCAGCAACCCCATCAACCCGCCAACGCAAATCGAGTCGACTGATTTCGGAAGTGAAGAAGCCACCCAGTTCAGCCAGGAGTTGCGCTTCGCATTCGAGGCGATAAATGACCGGCTGCAGGGGCAGGTCGGCCTTTACTATCTGGACGAGGATATTGACCGGCTGCAAGGCCAGATCCAGGATTTCCCGGTACCTGCCCAACAAGGCATCGCCATCTATCCCCAGTCTGTAAATGCCAAGAGCTTTGCCGTGTTCGGGCAGTTTGACTATGCCGTCACCGATACGCTGACAGCAACTGTGGGTGCCCGGATGACCTGGGAAGAAAAGGAAGGGCGTTTTGCCGGCATGAAGGTTTCCGGCCCGGGGCTTCCGCCCCCGCTCGGCAGCCTCGATGGATACGACGTTCAGGCATCGGAAAGCTGGGATGCCTTGACGCCTCGTTTCGCGCTCAATTGGCAAGCATCGGATACTGTCATGCTCTACGCCTCGGCCGCCAAGGGCTACAAGAGTGGCGGGTTCCAGGGGCTCTCAGGAACGGCGGCGGGTGCATCCACTCCGTACGATCCAGAGTTTGCGTGGGGTTATGAGCTCGGCGCCAAGACCGAGTGGCTAAACCGGCGCCTGACCCTGAATGCGGCGCTCTTCAAGACCGACTATGAGGACTTGCAGATTTCCCAGTTGGTACCGCTCTGCTGCGTTGTTGTCAGCAATGCGGCAAAGGCGGAGATCCAGGGTTTCGAAGTGGAATTTGTCGGCCGCCTTACAGACAATCTCCGGCTCGATGGCAGCTATTCATGGCTCGACACGAAGTTCGTGGAATACCAGATTCCGGGAACGGATTACACGGGCAATGAACTGCCCCGGTCGCCTTCGGGAAAATACAATATCGGAGCTCAGTATGAGGCCCCGATCGGTGATTTCCGCCTGTTGGCCAGGGTCGACTATTCCTGGGTGGATGATGCTTTCTTCGAGGCTTCCAATGTTGCCGCGCAGCTCTGGCCCGAGCATGACAATCTCGATGCCCGCCTCGCGGTCACCCTGCCGGATGATCGCTGGCAGGTATCGCTCTGGGGCAAGAATCTCACCGATGAGCTGGTTCCGACTTATGTGACTTATTTCGGTCCCTTCCGGCAAACTCTGGTGCCGTACAGCCCTCCGCGGACGTATGGCCTCAGCCTCTCCTACACGATGTAAACTGACTTGGGCGCGCGCGGGCAATTTGCCCGGCGCGCCCTCATTTTTTTGGGACTTCCATCATGCAAAACCCCGCTTTCCGATATCTTTGCACCTACCGCGCTGATCTGAATGAGCCTCAGCAGATGATCGGCAAGGCCCATTTCGGCCGCCGCATGATCGCCGTGCTCACCGGGGGGGTGGTTGAAGGGGAGCGCCTCCGGGGCCGGATAGTTCCGGGGGGGGGCGATTGGGCAACCATTGACGATAACGAAACCCTGCGTCTCGATGCCCGCGTCACTATGGAAACCCACGATGGCGCACTGATCTTTGTGTCCTATCGCGGCGTGCTCAGGCCTATGAGCAAGGTAAGAGAGTATTCCGTGCGCGGTGGACCGGCCAATGATGCCGAGCGGGCGCAGGTTTACTTCCGGACTACGCCAATCTTCGAAACCGGGGATAAGCGATATGCCTGGTTGAACAATATCGTGGCTGTCGGTCTTGGCGATTCGATCGGCGGCGCTGTCCGCTACAACGTATTCGAGGTGCTGTAAGAATGCGTCCTTTCAAGGCGGTGACCGCAATAGCGGCGCCGCTGCCCATTGCTCATATCGATACCGATCAGATACTTCCAGCGAGGTTTATGAAAACGCTGACGCGGGAGGGGCTGGGCCGCCGTCTGTTCAATGACTGGCGGTATGATGCGGGCGGTGGAGAGCGAGGGGACTTCGTGCTCAACCAGCCCCCATGGCGAGCGGCAGAGATCCTCGTCGCCCGGGAGAATTTTGGCTGTGGCTCCTCCCGGGAACATGCGGCTTGGGCGCTAGACGATTTCGGATTCCGGGCAATCATCGCGCCCACCTTCGGGACAATCTTTGCGACCAACTGTGTCAAGAATGGCATTTTGCCCGTGACCCTGACGGGAGCAATCTGCGATACGCTGATGGCGACCTTATCTGCTGGGGAGAACACGTTGGTGCGTGTGGACCTTGAGGAATGCTTGGTAACCGGCCCAGACGGACAAACCCATTCATTCGATGTGCGGGAGGACTTCCGTGATACTCTTCTGGCGGGTCTAGACGATATTTCCCGTACACTGAAATATTCTGACGCTCTTTCGGACTTCGAATCGAACCGCAAGCTGTGAGCTGGTTTCATCGCTTCAAATAAGTGTGCGAAAATCCGTTATCTGACCGGTTATAGCGGCTGCTGCCGCCATGGCCGGGCTCATCAGGTGTGTGCGTCCAGCAGGACCCTGCCGGTTTTCAAAGTTCCGGTTTGACGTCGACGCGCATCGCTCGCCGGGGCTCAGCCGGTCGGAGTTCATCGCGGCACACATGGAACAGCCTGGTTGGCGCCACTCAAATCCGGCATCCATAAAAATCTTGTCGAGCCCTTCGTCCTCGGCTGCCTGGCGGACAAGACCGGACCCCGGGACCACAATTGCCTTCACGCTCCCGTAAACTTTCCGGCCCTTCAGGATGATCGCCGCCGCCCGCAGGTCTTCGATGCGGCCATTGGTGCAGGATCCTATGAACACCCTGTCAATTGCCGTGCCCGCAATGGGCGTCCCCGGGGCCAGCTGCATATAGCCGAGGGCGCGCTCCATCACCGCCCGCACTCTGGGGTCGGACTGATCGCGAGGGTCTGGGATTTGCGCGTCAATGCCAATACTTTGCGCTGGATTGATGCCCCAGGAAACGACGGGGCCAACATCTGAGGCATTCAGCGTAACCGTCCGATCAAAGAGGGCGTCTTCATCGGTCTGGAGCGGCCTCCAGCCCGGCAGGTGCGCCGCCCAGGCATCCGCCGGCATTCGCTGTTTCAGATAGGCGAACGTTGTTTCATCCGGGGCGATCAGGCTCGCTCGCGCCCCTGCTTCAATGCTCATATTGCAGAGCGTCATGCGGCCTTCCATGGAGAGGGTCGAGATCGCTTCGCCGCTATATTCGATCACATGATCTGTCGCTCCATCCACGCCTAGAACAGAGATGAGCTTGAGGGCCAGATCCTTGGCCGCAATGCCCTCCTGCAGCTGCCCGTTGACGATGATCCGCAGATTTTTGGATTTCCGTTGCCGGATGGCCTGGGTTGCCATGACGTGCTCGATCTCGGAGGTTCCGATCCCGAAGGCCAGCGCGCCAAAGGCGCCGTGCGTCGATGTGTGGCTGTCTCCACACACGATGGTCATGCCCGGTAAGGTTCGCCCGAGTTCAGGCCCCACGACATGCACGATCCCATTGCGCAGATCTCCCAGCGTGTAGTGCTCAACGCCGAATTCCGCGCTGTTGCGCGATAGCGCTTCGATTTGCAGGCGCGACGCGGTGTCCTCAATTCCGGAAGTTCCCAGTTCCTGCCTGATAGTGGGCACGCAATGGTCCGCCATCGCCAGCGTCAGGTCCGGCCGGCGTAAGGGGCGCCCCAGAGCTTTCAGGCGGGAGAAGGCCTGAGGCGATGTCACCTCATGCAGCATGTGAAGATCGATGTAGAGAATCGCTTCGCCATTGTCCTCGGCAACAAGGTGCGCATCCCACAGTTTTTCATACAGAGTTCGCGGCCGGGCAGGGGATGTTTTGCCTGTCATGAACGGCTCCGGTCAGATAATCTAAAGGTTAGACAGCTAACTTATTGGCTGCGGCCGGTTTGGCAAGCTGAACCGGCTGGCGCCAGGCAGATGAATTGATTTGCGGACCAATTTGAATTAGCTATCTATGTAAATGAGCCCTGATCTCCTTAAGCAAATAACAGGGCAGGAGGAACAAATGGCTGAACAACGTCCGTTCGAGTTCAAAGGCGTAAATCACCTTGCGCTGGTCTGCCGGGACATGAAGAAAACAGTTGAGTTTTACCGCGATACGCTGGGCATGCCCCTCATCAAGACGATCAATCTGCCCAATAATTCAGGCCAGCATTTTTTCTTTGACTGTGGCAACGGCGATTGCATTGCCTTTTTCTGGTTCCCGGACGCGCCAAAGGCCGTGCCGGGAATTTCGGCGCCGTCTACCCTGCCGACACGCGGAAGCTTTGTCTCTGCGCACGGATCAATGAACCATATTGCGCTGAACGTTCCGGCTGAAAAGTTTGACGAATACTATCAGCGCCTGATCGAGCGCGGGGTCGATGTCACACCGATCCTCAATCACGACAATTCGCCGATGCAGGTCAGCGCTGAAGTGACTGACGATGTGTTTGTACGGTCGGTATACTTCTTCGACCCCGATGGCATCTGCCTGGAGTTTGCTTCCTGGACCAAGACATTCGACGAAAGCGATGTCGCCCACGAGCCCATCTCGGTTGAGGAGGTCTGACGTTCAAGCCGGACCGCGGCGGATCAGGGCGGCGGAGCGGGTGTCTGGATCATCCGGTCTTCAGATTCGAGATTCTGGTTCACCTTTGTTAGCAGACGCCGCAGCTCGGACTTTTCCTTGGCAGTCAGCCCCTTTGTGGCGAGCTCATTGACCTCTTCAACCAGAGGCATGAGCTTTGCCTTCAGGGCCCTGGCCTTGGGCGTAAGAAAGATGTTGATCTTGCGGCCGTCTTCGGAGCTCTGCTTTCGGGTAATCAGACCAGCCTTTTCCAGACGTTTGACGGCAATCACGGTGGTTGGCTCGCGCATGCTTACCCGTTGGCTGAGTTCACGCTGACTGATGCCGTCCTCGATCCACAGCACCCGCAGGAAATGCCATTGTGACGCTGTCACGCCATACTCGGAGGTGCGCGCTTCCAGCGCGCGAGAGACCGACCGGAAGGATTTCCGCACAAGATAGCCAAGACTGTTGCTCCATTCGGAGTAAGGGCTTTCAGTTCCGGCTTTTTTTGTCATGCGAAATGCGCTCCTGTTCATTCCCGAACTATATGGAGGGTGCGCGTTTCAAGGCAAGCACCGGTTGCCGGGCGGGACGGGGATAGTTGAAGAAAGTTAGTTGAAAAAAGGTTAGATAGCTATGCAAATCTCCTGAGATTTGCTACCGCACGAAATCAGAAGAAACAGCCCTTTGGCATGTTTCCTGTACAGACAATTGGAGGACCGCCCGAATGACCGATAAAGGCCTGATTGAGGACACAGTCGATAGCCGTTTCGTAAGCAGTGAATCGCCCACGTCTCCCAGGATCATGGCGGGAGGGCATCCCTGCCAGGGGATTTACTGGACCCCCAAAGGCACCCCAAATCCGCGCGTAGCCTTCATCGCCACCCATTACAATGTCGACTTCAGCGAACACTATTTCGCCGCGTATCTCGCCTCTCGGGGGTATGGTTTCCTCGGCTGGAATACACGCTATCGCGGTGCCGAGGACATGTTCCTTCTGGAACATGCGCTGGTGGACATCAGTGTGGGGGTCAAATGGCTGCGCGAGGTGGCAGGCGTCGAGACAGTTGTGCTCTTTGGAAACTCCGGCGGCGGTTCGCTGATGGCGGCCTATCAGGCTGAGGCAACCCGCTCCACGCTCTCCGGAAAACTGAAAGGTGCCGGCGCTGAACGCCTGGCCGCTCTGCCACCGGCTGATTTCTATGTTTCCAGCAACGCCCATATCGGCCGCCCGGAAGTGATGACTGACTGGATGGATGCTTCAGTGACGGATGAATGGGACCCCGTCGCCACGGACTCGTCGCTGGATCCGTTCAATCCTGACAATGGCCCGCCCTATTCGCCTGAATTTGTCACCCGTTACCGCGCCGCCCAGCGCGCCCGCAACCAGCGCATCACCGATTGGGTGAAGGCTGAGCTTGCCCGTCTTAATGCTGCCGGAATTCCAGACCGTATCTTCCCGCTCTTCCGTATTTGGGGCGACTTGCGCTGCATGGACCCCTCCCTGGATCCCTCCGACCGCAAACCGCGCTGGTGTTATCGTGGCGATCCCGTCATTGCCAACAGAAGCCCGAGTATTGGCCGCGCGTCGATGCTGACCAGCTGGCTTTCCATGTGGTCGCTGGAAACTTCGGATTGCCAGGGAGAGCCGCATCTTAAAAAGCTGACAGTGCCTTCTCTCGTTATTCAGGGTACGGCGGATACCGGTGTTTTTCCGAGTGATGCGGCCCGTATTCACAATGCCATCGGCGCGTCCGACAAGCAGTTGCAGATGCTTCCCGGTGCGCATTATTTCGAAGAATCTGCGCAGCATCGGCATGACGCAGCCGATGTTGTTTCAAGCTGGCTTCAGGCGCGGATCTAAGCATGGGCACAAAGCCTCAGAGTATCGCCATCGTCGGCGGCGGCGCCATGGGATCGGTTTTTGCCGGCCTTTTCGCTGCTGCTGGCCATCAGCCGGTGGTGATAAGCCGTCCGGGGGCGCACATTGAGGCCATCGCTGCCAGTGGCCTGCGTCTGGAGGGGGCGAGTGGTGACCGGACAGTTCAGGTGCGGGCGCTCACGGCGCCGCCCAATGAGGTGTTCGATCTCATTATTCTGGCTATGAAGGCTACCCAGGTAGCTGGCGCTCTCCAGGGGCTGGCCCCAATGGCCGGCCCCCAAACTGTTATCCTTACGATGCAGAACGGGCTGGGCGCTGCAGATATGGTGGCGGAATTCTTCGGGGAAGAGAGGGTGGCCGTAGGGATTGCAGCAGGCTTTGGCGCGTCGGTAGTATCGCCCGGCCATGCGCGCCACGCCGGAATGGGGGCCATTCAGATTGGGGCCTATGGGAGCCTTCCTGCAGACCGGATTTCCGAGATTGCAGAGCTCTGGCGCAGCGCGGGGTTCAATGCCGAAGCGGCTGACGATATCGTCAGTATGCAGTGGGAAAAGCTAATCTGTAACGCTTCCTTCAGTGCGCCCTGTGCTATTTCCGGGCTTACGGTTGGTGAGGCGCTGGCGGATCCGGCTCTGGGTGAGGTTTGTATTGCTGCTGGCCTTGAGGCTTGGGAAATTGCGCGCGCCGCCGGTGTGGCGCTCAAGGTAAGTGATCCCGAGGCCTATATTCGTGCCTTTGCCCAGCGTGTCGCCGCAGCAAAGCCATCCCTGTTGCAGGATTTGGAAGCAGGCCGCCAGACAGAAGTTGACTATATTAACGGCGCCGTTCCCCGTGAGGCGGCCAGGATCGGCCTTGCGGCGCCGGTGAATGCCGTGTTGACGGCGCTGGTGAAATCCTTCGAAGGCCGCCGGGGTGGCGCCTGATTAGCGTCTTTCAGCCCGAGATCTGATCAATATAGGGACGAAGTTCCGGCTTGGCCTCCAACCCAAACCCAGGCTGCTGGGGTACTTCGATCATTCCCTCCGTGATGGGAAGACCGGGCAGGTAGCCTCCGAAAGGCTGGAACACCGCTGGATACGCCTCGCAGCCGCCAAGGTTCAGCCCGGCGACTATGTGCAAGTTCAGCAGGTGCCCGCCATGCGGAAAGGCCATCGTCCGGCTGAAGCCGGAGGCCTCCATCAGGGCGATCATCCCGGCATATTCGGTCAGCCCATAACTGAGCCCGGCATCCATTTGAAAAATATCAATGCCGGGCCGCATGCCGCCATGGCGCAAAAGATTACGCACATCCGGAATGGAAAACAGGTTTTCGCCCGTAGCCACGGGCCCCTGATAGGCGTCAATCACTTGTCGGTTGAGATCATAGTCCAGTGGATCTCCCGCCTCCTCATACCAGCGCAGCTGATAGGGCTTCAGCCGTTCGCCCAGAGAGATCGCGTCTTCAAGGCCAAACCGCCCATTGGCATCGACGCTAATACGCCTTCCGGAACCTGCCTGCTCTACGGCTGTTTCGAGCCGGGCGATATCTTCCTTTAACGGAACACCGCCTACTTTCATCTTGAACTGCGTAAAGCCCATATCCTGATAAGCTTTCAGTTCGTCGCGCAGCCTGTCTGCGCCGCCCTCGGGATAATAATAACCGCCAGCTGCATATACGCTGACCTTGTCGGCCTGTGTCCTTCCAAACGCCTTTGCGATGGTATTGGCTGCCGGTTGATCCTCAAGCTTGGCGAGCAGATCCCAGGCGGCGAGTTCAATTGCCGCAATCGCAGAGGCCCTGTCTCCGTGGCCGCCGGGCTTCTCATCTTTCATGAGTACTTTGGCTAGCGCCGCCGGAGAGAGGCATCCATCTAGGCCGAGATATGTCTCAGCCGGGGCAGAGGCAGCGCGCGGAATGAGCCGCTCCCGGATGATCCCGGATTGCGCAAAGCGGCCTATGGAATTGAACGCAAAGCCTGTTGCCGGCCGACCGTGACGCATGACATCGCTGACCACCGCAACCAGTGACACCGTATGCCGGGAGAAGTCCACCACAGCATTGGCAATATTGCCCGACAGGCGCACCGGCATTTCCCGGATTTCTACGATCTTCATATGGCTCCCCCGGCATCGGCGCGAACAAGGCTTGTATGGGTCAAAATAAGTAGCTAGCTAAGTAATATATGTCCATGCTTCTTCTTTGAGATAATGCGCGGGAGGGTAAAATGTCGGCCGTGAGAATACTTGTTTTGGCGGGGAGTGGGCGGGACGGCTCGTTCAACCAGCGGCTGGCTGACTGCGCCGCCACGCTCGCCAGCGCGCAGGGCGCAGAGGTCACTTCCATCCGGCTGGAAGATTTTGACCTCCCGATATATTCCCACAGGCTGGAGACAACGGCTTTCCCCGAAAGCGCCCGCCGCCTGAAGGCTCTCTTCGTTGAGCATGACGCAATCCTGATTGCATCGCCGGAGTATAACGGATCGGTCAGTGGGCTACTCAAGAATGCCATAGACTGGGCCTCTCGGCCAACCGATGGGGAGGGGCCGCTCGCGCTCAGCGCGTTCCGGGGCAAGGTTGCGGGAATTCTGTCTGCCTCTCCGGGTCCGTATGGCGGCCTGCGGGGACTGATGCATCTGCGTCAGATCCTCGGTACGGTCCAGATGCTCATTGTTCCGGAGCAGGCGGCCGTGCCCTTCGCAGATCGCGCTTTCGACGGCGCGGCGCTGACCGATCCGGTTGCGGCCCAGGTTCTGCCATTGCTGGTGCAGCGCGTCATCAAGACTGCAGGATCGCTCAAATGACGAACAAGGTGTCTCCCTCCACCCTTTCTGACTCCCGTTTCCGCCTGCCACCGGGCTACGCGCCGTTCATGACATCCTTGCTTCTCTCAATTTTCATGTGCGCGTTCGTTTCCTTGGTTTCCACGATAAAAAGCGAGGGCATCACGTCAGGTCTTCTCGGCGCCTGGCTCAGTGCCTGGCTGATCAGCTGGCTGCTTGCCTTTCCGGTCGTCCTCGTCGTAATGCCCATCGTTCGCCGTCTCGTTCGTCTCATCTGCCGTCCGGTTTGACGGCTGCGGCGTGGCGCGAGGCCTGCCGGAATGATGTGAGTACGAACAATATGATTGAGATTGGACCGCTGGTTCTGGCCGCAGATCGCCTGATAGGTATCTTGCTGGTCTGGCTGTTTTTGGCGGGCGCAGGTGTTCTTGGGCGGCGTTCGGGAGACGATTTCGGGCGGCTGTCGTGGAGCGCGGTGATAATTGGTGTGTTGGCCGCGCGCCTGGCTTTCGTGGTCCAGAACTATCCGGCCTACCTGGCAGAGCCCTGGTCAATCCTTGCCGTCTGGCAGGGTGGTTTCACCGCATGGGCCGGGGTTCTGGCCGCAGCCGGCGTGATATTAGTTGGAGGCAAGCGGCGGCGCTCCGCCGTTGTTCTGGCCGCAGGCGCGGGTCTTCTTTTCGCGGTCTTCCAGGCAGCGAGCTTTGCGCTGGAGACGCGCGAAAAGACGCCCTTTCCGATGGATGTGCAAATCGAAACGCTTGAGCAAACACCGTTGCAACTCGAAAGCCTGGCGGGAAGGCCCTTCGTGGTGAACCTCTGGGCCAGTTGGTGTGGACCTTGCCGGAGGGAAATGCCAATGCTTGTTGAGGTTGCTGAAGGATCAGCAGTCCCGGTATTGCTCATCAATCAGGGCGAGGACTCATCTGTCATTCGCAAATTCCTGGAGAGGGAGGGCATCCAGTCCGGCATGATCCTGCTCGATCCTGATCAATCGCTCTCTGCTGCTGTTGGATCACGGGCCTTGCCGGCAACTCTTTTTGTCGGCGCCGATGGAATGATCCATAAAACCCATGTGGGCGAGATATCCAGAGCGGCGCTGATGAACGGCATCCGGGAAATCGAAAGCGCGCTTAAGTGAACTGGTGATCAGGGCTGTTTCCCGTCTGCCCAGGAAAGGCGGACATAGAGCAGCCCCCCGTCAGTATCATAAGGGGCATTGCGGGAGTATATCAGCCCCTTTGATTTCTGCAGGCCGGCTTCATCCGGATAGGTGTTGAACAGATTTTCCGCGCCGATGCGTAGACGCCACTGATCAGTGAGCGCGTAGCTGATTGCAATATCGGCAAATGCCTTCGCCCCGAACCTCTGCAGGCTGAGATTTTCGTCATCGGCATAGTCGGACCAGGCTCCGCTCAACCGCACCCGCCCTTCCAGCCGCCAAGGGCCGTGGTCAAAGCTGGCGGTTGTCTGAGCCGAATGAGCCGGCAGGAACTCCTCAAACCGGCGCAGCCGAACGGGATTGTCCTGGAGAGATCCATTCAGAACCTTGATCGTATTGTAGGTATAGGAGGCCTTGATGGAAACTTCGCCGTTCGAAACGGAATGGCTGAACTGCGCCATCAGATCCAGCCCTTGCGTCCGGGTCCGGAAGTCATTCTGGAAAAACGTAACTTCAGTTATGCTTTCTCCGCCCGGCACGCCCAGGGCCGTCAGTCGCGCGCGCTCAACCGGGGTAAGAGCGTAGATGTCAGACAGAGTGAACCGATCATCGATCTCAATCTGGTAAGCATCCAGAGACAGGAACAGTTTGTCGGCCGGAGAGAAGATGATGCCTGCTGACCGATTTTCCGACATTTCCGGACGCAAAGGCGCGATAGATACATCCGGCCGGGCGTTCAAAATGGCCGCTACCGGACCGGTTGGCGAGAACCGGCCCTGAGTGAACACATCGAGCGTCAGCGCGCTGACCCCCTGCGAGGTGCGTTCCCCAAATATCTGGCCGGGCGTTGGCGGGCGGAAGCCGGTTGAGACCGTGGCGCGCAAGGCCGCGCCGTTCCCCAGCGCATAGCGCGCCGAAACCTTGCCGGTGATGGCCTCGCCAAAGCCGGAATAATCTTCATAGCGGGCGGCCATTCCCAGTTTCAGGCGCGGGGTAAGGTTCGATTCAAAGTCGGCATAGACAGCATGGCTTTCCTGATCGAAATCTCCCGCCTGAAGCGGCGTATAGCCGGGAAAGCCGTTGGAGCCGGAAGTAAGCCCATCCACCGCGCCGGCGCCAATGGCATAAGACGCCGGATCACCGGCGCGGATAGTATAGATTTCGCGGCGATACTCCGCGCCATAGGCAAGGGATAAAGGGAGGCTCCAGGCAAGGCTCTGACGCAGATCGGCATTCACCGTATACTCTGTCTGCTGAAGGCCTCCGGTGTTGAATGCGGTGGGGCTTTCCGGCCCCATGGACGCATTGATGGTGTCGAAGAGGAAATAATCGATACGGTTACGCCCGAAGCCGGCGCTGATATCGAAATCCAGACGATCACCCGCATTGCGATAGCCAGAGAGAAGGGCGCCGTCCCGGTAGTCCTGCCCGAACTGCGGGGTAAAACCGTTGGGATACACGTCCGCCAGACTGAAACCTTCGAAGGCATCTGTGGGGCCGTAAAGGCTGGCAGTTTCCGGGTGGCGCCAGTTGAAATCTGAAAGGCCGGCCCCCTGATTATAGCTCCCTTGCGCGTAAATCTCGCCGCCATTGCCCCGGACGTAGGCAAAATTCATTAAACTGCGGATGTCTTCCCGTTCCGGCTGTCCCCAGCGCTGGACGGGATTGCGCAATGCGACTTCCGGATGCTCCTGCTGCCAGTCCAGGGCATCTTCTCTCTGGCGGGCGCGAGACGTTGGGGCGGCGTGGCTATACTCGCCGGTGATCCGCCACCGGGCACGATGCATCTCCGCGCCCCAGGCAATTCCCAGGCGATATTGCTCCCCATCACCATCCTGATACTGACTATGCTGTGTGAAGATATCAATTCCGGCTTCGTCGCGAGTGATGATATTGATAATCCCGGCAATGGCATCTGCGCCATACTGAGCGGAGGCGCCATCCTTGAGGATTTCGATGCGCTGGATCGCGCCGGCGGGAATCTGTGCCAGATCCGGCGCCTGCGCTCCCTCTGGCCCAAGCAAAGCGGATTTGTGGCGCCGTTTTCCATTGATGAGGACGAGCGTGTGGTCCGGCGCAAGATTACGCAGCCGCGAGGGGCGCACATAAACATTGCCATCGCTGAGCGGCAGGCGCTGGGCAGTAAACGAGGGCACGAGTTGCGCGAGGATGTCGATCACATCGTCGGAAGCAGGCGCCATGATCTCCTGCCCGGGAAGAACTTCGATTGGAGCCATGCTCTCGCTGAACAGCGGGAGGGTGCGCGATCCTGTTACCACGACAGGGTCAAATATCCGCAAGCTGTCCTGCAGGGGTGGCAGTCTGAGGGGCGCAACCGGTTTGGTCGTCAGCGGGGCAGAGCGGGCAGTGGCCGGGGCATCTGCCTCTATCACCCATACGCCTTTGGTACGGGACTTGTAGCGCAGCCCCGAGCCTTCCAGAAGGAGGGTGAGCGCTTCCTCCACATCGCCAGCCCCGGCGATCCGGGGCGCCTGCCGCGCGCTCAGGTCTGGCGCATTGGCGATGATCACAAAGCCGGTCTCGGCTGCGAGTTGGTTGAGAGCGTCCGCCAACGGTTGGGCATCGACATTGATACCGCCGGGAGCCGCCAAGGCAGGCCCGGCAGCCAAGCAACTCAATGCGAAAGCCGCCAGGCTGCGGGGCATCGTCCTCTCCGGCGGCTGCGCCGCACGCTTCACGCTGCTTTCAACCGGCCAGCCATGACAGCAGAATGACAATGGCAGGCCATGGCTGCATTTGCCGACAGAGTGACGCCGGGCTGCAACACCTCCGCCGGCTCAGGTCAGGACCGGAAAGCCTCGGCGGTTTCCACCAGCGCGGCGGCAAGGCGGGTGCAATCGTCAGCGGAGTTATAAAGAGCCGGAGTGATGCGCACACAGGTCCCACGCGCCAGGCCGGTGCGGTGCGTGGTAAAAATGCCGTGCCGGTCAATCAGATGCTCGACGATTGCCTGGTTCGCGCGTGCGCCGGCATGTCCCCTCAACCGGAAGGAAGTGATCCCCGCATGCACGCGCGGATCATCTGCGGTCAGGACATCAAGGCCGGCAACGGCGCGAACCTCCCGCACCCACAGGTTCCGCAAATGGGCCAGGCGAGCTGCCTTGTTTTCCGGCCCGATCTCGAGATGGAAATCCAGAGCGTCACCAAGAGTAAGGAAGGTGGCAAAGTTTGTCGTGCCGGTATGAACGCGGTTCTGGATGCCGCCTACACCTTCAGGCAATTCAGAAATGTCCGGTGATATGGCCTCAAGCCGGCTGCGCCGGATGTACATCAGCCCGGCGCCTAGCGGCGCGCCCATCCATTTGTGCAGGTTGAACCCGGCAAAATCGGCGCCAAGGTCATCGACCGTAAAGGTGGTCTGGCCCCAGGAATGAGCGGCATCGACGATGCAATCGACCCCGCGCTCCCGCGCCAGAGCCGTAATCTCCCTGACCGGAACCCTCAGCCCGTTCCGATGGCTGATATGCGTGAGCAGGAGAAGCTTCACATCCGGGTTTGCATCAAGCGCGGCTTCATAGAAATCGAGGATTTCATCAAATTCTGCGGGCTCCGGGGCCTCCAGACGCACGACGCGGCACTGATTGCGCAACGCCAGAGTTTCCATCGCGGTCTGGATGGAGTCGTAGTCGATGTCGGCATACATCACCGCGTCGCCTGGCTTCAGCCCGTTATAGCCGCGCAGGATGACCTGCAGCGCTTCGGTGGCCCCGCGGGTAAAAACGATCTCGTCTTCGCCGGCGCCAAGAAAAGCGGCCAGGCGGGCGCGAATGGGTTCGATGTCCTTGTAGAACTGGCGGCGCGCATACCAGGAGTTCTGCCGGTTCACATAGTCTGTGTGGCGTTTGAAAGCCTCCAGCACGGGGCGTGCCATCGGGCCCCAATATCCGTTCTCGAAATTGGTGACCTCACTGGTCACTTCATACTGAGCCGCAATTCTGGCCCAATAGGCCTCGTCTTCTGGGCGAACTGGTGAGGTTTCCCGCGGGAGGGTGGCCCCGGTTCCGGAAACGGCCCCAAGGGCAGCCGCGCCAGCGGCTGCCCCCTTCAGGACCATGCGTCGTGTGATCGTCATGGTATCAGATTACCTCAGAAGCGGATGTCGGTCCGGATGTAGTATTGCCCGCCATCGGTATCATAGGGCGCGTTACGGGAGTAGATAAGCCCGCGATTTGCCTGATAGGTGGCTTCGTCCGGATAGGAGTCGAACAGGTTTTCAGCACCGATCCGGACACTGACGGCATCCGTCACCTTCCAGGTGGCACCGATATCCATCAGCACCATCGAGCCGAAATCCTGATAGACAACCCCGTTGGCGTTGTCCGAGAAGTCCCGCCACTCGCCATAATAGCGCAGACGTCCAAACACTTCCCAATTACCCAGCGAGTAGGTGGCCTGAACATTGCCGGTGCTGCCGGGAATGCCTTTTTCGAAGCGGGCGGCTGTGTCCGGATTGGTGGCAAGGCTGCCGGCACGCACTTCTGTTTTGTTGTAATTGTAGGCGCCGGTCAGGTTGAGGTTGCCAGGCCCCACGTCACGGCCCCAGGAAAGAACAAGGTCCAAGCCTTGGGTGCGGGTGTCAAAGTCGTTCTGATAGAAGAAAGCCGAAGTGATGCTTTCGCCGCTGGGCACACCCAGGGCCACCAGCTGCGCACGCTCGTCAGCGGTCAGACGGTAGGTGGCAGAGGTGCCGAGGCGATTGTCCACGTCGATCTGGTAGGCATCAAGCGTGGCCGTCAGACCAAAGCCCGAATTCCAGGCAAGACCCAGCGACACGTTCTGGGACTCTTCAGGTTCCAGCGGATTGATCGTAACACCCGGACGCGCGCTGATGATTTCGGCAACCGGACCCTGCGGGCTGTAGCGGCCATTGGTGAACACGTTAAGCGTGGTCGTGTCGAGACCTTGTGTGATCCGCTCACTGAACAGCTGCGCAGGCGTGGGGGCGCGGAAGCCCGTAGAGGCCGTAGCGCGCAGGGCAAGGCCATCGGCCAATTCAAAGCGGGTCGACAGCTTGCCGTCGATGTTGTCGCCGAAGACCGAGAAATCTTCGTAACGCAGCGCAGCGCCCACCGTCCAGCGGCTGGTGACCGGGGCTTCAAGATCGACATACGCAGCATAGCTTTCCTGATCCCAGTTGCCAGCTTGGGCCGGGCTGAATCCCGGAAAGCCGTTGGAGCCGGAAGGGAAACCTTCTGCAGCCAGCGGACCGACAGCATAGGAGGCATATTCGCCGGCCGAGATTTCATACTTCTCCAAGCGCCGCTCGGCGCCAAAGGCGATGTTGAGATCATCTGCCAGGAAGCCAAGCGCCACCGGATAAACGAAATCGGCGTTCAGGTTGAACTCGGTTTGACGCAAATTGCCGATGTCAAAGCTTGTGGGGCTTGCCGAGCCGAGCGATGCGTTGATCGACTCATACATGAAGTAGTCAATGTCGTTCAGGCCATAGCTGGCGCTGAAGTCGTAGGAGAAGCCTTCCGCATTGGTGCTGCGATAACCGCCGGTCAGCGAGAAATCTTCGTCGTCCTGGCCAAATTTCGGGGTAAAGCCAGCCGGGTAAATCTCACTGAGATTATACGCCGGATCCAGCGTGCTGTTGCCATATGTGTTGGTGGCCAGCGGGTTACGCCAGTTAAAATCCGAGACGCCCGAACCCCAGCCATGAGTGCCGAAAACATAGAGCTCACTTGCGTCAAACTGATAGGCGCCATTCATGGCGAAGCGGAATGCCTGGCGCTCTGCCTGGCCCCAGTTCTGGACCGGGTTTGGAACTTTCAGATTGGGAAACTGCGCCTGCAGCTGCTCCGCATCCGGACGTTGACGGCTGCGGGAAGTAGGCTGCGCATCGGTGTATTCGCCCGAGAGGTTGAAGTATCCCCGGTCAAAGGCAAAACCCTGCTGGCCGCCAAGGCGGTATTGCTCGCCATCGCCTTCATAATACTGGCCAGCCTGAGCAAAGACGCGGGTGCCCGGCTTGTCTTCCAGAATGATGTTGATCACGCCAGCAATGGCATCAGAGCCATACTGTGCCGATGCGCCATCGCGCAGCACCTCGATGCGTTTGATCGCGTAGGACGGGATCTGCGCCAGGTCGGCTGCCTGCGCGCCGTTGGAGCCGAGCAGAGCGGAGCGGTGAAAGCGTTTGCCATTCACAAGCACCAGCGTGTGGTCTGCCGAGAGGGCGCGGAGAGAGGCCGGGCGCACAAATACCTGGCCATCGGCCATCGGAAGACGCTTCACATTGAAAGATGGCACGAGCTGAGCCAGCGTATCCATCACCTCGTCCGAGACGGTGAGATTGATCGCATCGCCCGAGATCACATCCACCGGCGCAAGGCTGTCAAACGCCGTACGCGGCGCGCCGCGCGTACCGGTCACGATCACGGCATCCTGGACATAGGCTTCGGTTGGCTGAGCCGTTTCATCAGCCTCCTGCGCAAGGGCGGGCAGGGCGCAGCCAAGCGCAATGCCAGATGTCACCAGCAAAAGGGCCGCGCGAAGAGAAAACGTGTTGGTCATCGGGTTCCCCGGAAAAAGACTTGAGAGACCCCGGCCATTCGGGCCAGAGATCCGTCCGCACAAAAGGTGTGGACGCCGGGAAGACAGATGAGGGAGGCGGGAATTTCAGGCCGGAGCCAAACTTCACAAAAGGTTCACCGCTTTCACGGAACCGTCATCTTCAGGGTTATTCGGACACGGAATAAATATGAATTTCCGATGACGTATAGTTGATGTCGAGCGGATAGGCTTCGTCGAGCCCCGCAAGCATGATCTCGATCTGGTTGACCGAAAAGCTCATGGTGAGGCGCAGATCGCCAAGGGTTTGATCCGCAAGCGTGATCGGCCGCGCGCTGTAGCGGTTCACATCGTCGATTATGTCGCCAAGGCGCGCGTCCACATAATAGAGCTGGCCGCGGCGCCATGCTGCGGACCGGGCCGCATCAAAGGTCGCGCTTGCGTCAAAACCCTTGCCGGTGCGGTAGGTAACCTGAAGTCCACCCGTAAGGGAGACAGCCGGGAGCCCCTGCGCCCCGGTAACGGCCACATGCCCCTCTTCGACACTGATGATGGTTTCAGCCGGGCGCCGGCGTATATCGAACTGCGTGCCCAGAACCTTGACCTGAACATCGCCTGCGCGAACGTCCAGCGGGCGTTCCGGTGCCCGGGCGATGTCGAAATAGGCGTTACCCTCCACCAGGGTGAGCGAGCGCTGATCGCGCGTGAAGCGCCCCTTGACCTCCGAGCCGGCGTCCAGGGTCAGCCGGCTTCCATCCGAAAGATCGAAGGTCCGGATCTCGCCGATTGCGGTGGCAAGATAAATATCTTCGGTAGGCGCCGTCTGCATCAGTGGGACAACAAAGATAAGGGCAACGCCGCAGGCCGCAGCTGCCAATAGACCGGCGACCAAGCGCCGGCGTTGGCGCGAGGGCGCAGCCGGCCGTCCCGCACGGGGGACGGCTATCCTTGCCGTGGCTGAAAGAATATCTTCAACGCCTTCCACCTCAGCAATCGCCATCCAGCCAGCCCGCAGCCCTTCCAGCGCCCGGCGATGGTCCGGAGAGGCGGCCAGCCAAAGCTCCAGTTTTTTGTCTTTATCCGGAGTGTGCTCTGCCCCAAGCAGGTATGCCATCCAGGCGCGCGCCTCTGCCTCCACCCCGGTGGGGGGCGGCGCAGTCTTATCCGGAGGAGGCAGTGCAGAAGTCATGGGGTACCGGAAATCTAGGGGCGGAGTGCCTGCTGAATGGTTTCCAGGGCGCGGGTAAGCTGACGGGAAATGTCAGCCTCACTCCAGCCGGTGGCGGCGCGGATCTGGGCGTACGTTTCACCATGAAACCGGCTACGCAGGATGATTTCCCTTTGCTTGGGCGGCAGCGCCTTCAGAACATCGGCTAGCGCTATGATTGCCTGTTTTCCCATGAAGACAATTTCGGGAGAATTTTCTTCCAGCTCCGCGTCAGGAAATTGAGTTTTTTCCAATTCCGCATGGGCGCGGGCGCGCTTTTCCCGGCTGCGGGCATTCAGGGTCAGGTTGATGGCCGTCCGGAAGAGGAACGCGCGCGGAGACTGGATGCGGGAGAAGTCGTCCAGCCGGGCGATCTGTTCAAACGCCGCCTGCGCCATATCCTCCGGGTCCGGCGGGCCGGCGCCGTAGAGCTTGCGCAATCGGCCCACCAGTTCGCCGAAATGATTGCTGTAAAGATCCCTCAGGAAGGCATTGCGCATTGCGGCGCGCTCCCCGTCACTTCGCGGGGGCGAAGAAGCAGGCAGGGCTTCGCCGTTTGAAGCCGGGTCAGCTGAGGCGCCGGGGAGCATGCCCTGCGCCATCGGCTGTCTGATCGCGGCTGTCAAGCCGGGCGGGGCGACCGGTGGCGGCTAGCGCCCTCAGTGCGACAGAAGCAGCGGAAGCTTCACATCCCGAAGCATGCTGCGGGTCATTCCGCCGAACAGCGCCTGCTGCAGCCGCGCATGACGGTATCCACCCAGGACGATCATGTCCGCATTCTTGTCCATGGCCACCTGCAGGATGACCTCATGCGCAGAGCGCCCGAGGCTGCCTTCGTTGCGCAGCGTCACCTTGTGCCCGTGCCGGGCAAGATGCGCGGCAATGTCGAGGCCCGGCGCGTCCCCATGGTCCAGGCTTCCGGCCTTGGCGTCCACTGTCACCACGGTGATCTCCGCGCCCTCATCGGCCACCAGCAAGGCATCGTGCACCGCGCGGGCCGCCTCCCGGCTCGCGTCCCAGCCAACCACAATCCGTTTGCCGACCGGGCCGGATTTCCACGCCACGGGCGCAACCATCACAGGCCGGCCGGACCCAAGCAGCGCCGCCTCGATCATTTGGGCGTGGGGCTGAAGAATGTCTTTTGCCGGTGCACGGATGATTGTGAGATCGGCATGCCGCGCAATGGTGGCGACCAGGGATTCCAGATTGGTGCCATAGGTCCGGTGGCGGCGCAGTTCACAGCGCAGGTCTTTCTTGTCCAGGGTCTTCTGAAGGTCGGCCCAGAACCGGTCGATCAGCTCTTTGTCCTGATTGAGCTGCTCCACATAGGCCGCGCCCATGCCGAATTCGTTATAGAGGATGGGGGCCGGCATGATGCCGATGGCGGAGCAGGCGACATGCGCGCCCGTCTTGGCGGCCAGCGCCTGCGCAAGATCCAGCGCGCCCGCGTCTTCCTGAGCGCTCGCAACGCAGATGGAAATGTCTTTCAGCTGCATGATGTCCGTCCTCCCCGGCAAACCGAATTGTTGTCAAATAGATACCTTGTAAGCGGCCCACGCACCAGATCCGGTTCGGATCAGAAAAAATCCGGACAAGGATCACGCGCCACCTGTCAGCCCAGTGAGCAACAAAAACCCCAAGGGTAGTATAAGTAGAATTACGGGTGCTGCGATTAGAATGAGGGCCTGTCTCACTTGGCTTACCATGGAAAAATGCCGGCAGAATTTGCCAGAGTCTCAGGCCTATGGCATGTATGCCAAATCCAGCTTGCCGCTGGATTCTAATCTCAGGGCCGGACCACCGATCCCAAGTAACATCACCTGATTGAGACTGAAATTTCAAACGAACAGAAAGTCTAAATGCCATCCTCCCCAAAAAAGCCAAGCCAACCGCTTTCCAGTGGTGAGGTCAGGCTGACGAAGTTATCGATATAGGTGGATTGTGTCGGATTGGTTGCGTAAGATATTTGTGCTTACGAAAGCTCAGATGATCGAGATGATTATATACTTGATACTTGGGTCGATCTTTGCGGTAGTTCTTATCACTTTATCCAAATTAGGCTTTCTGGAACTTTAAGCCGGTTGTCCGTAGTCAGATGTTTTTAGACAGAAGGCTGCCCGATTTAAGAAGGGTCTGGCGCACCTGAGTGTGAGTTAGGCACCAGACTAGGCCTGCTGCCACACAGAATATACCACTAGGTTCTCCTGTGTTCAGAGGATCATTTTTGCCACAACAAATGCGCTTGGCGGCAGCGTGCTGGACGCATCGCACATTCTAGAAGCGTTTCAACGGTCTGAACCGGATCATCTGGCGCAGTTTTGAGGGCTCAAGTTTTGGCCTCAGACGCGGTCTTCGGCTTGGATTTGCGCCTCCTTGTCCCCGTCCTCTAAACGACCGTTAGACTAGGGCCTTCTGCTATCAGAGCTTAATCTTCATCCAAGTGCCTGGTGATTGCTCAGAATGAATGAATCCCAACTAGAAACAAAAAGCCAAAGACCAATGGCGTTCATTTCAAATACCGCGCTGAAAGCAGTGGCGGGATGGCGATTCAAGTAACGCGCTAAGCCAAAACCACGCATGGTGATCTTCAATGGCCCGTAAACGCTCGCTGGCGGGTTGGTCTTTATGGACCCCGGCGGACGTCTCTGGACGGGGAAATGGTGCCGGGGGCGGAATCGCGAGCGCCCTTACACCTCTGTTTTGATTTCAGAAATAAATGTGGAGCGTCGTCGAATGCCAACAATCTGCCAACAATTCGGTAGTTGTTGGCATGGGAGAGTGGTTCGATTCCGATTTCCACAGGAAATCCGATAAATTGATCTCCCTGACTCTGAGATGTGGGTCAAGAGGGCCTCATCGACGAGGTTGGCGATCCATCTCGAACGATGAACTGTGGAGCGAGAATTGAGGTTAGAGATACGTCACTGACATATGGGTCGATGACGCATACGACGGCATGGCGCGACGTTGAGGCTGACCGTTGTGGAACCATCGGAGTTTATTGGTCGATCAAGTTCGGCTGGCATGACGAATGAAGAGAAAGCGCAGCTGATCTCGCCAATCGGCGCGCCGAACTGATCGAACATTGAGACCTCATCGCCGATACTTATGGAAAGTGACATGACCAACGCCGCCACAAGCATCAAAAAAGGCCTCCAGGAGGCGCTCACCCACGCCAAAGGTCACAAGACGGGCGCATGGGTTCATCATATCGAAGTGCCTGAGCCTGATGTGGCCGCAATCCGCGAGCGCTCGGGATTGTCGCAGGCCGAATTTGCTTGCAGCATTGGCGTCGCCGTAGGTACCCTGCGAGGCTGGGAGCAGGGGCGCAGACGCCCTGAAGGCGCGGCGCGGGTACTGCTCGCGCTCATCGAAAGGCGACCCCGGATCGTGCAGGACGAGCTGCTGACCTAGACGCGGATCGCCGACAGCAAACTGCCAGCAGGGTCGAGGTTGTCCATTTCTTCAATTAGGGACAGCGGGCGACGAGACTTCGCGGCTTGGGCGTTAGTCTCAAAAATCCTGGCTGTTGTCGCGCCTTAGCTCGACGAGCGTTCGTCTGAGTAGGAGCGGACAGGCCTGAATAGATGTTTGCGGCAACACCTGTTCACCGAGATTCAAAAAGCTTGTCCGTCAACGCACAATCAGATGTTTGACCTCCGGTGCAGCCGATCATGATCTCACTGAGCTGCCTCTCCATCTGCTGCAGATCCAGGATACGATTTCTGATGTCCTTTAGATGCGCTTCGGCAAGGACCATCACTTCGGCACAGCTAGGCATGCCATCATTGATCCCCAGGAGCGAGCGAACGTCCTCTGTTCGGAAGCCCAGATCGCGCGCCCGCAAGATAAATCGCAAACGCAACTGATCCACGTTTGAATAGAGCCGGTGGCCACTGGGTGAGCGCGCTGGTTCTGGTAGAAGTCCGATCTTTTCGTAATAGCGGATGGTTTCAAGGTTGCAGCCAAGCCGGCTGGCCAACTCGGCCCGCCTGAGCATCGCTCGCGACGATGTGATGTCCATGCTCAATTCTCCGCTTGCGTCTGTACCAACTACAGACCCTATCAAGCAGACGAACACAAGGCCAAGGACAACGACGCGTATGTCAGACAAGACAAACGGTTCTGGAAATGATCGTCGATCAAGCTGGCTCATCGCGGGTGGCGTGCTGGGGACCTTCCTCGCGTCGTCTTGTTGCATCCTGCCTCTGATACTGATCAGCGTCGGTGTGACGGGAGCTTGGATCGGCCAGCTGACGCAGCTGGAACCCTACAAGCCGGTATTCATGCTGATTGCAGCTGGGTTTCTCGCGGCTGGCTTTTGGGAAGTCTATTTTCGGAAGGGCAAGCATTGTGAGGATGGCAGCGACTGCGCACGTCCCGCACCCTCCTGGATCAAGCAGGTGGCCCTATGGGGCGGCGCGCTTATCGTGTTCGCGGCGCTGACCATCGAAACTTGGGCACCACTATTTTACTAAGCAAGGAGAGCAGGGATGAAGCGAACGTGGATGATTGCCGGCCTCGCCGGATTGGCGATTATGGGCGGAATGGCGCTTGCTGGCGCGCAGTTCTCGCAGACAGAGGTCGCAGAAGTACAGCAGGCCACGGCCCGCTTTTCCGTCGACAACATGACCTGCGCAACATGTCCCATATCGGTGAAAAAGGCGATGCTGCGCGTCGATGGCGTCAAGTCTGTTGAGATCGATTTTGGGACGAAGACTGCAGAGGTCGTGTATGATCCGGCGATCACGTCTCCGGAAACAATTGCCGCCGCATCGGCCGGCGTCGGGTATCCGGCGGTCCAGACCAGTTGATTGATCAGAACGCAAAAGAACAGCTGCGCGGCTTGGTACATCGAAGGCGGACACCGGGACCGGATCGTACCGCTTGAGTTGCTCTGGTGATTTCAGGACCGCTACCCGCAATCAATGATTCAAGGGGCCTCCAAGTTTCGCGTCTCTTGCAACTTCACGAGACAAGTCTCGAAGGAAAACTCAATGAAACACGAATGCTGCGCGCCGAACTGTGAGTACGACCTCGCCGTGATTGGTGCCGGATCGGCTGGATTCTCCGCCGCTATTACGGCCGCAGAGGGCGGTGTGCGCGTGGCTCTTATAGGGCACGGTACGATTGGCGGTACCTGCGTGAACGTCGGATGCGTCCCCTCCAAGACGATGATCCGCGCCGCTGAGGCGGTGTTTAGTGCGCAGTCGGCGCATCGGTTCCCGGGACTCAGGGGAGAAGCGCAGGTTTCTGACTGGGCGGCGCTGATCGCAGCAAAGGAAGATCTCGTCGCGTCACTGCGGCAGAAAAAATACGCCAACTTGCTACCAGGCTATCATGGTGTGACTTACATCGATGAGGGGCCAGCGCGGCTCGTACTTGGCGGTGTGGAGGTCGGCGGACGGAAGATCAAGGTATCCAAGGTCATCGTCGCCACTGGCGGCCGCTCGGCCGTTCCTGACGTCGCCGGTATTTCGGAGGTGCCGACGCTCGACAGCACGGCGCTCCTGGAGCTGAAGGCGCTGCCCGAGAGCCTGATCTTCCTCGGCGGCGGCTATATCGGTGTGGAACTCGCACAGATGATGGCGAGGCTGGGTACCCGCGTCACGATCGTGTGCCGCTCGCGGTTGTTGCCGCGCGCTGAACCAGAGGTGTCCGAGGCGCTCGCGAAGGCACTGCGCGCCGAGGGCATCTCGGTTGTGGAAAAGGTAACCTATGACGCCGCACGGCTGGACGGCAGCCGCACAGTCGTGACGGTAACGGTGAACGGTGCCGCCAGAGACCTGGCGGCTGATCACCTTGTCCTGTCGACTGGGCGCATTCCCAACACGGATGGGCTGGGGCTCAAAGAGATGGGTGTCGAGACTGATCAGCGGGGCGCGATCATCGTTGGCGATGATATGGCCACCACACGTTCCGGTGTATACGCAGCAGGCGACGTAACTGACCGGGATCAGTTCGTATACATGGCCGCTTATGGCGCCAAGCTGGCGGCGCGAAATGCGGTACTGGGAGGGAAGGAATGCTACGACAACGCCGCGATGCCGTGGGTGGTTTTCTGCGATCCGCAGATTGCAGGTGTCGGTCTGACCGAGGCGCAGGCTTACGCCGCAGGCTATGATGTCAAGACCAGTGTGCTTCCGCTTGAGAATGTTCCTCGGGCGCTCGCGGCACGCAATACCACAGGGCTGATCAAGTTGGTCGCAGACCGGGCTAATGACCGACTGCTCGGCGGTGTGATCATGGCGCAGGAAGGCGCTGATAGTATCCAGACACTTTCACTGGCACTGAAGTTCGGCATGACGACAAAGGCGCTCGGCGAAACCATTTTCCCTTATTTAACGACAGTCGAGGGGTTCAAGCTGGCGGCGCAGACTTTCGACAAGGATGTCGCGAAACTCTCCTGTTGCGCGGGCTGAGTCGCCGATTGGCACGCATTTCCTTTTTGCCGGTCAGTCACACCGCTCCACAAAGCGGCCGGGAGCATCACCGGCATCAAGCGCGAAGTCTCAGACCGGCACAAACCCGCCGGCGTCCAATCCGGCTCATTCGGGGTTGCCCGGACGTGCGATTCTGGTGTCCAGGCTGGTGGGGATTCTTGTCATGGTGCTGACCCCGTTGGATTTGCGCATGAGCGCCTGGACAAGTGATCAGTTCCCAGAGTGCCTTTACAGGATTCCGTTACTTTCTCTTCCCATCGCTATGGCCCTGACGCTTGCCGTCCGTGGACTCGGCGCAACGCGCCTTACGCTTGCAGGCTCTGCGATCGGAGCAGTCTCAGGCTCGCTGGCGGCCATTGTGTACGCCGGTTGCTGTCCGGCTGATTCAATTCTCTATGTTGTAAGCTGGTACCTCGCTTCAGTGTTGTTGTGTGCAGCGGCCGGTGCTGTGGTTTTGAGCAGGATGCTTAAGTGGTAGTGATCGAATTTGCTCGCCGTAGCAGCGGCGGCCTCAGGTGACCTGGTCGCTTACGACGCGGCAAACGAAGTGATCACGCGCAAATTCCACCTGCTAACCTCGCGGCTACCATAGTGAATCGGGGACTTTGCGATCCCAAAGCGGAGGATGCGTTGCTGATCGATCGAGGTATCAGGGATGACGAAAGACCTTGCAGGGCGCAACAGATACCTCTTACTGCCACGGTTTCGTTCTGAGGCTGTCTGGCTGGTTCGGCTGGCAGCAAGATAATGTCGCATCAACGCTGCCGAAGCCTTCGGCTGCAGTTGATTGATCAGTCACTCCGGAACGAGCCAACAGCTACCCAACTGTTTCGAATCCACACGATTTTCAACATTGCAGTCCGCAGGGCGAGTCTGGAAAAGCCTGGGCGATATCATTGTCTTGCCGATCGGCTTAAGCGCGATGCGTTAATGATAACGGAGACAGAAGAGAGAGCCATCGCGGCAGCTGCGATCATGGGAGAGAGCAGGGTGCCGGTGAGGGGGTACAGGACGCCTGCAGCAATGGGAATGCCGGCAGCGTTGTAGGCAAAAGCAAAGAAAAGGTTCTGCCGGATGTTCCGCATGGTTGCCCGCGAAATAGTCCGGGCCCGTACAATGCCTCCAAGGTCTCCCTTGAGCAGTGTGACACCGGCGCTTTCTATGGCGACATCCGTGCCGGTGCCCATCGCGATGCCCACATCCGCGGCCGCCAGGGCAGGGGCGTCATTGACACCGTCGCCCGCCATGGCAACGACCCGGCCGTCGGCGACCAGGCGTTTCACGATATCAGCCTTCTGGGCAGGAAGCACTTCGGCTTCGACGGCATCGATACCGAGTGACCGGGCGATTGCCTCAGCGGTGGTGCGATTATCGCCGGTCGCCATGACAATATGCAGGCCTGCATCCCGAAGGGCTTTGAGCGCGCCCGGCGTCGATGCCTTCACCGGATCGGCGATCGCGAACAACGCAACTGCCGCGCCGTCGACTGCAAGGTAGATGGCAGTCGCACCGTCTTTCCGGCGGCGTTCTGCAAGCGCCCTCAGCGCGGCTGTGTCGATGCCGTTTTCGCCCATGAAACGCTCGGCGCCCAAGGCCACTTTTTGTCCATCGACGATCCCTACGACGCCCTTTCCTGTGGGCGAGTCAAAGTCTGAAGGTTCGGAAAGCGCAAGACCTTTGGCGTGCGCGGCAGCGACGATCGCGGTGGCCAAGGGATGTTCGCTGTGACTTTCCAGGCTTGCGGCAAGGCGGAGGGCGGCCGTTTCATCCGCGCCAGGCGCCACATCCATTCCGACAAGCGCGGGTTTGCCTTCTGTCAGTGTGCCGGTCTTGTCGATGAGCAGTGTGTCGACCTTTTCCATGCGTTCGAGCGCCTCGGCATTCCGGATCAGCACGCCGGCCCGCGCGCCCGCACCGACACCGGTCATGATCGACATCGGTGTCGCAAGACCGAGCGCGCACGGACAAGCGATGATCAGTACCGAGACGGCGGCTATGAGACCGTAAGAGAAGGCAGGGTCCGGCCCGAATATGAGCCAGCCAAAGAAGGCTGCTATGGCGACAACGATCACTGCCGGAACAAACCAGCCCGACACTTGGTCGGCGAGGCGCTGGATAGGCGCGCGGCTGCGTTGCGCGTCGGCCACGAGATGGACGATCTGGGAGAGCATGGTCTCGCTGCCGACCCGCTGCGCTTCAACAATCAGGCTGCCGGTCTGATTGACGGTTGCGCCAATCACGCGGTCATTTACCGATTTGGTCACCGGCATTGATTCCCCAGTGACCATCGACTCGTCGATGGAGGAGCGCCCTTCGGTGACGACGCCGTCTACCGGTATCTTTTCCCCGGGCCGCACCCGCAGGCGATCACCAGCAACGACCGTCTCGAGCGGTACATCTTCTTCATTACCATCCGCATTGATCCGGCGGGCCGTTTTCGGCGCAAGGTCAAGCAGCGCCCGGATCGCGCCTCCTGTCGCTTCCCGCGCCTGCAGTTCGAGCACCTGCCCGAGCAGCACCAGCGTGATTATGACGGCGGCAGCTTCAAAATAGACCGGAACCGTGCCGTGCGCCGAGCGCAGTTCGGTCGGGAACAGGCCCGGCGCAATTGCCGCGACCATACTATAGATCCAGGCCGCACCTGTGCCGAGCGCAATCAGCGAAAACATGTTCAGGCTGCGGTTTCTGACCGACGCGGCTCCCCGCGCGAAGAAAGGCCAGCCTGCCCAGAGCACCACGGGCGTTGCCAGAGCCATCTGGATCCAGGGATTGATCGTGGGCGGAATGAACCGGTCAATACCGAAGACGTGCCCACCCATTTCGATGACCAGCAGGGGTAACGACAGCACCACGCCGAACACAAAGCGCCGTTTCATGTCGCGCAGCTCGGGATTGGGGCCATCGCCTGCGCTGGGCGTCATCGGCTCGAGGGCCATGCCGCAAATCGGGCAAGCGCCGGGGCCGTCCCGCACGATCTCCGGGTGCATGGGGCAGGTCCACTGACTTCCTGCAGCTGCCATCTTAGCTGGTGTCGCGCTGGCATGACCGTGGCAGCCAGCCCCGTGGCCTGAGTGGTCATGCATATCCGCCTCATGCGCCGTGAAGGCATTCATGTAGGTGGCGGGATTTGCTTCAAACTTGGATTTACAACCTGCGCTGCAGAATACGACCTCGGCACCTTCATGAATGAGCCGGTGCGGGGTGTCTGCCTTCGGGGTCATGCCGCAGACCGGGTCGCGCGTCGGTGACGGATCCGCTGTTGTCGTAGTTTCGCTTGAGGACATGCCGAGCTCCTGCGTGTTTTTTGCTACGTTTTCAAATATACCCCTATACCGTATCGGTCAATTACCCCGTGGGGGTATAGTTGATCTTGCCGGCGCTCTTCAGCCATCGCCTAGGAACGGCCGGACGAGCTGACCTGTATAGGTTGAGGGATAGTCCGCTGCGTTTTTGATCCCAAGGTCGCCCGAGAAAAAGGGGCGATCCGCATCGAAGTGGGCCGTTCCGAGCAGCCTGTCCCAGAATGTCGTGAAGAGACCAAAGTTGACGTTGCCCTCAGCCGAAGATTTGAGGTGATGAAACCGGTGGACGGGCGCAAGTGCGAGCACATGGCGAAGCGCGCCGATCTTCATGTCGGTGTTCGAGTGCTGGAGGAGCAGCTGGACCGCCACCGCGAATGCAAGCAGTACGGCGACGTCCAGCGGCATGCCAGCGAGAATGAGCGGCGCTGTCCCTGCCATCAGTTCGATCGCCTGATGGACGGGATGTTTCATGAGGCCGTTGAAGCCGTACATTCGCGTAACGCTGTGATGCACCGCATGGAAGCGCCAGAGGAACTTGTTGTGATGGCTTGCCCAGTGAATGACGGTGATACCGGCGTCGGCGACAAGTATTGCAAGCAGCAGCTGAGCCCATAGCGGCCAGCTGCCGGGCCAGATCGGAGGGAAGGGTACGATGGCAGCCATGATCGGAATGAGGAGCACCGACACGGCAATCGAACCTTCATTGACGAGCGCGTGAAGTCCATCTCTCAAAGTATCGCCCTTTGGGTGGTTCCAGTCCTCATGGTACGGAATAAACCGCTCAGCAAGAAATGACATCGCGATTGCCGCGAGCAACAGCCCCGCAAGACTAGCTTTGGGCGCACCTGAATGCACGAGTGCGATTGCGGCGCCATTGAAGGTCAGCAGCATCAGCGGCGCATAGGTCCACTTGGTGATTTGCTTTAAAGTGGGCATGGGGATTCCGTTTGACTGCGCGCAGGCGAGTGTCGCCTCATCTGATCACAGGGTAACGGGCGCGGCTCAGCCGTCTTGAACGATTCAACAACCTTGCCGCGTCGGGGCAATCCGGACTTCCAGGCCAGAAAGTCCTGCGCCGGGCGAGACACCGAACCAGCGGCGCATGCGGCGCGTGAAATGGGATTGATCGGAAAAGCCGCCGGCCTCAGCCGCCTGAGCCAGACTTGCGTTGTCTGAAAGTGCGCGCGCTGCGCGCTGCAACTGCCGCCATTGGAGAACGTGGGAGATGGGCGCCCCGAATGTTGCATGTGATATCTGGCGCAGGCGACTGGGCGACACTCCAAGGTCGTGCGCAATCGAGCCTGGCGTGGCGGAGGCCGGGGCGCCATCAAGCAGCCGTGTCAGAGATCGTTCTGGCTCTGCGGATTGTTCTCCAATCGAGAATGCGCCCATCAGGTCAGCCGGCGAGCCGGTTTCGTTCAGCGCATCCAATCCGGCTGACAGGCGCGAATCTGCAAGACTGAAGCCGCGTTCGTGACCCGAACCCGCTGGGGCGGCCCTTGCGCGGTCAAAGTAGATGCTCCGCAACCTTGTCTCGATTGGACCGATGGCATGTGCACATCCCGACGGTATGATCACGTACTGCCGAGGCGGGATGATCCGGAGTCTGCCGAAGCACTCGACTTCAAGCGGCCCATCGATCCCCGCAGTCAGCTGGTGAGCGAGATGGGTATGGGGCGCGTTGGCGCCCGCCACGCCTTGCAGAATCGCCCAACCGTCTCCGATCGTGAGCGAGCCACGCCAGCGCCCGGCCTGCATCAATGACTGTCACTCTCGGATATCTTGGCCGACGACCAGTGTATGTGGACAATCTGCCAGTCTCCGTCCGTCTGTTTGAGGACCATCGTCTCCATCAGACGACTGTTGACGGCCTTGCCCCGGAACGCACCGGTGGACACAGCTTCGGTCATCACTGTTGCAAGGCCTTCGCCTTCAAAAACGTGGCGGCTGAGGACCTTTGTCTCAACCGCTTTTGAGAACTCGATATCTGCGCCCATATGATGGGAGCGGTATTCTTCGAGAGAGCGCTCGATTCCGCCGCTCTCGGCGATCTGGACATCGGGGGCCATCAAAGCGGACAGGGCAGCTGTGTCGCCCGAATCAAGTGCCGCAGCAAAGGCATCGACGATCCCGGCCGGGGGGGCCGGTGTGTCCGGGTGCGCGCTTTCATGGGCAAAGGCAGGGCCCACTGCACCCAGGAGAGCTGCAGCAGCGATGGCGACGATGTAGGTTTTCATTTGAGTTTCCTTATTCAGCAGGGCCAGAAATGGTCGTGGCAGCGGCGATCATGCCGAGGATCAGAGTAAAGAGGATTGCGTCCAGCCGGAGCGTGGTCTGCAGAGTCGCGCGTCCCTCGGCGGGTTCGGCGGCGAGCTGATGGGTGACGCGGGTCATGTTGAGCGCGCCGAGCCCGAGGATCAGCAGTGCGGCCAGAAACTTAGTAGTTATGAGCCGTCCGTATCCGGAGCTGAGCGCCGATGTCAGGTCGCCATTGATCCGCCAGAAAAGGTAGACGCCGGATACAAACAGCAGCGGCACGATGAACCGGGCGACACGGCTGAACGATTCCGCTCGGGCAAGAACATCTCGGTCAGTCAGCGCAGGGGCAGGCCAGAGCGTAACGGGCGCCGCCAGCCAGAAGCCGGCGATCAGGACATGGACCGCAACGACCCACGGGGCGAGCCCCGGCGCCTCAAGACCTGCCGTATGCCCCGTGAGGCCAAAGCCTGCGCTAATGCTGACAGCGGCGAGCATCGGAAGAATACGACCTTTCGCCATGCTTGCCGCAAAGAGGAGGACAGCGCCCGCGAACAAGGCCAGCGCAGGTCTTCCGCCGCCGGCCCAGGTCCACCCGAACTGATCAAGGGACAGCGCCGCGCCGAGGCTGCCGCCCATCTGTGCGTTGAGAATGAGCAGCCGGATCAGCGCGGTGGCAGCCACCATGGCGGCGAGCCATGTATAGGCGCGGCGGTTGGTGTGCAGTCCGAGCGCCCCGTGGAGCGCCGCCCCTATCGCTGCGAGGCTGGCGCCATAGAGCAGGACCTTAGTTGCAAGATTGGCAGCGTCCAGCAGGGGCATATGGGTCCGGCCTACTTCAGTTCGAAAGTCGATTTGCCGGTCATCGGATGACCATCCTTCGACATCGTACGCCATTCGACGGTGTAGAGACCGGGCGCGAGTTCCGGCAGCGGCACCGTGAATGTGGCTGCCGGTGCTTTTGGCGGCGTGAATCCGAGATCGACCTTTTCTCCGGCCTGTGTCTGGATAGAGAATGATATCAGACCGACCGGCTGGCTGAAGCTGAACGAGAAGTCTTCAGGAGCGGAGTCGATGACGGCCGCATTCTCGATGCTCGTCGATTTGGCGCTGATATGCGCAAGCGCGGGAGCAGCTGAGAGAGCGAGCGCCAGAAATGTTGCGGCGATCAATTTGGGCGTGTGCATGGGGTATCCTTTCCGGACCGAGAGTTTCAATTAGATACGCTTCAGAACCAGAGCCTGATGCCGGTGACGAAGGAGATGGTTTTTGTGTCTTCTCCACGGGCCCGGGCAAAGTCTGCGGTCTCGCCGGTCGAGGCTTTCCAGTTGACCCCGACATAGGGCGCGAACTGACGATCGAACTCATAGCGAAGGCGCAGGCCAAGTTCTGCTGTCGATAGTCCGGCGCCGGTTTCAAGTTCAGAAACGTCCTCAGCCGCGAAGTTCAGTTCCGTTCGCGGTTGCAGGACAAGGCGCTGGGTCAGCAGGAATTCATACTCGGCTTCTAAGCGGGCTGAGAGATCACCCTCTTCGCTTAAGAAAACGGCGCCGTCGACTTCGAACCAGTAGGGGGCAAGCCCCTGGATTCCGGCTACCGCGTAAGTGCGGGAAGGGCCCGGCTCGAAATCATGACGCACACCTGCCTGCAAGTCGAAATACCGCGCGATGGGGCGTGACCAGAGCGCCTGCAGTTCGGCTTCTTCAAAACTGCCAGCATCCAGATCATAGTCGATCTCGGATTTTATCCAGAGCCGGTTCTCGTCCGTACCCCACCACCCCTGACCCTCCAGAAGAAGAGCGGGAGAGCCCTCGCCCGATTGGTATTCGAACCGGTCGGCGAGGATCATGTAATTTGTCCCTCCGCCATGTTCTTTCTTCAGCGCGTCCTGAGACGCCTTGAACTCATCCTTGTCCCAATAGGCTTCGGCCTGCGATCCGGGTACGGGCGTCTCCTGAGCAAAGGCAGGCGCTGCTGCGAGCGGTGAAAGAAGGACAATCGTCGCAATCATTTGAGCGCGGGTCATTAACGGTGTCCTTCGTGGCTCATGCCCGACATAGGGGCTTCTTTTGGCGGGGGCTCGTCCGTCGGCGGAGTAGCCGAAGGCGTGTGCTCCCTGTGCGGATCATCCGCGCGAGCCGCCGCACCTCGCGGCACGACTGAGACGACCTGCATCATGCCGGCGTGCATGTGGAAGAGGAGGTGGCAGTGGAAGGCCCAGTCGCCCACATGGTCTGCTGTGACATCAAAGGACAGCCGCTCCGCCGGTTTGACGGTCACTGTGTGCTTGCGCGGCTTGTGATCGGTATCGCCGACTACGAGATCGAAGAACATCCCATGCAAATGGATGGGATGTGTCATCATCGTATCGTTGACGAGTGTCACGCGCAGGCGTTCACCTTCATGGAAAATGATCGGACCTGTCACTTCGCTAAGCTTCACGCCGTCGAAGGACCACATGTAGCGTTCCATATTGCCGGTGAGGTGGATCTCCATCTCCCGGCTAGGCGCCCGTGTGTCGGGGTTTGGTGTGAGGCTGCGCAGCTGTGAATACCGGAGCGCCCGGTGCGGGACAGATTCGAGGCCCAGCCCCGGCTCATCAATCCGGCTCACCTGAACCATTGCGACGTTATCAACCCCGACGCCCATCCTGTGGTCATGGCCCTGCGGAACCGACGCGGGCATTGCCATGGCGCCGTGATCCATGCCGGACATGGCGCTGTGGTCCATCCCCGACATTGCGCTGCCGCCCATGCCGCCGTGGTCCATCCCTGCCATGGAGCCGTGATCCATCGAGGACATGTCCATACCCATGTCGCGGTGGGTGAGTGTCGGGCGTTCGCGCAGCAGAGGCGCTGTCGCAACGAGGCCAGCTTTAGGTGCCAGTGTCGCGACCACCTGACCTGACCGGTCGATCGATTCTGCAACGAGCGCAAACGGCCTTGCGCGGGTGGGACTGACGATCACGTCATAGGTCTCCGCTACCCCGATCTGGAACTCGTCGGTCTCGACGGGTTGGACATTGAGCCCGTCAGCGGCAACCACCGTCATTGGCAGGCCGGGTATCCGGAAATTGAAGATTGTCATGGCTGACGCGTTGATGATTCGTAGCCGGATACGTTCCCCGGAATTGAAGATCGCGGTCCAGTTGTCCTCCGTCGCGTGGCCATTGATGAGGAAAGTGTACACTGCGGATGTGACATCCGAGATGTCTGTCGGCGACATGCGCATGGCGCCCCAGGAAGCGCGGTCGGCAAGCGTTGCGCCGAGCCCGTTTTCACGGGCGTCCTTCAGGAAGTCACCAGCCGTGCGCTGCTGGAAGTTATAAACGGCAGCATCCTTCTTCAGGCGGGCAAAGACCTTGTGCGGATGTTCGAAGCTCCAGTCCGACAGGACAAGGACGTATTCACGGTCAGCCTGCACGGGGTCAGGTCCGGCAGGGTCGATGATCAGCGGACCGTAGTGACCCATCTGTTCCTGCAGCCCGGAATGGGAATGGTACCAGTAGGTGCCGCTCTGCGGGACGGCGAATTCATAGGTGAAGGTCGACTTCGGCTTGATGCCGGGGAAGGAGACGCCGGGCACCCCGTCCATGTGAAACGGCACCAGAAGTCCGTGCCAGTGGATCGATGTGTCTTCGTCGAGGGTGTTGTTGACTTTGAGGGTCACCTTCTCGCCCTCGCGGAACCGGATAAGCGGCCCGGGCAGTGTTCCGTTGATCGTGATGGCATGGCCAGAGCGGCCTGCGATCTCTACGGCGCTGTGGCCAATGGTCAGGTCAAACGCGTTACCGCGTGTTTCGAAGATGCCCTTATTGCCGGCAGTGGCGCTGTGCGCCCAGGCGGGCAGGAGGGACGTGGAGGCGGCGAGCACGCCGCCAGCGGCGGCTCTACGCAGGAGATGTCGTCGTGTGAGCATTTGAGTTTGCCTTGTCGAAGGGGAGTTGAGTCCCTGCGCAGGCTGGAGCAGCGCAGGGACTTCACCAGTTAGTGCTGTGAATGATCGGCGGCAGGCTTGGCGGCATCCGTCGCGGCGGGCGCAGATTCTGGTGCCATGCCCGGCATCTGCGAGTGGTCCATGCCTTTCATGCCGTCTGGGCCCGCGGTCGTCACCTCACCCTTGGGCATGCCGTCCATCTTGCTATGGTCCATGCCTTTCATGTTGCCGTGATCCATGCGGGGCATTGTGCTGTGATCCATTCCTTCCATCGCGCACGGCTTGCCGCTGGCTTCGGCGGCCGACATGGCCGTCTCGTGCATCTTGCCCATGCAGGCGTCGTGCAGGCCCTCCGGGGCATCGAGGGAACACATTGCTTCGATCCGGTAGGATTTTGACTTTTCGTCTTCCGCCAAAAGGAAGTGAACCCGGTCGCCGGCCGCAAACGCCGACAGGTCGACGCCTTTCGAGGCCTTGAAGTCCATGGTCATTGCGTCCCAGTCGAGCTCCGCGATTGGGCGGTGGTCGATTCTGGCTTTCGAAGTTTTTACATCGAGGGCGGTCACTGTCCCTTCGCCCATTGGAAGGCCGCAATGATCCGTGTGCTGCATCGCTGAGGCGGAACTGCCGGCTTCCAGAGCAAATGCGGGGGCGGCAGAAAATACCATCGCAAGCGCGAGGATTGAATGAGAGAGTTTCATGGGTAAACATCCTGTGATTGATCAGCTTGAACAGAGAGCGCCAAGAGCGCTCAATTCAGTTGAGTGAGACCTGTCTGCGCCGACCAGAGGCCGGCGCAGGGATTATCTCAGGATCAATTCTGCAGGCGTATTTTCAGAGTTACGAGCGAAGGGCTCGGCCGAGGCGGGCCTCGGGCTGGTTCAATCCTCAAGTCAGCGAGTTTGAATACCCGGCTCGTCCCGCTGGCGGGCTGGGAAGGAAGGGCTGCGGGGTCAGCCGGAAACGTATTGACCGCCTTGTTTGAGGAATCGGTCGGCAGGGCGATTGCTTCGCACCCGGCGCAGTCATGGCCCTTATTTTCGGAGTTCGGGTCGCAGTGATCAGCCTCAGGCGCGTCGTGGGAGACTGCGTGAACGTCCTCGCTTGCCGACGTGGCAACCTCTACCCTTGGTCCGTTCACCGCCTGCGCAACCGCGGCGCAAGCACACGCCGCGTGCCCGCCGCCGAGCACAAGGAGTGTGAGGGCAATAACCGCGTTACGGATCGAATCGACCATGATGCGTTGACCAGCCTTTGATTTTATCGTTATGTATACCCCCAAGAGGTATATGTCAAATGCATCACGCGCCCCCCAAATCAGTATTGACCCGGCTGAAGAGAATCGAAGGTCAGGTACGTGGCGTGTCCGGAATGGTCGAGGAAGGCCGCTATTGCATTGATATCCTGACACAGGTTCAGGCAATAAAGGCCGCGCTGGGCAAAGTCGAAGACGAACTCTTGAAGAACCATGCAGCGCACTGCGTGGAAGAAGCTATTCGAGACGGCGACGCCGAGAGCCAACGGCAGAAATTTACCGAGCTGGTTGATCTGTTCGGCAGATATCGCAACTGAACGCACAAAGCTGCCGTCACGGTGTGTTCAACGGATGCTGCTGCCGGTCAAACACCGGCGAAGTCATAAAGGCTGCTCGATCTGCGTTGCGCATCTAGACGCTCAACGCGTGTGCTGCAGCAGCCACAAGGCGAACGCCAGCAAACCCGCTAGCCAGATAACGATGACAACTGCCCCGGCTATTCTGTCCGGCGCGACACGCCCACGTAGTTCGGCCGCCAGGCGGAACTCGGTTATAAGATCAGGCGGGATCAGTCGGATCGCCAATGCGATGCCCAAGGGCAGGAGAATCAGATCGTCGAGATAGCCCAGCACGGGAATGAAATCCGGGATCAGATCGATGGGGCTCAGCGCGTAGGCAGCCAAGCCAAAAGCGACCAGCTTTGCAGGCAAAGGCGTGCGGGTGTCGCGTGCAGCTATGTATAGAACCATCACGTTTCCTTTGATCGCCATCGCCCAGCGTTTGATACGATCGAGCACATCAACTCCAGACGATCCGGCGGACACAAACTCGAATGCCGCAATTGGTGCGGGAGAAACCGAGCTGGATTTTGGTTTTCAACTGTCAAGTCCCAATGAACCTCAGTATTAACGCGGTGTCAGCGACGACACTACCGAGCAATGCACGGTATCGGAGGATGCCGTCGGTCCCAAGATCGGTCTTGAGCGGATTTCAGATAAAGGTCATACGGAATCAGAGAACGCCGGTATGTATCCAATTCGGAAAAGGACGCTTCCCGGGATCAGAACGCACGTGAAATCAAAATGACGCCGATCAGAGCTGCCAGACGAAAGCTCAGCTGACGTATTATGTCCGGCTTTGGAACCAGACCTGAAAGCGAAGCGGGAACCGGCATGGGTTTGAGTGCCGATACATTGGCGCCGCCAGTATTGCCCAAGGGCACCCAGCCCGCGATGAATCCAGGAACAGTCGCGGCAAGCCGCGTGATCTGGCCCAGCATCTCGCGCCTATCCTGCCTTTTTTTGCGGCAACACGAAGCATCCAGGCGTGAACCGTTATGTGCGGCAGCAAAAACTGCTGGCCGAGGACGTGGGCGATCTCAAGGTGGGAGAAAGCGGCGCCGTGATTTCCGGTTCGGTAACTGGACTTTGCAGCGTTGAGATTTTGCGTGTAAGCGGCGCGAAGCTCGGGGTTCATTGCGGGTCTCCTTCTTCACTGAGCGCTGCATTTTCGCGCGCCTTGCAAGCCCGGAAAAGCACGAGCCGAGCCGAACGGTGAGACCTCATCCGACCGGCAGGCCGAGGCCCGCAGGAGGCTTGCGCGTCAACGGTCGGAGCGTGTGTTTCAGGCTGCTGCGGTATCGTGGTGGTCGCGCATGCGCTCAGCGCAAGGAGCGCAGCTGACGAAAGGATTGCTTTCATTGAAAAACTCTCTGCTTAGAAAATCCGATATGGCCGGCGATGCATTGTGCGTCTTCCGGAAGAGATGTGATGAGCACGGTCGTCGTCATTTCAGCGGCCTCCATCAGACTTGAGTGGGGCTCTGTTCATCCCGATAGGCCAGCAGCCTGAGAGCGTTACCAACGACGATCAGCGTTGAACCTTCGTGCAGAAGAATGGCAGGGCCGATGCCGAGGCCGAAGAGTGTCGCCGGGACAAGTATGGCCACAACGCCAAGGCTGACCCAGAGGTTCTGGCGAATATTGCGGCTCGTCGCGCGGCTCAGGCCGACGGCAAACGGCAGGGTGTCGAGATTGTCCGCCATCAGGGCGATGTCGGCGGTTTCCAGAGCGACGTCAGAGCCCGCCGCGCCCATTGCAATTCCGACATTCGCGTTCGCCATAGCCGGGGCATCGTTGACGCCGTCGCCAACCATCGCAACGCCGCCGTGCTGTCTCAGCGCCTTGATCTTTGCGACCTTATCGTCCGGCATCAGGTCTCCGAACGCCTCGTCCAGTCCGAGATCGCGGGCGATGGCGTTGGCGACACGGTGATTGTCGCCGGAGATCATCATCATCCGCGTGATGCCGAGCTTGCGTATCTGCGCGATCACGCGCTTTGCGGCCGGACGCGGCGTGTCCATCAGGCCGATGGCGCCCAGGAAGCGGCCGCCCTGCGCGACCACCATCATCGTGCGGCCCGTGTCGAAAAGCCTGTCTACCTCCCGCGCGAGCGTTTCGGGCATGACAGGACCGCTTTCGCCGTCGAACATCGCAGGCTTGCCGATCAGGACGAGTTTGCCTCCGACCATCGCGCTGACGCCCTTGCCGGTGAGGCTCTGGAACTCTTCCGCCTCCGGACCTTTCGGAAGATCCTTCTCGCGTGCCGCCGCCACGATAGCACGCGCAAGGGGATGATCGCTGAAGGCCTCCACAGCGGCGGCGGTCGCCAGCAGCGCGCGGTCTTCTGTTCCTTCGAAGGCGACGATATCCACGACTTTGGGCTCACCGATCGTCAGCGTGCCGGTCTTGTCGAACGCGATTGCATTCAACCGGCCAAGCGCCTCCAGCGGCGCACCGCCCTTGATCAGTACACCGCCGTTCGCTGCCCGGGCGATACCGCTGAGGATCGCGCTCGGCGTGGCAATCGCCAACGCGCAGGGGCTTGCTGCAACCAGAACGGCCATCGCGCGATAGAAGCTTTCGGAGGGTGCCTCGTCGAGAAAAAGCCATGAAAACCCCGTGACCACCGCGAGGGCGATGACCAGCGGAACAAAGATCTTCTCGAAGCGCTTGATGAACGTCTGGGTAGGGGACTGCCGTGTTTCGGCTTCAGAAACGAGTTTGACAACGCGGGCGAGCGCCGACTCTGACGAGAGCCGCGTCACGTAAATGTCGAGACTGCCACTCCCGTTGATTGATCCCGCAAAGACCTTGTGCTGCGGCCCGGCTGCCTCGATCTCGGCAGCCGATGTGCCGGGCAGGGGGCGTTTGTCGACCGGCGCGCTTTCGCCGGTAATCGGCGCCTGGTTGACGCTGCTTTCGCCGGCGGTCACGACCCCGTCCACCGGCAGCCGCTCGTTGGACCGCACGACAACGATGTCGCCAAGCTGAATGTTTTCGATGCGTATCTCGACCGTCTCGCCATTGCGTCGAACGAGCGCGGAGTCAGGGGCGAGGTCTGCCAGCGCCTGGATGGCCCGCGTGGCACGGCCCATCGCATAGTGCTCCAGCGCGTGTCCCAGGCTGAACAGAAAAAGCAAAAGCGCCCCTTCGGCCCAGGCGCCGAGGATGGCGGCGCCGGCAGCGGCGACGAGCATCAGGAAATCGATCTCGAACTTTGCGTCCGCGACTTTCTCAATTGCTTCTTTCAGTGCGAAGAAGCCGCCAAAGACGTAAGCGCCAACGAGCAGGAGGATGGAAAGCCAGCCAGGGACAATGCCGAGCTTGGGCCCCAGCCATCCAACGACCAGTAAGACGCCGCAGGTCAGGGAAAATATCAGCTCGATATTGTCGGATTTGCCGTGATCGTGCTTGTCGGGCGCATTCGGTTGATGTGTGGCAGGTTCAATTGACATGGTCGCAAATCCTGACGGGCTGATCCCCTGGCTTGTGAACAGGGGCGGCGCTGGTTGGGCGCCGCCCCTCTGATGCTATTCCGCCGGTATGGCGGGGCGCTCATGTTTGCCCTCGACCAGCGAGTGGTGCCCGTCCGGTTTGGGGGCAAACCAGCGATGGAGCGCCGGCACCACCAGCAACGTCAGCAAGGTCGATGAGACGAGGCCGCCGATCACCACAGTGGCGAGCGGGCGCTGCACTTCGGCGCCCACGCCGGTGGCGAAGAGCAGCGGGGCGAGGCCGAGCGCCGTTGTTGCCGCCGTCATCAACACCGGAAGTGCCCGCAGACCCGCAGCTTCGATGGCGAGGTCCTCGAGATTGCGTCCGGCCCTTGCAAAGTCATCCATGAAGCTGACCAGCACCATGCCGTTTCCAAGGGCGATGCCGAACAGGGCGATGAACCCCACCGTGGCAGGCACAGAGACAGGCAACCCGGCAATCCAGAGCGCCAGTGCCCCTCCGGTCAACGCCAACGGAATGTTCAGCAGGATAAGCACCGCCGACATCAGCCGCCCGAACGTCAGGAGGAGGATCAGGAAAACGATGCCGAGCGTAATCGGGATCACGACCGCAAAGCGCGCATTGGCTTGCTGTTGCAGTTCGTACTGTCCACCCCACTCCACACGATATCCGGCAGGCAGGTCCAGACCCGCCGTCACGGCCGCCTGAGCTTCCTCAACATAGCTTCCGATGTCACGGTCCCGCACATTGAGCTGCACGGTGATGAACCGCTCGCCATTCTCCCGGGTTATCTGGCGAGGCCCAACGATCTCCCGGATATCAGCAATGCTCTCCAGGGGAATGCGTGCACCGCTGGAAGACTCCAGGATAATGCGCCCGATGGCTGCCGGCGTGTTGCGGCCGGCTTCGTCGTAACGCACCACCACCGGAAATTGCCGGACACCCTCGAAGACGACGCCCGCTTCGGCGCCGCCGACGCCTGACCGCAAGGCCTCAAGCGCTTCTTCGATGCTGAGGCCGTAGCGGCCAAGCGCAACCCGGTCGAGCGAGACGACAAGCTGCGGCGCGCCGGTAATCTGGTCGGCCTGGACATCGCTGGCACCAGGAACCTCCTGAAGAAGGGATTGAAGGGCTTGCGAGCTTTCGAGAAGCACTTCGGAATCAGGTCCGAAAATCTTCACGGCAAGTTGTGCTTTGGTACCGGTCAGTAGCTCATCGATGGACATGGCGATCGGCTGGCCGATATTGACCCTCACCCCGGGGAATGCGCTGAGATTGTCTGAAATCGCTTCACGCAACTCTTCCGGATTGAGCCCCTTGCGCCATTCCTTTCTGGGTTTCAGCGCAACAAATGCTTCGATACTGTTGACGGGGTCGGCATGGGCGCCAACTTCGCCCCGCCCGATCCGGCTGACGATGGAATCGATTTCGGGAAACGCTTCCATAAGCCGTTTCTCGATCCGGGTTGATGTGGCGCTGGCTTCCGTTAGCGAAATGGAGGGCGCCATGGCGACCCTCAGCAGGATGTCACCCTCTTCAAGCGCCGGTGTGAACTCCGACCCCAGGCGTGTCGCCGCAAGGCCGCCAGCGACCAGCAGGACGCCTGCCAGGGCAAGAGCAGCAATCCGTTGGCGGACGAAAAATGCGGCGAACGGTTTGATGATCCTGGTGAGCCGGCTGTCGCCCGCAGTCTGGGCCGATCGCGACGGCCGCATGAGGCCAAGGGCCATTGCCGGCGCAATCAACGCTGCGTAGATCAGCGATCCGGTCATTGCGAGCGCGGCCGAGGCCGCCAGCGGCCGGAAGGTTTTGCCCTCGGTGCCTTGCAACGAAAATAGCGGCAGGAACACGATGATGACCACCGCTACGGCCGCGATCAGCGGTGCAATCACTTCTGCGCTCGACCGTGCGACCGTCATTCGGTTGTCCTCACCCTCCGGTCTTTCACGGAAACCGCGCGCAACGTTCTCCGCGATCACGATGGCCCCATCGACCATCATACCGATGGCAATGGCGACCCCTCCGAGCGTCATCAGATTGGCGCCGATGCCGAAAACGTTCATCGCGATGAACGCAAATCCGACCGAGAAGGGGATCGAAAACACGACGACCAGGCTTGGGCGCCAGCCGCCAAGCAGCAGGAACACGACAATCGCAACGAGCAGGCCGCCTTGCCACAGTGCTGTCGTCACCGTTGCAGCGGCTTTTTCCACAAGGGTACCCTGGTCATAGTAGGGTATTGCGCGCACGCCGTCGGGCAGGGAGGCGTTGATTTCATCAAAGCGCGCCTTGGCGTTCTCGATGACATCGGACGTGTTGCTGCCATAGAGTTTGAGGACGAGACCGGCAACCACCTCGCCTTCGCCGTTCGCCGTGGCCATACCCTGGCGAACGGCGCCGCCGATTTCGACCTCTCCCAGATCGCCAACCCGGACGGTGCGTCCGTCGACTGTCTTGACCGGCGTTTCCACGAGATCGGCGATCGTTGTCGCCAGACCAACGCCGCGGACCGTGTATTGCTCGGCGCCCAGCTCGATGAACTGCGCACCTGCCGTTCTGTTGGCGCTCTTCAGGGCGTCGATCACTTCACTGATCTGAATGTCCTGCGCGAGCAGTGAATCCGGATCGAGGTTGACCTGGTACTGCTTCTCATAGCCGCCAAGCGCCAGGACTTCGGTAATGCCTTCGACCGACTGGAGCGGGTACTTGATCATCCAGTCAGCGATTTCGCGCATTTCAACCAGCGACCGGGTGCCGGAGTCATCAACGAGCCGGAAATACATGATGATGCCGAGGCCGGTCGAAATCGGTCCCATCTTCGGCGTACCAAAGCCTTCGGGAATAGCCTCGGCAGCTTCTCCGAGACGCTCGCCCACAACCTGGCGGGCAAAATAGACGTCTGTGCCGTCCTCGAAATAGATGTTGAGTACGGATAATCCGAAGTTCGATGTCGAGCGCATTTCCCGGACCTTGGGCAGGCCGGACATGGCGGTCTCGATCGGAAAGGTCACATACCGCTCGACCTCCTCCGGGGAGAGGCCTTCGGTCTCGGTGAAGATCTGGACAAGCGCGGGAGACGGATCCGGAAAAGCGTCAACCGGCAGACTGCGGAAGGCAAAAAGTCCGCCCAGGGTCATTGCGATGACAGCAATCGCTGCCAGCAGGCGTCCGCCTGCAATTCTGTGCATGAGGTTCAGCATGGGGTGGGGTGTCCTTAGTGGGCGTGGCCGTCGCCGAAAGCGTCTTTTTCAAGCTGCGCTTTCAGGGTGAAGGCACCGGCCGAGACAAAGCGCTCGCCTTGCTCCAGCCCGTCGAGGATTTCTGTGAGACCCGCGCTGGCGCGGCCCGGCTTTACTGGTCGCGGCGCAAATCCACCTTCGACGGGGACAAAAACTGACGGTTTGTCCTCGACAACCACGATCGCATCGGACGGAACATGCAGCGTGCGGCCGGATTCGCCGACCGAGATTTCGGCGGTAACGAACTGGCCCGGGCGGAGTCGGCTCTCCGGATTGTCTACGATCACGCGCGCCGTGCTGGTGCGGGTCGTTTCGCTGATAACGGGGAGTATCAGCGCAATCTTGCCGCGGGCGGCTTCCGCGCCATCCCGCGTTCGCAGGATGACTGGCTGGCCAGTTTCAATTGCGCTGGCATCATCCTTGTAGACCGCGATGTCTGCCCAGAGTTGGCTGTCATCCACAATGATGAACAGCGCCTCGCCACCTGTTTCAACGCTTGAACCAATCGAAACACTCCGGGAAATGACCGTGCCGCCGAGAGGGGCAATGAGGGCTGCGTTGGCCAGGGAGCCACCCGGTGCTTGGCCGAGCCGCTCAAGCACGCTATCGCTGATTCCGACGGCGTGGAGCTTGTTCTCCATCGCTTCCCGTTCGGCGCGGGCGCTGATCAGGGCGGCTTGGGCGGCATCCAGTTCAGCCTGCGACGTAATCTTGTCGGCAAACAGACGCTCTTCACGGGCAAACTGCGAGGCCGCAAGGCTTTCTGCGGATTTCGCTGTCAGGAAGTCCGCCTTCAGACCGGCGAGTTCGCGGCTGGACAAGACAGCAAGGCGTTCGCCGCGCTTGACCTTGTCGCCTTCGCCCTTGTCCAGTCTCGAGACCAGGCCGCTGACGGGCGCAGCAACCTGCGCCACCCGGTCGGCATCAAAACGAAGCTCTGCTGGCAAAGAGAGCGTTTCACTGAGCGGTCCGGTCTCCGCCGGTGACAGGGCGATCCCGGCTTCAGCTGCGGCAGCCTTGTCGAGCAGAACAACGTCACCGTTCGCTTCGTCGCCATGATCGTCATGATCGTCATGACCTTCTTCTTCGCCGTCGGCATGGCCTTCCTCTTCAGAATGCCCGTCTTCTTCTTCGGCGTGATCGTCATGATCCGCGTGCTCGTCGGTTGTCGCTCCGGCGACCGCTGCAGCATCTGCGCGGGCCGTGTCACCGGAACCGCCGCAGCCGGCGAGCGTCATGGCCAGCACCAGTGCCAGCCCAGTCAGTTTGGGGTCGATCATTGTGTGTCTCCGTCAAAGGGGGCCGCGCCGATCAGGCTGCGGAGCAAAAGGTCTGCCGCGCGCGCATCCCGGCGGGCGGCAATGGTGGCCTGGCGCACGTCGATCAGGGCCGCGCGCGCCTGGAGGGTGGTGGTGAGGTCGAAACGGCCGATCGCGTAACCCTGGTCAGCGGCTTCGAATGCGGCTTCTGCCTCTGGCAGCGCCTCTTTGGTGAGAATTGATAGCCTCGTGTTCGCCGCGCGGGCGGTAGCGGTGGCTGCCGCCTGTTCGGCCCTGAGCCGCGCCTCGACCGCTTCGGCAGAAACCTTTGCGGCGTCGCCGCGAAGACGGGTCGCCCGAACGGTATCGCTGCCGCGGTCAAACAGCGGCAGAGGCAAGCTCAGCCCGGCAACGAAAGCGCTATCGCCTGTCGCTTCGAACCGGCGGACCCCACCTGAAAGTGTGACGTCCGGAATAGCTTCAGCCCGGGCGCGCTTGAGTTCGGCCTCTCTGGCGTCCACCGCAGCCTTGGCGGCAGCCAGGTTCGGATGAGGCGCCGTACCCGATTGGGCGGCGGCAATGATCTGGAACTCTGAGGGAACGGCAAAACGCAGATCGGCTTCGCCCCAGAGACTTGCGAGCGCATACGCCCTCGCCTCGACTTCGCCCCGGGCCAACGCCGCTTCGGCACGTAGGCTCGCGGCGTCTGCGCGGGCGCGGGCAAGCTCAGGAGGCGCCGCAGCGCCGGCCTCCACCCTTTTGCTGACGGTTTCTGCCAGGGTTGAGCTGAGGTTTGATGCCTCATCGGCGAGCCTTGCCGCTTCGGACGCGGCGACCAGGTCGGCATACGCAAGCGCTGCCTCGCGTTCGGATTCGCGAAGGATGACAGCGCATTCAGCAGTCCCCAGCGCCGCCCGGGCGCGGGCTGCGCGTTCTTCCAGGCCCCGCTTATTGCCCAGCCGGAAGGTCTGTTCGACCCCGAATGTTGTCTCGGACTGGTCGAAGCCGGACAGGGCGCCGCCGCCGGAGAAGTTCTCGAAATCTGCGGTGAGCGTTGGATTGAGCCACCTGCCGGCCTGGTCCGCATCTGCATTGAGCGCGCGGGCTTCAAGTCCGGCGGCCCGTATATCCGGAGATGTTCGGCGGATTTCATTGAGCGCCGCCTCAAGCGTCAGGGGCACATCTGGAGAGAGCGCGCTCGGCGCGGCAACATGGTCTGGCATGCAAGGGCTTGCAGAGGCGCTGCCTGCCGCGACGAATGCGGCGAGGGCGAACGCCGGGGCGGCAAGCGCGCCCCGATAAAGGAATGTCATGGAAAGATTTGATCCTCAGGCTGATGTCTCGGCAGGCACCGGACGCGAAGGACGCATCCGGAAACGGTTGCAGAGGATCAGGCCCGAGGCGGACGCAGCAGTTCGTAGGGCGGGGCTTTCAACACAGCAGTGTCGGGCTTCAACGAAAAACGTGGGCTCGTTGTAATCAGGTCAAAGGTGACGCCTTCGTTGGCACGCCAGATGGGATGATGGCAGGCGCCGCAGGTGTGCACAGCGTGCTCGTGCCCGCCGGATGGGTCGGAATCTTCCGGCGCCGCCGTATCAGCCGTGTGATCGACATAGCAGATCGTTGACCGCTCGGCGGCGTGCGCATCTTCCGCCAAAGGTCCGGCAACGAAGGCCAGCGCAACAAGCGCGGCCATTAAAAACCGGAACCAGGAAGACGCGACTGTCAGCACCATAATGCCCAGATAGCATCGAATAGTTGTGTTTGCATGAAAAATTTGCGGCAAGCCGTTTTGCCGCACGCGCTGGGTCAGCTTGCGAGATGTAGGCCGCACGGGCGCATTTCTGCGGCTTGCAACACTATTACACACCGACAGCTGTAATAAAGTATCGTAGCGTTGGCTTGGTTGGCGCATGTTTGCCTATCTTCGACATCACTGCAGTGCAGCGCCTCGCGCAATTGTTATGGCTGGCTTCGACCCGGACGCTTCCGGAATGAACCCGGCAACATTTTTTGCAATAGCGGCGGTCTAGCGAAATAACGAAACGGCCTTCAGTTAACCATGTCGCAAGGGATAGACCGTTGTGAAAGACCCTCGGCCGCGCGGTCCATCGCGGGTAGCCTTCCCCCGGTCAAATAGGGCCCAGATTTGATCTGGCTACGGCCCATATCGGCGCGACGTTAAACGGGACCAAAGCGAGTGGATCCTGGCCATTGCGCCCAATCCTTTGTCGCTTTGACCAAGGCGTTTGCCTCAGTCGCAACTGAGCATGCTACGGGCGATTCAGCCCGCGCTGCAAGGCAAACAAGTGCGGACCGCCCGCGCATTACCTTCGCGCTGTGCTCAGAACGGCTCGCATATAGCTCTCGACTTCGTTCTCAACCCAAACGCTCCGACGGCCAATGTGAATGGGCGCCGGGAAGGGCTGGACCGGATCCTTGATCAGTTCGTAGAGAAGCGACCGGCTGATTGTCAGCCTGTCAAGAACATCGCGAAGTGACAGAAAGCGCAAACCCATCTCACTTTCCCGCTCATTCGAGTGGGTCAGTGTCGGCGGTCGTTCTGACGCTTCGCGTTCAGCTGCCATGCGAATAAACGCGCGTGGGGGGAACTGGCTCATTTGGGACGGTTCCAGACAAGGACGCCGGTGCCTTCTTTTTCGTTTTCGAAGAAGGCGGCGCGCATCGGCTGGGCGAAGCTCGGATCATCGAGTTTCACAGCGAGATAAGGCGTTTCGCCATCCTTTGAGTCCTCGCGCCAGGCGGCGCCAAGCTCTGCGCCGCCGGCATAGAGCCGGAAATCCGGCGCGCCCTTTGCCTTCTCCTTGTTGGGAACAAGCTGGGCTTTGACATTTATGGTTAGTGTACGGAGTGTCCCGGTCCAGGTTCCGTCTTTCAGGGTGAATGCGCCGATCTGTGCCATGGGTCAGTCTCCTTTGCTGGCATGGGTGGGCAGGGCTTTGCGGGCCCGTCTGAACCCGGCGTCTGAGGCCAGGAACATGTCGAGCATGGCGGCAGCGAGCGTTTCTGCGCGCTCGGCTTCGCCATACGTCTCCTGATAGAGCGCCGCATAATCCTGCAGCGCGGCAGCGGTGTCCGGATCGAGCGCCAGAGTGAGCTTGACCGGCGTGCGGTCACGGAGTTTTGCAAGGCGAAGGTTCATGGGGCCGTCTCCGGATACCCGGTGCGTAGAGGGTCGTGGTCAGCAGGAACATCCGGTACGCGCTCTCGGCAGCTTGGTGGAGCTGGAAGGCGGCGATTTTGAGTTTTGGTTCTTTGCGATGGGTGTATTCGCGACCAATCTCCAGGAAAGTTTCGGAAGCATCCTTCCATTGCGTGTAAAACCCCGAGGCCAATTCTAGCGTTTTTGTCGGATCAGGTTTCGCGGGTTTAGCGAGGAGGTTCTTGGGATTGCCGTTCCTGTCGGGCTCCCCGTCTTCAAAGAGCAGGATGCCCTGCTGGATGATCTCCGAGAAGAAGTATTGTCCGTCCTTGAGCTGACGGTTTACGTCCTGCAGGGTGTGGACGATGATGGAGACATCCCGTTTGACAAGCGGGTCGCTGTAGAGACGGTCTTCGACCTCGCCCCAGAAGGCGCTCATTTCGGTGAGGGCCTCATGGCTGACGATGGCGAGGAGGTCGACATCGGAGGCGCGCCCCGACCGGCTGTCTTCGAACCAGGTGCCTTTGGCGAAACTTCCGAACAGGACGAGCTTCAAGAGGCGATAGCGTTTGGCGCGGGCCTTGCCCTCCGCCTTGATGCGGGTTTCCAGCTCCTCAAGGATGACCTCCTGTATCCGTGCAAACTCGGCCTGCCGGGCAGGGGGAAGATGATCGAGGCTGGATTTCAATGTTACACACCATTTTGGGTGATTGCTGGGCGCCCATTCTCGGAAATTGAGGAGTGTGTGTCTATTGAAGATTGAGCTGCCGACAAATTGATTCTTGGCATTCAGGCTGTTGGGCCATGGAGCATCGGAGTTGTTGGCGGCCTTGAGCTTATTCCTCAATGTGTGAGCAACATTCGCCCGAGAAGTCGAGTGCCGGCCGGACCAAAGCCGGGTTCAGCCCCGAACAAGGTCTGCCACTAAACGGTCCGAATTAGGGGGCGAATCATCCACGGAGGGCCCGGCGTTTTCGTTTTTACTTGGCCGCAAGTTTCGTCACTTCCGCTGCCCACCAGTCCGCCATGCGGATGCGTTCGTCCCAGTAGGTTGCCCGGTGATTGGCCTTGCGGACATGATCGTCGCCAATTTGGGCGATCTCTCATTCAATGGCTTCCGGATGCCATTTGCCAATTTCGTTGAGCGGGCTTTATGCGCTCGCTCTGAACCGGTCACAGCTTTGCGAGTGCCTCAATGATCCGGCAGTCGCGCGCGGTTCCGCCTTCGCAGCTGACCACAATTTGTTGAAGTTCGCGCTCGAGCGAACGCAGCGCAGCAATCCGCGACTTCACGATTTGAAGATTGTCCTGTGCGATTGTTCGCGCATCCTCGCACGTGCTCGCGGGCCTGCTGGAGAGGTCAAGAAGTGCGCGGATCTGGTCGAGACCGAAACCAAGCTGCCTGGCGTTCTGAATAAATGCGAGCCGGGAGATCTCGGTCTCGCCGTAAACGCGTCGCCCGTTTGGAGCCCGCTGCGGAGCTGGCAGCAGACCGATCTCCTCATAAAAACGTATGGTGGGAATCTTGAGTTTCGTGCGGCGCGCCACCTCGCCGATAGGGAGATGCAACATTGAGCTTGATCCTCTAGTTACTTGAGGATGTACCAGTAAAACTGAACTGGAGGAATACACCATGAGCGGATGCGAAGATGGATGCGGAGCGAAGGCAGTCGAAGCGGCGACCACGCCCGCTTATGTGCGCACGTTATGGCTCGTCGTCTTCCTGAATGCGGGCATGTTCCTGATCGGTTTGATTATCACTGTTACCGGCGGGTCGGTGTCCGTCCGTGCGGATTTGCTGGATTTTCTAGGCGATGCGCTCGCAACCGGCATTGGCCTGCTGCTGGTGGGCCGTTCACGCCGCGTGCGCTCGCTGGCCAGCCTTTGGCAAGGGTTTGCCCTCGGTGCATTGGGACTGTTCGTGCTGGGCACTGCGTTGTCCCGAATGGCGGGCGGCGTTGCGCCTGAACCATTCGGAATGAGCGTCTACGGGGTGCTCGGGCTTTGCGTAAACATCGGTGCCGCCTTGTTGCTGCTGAAGCACCGCAATGGCGACGCAAGCGTGCGCGCCGTCTGGTTGTATAGCCGCAATGACGCGATCGGTAACTTGATTGTCTTGGCTGCTGCGGCACTCGTGGTTGTTTCGGGGTCGTATTGGCCCGACCTTATCGCGGGCGCAGCCATTGCATTCCTTTTCCTGCACTCGTCGCTGCAGATCATCCGGGATTCGCGCCGTGAACTCCGTGAGGTGGTGGAATGAACAGGCTTTTAGGCGCAACTGCATTGCTCGCCGTTCCGGCACTCGACCTCGGGACGAAGGCTTGGGCGCGATCGCGCTTGCACGAAGCACAACCGTTGGAGTTGCTGCCATTTTTCGACCTGACACTAAGCTTTAATCGCGGCGTATCTTTCGGGCTCTTCGGAACGGCATCGAGCGCTTGGCCTGTCATTTTCATCACAGCGGCAATCACGGTGGCTTTGGCATTTTGGTTCTGGCGCACGACGCGATCAGGTGAGCAGCTTGCGTTGGCGCTAATCGTCGGCGGCGCATTAGGGAACCTAATCGACCGGGTGCACCGCGGCGCTGTGACGGACTTTCTCGACTTCCATGCCGCCGGTTGGCATTGGCCGGCTTTTAACCTGGCCGACACCGCAATCGTGTGTGGTGCGGTCTTGCTTCTTTGCCATTCACTTAGCCCGCGCAATCAGACTTCCACTTAACAACCTCAGTGGTACGTGCCCCGCCTGCTACGGGACAGATTTCAGGCTTCAACGAAGGAATAATCTCTCGCTCGGGTCCCCGCATCCTGAACGACCGCTGGAAGCATCCGATGAGGAGCGCCAAGTATATCTTGTGCGAGTGCCCTCAGTAGACAGCGTCAGCACCCTGGAAAGCTCGATAATGGACGAGGTTTAAGCGACCCATCCTGTATATTGCGGACTCACGAATATGGAGCGGGTAGAAGGTCTGCATCGACCCCGTTTTTGACGCGAGCATCCGCATTAAATTTTTGGCGACCGACTTGTTGTGTGCGCGCGCGCCAGTCAGTTCGCTAAACGGTCTTGATGGGGGTGTTTACGTTTTCATGGAGCTGCAAATCTCATCACTTCTGCCGCCCACCATTCCGCCATGCGGACGCGTTCGTCCCAGTAGGTTGCTCGGTGATAGGCCTTGCGCACATGATTGTCGCCGACATGGGCGAGCTCGGCTTCGATGGCGTCAGGGTGCCATTTCCCACTCTCATTGAGGAGGCTTGAAGCGCTGGCCCGGAACCCGTGGCACGTATGGACGTCTGCTTGGATATCGAGCCGGCGCAGCGCGTAGTTCATGGTGTTCTCGCTGAGGGGCCGTCCGTCCGACATCTGAGACGGAAGGACGAGCGAACCTTTGCCTGTGAACCGCTTCAGATCCTTCAGGATCTCAATGGCGGGTCCGGGCAGGGGCTTTGTGTGCAGTTTGCGCGTTTTGGTCCGGTCGGCCGGGATGGTCCACATCCGCTCTTCAAAGTCGAACTCGCTCCAGTGGGACAGGCGTAGTTCGCCAGGACGGGGATAGAGCAGCGCCAGCAGCTTCAAGGCAGCCTGGGCTTCGATCGTGCCCTCATACGACCAGACGGTCCTGATCAGCTTCGCAAACCCCTTGCGGTCGGTCACGGCGGCCCTGTGCTGGACCTTGGGCGCGATAAGCGCCCCCTTCAGCGCCACGGTCGGGTCACCGTCCGCCCGGGTCGTTGCGATCGCGTAGCGGAAGATCTGACCGATCAGGGCACGAAGCCGGCGTGCTGATTCGTAGTTTCCCTCTTTCTCGACCCTTCGAAGGGTCGCGAGGATTTCGGGTGCCTTGATATCCCGAATGGGCTTCGGGCCAAGGTCTTCGCATGCAAGGCGCGCGAGCCAGCGTTTCTTCTTGAGCGTGGCCGGGGCGAGTCCCTCGATCTCCTCCTCCTGGAGCAGCTCATCAGCGATCCGGGCGAAGGTATCTTCGATTTCAGCGCGCCGCGCTTCCTGGTCAGCCTTTTTGGTAGCCGAAGGGTCAACGCCTTCGAAAAGCATCGTCCGAGCTTCTAGGCGCCGCTCTCTGGCCCGCCCAAGGGAGATCTCGGGGTAGGGGCCGAACGACAAGGTCTTCTGCTTGCCCTCAAAGCGGTAAGCCATCTTCCAGAGCTTTGACCCCCCAGTTGTTACCTCCAGATAGAGGCCGTAGCCGTCACTATAGCGCTTCGTGCGGCTGTCCGGTTTGAGGCCGCGGATTCGTGTGTCTGTCAGGGGCATTTTGTTGGCATCGTCAAAAAGTGTTGGCATTTTCCGGCCGTTGCGATTCCGGGCCGTCTCGATGCCAACAAAATGCCAACAAAAAAAATTTCTTCCAACGATTTTGGGTGGACGTTGGCGGACGAAGACGCTGGTGGCGCCGTCCTAAGTCCTTGTTTTTATGGATACTGGTGGAGGCCCGCGGACGTCGCTGGAAGCCTGAATGGTGCCCGGGGGCGGAATCGAACCACCGACACGCGGATTTTCAATCCGCTGCTCTACCCCTGAGCTACCCGGGCGGGCCGAACGGGGAAGCGGCTACTTAACGAAGCGCGCGGGCCTTGTCTACGCACAAATCAGTGGGATTCTGTATCATCTTCAGCGGGGCGTCCGCTGGCGGCTTCCTCGGCATCTTCCGAAGGCCGGCCGGCGATCACATAGCTGCCGGTCAGCCAGTGGCCGAGGTCGGCGTCCGCGCAGCGTTTGGAGCAGAAGGGGCGGTATTCGGCCGCCACGGTCTGCTTGCGGCAACGGGCGCAGAGGGGCTTTTTCTGGTCGGGGGTCGCAGGCTTGCTCATGGGGTGTGGAATAGCTCAAACCCGGCCTTGCCGTGAACCCCGATAGACAGCCGCGCCCCATATTTCGCGCTCAGCAGGGCCGGCGCATCGAGCCCGCTCGCCGCCAGCCAGTCATGGGCCATCTGGGGCAGGGCCAGGGTCAGGCGCGCCATCCGCGCCTGCTGCGCGGCCTTCTCCAGCTGGCGCAGGCCCTCCAGCGCCACCGTTTCCGGCGTCGGCGCTCCTGCGGCGTCCAGCATCCGCTCGGCCAGCGGCGTGATCCACCAGTCAGCGGCGATTTCCATCAGGCCAAGCGCGGAAGGCGCCAGCGCTTTCGCCTGGCGGCTGGTCAGCCCGCCCCAAACTTCCGCAAAAGCGGCCCGGATCTTCGCGCCCCCATCTCCCGCAATCGGGCTCACACAGTCGAGCACCACGAGCCCGCCCAGACCCCGCAGCAGCATCTGTCGGGCGAGTTCCCCCGCCGCCTCGCGGTTGAGGGAAAGGGCACGCGCCCCAGCGCTGCCTTTCAGGGCCCGGCCCGCCGAATCGATGTCGGCCGCCGTCAGCGCGCGTGTGCGCTCTATATGCATCTCTCCCCCGCCGGGCAGGGTCACTTCCGGGCGAAGGGCATCCTCGAAAGCTGCGCTGACTATCGTGTCGCCGGGGGACACGTCTTCCACCGGCGCGGTGCCGGCGCCCCGCAAGTGTACCCGCCAGGCATCGGCGCCGGAGGTCGCGGGGCCCGCGCCCGGCGCCACCAGCTTCACCCGGGCGAGCTTTCCGGCCCGCGCCTCGGCGACGACCTCGACCGTCACTTCCGCGCCCTCGCTGGGGATCGGAGCGTCCGAAACTGTCCGGATTTGTCCACTTCTTGTCCGAAGGAATGCACTCATTGTCCCGGATAAGGTGATGAATGTCCCACCTGCGCCGGGCTCTGTCTTGCCAATGCGCCCTTCCAGCCGCGCCCCGAGCACTGCAGTGTTCGAGGCGCGCTCAAGGTAAAGCGCAGCGGGCCTGTCCCCCGAATCAAGCGCCAGCCAGCGGGTCTCGCCCACTGTCTGCTCGCGCAGGAGGCGGGCAATCGCCATGCTTCAGAAAATCTGCTTCAGCAGCGCAGCTGTTACAGGATCAGCGGCCTTGTCAGGGGTCTTCAGCACCGCCTTGATGCGCCCAGCCATGGTCTTGCCGCGCTCCACGCCCCACTGATCGAAGGGGTTCAATCCCCACAGCTTGCCGGCGAAATAGGTGCGGTGTTCGTACAGCGCTACCAGCGCCCCGAAGGCCTCCGGGCCGAAACCAGCATGGGAGAGCAGCGTGGAGGGCCGCCCGCCGGCATGGACTTTCTGCGCGGATACGGCCTCGCTTATCCCCGGCTCTTCAGCGCGTACTTCCTCGAGGCTGCGGCCATTGGCGAGCACTTCGGCCTGCGCCAGCGCATGAGCGGCCAGCGCGTCCAGTCCTTCAGAATCGCGGTCAAAGTCCGGCGCCAGAATGAATTCGCACGGCACATCCTGTGATCCCTGGTGCAGCCATTGGTGATAGGAGTGCTGGCCTACTGATCCTTCGCCGCCCCAGAGGGCGGGCGCTGTGGGTGGGGAGACCGTATTGCCTTCAGAATCAACGGATTTACCGTTCGACTCCATCTCCAGCTGCTGCAGATAAGTCGGCAACATGCGCAGGCGGTTGGCATAGGCCAGCAGCACCCGCATCGGCTTCTCGCGGATGGAGGTATTCCAGAAATCCAGCAGCGCCAGCCGCATGGCGGCATTCGATTCGAGCGGCGCCGTGCGCACATGCTCATCCATCTCGTTGGCACCATTGAGAATTTTCCGGAAGGTCTCAGGCCCCAGATAGATCATGCAGGCCAGTGACGCGGCCGACCACAGCGAGAATCGCCCGCCCACAGAGATCGGCATATCGAACGTGTAGGCGTCACGCCCACCCAGCCAGGCCTTGGCCTTCTCCGGATTGGCCGTCACCAGAGCGAGGTGGCGGGCGGCATCATCGCCCAGCTTGTCCTCCAGCCAGGCGCGCGCACGGCCAAGATTATAGAGTGTTTCTTCGGTGCCGAAGGATTTGGACACCCCGATCACCAGCGTGGACAGAGGATCAAGTCCTGCCATGGCCCGGTCCAGGTCGTAGGGATCCACATTGGCGGCAAACCGCAGTTCGATCGACGGGTGCGCCAGATCCTCGAATGCGTCCGCAATCAGGCGCGGCCCGAAATCCGATCCGCCGATGCCGATGTGAAGGACGGCCGTAAACGCCTCACCATGCGCGGTGCGGATTTCGCCGGTCTGGATTTTCCCTGCAAATTCAAGCGCCGGCAGAACGCTCTGGCGAATGGTTTCGGCTTCTCCCGTCAGGCGCGCCGGGGCCCGCAAAGCCCAGTGCAGGGCAGGGCGGTCTTCCGAGGGGTTCACGATAGCGCCGCCGAAAAGATCTTCGCCCGCCTTTACCAATGCCGCATCCGCGCCGTGTTGGAGCAGGCTGGCCTCTGCGGAGGTATCCAGAAAGTGCCGCGCAAGGCTGATTTTCCAACCTGCCGCTTCGAGCGGCTGATCCCCTGCGCGCGCTGTCGCGAGCAGCTTCAGAGGCTGCAGCCTCAGGCGGGCGGCATGGTCTTGGAGTTCACTGCGCATTCGGTCCTCAATTCCGTAAAGTCAGACCGTGCGCTTATCGGCCGGGGCGTTTGGCTTCGCAAGGCCTGCAAATGTGCAGCTTTGCCCCGTAAAACCCCGCTTGAAACCCGTGTCACACATGGGTATTAGGCGCCGCTTGAAGGCCATGTGGCCGGAGATCAATCTAGGTTGAACCTGTCCGGCGGGCCGGACGACACCAATTATAGGAGAGGCCCGATGGGCAAGGCAAAGTTTGAGCGTACGAAGCCGCACGTGAACATTGGCACGATTGGCCACGTTGACCACGGCAAGACGACGCTGACGGCAGCGATCACGATCACGCTGG
>Ga0067045_1027678_pt1 | contig 71464 bp, 55 predicted proteins | sample TerdegcTABiofilm_FD_59184 | JGI IMG/M metagenome (GOLD analysis project Ga0067045, IMG submission 59184) | Combined Assembly of (Gp0054472, Gp0054536) Wastewater bioreactor microbial communities from Singapore -Terephthalate degrading...
CTTGATTTATGGATTAAATTTGGTGAGATGATAGAGAAAGTTTGAACTGATTTATTTTGAGCACTTACTTCAAAATTCCTTTATTTTTTAAGGTATGGTAATCCACCTTAGTATTGTTTGACAAGAAAAAAAACTAGTGGGCGACGTAGGGATTGAACCTACGACCTCGTCTTTATCAGAGACGCGCTCTACCACTGAGCTAGTCGCCCAAAATAGCGAAGAACTGTTCTCCTACAACTCATCTTTAAAAATTTCTTTCGCTTTTTCAATATCTAAATGATTAACATTAGATTCAGGGGATGATGGCTTCAATAATAAATTAATATTTTTAATTAGAAAAGTCAAATTAAAAAAAACAAAAAGAACTAAAATAATAATTGAAAATACAACTATCAGAATTAAAGATAGATTATAACGGCTAGTATTTTTATTATTGTCTTTCATATTATCTTAAATAAATTCTGCCAACTATTTTTACTTCGTAGGAAGCGGGAATATTTTGAGTAACTAAAACTCCTCCTCTTTTTATTTTCACACTTGAAGCGGGACTAGTTTGGTTTAATTCTATTTTTTCCAATCTTAAACTGAAAAAAGATTTATTAACTTCTTCTAACCATTTAGTTAAATTATCAATCCGACCGCTTATAGTTAAACTAAAATTATAACTCTTGGGTTCGGATTCTGTTTCTTCGTTTAAAGTGCCAAAGCGAAAACTAAAATTCAAATTATATTTTTCTGCCAATGATTTTAAATTGCTTTCTAAATTAACGGTCTCTGTTTCTGATGGTAAACTTTGTTTTAATCTTGAAAGATACGGTTCTGCCTCTTTGATTTCTTTTTCCAAAGTCTGAATCCTTGACATTATCAATTGCCTGTCAACTATTTCTCTCTTATAATTTTCCACTTTATTGTTTCTTTTTAAAATATCATTTCTAAAATAAATAAAAAAAACCATTAATAAAACTATCGCCAATGAAGTTAGGCCAATAACTTTCAGAAGTCTTTTTTGAAAAAGAGTAAGTTTCTTTTTTGCCATTTACTAAAGGTATTTTATTATAGCAAACTATTTTCCTCTTGCCAAATTCAAAAATTTCTTTAATAATAGAGGCGATGGACCCCACCGAAGAAAAAATTTATTTAAATGGCTTAAATATCCTATATCGGGATTCTTACCCTAAACTTTTTTCTTTTATAAAAGATTATTTAGACCAAGAAAAAACACCCTCTTTTAAAACTATTTGGTCCTCTTTAAACTCCCGCCAAAGACAAAAAATCAATTTAGAAGAAGAATGGAAAAAATTGGAAAAACAAAAAATCGATTTAATTCCGCTTAACTCTTCTTTTTATCCCTTTCTTTTAAAACAAATTCCTTATCCGCCTTTAGGGATTTATCTTCGAGGAAATTTAATTTTCGATTTACCCGCAATCGCTGTAGTTGGCACCAGAAAAGCAAGTCTTTACGGCAAATCAGTAACAGAAAAAATTATTAAAGAATTAGTTTTCTGCGGCTTTGTAGTTGTAAGCGGTTTGGCTTATGGAATTGATTCTTTCGCTCATAAAGATACTCTTTTAAACAAAGGGAAGACGGTCGCGGTTTTGGCTTCGTCAGTGGATAAAATTACTCCGACTTTAAATAAATCTCTGGCAGTAAAAATCCTTAAAGATGGCGCTATCGTCAGTGAATATCCCCTCAATACTAATGCTCTAAAACAAAATTTCCCCTGGCGAAATAGAATTATTTCAGGACTAAGTTTAGGAACCTTGGTGATTGAAGCAAGAGAAAAAAGCGGGGCTTTGATTACCGCGAATTTCGCCTTAGAACAAAATCGTCAAGTTTTTGCCATTCCTGGTTCTATCTTTAATCAAAATTCCCTTGGCCCTAACAATTTAATTAAAAGTGGAGCAAAATTAGTAAATAAAATAGATGATATTTTAGAAGAATTGCCAAGAATTTATCAAGAAAAGAAACAAAAAGAGAAAAGTGAGTTTCTTATTAATAGCAATTTTCTCACCGAAAAAGAAAAATTAGTTTTTCAAACATTAAGAGAAGAGGAAGAAGTTTGCCTTGACAAAATTTTAGATTTAACTAATCTTAAAACAAATGAAGTGATGGTCATTTTAACCGAATTAGAATTAAAAGGATTGATTAAAGAAATCAGCCAAGGAAAATACATAAAAACATAATATATGAATTTAGTTATTGTTGAATCGCCGACTAAAGCCCAAACTATCTCCTCTTTTTTAAAGGATGATTTTAAAGTTGTCTCTTCAAAGGGTCATATTAGAGATTTACCAAAATCAACTCTTGGAATAGAGATAGAAAATAATTTTGCTCCCCATTATATAATTCCCGTAAAAGCGAGAAAGACTGTCAGTCAACTAAAAAAAGAAGCAAACAAAGCGAAGAAAATAATTTTAGCCACTGATGAAGATAGGGAAGGAGAAGCAATCGCTTGGCATATTGTCCAAATTTTAAATTCTGATGAAATCAAAAACTTTGAGCGGATTGTTTTTCATGAAATTACCAAAGAAGCAATTGAAAAAGCCCTAAAAAACCCTCGCCAAATTGATATGGCTTTAGTTAATGCACAACAAGCAAGAAGGATTTTAGACAGACTCGTTGGTTATGAACTGTCACCTTTTTTGTGGAAAAAATTGTTTAGAGGACTATCGGCAGGAAGAGTTCAGTCTCCGGCTTTAAGATTAATCGTTGAGAGAGAAAAAGAAAGGCAAGCTTTTAAACCAGAAGAATTTTACACTCTTGAGGCGCTTTTTTACAAAGATAAAAAGGAGCAAACAATTTTAGCCCTACTTTTTAAAATCAATGACAAACTGCTTTCAAAAACTGAAATAAAATCAAAAGAACAAGCAGAACAAATCAGAAACGAAATAGATAAAAATCCTGGCACAGTTTTAGAATTCAAAAAAGAAACTTCAAAACGTTCACCTTTGCCTCCTTTTATTACTTCGACATTGCAGCAAACCGCTTTTCAACTTTTCCATTACTCGGCTAAAAAAACAATGCTAATTGCCCAATCGCTTTACGAAGGAAAAAAAATCGGCAACGAAACACTCGGTTTAATCACTTATATGAGAACAGACTCTTATCACTTATCAGAGATAGCCTTAAAAAATTGTCATCAATTTATCCAGCAAAATTTTGACAAAATTTACTGGCTTGATACCTTCAGGACTTTTAGATACCAATCACGGCTTGCTCAAGAGGCTCATGAAGCAATCAGGCCTACTGATCCAAACCTTACCCCGGAAAAAGTCAAGCCGTATTTAAGCAAAGAAGAATATAATCTTTATGAACTTATCTGGCGAAGATTTATCGCTTCTCAATTAAAAGAAGCGGAAATAGAAAGGACAGAAATTCTTATAGAAGTAAAGACAGAAAAAAATAAATATCTTTTTAAGAGTTCTCTCTCTAAATTAACTTTTGACGGCTTTTTTAAAGTTTATCCTTACAATAAACCAAAAGAAATTGAAGACAGTTTTCCTTCTCTTTCTCCAAAGGAAACGCTTTTTATCAAAGAAATAAACTTTAAACAGCATTTCACTCAGCCGCCTCCTCGTTACAACGACGCTTCTTTAATCAAAACTTTAGAAAATTACGGCATTGGCCGACCATCAACTTATGCTCCAATAATAAGCGTTTTATTTGAAAGGGGGTATATTAATCGCGATGAAAACAAAAGTTTAATGCCAACCGAAATTGGCAGTTTAGTGGCAGATTTATTAATTCAACATTTTCCCCAAATCATTGATTACAATTTTACTTCTTTTTTAGAAGAAGAACTTGATAAAATTGCCTTGTCCAAAACAGACTGGCTTAAAGTAGTCAAAGATTTTTATTTTCCTTTTAAAAAGAATTTGGAACAAAAATACAATGAAGTTTCAAAAGAAGATTTGCTGCCAAAAGAAAAAATTAATGAAAAATGTCCCTTATGCGGCAATGACTTGATAATTAAATATGGCAAATATGGCAAGTTTATCGCTTGTTCTAATTGGCCAAACTGTAAATACACTAAATCTTTAAATAATAATGAAATTGACTTAATATGCCCAATTTGCAAAAAAGGAAAAGTAGTTTTAAAAAGAAATAAGAAAGGAAGATTTTTTTATGCCTGTTCAAAATATCCAGATTGTAATTTTACCTCTTCGTTAAAACCAACTTCTGGCGTGTGTCCAATCTGCAAAAGTTATCTGGTTGAGACAAAAACCAAAATAAAATGTTCAAATAAGAACTGTTCTTATGAACAACCAAAAGAACAAAATCAAAAAACAGATTGTTGAGAATTTAGAATTAAATTTCGGAAAATTAGAAGAAAAAGACAAAGAACTATTGGAAAAAGCCTTCGAATGGCTAGAAATTTATCATTCAAATCAAAAACGATTAACCGGTGAGTCTTTTATCAACCATCCTTTAAGGGTCGCTTTGACCCTTTCTTTAATGAAGTTAGATATAAATTCAGTTATTGGCGGACTACTGCATGATATTATCGAAGACGGCGGGGTGGAACTTTCGTCTATTAAAAAAAATTTTAACGAAGAAATTGCTTTTTTGGTTCAAGGAGTAACAAAAATAAGCAGTTTAAATTACAAAGAAACCTTTTCAGACGAAGAAGCGGAAAATTTCCGAAATATGATTTTATCAATGAGCAAAGATTTGAGAGTGATTTTGATTAAATTGGCTGACCGTTTAGATAATCTAAAAACTTTATGGATTTTGGACAAAGAAACCCAAAAAATCAAGGCTCTACAAACTTTAGAAATCCTCGCGCCGATTGCTTATAGGCTGGGTTTAACGAAAATAGGCGCTCAACTGGAAGATTTATCTTTTCCCTATGCTTATCCCCAAGAGTACAAACTCACTAAAACTTTAAGCGGCAAAAGACAGAAAGAACTGGAAAATTATTTAAAAAAAATAGTTCCTTTAATAGAAAAAGAGTTAAAAGACAACAATTTAAAACCAATAGAGATAAAATACCGGGCGAAACATCTTTATAGCATTTGGCGGAAACTTCAGAAAGAAGATATGGATATCACCAGAGTTTATGACTTGGTAGCAATAAGAATTATTTTTCAAACAGTTGAAGAGTGTTATTCTGCCCTGGGAATAATCCATCAGTACTTTAAACCAGTCCCAAATCGTTTTAAAGATTATATTGCTTTGCCAAAGCCAAATGGCTACCGCTCTCTTCATACAACCGTTTTCACTAAAGAAGGAAGAATATTAGAAATTCAAATTAGAACCCACCAAATGGAGGAAGAAGCAGAATGGGGTATTGCTAGTCATTGGTTTTATCAATTGTTAAAAGATTCAAAAATTTATAAAAAAAGAAAAGAATTTCAAATTCCCAGACATTTAAATTGGCTAAATCAAATTAAAAAATGGAAAGATTCTTTTTCCACTTCCAGAGATTTTTTAGAAGCAGTAAAAAATGATTTCTTTAAAAATAGAATTTTTGTTTTAACGCCAAGAGGAGATATTATTGATTTGCCCGAAGGGGCAACACCAATTGATTTTGCTTACCAAATTCACAGCGAGATTGGCAGGCACGCGGTGAGTGCCAAAGTTAATGACAAAATTGTTCCTTTGGATTATAAACTTCAATCAGGAGAAGTAGTGGAAATTATTACTCAGAAAAATAAACTTCCTTCACCATCCTGGTTAGAGTTTGTTAAAATGGCTGATACTAAAAAGAAAATTCAACAAACTTTAAAGAAAACGAAAATTCTTCCTTCTCATCCAAAAAAGAATTTTATTTGTCGATTAGAGATTTTGGCAGAAAATAAGGTTGGTCTTTTAGACCTCATTTCCAATATTATTGCCAAACAAGACATTAATATTATAGAACTTAATGGCAAAACAATTAAAAACAAAGCCTTGTTAACCTTTAAATTAAAAGTTAAATATCCTTCTCATTTAGAAACTCTTTTGAAAAATCTAAAGCAATTAAAAGATATCAAAGAAATTAAAGTTGATTATCGTTAAAATTTTCTGAAATTTGTGTAGAACTTTGTTTCTCAGATAAAAGTTTTTCCATTATTGAATACAGATCTTTTTCAGAAAAAAATTTTACTTCAATTGCTCCTTTTTCACCATTCTTTTTAATTTTTACTGGCATTTGGAGAAAATTTTCCAATTTTTCCTTAAATTCTAAAACTTCTGGTTCTAAATTTGATTCTTTAGGACGAGGCCGATAATCATTTTTAGGTGCTATAGTATTTAAGTAATGTTGGGCTAACTCTATTGCCTCTCGGCCAGTTAAATTTTTTGCCAGAATTTCTTTCAAAAAAATTCTTCTTTTTTCTGGATTATTAAATAAAAGAATCGCTCGAGCATGACCCTCATTGATTTTTCCTTCTTCTAAATATTTTTGAGCCTCTAAAGGTAGTTGAAGCAATCTTAAAGTATTGGCGATTACTTCCCTTGATTTTGATAATTTTAAAGCCAAAGCCTGCTGAGTTAAACCATATTCATCTATTAATTTCTGAAAAGCCCGGGCTTTAGAAATAGGATTTAAATCTTCCCTCTGAATATTTTCAATTAGAGCAATCTCTAAATGGTTCTCTTCGGGAATTTCTTTTTTAATAATCACCGGAACGGTAGGTAAATTTAAAAGTTTTGCCGCTTTGAGTCTTCTTTCGCCAGCAATCAGTTGATATTCCACAATGGCGCCAGAAGGAGTATCTTTTTCAATTCTAGTGACAATTAAAGGTTCCAAAATCCCATACTCACTAATAGAGGCTGCTAATTCTTTTATTGACTCCTCTGGAAACTCTCTGCGCGGCTGATGGGGATTTGGTTTAATTCTTTCCGGTTCGATATAAAAAATTTTTTCTCCTTTATCTTCAGCGAAAAGAAATTCTTCTTGTTTTTCTTTCTTAAATAAATCTTCTTTTTCTTCTTCCACTCTAAAATCTTTCTGAAAATCAGAAGTTAAAGAATCCAAAGAAGAAAAATTAGCTTTCTTGTCTTCTTTTACCTCTTTTAAATCTTGGGGATAATTGATTAAAGAATCATTGACTTTATCCTCTATTTTTCCCTCTAAACCACTAAAAGTGGTTTTTTGCTTTTTGGGAGGAATTAAAGCATTGATTCCTTGACCTAAATTTATATCATCAGTCATAGTAGTTTGAAATTGAAGGAGAACTGTTCTCCGTTACTTTTTTTCTAAAAGAGAGATTAACTCCTGGGTTAAGTTTTTATAGGCTCTGGCGCCGCTTGAATTAGAATTATACAGTAAAATCGGTTTGCCAAAAGCCGGCGCTTGAGCCAAATCAATATTTCTGGGAATAATACTATTAAAAACATAACCCGGAAAATGTCTTAAAATATGTTTAACCACTAATCTATCTAATTTATTCCTTTTATCATACATTGTCAAAACTGCCCCTAAAATTTTTAAATCTTTATCCAGATTTCTTCTAATTAAATCAATGGTTGAAATGAGTTGCGATAATCCTTCTAAAGCATAAAATTCTGTCTGAATTGGAATTAAAACATACTCTGAGGCGACCAAACCATTGACTGTCAAAAGCCCTAAAGAAGGAGGCAAATCAATTATTATATATTGATAATAAGGCACTATTAAAGCCAAAATTTCTTCCAGTCTTCTTTCTTTATTTTCAAAAGAAGACAATTCAACCTGAGCGCCAATTAAATCCGGAGAAGAAGGCAAAATATCCAAACCAAAAATATCAGTTTTTTGAAGCGCCTCTTTAATTAAACCCTGTTTAATCAAAAGATGGTAAACATTTTTTGAAAGATTTTTGTGATTGATTCCAAAACCAGAAGTGGCATTTGCTTGCGGGTCAAAATCCACTAAAAGAGTTTTTCTTCCCAAAGCAGCCAAATAGGCTGAAAGATTAATGGCAGTTGTTGTCTTTCCCACTCCTCCTTTTTGGTTACAAATAGAAATGAGATAACACATAGAATTTAACTAACAACTTACAACTTATAACTAAATATCAAGTTTTTAATCTTTTTTTATTATTTATTATTATACTCTGAAACTTTTTATTTTTCTAATGAACTTGAAAATGAGTATCAAATCCTTTATACTAAGAACAAAATAAAAAGCCCAGGTGCTGGAATTGGCAGACAGAGCAGACTCAAAATCTGCTGGCCCTTGTGGCCGTGTGGGTTCAACTCCCACCCTGGGCACCTCCGCTCACTTTATCTTTCTTAAATCCAGAAGTAATAATTCAATACCTAAAACAGGTTCAAGCGCGCCTTCTTTTATTTTCTTATCGTAATTTAAAAGTTTAAGATAAGTTTTTTTCAAACCATCTAAGGAAAAACTTTTTTCTACTTTTAAAAGTTTTTTATAAACAAACGGGTGAATTTTTAAACTTTCAAAGGAAATTTTTTTCGGACTCTCCAAATAAGTTTTAATTTTTATTAGGTTTCTGAATTGATTTACTATCATTGTTAAAATAACAAGCGGATGGGTGCCTGAATCAATTTCTTCTTTTAATAACTTAAAGGCTTCTTTTGTTTTTCTTGCTGCCAAACTATCTAAAAATCTAAAAATATTGGTTTTAACCGGTAAACTGATATTCTGCTCCACAAAATTCCTATCGAAATAGGTTTTTTTAAATAAAGACAACTTTTGGAAAACTTTAGAAATTTCTCTGGTGTTGGAACCAAAAGATAAAATGATTATCTCTCTAACTTCTTTGGAAAGTTCTATTTTAAACTTTTCTTCTTCTTTTATAAGGTAATTTTCTAATTCTCTATTTTTAAGCAATTCAAAACTTTTAACTTTTGAAGAATTTTTTGAAAGCCATTGGCTTAATCTATTTTTTTCTAAATTTCCTCTTTCATAAAAAATAACCAAAATATCTTTTGCTTCTTTTATTTTTTCTTTTTTTAATGTCTCTAAAATCTGCTCTAAAAATTCCTCGTTAAAATTAGTCAAAATATCTTTAAACAAAATTAATCTTACAGAAGAAAAAAGAGGTTTACTGCTTAAAACATTTCTTAATTCATTTAAAGTTAACTTTTTATCTTCTTCCTCTCTAAAATCATAACTCATAAAAAAAACGCCCTTTTTATTATAAAAAGAAATAACTTCTTTTAAATAATTTTCAGAGCGAAAATCATCTTCCCCGTAGATTAAAAACAACATAGTAAATAATTCAAAAATAAAAGATTAAAAATTATTTGTTGTAAGTTTACCCGCCTAAATTTCAGAGAAATTTGGGCGGGTAAATCTTTGACATTTTGGGCAATAAAAAGTTGAGCGATTTGCTTGAATAGTTCTTAAAATAGGCGTTCCGCATCTTAAACACTTTTCCCCTTCTCTTTGATAAACTTTTCTTATCCCGCCATATTTACCTTCTTTCCCAAAAATATCCCGATACATTTCGTCGCTAATGGTAGAACCATGATATTCAATTGCCAAACTTAATATCTTTTTAAGAGAGAAAAATAACTTTTTAATTTCTTCTTCAGTCAGTTCTCCTGCAGACTTAAAGGGGTTAATTTTTGCTTCCCATAAAATTTCATTAGCATAAATATTGCCAATGCCGGCGATTACTCTTTGGTCCATTAAAATTTCTTTTATTGTCTTTTTTCTTTTTTTGTTTTGATTAATTAAATTAGTAAATTTTTCAAGAGTGAATGTCTTGTCCAATGGTTCTGGGCCAATTTCTTTTAGATCCTCAATCTCAGATAACTGGTCTTTTTTAAATAAAACAACTTTGGCAAATTTTCTTAAATCAGACAAAGCCATTATTTTTTTATTATCAAAAACAAGATAAAAACGAATATAAGGGTCTTTCAAAACAAATTCTTTGTCTCCATATAAAATTCTTCCGGTAAGTTTTAAATGAATAAGCAAAATCAAATTATCATTCAATTCAATTAAAATATTTTTCGCTCGGCGCCAAACTTTTAAGATTTTTTTATTTTTTAAAAGTCTTTTAAAATCTTCTCCTTTTATCCCCTTTACTAATTTTGGCCAACTTAAAAAAACTTCTTTAATCTCTAAATTTTTTAAAGTTTTATTAAGTTGGCTTCTAATTGTTTCTACTTCTGGCAATTCAGGCATAACTTTTTATTGGGGCGGAATAAAAGATGGGTCTAAAGGAAGGGTAAAATAAAAAGTGGTGCCTCGATTTTCTTCTGATTTAAACCAAATTTTTCCGCCGTGTCTTTCTATTATATTCTTTGCCAAATACAAACCCAAACCAGTGCCTAAAGTTTCTTTTTTGACTACTTTTTGAGAACGGAAAAATTTGGTGAAAACTTTTTCTTTTTCTTCTTCAGAAATTCCAATTCCTGTATCTTCAACTGAAACCATTACAAATGGCCTGTCTTTTAAAACTTCCAATTTAATTCTTACTTCTCCGTTTAAAACATTATATTTAATAGCATTATCAATTAAAATTTCCATTACTAATTTAATTCTTAAAGGGTCAATGACGATTGGATTTAAAGGTGGCTTTAAGCGATAAAAAATCAATTTAATATTGTTCTTTTCGGCAATTGGCTCAAATTTAGTCAAAGTCGTTTCAATAATTTTTTCTAAATCATTTAGACTAAACTCAAAGCCAAATTTTCCTTCCTCAATTTGGGCAGCGTTTAATAAATCTTCAACTGTTTCAATGCTTTCAGATAAAGCCGCTTTTGCTTTTTCCAGTAAATCTTTCTGAGTTTCGTTTAAGGGACCGGTCTCATTTTGCGATAAAACATCTAAAATCCAATTTAAGCCAGACAGGGGCGTCCTTAATTGGTGAGCGGCAATAGTAATAAAATCTGACTGAATTTTTCTTAAATTCTCCTCTCTTGTTAAGTTGTGGATAACTTTCAAAAAACCGTAAACTTTTCCCTTTTCATCTATCACTTTGGTAGTGACAATTTCAAGGGTTAATTCCTGAGGTTCAAAAAATTTTACTTTTACCTTTTGAGGATAGGTATCTAACTGCTGTTCTAAAACTGCTGGCGCTAAACTTGGAAAAATAATTTTTACCAGTAGAGAGAACTTTTGATTATTGGCCATTTCTGGCGTAATAATTTTCCCTATCAATTCTTCTTTTTTAAGATTGGTTAATTTTTCCAAAGCCGGATTGGCCAAAATTACTTCAAAATTCTGGCTATAGGCAATGGCCGGATCATCAATGCTTCTAATCATCGCATTAATCTGAGCTCTTTCCAACTGCAGTCTTGAAGAAATATCAATTAAATTAATCGCCAGAATACTTGTAATTAACCATAAAACCAAACCTAAAAAGGAAATCAATTTCAATGGCAAGTCTACCTCAAAAAGATAGCAAAAAACACTATTAACAATTAAAAGCAAACCCAAAAATAAAAATGGCAAAAAAGAAGAAGAAAACAAGTGTTTTTTCAATTTTCCAAAAAAATCCATAAATTATTGATATAATATGCTAATGAATACTAATTAATTATATGAAATGCGGATGTGGACGATATTAGATGTCGTTAAAATAAATGTCAAATGTTATTCCGAGGCCTCTAACCAAGTTTTGCCAGTTTTTACTTTGACCTTTAAAGGCACTGATAAAGGATAAACATTTTCCATTATTTCTTTTAATTTATCCTGTATTGCCTCTATTATCTCAAATTTTCCTTCAAAGAGCAACTCGTCATGAATCTGGCAAACCAAAAAAACTTTATTTTCTAGTTCTTTTTTCCTTAAAAACTCGTCTATCTTAATCATTGCCAGATTTATCAAGTCGCTTACTGAACCCTGAATTGGAAAATTAACTGCAATTCTTTCTTCTTCTCTGCCAATTCTGCCCAAAGCGCCAATCAAGGGTAAAAATCTTTTTCTTTTAAAAATAGTTTCTCCAAAACCATTTTTTTTGCTCTCGTTTACTATTCTGTCCAAATATAGTTTCAAACCGACAAAATCAGAAAAATATTCTTCTCTAAAAATTTTTGCCTGGTTCTTGGATATTCCCGCAGCCTCGGCAAAAGCATTTTCTCCCATTCCATAAATGATACCAAAATTAAGAATTTTTGCCTGTTGACGCATTAAAGGAGTGACCTGGTCTATAGCGACGTTATAAATCTTACTGGCAGTTAAAAGATGAATATCAATATCTTTTAAAAATGCTTCTTTTAAAGTGGAATCATTTGACAGATGAGCGGCAACCCGAAGGTCAATTTGAGAATAATCTAAAGACAAAAAAATCCAGTCTTTCTCTGTTATAAAACAATTTCTGATTTTTCTTCCCCAGTCGCTTCTTAAAGGAATATTTAAAAGATTTGGCTTTTCAGAAGAAAGCCGACCAGTGGCAGTACCAGTCTGATTAAAAATCGTGTAAATTCTTTTGGTTTGTTTATTAATAAAATTTGGCAATAAATCCAAGAAACTGTTTTTCAGTTTTTTTAGTTCGCGGTATTCTTCTATTAAAGGGACAACTGGATGTAAATTTTCTATTTTTTTTAATTCTAAAGAATCAGTAGAAATTTTGCCAGTGGCTGTTTTTTTTAAATTTTTTGAATCGATTTTTAATTTTTCAAAGAGAATTTTTGTAAGTTGAACCGGCGAATTAATGTTAAAAATTTCGCCGGTTTGAGCAAAAATTTCTTTTTCCAGATTAACTATTTTCTCTGACAGGTTGCTATTTAACTTTAAAAGTTTTTTTTCATCTACTAAAATTCCCCTTCCCTCCATTTTGGCTATTACCTTAATCAAAGGTTTTTCAATTGTTTCATAGGCAAAATCAAGGTCTAAAGCTGTCATCTTGCTACTTAAAATATCCTCTAAATCAAATATAACGGCTGCTTTATTTTGAAGGTCGTCTTTTATTTCTTTTTTTAAAAGATAGGAAGCAACTTCTTTAAAATTGTAGTTTTTTCTATCAGGGTCTGTAAGCCAAATTTTAATTTTTAAATCATCAAGAAGATAGTTTAAAAAATATGGAATTTCTTGATACAAAATTTTAGCCTCATAAGTGATTAAAGTTTTATTTTTTAAATCAATCGTTTGAAAAAAATCTGAAAAAGAATCTTTTTTAAGATAAAAAATATTTTTGCCCCTGAAAACAAAAACCAAACCAAAAACCTCTCTTTCATACACCTTTTCTCCTCTAAAATCCATTATCAAACCAATTTCTTTTTCCTCTGAAATTTTTTCTTTTAGTTGATTTGTTTTTTGATTGGTATCACAAACAATAAAAGACGTTTGAGAAACTAAAATCTCTTTATTTTCTTCAGGGAAAATTTTTGAAATTAAACTTTTAAAACCAAATTCCTCTAAAAGCGGCACTATTTTTTCTTTTTTTGGTTCCTGCCATTTCATTTCGTCTAAATTAAATTCTATTGGCACCTTATTGTCTAAGGCGACTAATTGACGGCTAAAAAAGGCATCTTTTTTATGTTCTTTAAGATTAGCAAGAATACTTAAAGAGAGGTCTTTAATTTTATTTTCCTCTATTAGTTTATAAAGATTGTCTAAATTTTTGTATTTTTCTATTAAGGTTTTAGCAGTTTTTTCGCCAATTTTCGGCACGCCTTTAATGTTATCCGAAGGGTCTCCTTTTAAGGCTTTAAAATCAATCAGTTCTTTAGGTTCTAAATTATATCTTTGTTTAATTTTTGAAGGAGTATAGATAATCTGGTCTTTAATCCCCTTTCCAAAAGTATAAACCGACACTTTGTCATTTACTAATTGCAAAGTATCTAAATCACCGGTCAAAATAATAATTTCTAAATCTTCATCTTTAAATTTTTCTACAATAGTAGCAATAATATCGTCAGCCTCATAACCTTCTTTTTCTAAAATTAATACTCCAAAAGCATTTAAAAATCTTTTGACAATTTCTACTTGCTCGTAAAAATTTTCCGGCACTTTAACCCTTTTTGCTTTGTATTCTTTATATTCTAAATGTCTGAAAGTCGGCCCTTTTAAATCAAAAGTAGCCGCTAAATAATCAGGTTTTAGTTCTCTTATTATTTTCAAAAACACCAATAAAAAACCATAAACTCCATTGACCAAAATTCCTTTTTCCGAAACTAAAGGAGGAAGAGCATGATATGAGCGGTGCAAAAGAGCGTGGCTATCTAAAAGGATTAACTTTTTCATAAATTTTTATAGGAATTAATTTTTACTGCTAATTTCTAAAATTCTTTCTTTTTCTCCTTTAATTTTAATTTTTATTCTAATATAGTTTTTGGGAAGAATTTTTTTAATTTTGTTTCCCCATTCAATAAAAATTAAATTCTTTTTATCTTTTAATAAGTCCTTGAACCCTAAATTGGTAATTTCTTTTGTCTTTTTGAGGCGATATAAATCCAAATGCCAGAGGTACTTAAAATCTTTTCTTTTTAAAGGGTATCTTTTCATAATTACAAAAGTTGGGCTGTTAATTTTTTCTCTAATTTTTAAAGCTTTCCCAATTCCTTTCAAAAATTGAGTCTTACCCGCGCCCAATTCTCCTTCTAAAGAAAAAACTAAAGCCCCCTCTTTAAAAGGAGGTCTTTTAATAATCTTTTTAATAAAATCCGAAGCAATTTCCTTAGTCTGTTTCGGACTCTTGCTTAAAATTTCCTGCTTCATTTTTATTATTATAACACAGGAATAGATAAAAGATAATAAATAAAAAATAAAAGATTAAAAATTAGAAATTAAAAATTAAAATATTTTATTTATTATCTTGCTTTGTGTTATAATATAGATAATTTATATGGATGATTTGGCAAAAAAAAGAGAAGAGCAAATAAAAACTCTTTGGCAAGAATCAAAAGAAAGATTAGCCGAGCAATTGGCAATAAAAAATAATCTTTTATACGCCAATTTAAGAAAAACTGCCATTGAAACCAGCGCCTTAGAGATAATAGACCAGAAAACCGCTCAGGAAGTGGGGGCTTTGGTTTTTGGCAAAATTGGAAATAAATTAAAATTAGCGGTTCTTGACCCTTTTTCTTTTAAAGTGATTCAGTTAATTGAAGACTTGAAACAAAAAAACTACGAAGTAGTAGTTTATGTTGTTACTAAAGAAAGTTTTGATTGGGCTTTTAGTTTTTATCGATATGTTAAAACCCCTTTGGAACAAATAAGACAATTTCTTGATGTTTCTCAAAATAAAGAAGTTAATTTTCAAAGTCTTCACGAAGAACTTTTAAATATTGAGAAAGAAAACGTGACGTTAATAACAACCACTATTTTTAAATCAGCAGTAATTGCCGATGCTTCAGACGTCCATATTGAACCGCGAGAAAAAAGTGCTTTAATCAGGCTTAGAATTGACGGAGTTTTATACGAAGTTGCCGAAATTGATAAAGAAAAGTATCAAAAACTTGCTTTTCGTTTAAAACTTATTTCAGGCATTAAAATTAATTTAGAAAATATTGCTCAGAATGGCCGTTTTTCTATAAAAAATAAAGACAACCTATATGATGTTAGGGCTTCAACTTTGCCTTCTCCAAATGGCGAATTCTTTGTTTTTAGAATTTTAAATCCTTTAAGAGCGGCTTTTGGCTTGAGAGATTTGGGTTTATCAGACAAAGGAATAGAAATTTTTTCCACTTATCTTTCTTCGCCAAATGGAATGATTATTATTACTGGACCAACTGGTTCTGGTAAAACTACAACCTTATATGCCTTGCTAAAAAAGAAATATTCTCCAGGAATTAAAATCATTACTATTGAGGACCCAATTGAATACAAACTTGAAGGAATCAATCAAACTCAAGTGACTAAAAAATACGATTTTGCCACTGGACTAAAATCAATAATGCGGCAAGACCCAGATGTAATCTTAATCGGCGAAACGCGTGATAAAGAAACAGCAGAAATTGCGGTCCAGGCTGCTTTAACCGGCCATTTGGTTTTTACTACTCTCCATACTAACGAAGCAGCCGGAACAATTCCTAGACTAAAAGAATTAGGGGTTGACCAAAAACTTCTAGCCGATGCTTTAAAATTAATTGTTGCTCAAAGATTGGCCCGGAGATTATGCCCTTATTGCAAAGAAAAATATCTTCTTTCACCTGAAGAAAAAGAAACTCTAATTGAAGCCTTTAGTATTCTTTCTCCAAAAAGCGGCGTTAACATTCCTAAAGATATTCCTTTTCTTTACAAAGCCAAAGGCTGCGAGCATTGCCACTTTCTTGGCTACAAAGGTCAAATTGGCTTTTTTGAATTTTTACCGATTACTTCAAGAATTATTTCAAAAATTGAACAAGGGTTAGGTCAGGACGAAATTAGAAAAACCGCTATTGATGAAGGAATGGTGCCTTTGTTTCATGATGGTCTTTTGAAAGTCATTGAAGGAATTACCTCGCTTGAAGAATTAAAAAGAGTGGCAGGCGATATTGATTATATTAAAATTTTATATAAAGAAATATTTTCAGAAACACTGGTAAGAGGAATAAAAATCAGCGACCAGGAAGAAGCGCAGATTGAAAAAATTTTAAATCAAAATGAATCAGTTCTAAATTTGATTAAAGACCTTTCAAAAGAAAAACAAATTGGTTATATTTTAGCGGCGGCTTTTAAATCCCGAGCTACCGATGTTCACTTTGAACCAGAAGAAAAAACTTTCAAAGTCAGACAAAGAATTGATGGAGTATTAAACGAATTGCTATCTTTAGAAATAAATGAATATCCTGCTTTTATTAATGAAATTAAAACAGTCGCTGGTCTAAAAACTGAAATTACTCAGGAAGTTCAAGAAGGAAGATTTAAAGTTATTTTACCAAAAGAAAGTTTTGACATTCGTTTGTCAATTATTCCTTCTGGTTATGGCGAAATTGCCACAATGAGACTTTTAGGCGGAGAAATCAAGGCGCCAGAGATAGAAAATTTAGGCTTTCTTGAACCAGACAAGGCAAAAATAGAAAAACTTTTAGAAAAAAAAGTGGGGTTAATTCTGTCTGCTGGCCCAACTTCTTCAGGAAAAACTACGACTTTATTTGCTATTTTGAAAAGATTGGCTCAACCAGGCGTAAAAATCATTACAGTTGAAGATCCAATTGAATATCGCTTGGAAAATGTTGTTCAAACTCAAGTTAACGAAGAAAAAGGATATACTTTTGCTAAAGCCTTAAGAAGTCTTCTGCGTCAAAATCCCAATATATTTTTAATCGGTGAAATCAGAGATAAAGAAACTGCTCAATTAGTCTGGCAATCAGCAATGACCGGCCATCTGGTTTTATCCACCATTCACACTAACGATGCTTTGGGAGTTTTCCCCCGGCTTGAAAGTTTGGGTATTCCTTCAAAAGAACTAACTACAGCCATTAATGCGATTATTGCCCAAAGGTTAGTCAGAAAACTTTGTCCTCATTGCAAAAAAGAAACTCAGATCCCTAAAGAAATGAAATCTTTAATAAACTCTGCTCTAAAATATTATCCCCAATTTAAAGATTTAACTTCCAAAGAAAAAATTTATACAGCCAATGGCTGTCCCAAATGCAGTTTTACTGGTTATTATGGTCTAACTGGAATTTTTGAAATAATTATGCCAGAAAACAAACAGGAAATAACAAAAGTTGATTTTGCAAAATTAATTGATGATGCCACTATTAAAGTCTTAATGGGAATCACTTCTTTTGAAGAAATCAAAAGAGTTTTGGGGATCTAAATTAAAAACCCGCTAATCTATAGGCAATCCTCCCATAAAGGGAGATCCGGAGTTTTAAAGAGGTATATTTCAGCCGGAGCCAAAATATCCATCTTGAGTAAAACTCCAACAAGCCTCTTATAAATAATTGACTTGTTTGCCTACAGATTAGCGGGTTTTTAACAGTAATATTATAGCAAATAAATCTTAATCTGTCAATAGAAATTAAAGGATTCAATAAATAAAGTAATCCTATTATACTCAGGATTTTTTTCTTGTCAAGATTTATTTTAAAGAAGGGAGACAATCAAAATTGCAATCACGGAAATTAATTTTATCAAAATATTTAAAGACGGACCGGCAGTATCTTTAAAGGGGTCGCCAACTGTATCACCAATCACGGCGGCTTTGTGAGTTTCTGAATGTTTGCCACCAAAATTTCCGGCTTCAATATATTTTTTGGCATTATCCCAAGCGCCGCCGCTATTTGCCATCATAATCGCTAAAAGAAATCCTGAAGCCAATGAACCTATTAATAACCCTCCTAAAGCCTCTTTACCCAAAAGAAAGCCAATCACAATTGGCGAAATAACAGTAACTAATCCCGGAGCAATCATTTGTTTTAAAGAAGCCCGGGTAATAGTTTCAACGCATTTTTTATAATCTGGCTTTGCCTCTCCTTCTTTTAATCCAGTAATTTCTCTAAACTGCCTTCTTACTTCCTCAACCACTTTCGAAGCAGTTTTCCCCACTCCCTCCATTGCCAAAGCAGAAATGAAATAAGGGAGTAAAGCTCCTAGAAAAACTCCCGCAATTACAATTGGATTTTTTAAATCTAAAATTTCTAATTTTGAGGCCTCAAGATAACTGACAATCAAAGCTAAAGCGGTTAAAGCAGCTGAGCCAATCGCAAAACCTTTACCAACAGCCGCGGTTGTGTTTCCAATGGCATCTAATGACTCGGCTTTTTCTCTTACCTCATCTCCTAATTTAGCCATTTCGGCAATCCCAGCTGCATTATCAGCCACTGGACCGTAGCAATCAGTGGCCAAAGTAATTGCCAGAGTCGAAAGCATTCCAACGCCTGATAAAGCCACGCCATAAATTCCACTAATTTTATAAGTAAGAATCATTGCCAAAGAAACAATAATAATCGGTAAAGCCGTACTTTTCATTCCCAAACCTAATCCCATAATAATATTAGTCGCGGCTCCTTTTTGAGAGGCTTCAGCCACTGATTTGGTTGGCGACCAATCGCTAGAAGTAAAGTATTGAGAAACAAAACCGATAATCAGTCCGCAAGCAAGACCAATAATGGTGGAAACAAAAAAATTTGTACCTATTGGAATTAGTTTTAAAATAACAAAATAAGAACCTAAAACCATTAAACCACTACTTATCCAAACTCCAAAATTTAAAGTTTGGCTTGGTTTTTTCGTTTTTATAAATTGACTAATTAAATAACCTAAAATAGAACTTATTAATCCTACCCCAGCCAAAATAACTGGCAAAATGACTATATTTTGGCTGTAATTTTTTACTAACAGAACCCCTAATGCCATCGTGGCAATAATTGCTTCTACATAACTTTCAAAAAGGTCAGCGCCCATTCCTGCCACATCGCCAACATTATCGCCAACATTATCAGCAATTACTGCTGGATTTCGCGGGTCATCTTCAGGAATATCTAATTCTACCTTGCCAACTAAATCAGCGCCGACATCCGCTGCTTTAGTGTATAACCCTCCTCCAACTCTTAAAAAGATTGCCACCGAAGAAGCGCCAAAACCAAAACCATAAATAATATTCGGGTCTTTAAACAGAAGATACAAAAGCGCCACGCCAAAAATTCCAAAACTTACTACTACTAATCCCATAATAAATCCTGAACTAAAAGCGATTCTTAAACCAGTAAAAATATCTTTTTTCGCTCCTTCGGCAGTTTTGCTGTTTGAAGAAGTAGCCACTCTCATTCCAAGATTGCCTGCCAAAGCGGAAAAAAGCGCGCCCAAAAGAAATGAAAAGGCAATTTTACTATTCAAAAAACAGAAAAGCAAAACAAAAGCCACAAGAACAAAAACAATTAAAATTTTATAAACCTCATTCAAAAAAGCTTTCGCCCCAGTTTGAATGGCAGAAGAAATCTCTTGCATTTTTTCGTCTCCCTGGGGTTGTTTTTTAAGAAAAAGATAAATTAGAAAACTAACAATAAAGCCAATTATTGGTGGAAAAAACAATAAAAAATAACCCTTTGCCATAGTTTTTATAAATTAATTATTTTCTCTAATTAGTTTGTCAACGGTGAGGCTAATTTTAGTTGTTTGGTAAATTTCTTCCCAAGGAATAGGCCATTGACGCTGATAAAGACTTTTTGCCAATTCTTTTAATTCTTCGAAATGACCCTTTTGAGTTTTAAAAGAAGACATCTTTTCTTTTATCCCGTAGCCAATTAATTTTTTAAAATCAATCAATTCCAAAATTATTCCCTCGGAATAAATTGTCATTTTTTCTTTTGGCGCTTTTTCCGAACCTTCGGTAGTATAAACTAAATTTGCCAAAGAGCCGTCTTTAAATTTTAAAGTGGTAATAAAATTATCGGACTTCAAATAAAAACTGTCAAGCGGATTAATCGGAAAAGCAGAAATTTCTTCTGCCGGACTACCAACTAAATAAGAAAAAAGATTAAACATATGACAAGCATTGCCAATAATTCTTCCACCTCCTTCTGAAGTATTAGTCCAGTGACTGGGAGGAAGATAAAGGTCATTAACAGTATAATTAATAATTAAAGGATTTCTTCTTTCTTTAATAATTTCTTTTGTTTTTGCAACAAAAGGTGAAAAGCGGCGATTGAAACCTACCATTAAAACTGGAAAGGCAGCGGTCTTTGGCTTCTCTATTATTTCTTTTATCTCTTCCAGTTCTTCAAAAGTTAAACATAACGGTTTTTCAACAAAAACATTTTTATTATGTTTTAAAGATTCTTGAACCAGTTTAGCATGAGTGTTGTGACGAGTGGTAATAATGACTAAATCAATTTCCGGGTCTTCTAAAATATCTTGATAATCAGTGGTGGCTAAATTTGCCCCCATTCTTCTGGCAAAATATTTTGCTTGAACAGCGTTGTGAGTGCAAATTCCTTTAACATAATAAAAATTTCTTAAACGAGAAAGATTTGGCAGATGAACCGTCTGGCAAAAAGAACCAACGCCAATTATTCCAACTTTTATTTTCCCTTCAATTTTTTTCGGTGGCAAAATTTCAATTGAAGTTTTAGAAATTTTTTCTTCTTTTGGAGAAGCAAAATAAGAAATTAAAACCGCTAAAGGTTTTTTTGAAGAAGCCAAAAGTTTATAAGCCAAATCCGCGTCTTTAATATTATATTCCCCTCCGACAAGAGTTAAAAAATCAACTTTTTTTTCTTTTAAAAGTTCTAAATAAGCAGCCATATTCCGGTTTTCAGTCCAGCGCACATAAGGATAAGGATAATCAATTCCTTTTTTTTCGTATTCGTCATCTCCCCTTCCCGGCCCATAAGCAGTAGAAATTCTTAAATCAATTTCTTTTTCATACCAAGGTAATCTTTCTATTTTAAGGCCAATATCCCCCAAAACCACCACTTTTCCCTTTTTTCTTGTTAGTTCAAAAGATAAATTAATAATTGAATTGTCTTGAGGATTGGAAGCAGTAATAATGGTGGCATCAGCTCCATAAAAATTAGTCAGACCTAAAATTTTTTCCTTCAGATTTTTTTCCAAACCAAATACATATTTTACTCCAAGTTTTTTGGCGACTTCTCTTCTTTGGCTAGAGGGTTCAATGCCAATTACTTTTACTCCATTAGCCAAAAGAATTTGGCTGGTAATTTGCCCAATTAAGCCCAAACCCAAAACCACCGCGCTTTCCCCGATTTTTAAATCTGCTTGTCTTATTGATTGTAAAGCAATCGCTCCTAAGGTAGTTGAAGCCGCTTCGCGGGGGTCAACTCCTTCTGGAACCTGACAGACCAAATTTCTTGGCACTGCGACATATTCAGCGTGAGAAGCAATATAAGCGCCAGAACAAGCTACTAAATCGCCTTCTTTTAAATCCTTGATATTTCTCCCAACTTTTATAATTTTTCCGCAGCAACTATAGCCAGGAGTAAGCCCAGATTCCAGCATTCCTATGACAATTTTATAAGCAGTAAAAATTCCGTGTTCTTTTACCAAACGCAAGCCCTTTGCCAGTTTTGTTGGATATTTTAAAACTTTTAATGGTAAAGGCGCTTTGGCAAAAGCAAAAGAAGTCAAATCAGTGCCAGTTGAAATTACTGAATAAAAATTTTCCACCAAAACTGAATTGTCGTTTAATTTTGGCGTTGGCACTTCTTCAACTATTACTTTTCCTTTTTTAAAAACAACCTGTTTCATATTAAATTAAAAATAAAAAATCAAAAATAAAAAATTATCCTCTCTTTTATCTTTTATTTATTATTTATTATTTTTTAATCGGGTATCTTTTCCCATTCTTCGTTTTCCACAATTTTAATAAACTCTTCAACTTGAGGTTTTAAATTTGGATTTAATTCCAAAGCCTTATTAGCATATTCAATGGCTTTTTCTTTATTATGCATTTTACCATAGGTGGCAGCTAAAGAAACATAAAATTGAACATTTTTTGGGTCTAAACTAATTGCCTGAAGATAAAGTTTTTCTATCAAATCGTATCTTTCCATCGGAATTAATAATTGGACTAAATTTAAAATAGCATTTTTATCTAAAATTCTTATTCCTCCTTCTAAAGATCTAATTAAATAATTTAAAGCCTCTTTATCACTTCCTAAAGATAATAGTACTTTAAAATAGTAATAATTCACTTCTGGAATATCTTTGTTTAATTTTAAAATCTCCTCTATTTGAGTTTTTGCTTCTTCTATTTTCCCCTCATTTAAAAGAAACCCAATATAAAATATTCTTAGCCGGGGAAAAGCCGGGGCCAAAGAAATCGCTTTTCTAAAAGTTTCTTCGGCTTTTAGCCTGCCTTGTTCATCCCAAAGACTGGAAATTTCCTCTAATTGACCTTTATGAATTAAAAGTGAGTATCTTTCCGGGTGTTTTTCCAAAATTCCATTTGCTTCTTTTATCAGTAAATCACTAATCTTAGCCAAATCCTCTTTTTTCAATTGGTTGCCGTAATCAATAATAATTTTAGCCGAGCCAATAATGGCATCTTCTTTTAGAAAAGAAGGAGATTGAAAAATCTTTTTCAAAGAATTATAGGCTAAATCTGGGTTATTAAAACGAATTCCTTTTAAAGTTTTTATTATTTCTAAACTGACAAAATATGGTTTAATTACAAAAAAAGTTAAACTAAAAATCACCAGGCAAAAACAACCAATAATAACAAAAGATTTTAATAAATCTTTGCTAAAATCAACTGGTGATTCTTTTGACTGGACAATGGTCTCTTTTGTTTTTTTCTCTGAAAAAGAATCAATAAAAGATAAAACAAGAAAAAACATTAGATAACTCTCGTGAAAATCAAAAATAAAAATGTTTTGAACAAAATAACTGACAATTCCGCCAATTAAAGCCAAACTTCCCAAAAACCAATTGCTGTCTTTTTGTTGTTTTTTATAAAGAACTAGAAAAATACAAACAAAAATTGCTAAATAAGAAATAAAGCCAAAAATGCCAGTGGTTGCCAAAACCTCCATTGGTTTGTTATGAGCCCGGTCAAAAAAGATATCACTTGGCAAATATTTTATTACAATGGGATTAAAATATTTAATATAAGCCGGCTGATAATTTTCTGGACCCCAGCCAAACAACGGTTTTTCCAAAAACGCCTTAAAAGCAGCTTGGGCAGAATAAAGTCGCGAAACCGCAGTCGGGTCTTTTATAGAAATTGAAGTTAATCTTTCCAAAGCGAAATTATTTTTGACAAAACTGGTGTTTTTTAAAGAAAAAACCAAAATTAGAAAAATCAGACCAATAGCAAATAGCCCAATAAATACTTTCTTTAACTCAAGAATTTCTTTGTCTTTTTTGAAAATAATCGCTAAACCAATCACAAGCATTGCCACGCCATAGCCAATCATCGTTCCCCGACAGCCTGTTAAAAACATTAACAAGGAGAAAGTTCCAAAAATCAAAAACCACCAATTGAATAATTTTTTATTTAAGCGATATTCTTCAAAATAAAAATACAAAGCAAAAAAAGCGTTAAATAAGGCGTAGAGAGCAAAGTACGATGGATTGCCAGTAAAACCAGCCAGCCGGTTGCTGGTCATTTGGGGATTAATCGGCCCAAAACCAAAATAAGTATAGATTGCCAATAAAGAGTAAACTAATCCAAGATAGACTTGGATTTTAAGAATATTTTCCAATTCTTGGCGAGAAAAAGTTGTTGTTAAAATCAAAAAGAATAAAATAAAATGCCAAATGCCAAAAACTCCTTCCATTCTTTCATTGCCAGAAAAAATACTCCAGGAAAAATTTATTCCCAACAAAGCCGAAATAAAAAGAATTATTCCATAAATTAAAACCGCTTTTGCTAAATTAGACAAATAAACTTTTTCTTTGTTTTTAAAAAGATAAATCACCCATAAAACAAACATTACCTCAACTATCAGCCTGAAAACCGTGGCTTTGGTGATAATAAAGGGAAAATAAGTATTGGTATTAATGAAAAAAGGAGACAAGAGAGCGCCAATAGCAAGATAAAAGAGAATTTGTTTGAGTGTTGAAGACATATTATTTCCAACGAATTTTTAATTCAAAATTTAAAATTTTTTGCTTTTTAAGATCAGTTTTGAATTTTGACTTGTAATTTTGCATTTTGACTTTTGAATTTTGACTTGTTTTTACAGTTCTTGATTCACTTTTGCTCTTGTTAACGGTCCGAAATAGCCAGTCGCAATTATTCCTTTCAAAGCCTGATATCTTTGAACTGCTTTCTGAGTCAAAGGACCGTAGTAGCCAGTCACTAATTTTTCTGGATAAATTTCCTCTCCTAAATTCGCCAAAAATTGCTGAAGGCATTTTACTTCTTCTGACTTCATTCCAAAATACAAATCTTTTTCAAAAAGCGAACAACTTGGATTATTTTGGTAAGTTTTTGAAGTAGCTATTTGAAGCTGTAACTTGGCAATTTGTTTTTTTAATTCTTCAATTTTCTTTTGCAACTCGCCAATAATTTTTTGCTCAGTTTCATTATTGTCGCTTAAAGTCTGAATTTCAAAAGAATAATAATAAAGTTTGTTTTCCTTTGCCTTGGAGGTTAAGTAAGGAATAAAATAAATGCTTTTATTTTTAGTTGACATTTCCTTGACATACAATTCTGAAATATTAGACAAAGAAAAATCAAAAAAACCCAAAGTTTTTTTACCGCTCATCTCTTCTATTAAATAGGGAATTTTTGTAATTGGCGTTCCTTGGGGAATGTTAAATTTAATTTTGATAGTGCCTTTGCCGCCATTAATTTTTTGCCACTTACCTGAAAAAGGAAACAGGGAATCAGTAACGCTAATTAAACTATTTTCCTGCATTGGCAAATAATAGGAATAAGGAATAATTGAAAAATTTTTCAAATTAGGGTCCTGATAACAGTATTTTAAATTATTTTCGCAATTATTCAAAACATTGGCAATCAGCCAGTTAAGATAAACTTCGTCAAAACTTAAACCTTTGCTTTTCAAAACCCCATCAAAGGAAATTATCGGGTCATTAGAAGGATAACTCAAAACTTCTTTAAAGAGATTGTTTTGAAATTGTTCTCTCAAATATAAAGCAAACAAATAAACTTTAGCGTAATCTTTGTCAGAATTTTGCCAGTCTTTTAAATTAACTTCGGTTGAATACAAAAAATCCTGAACTCTTCTTAAAGTAATCTTGCTTGAATCCGATGTTGAAATTTGGCCAGCGGCCTCAGAAATTAATTCATAAAACCAAGTTTCTGAATTTGGCTTTTGTTTTAAGGAAATTAAATGAGCAAATTCGTGCGCCAATTCATAAGTTAAAAAGTTTAAATCTCCTTTTAAAATCAAATTACTGTTTAAATAAATAATCTGGCCTTCATTTGAATCCTTGGCAATATTTTTCGGATAATTATCGCCTCCTCTAATATAACCGCCATAACTTTCTTTTAAGGGTTCAAGCACTATTACTAATCTTTGGTCATTGTCAATTCCTGGTTTGTCTTCAAAGCCTAACAAATTAGTTAAATTTGGATAAATTTTATATTCAAACTCTGTTGATAAAGAATACAAAACCGAATCCAACTGATTTTTTTCTTTTAAATTATTATACCAGTCTTTGTCAACGTAAAAATAAAGTTGGTTGGTGGTTTTAATCAGTTGAGTTTCTATTTGAGTTCTTGAAAAAGCATCGTAGTTAGAATCAACAAAAAAAGTCTGGTTTAAAGACCAAGCCAAAGATAAAGCCGGCGCAACTATTAAAACTGAAATGAAAATAAAGAAAAACTTCTTATTCATTAAGAATATCATATCACAAATTTCAGTAAAAAACAAAACCCCCTCTTTTCTCAGAAAAGAGGGGGTAAGCATCTACTCAAATTTTCTAAAAGAAAATTTGAGTAGATAAACCTGCAAGGAAAGGTTAATTGCCAAGATAAGTCAAGCCAGTCTTAAGATCATCCAAGCCATAACTTTGAGGAACAGCCGTAGTATTTGAAGCATTGGTTGGACTCCACTTTAGAGAGGTCAAAGCCACTTGGAAATGACCAGCAGTTCCGCCAATGTTGTCAATTGAGGTAGAAAGTTCGCAACTAGCAGAAGAGCCAGCTGGAATTCTCCACCACATGTTGCTTGCCTCGCCACTAGCCGTTGAATCTACGGCTGGTGAAGAGCAAGTCCAAGCAGTAGAACTTATAGGAGTAACTGATACTCCATCACGATAAATGGTGGCTACCATTCCATTTGTGGAGGTAGTATTTCCGACTTTTGGAATATGGATATCACCGCCATTAGCCGTTACTGTAAAGGTTATTTTCGCTGCGCCATAGGCATTAGGATGGGTTTGAGTTCCACTTACAGTAAAACTGGTTGAACCCAAAGCCAAAGTTGGAGCGATAGTATAAACTCTAAGAGTATTACCACTAATGGTTTGAGTGCCATTGTTTCTGGCAGTGCCATTGCTATCAATACCCGTTAAACCAGTGGTTGCTGGCAAACTCACAGCTAATTGACTGCCAGCAGTTGGATTAGCCGGAAGCACTGCTTTTACTGTTAACACCTTGGTGGTGCCAGCAGCAATTGGCAAAGTAAAGGTTGACCAAGTAGCAGTATTACCCTTTCCTGGGTCAGCCGCGCTTGCCAATAAAGTAGTGCCATCATACAGTTCTAAACCTGAAAGAATATCATTGTTGTCAGTATCCAAAGTAATTTGGCCTCCTTTAAGAGTCATATCAACTCCTTCTACTTTGACGCTAATTTTCATTAACTCAGCACGGGAAACAGCAGTTAAACTGGCAATGACATTGCCAGCCTTAGGATTATCAGTGGCAGCAGAAACTGTTAAAGTAGGAGCCTGAGCAGCTGCAGTGGCAAAAGTATGAGGAGCTAAATTAGCAGCTGGACCATAGACGTTCAATCCAGCAGTATCAACACCTCTTACGCCATTAGCCGGAATTAAAACTGTCATGTTGCCAGCGTATTGAGGAACAGACACTGCGGTTGCTTTAAGAGAGAGAACTTTCTCTGTGTCTTTTGCCACTAAAACATCCAAGCCATCAAATTGCATTGTATAAGTGGTAGCAAAAGTCACTTCTGTCCAGTTTGCTTGGCTAGCAGGAATTTCCTTTAAGAGAGTTGAACCATCCCAAAGGGATAAAGCAGATAGGTCTCTCCAGGGAAAATCACCAGTTATGCCAAATTGCAAAAGAATCCTCTTTAGCCTGACATCAGAATTAGTAGCTTTTATTTTATAAGCAGCAATTTCTTTTTGAACATTGCCGCCATAAACAGTCACTGTGCCAGAACCAGGAATAGGATTTTGGGTGACAGTTATGCTACCTTCTGTTGGAGCAACAACAGTGGTAGTGGTAGTTGATTCAGGAGCAACGGTTGTTGGAGGAGTGGGAGGAATACAATATTTCTCATTTAAGGCCTTTCTGGTTAATGGACCAACATAACCAGTAGTAATAATGCCATTAGCTGCCTGGAACTTTTTGACTGCTGCCAAGGTTAAGGGACCAAAATAAGTGGTTTCCTGACCTGGAGAGCCAGCGCCGCTAACCGCCACTCTGGTATTCGGGTCTTTGTTTAAAACAATCTGGAGATTTTTGACATCTGGAGAAGTCATTTTATACTCCAAATCGCTGTTAAAACAATACATCTCAGAAGACGGTGCTTGAGTGCCTTGAAGTTGGGCCAACAACAACTGAAGTTTTTGAATCTCAGCTTGCAGTTCTTCAACCGTGACTGCTTTAGTTGTAAAAGAAAATGCAAAGGCAAAAACTAAAGCAAGAGCAAGAATTTTTTTAGACATTTTATTAATTTATTAATTTTAATTTGAAGCTATTATCGACCGCCTAAAAGTTAGTGAAGGACGTCCAATACGTCCACCAACTTTTACTTGGCAATAGCCATTATCCGCTTTTTAACGGATTTTAATCCTGATTCTCTGGAATTGAAGTTTCGACCTTTACTTCCAGAGATTGGATTTTCAAAATGTTTTCAATGCTTTCTATCTTTTCAATCGCTTCCAAACAATTCCCGGCTTTCAAAAACTTTGTCGCTTCTAATACCAAAGATTTTATTTTAATAATATCTTCTGGCATAAAACCGGAAATATTTTCAGGATTTCCAAAATATTCTTGGATTTTTTGGACTTTTTCTTTTAGATAATCCGGGCAATTGTTAACAAGTTCTTCGGTTTCAGTTATTAAAGCAAAAACTTTATTTTGCGAATCATCAATTGAATTATTTAAATCGTTTTTAACTTTTTCACTCAAATTAGTTTTCTTTATTAAATTCTTTAACTCATCATTCTGCTGTTTAACTTTTTGAGAAACATCTAAAACCACTTTTTTCTTTTCAAGTTTCAAAATTTCTTGAGGAACAGAATTAATTTCCTGTTTGAGTTTATTTGCCAAAGCAATCGTCTCTTTTGTTTCTATTTTTACTTTTGACAAATCATTAAGCCTCTCTTTGTTGATTTCCATTTTAACAATCGGTTTTTCTTTTGAAGGCGCAATCGCCACCTTCATATCTTGAGTGAAAAGTTTTACTCTATAAAGAGGGCTATCAGGCAAAGAATTCTGCGCAAAAGCCACTAAACTTGCTAAAACAAAAAACACTCCAAAAGTCGCAAACGCAATTCTAAATTTTGGATTTAAGAAGGAATAACTAACGGTTTTGACTTTAGAAGGAATAAAAACTTTGGATTCTTCTGGCTGGGCTTTAGAATTAATCCTTTCAAATAAAAAATCAACCCACTTTTTGGTGGGCTGAATTTTCTTGAATCCCTGAATCTTTTCAATTAATTCTGTCTCTAACATATTTTCCAAAAGTCCGACCCCCAACCCCACCGTTTCTTGTGTAATGAGGGTCGGACTTTTAAAAAATATGTCAAACTTGCTTCTACTATTAAAGACGAATGACTTAGACTTTTATTACACTACCATTGGCTAGCTAAGAACCCCGATTTGTTCAGCCGGCCCAAATTTCGAAGAAATTCAAACGGGTAAGAAATTTGAACGGCTGAACCAAATTTTAATATCAAACTTTCTCACTCCATTACTTCCTTGAAGGTCATTAAAAAATGTATTGTATAAGTTTAAAAGTTTAAAGGTTTAAAGGTTTAAAGGGCTAAATGGGATTTGAGAGAGTCTAAGGCGCGGTGAATCAGCACTCTGACGTTGTTTTCTTTTTTGTTTAAAATCACTGCCAACTCTTTAACTGACAAATCATCAATGTAATGAAGGATAATGATATCAGCATATAAAGGGTTTATTTCTTTTAGGGCTTTTTTAATTTCTTCCATCTGAAAATCTAATTCAATTCTATTTTCAATTTCATTAGGAGACGGCAAATCAAATCCTTCTTCAAAAAGTTTATCCAAAGAAAGAGAATTTCTGTCTTTTTTACGATAAAAATCAACCAAGAGATTCCTTGCCATTTTATAAAGAAAAGATTTTTTATCCCCAACGGTCTTTTCGCCTTTTTTTTGAAAAGACTGGTAAAATTTTAAAAATACCAAAGAAGTTAAATCTTCGGCTTCTTCTATTGAATTCACTCTTAAAAAGAAAAAACGAAAAATTTTATCTATCTCACTATAATATATTTGAGAAAATTCTGCTTTGGTCATAGTAAAGAATCAGAAATTATAAATCAAGAATCAAGACAAAACAATAAAAAATTACCATTTAAAATTTTTCCTTCTAAACACTTTCTACAATCTTTGCAATTACTTTTGCTAATTTGTCGGGGTCGTGTCGCAAAAGTGGTCCTTGACGAAGCAAACGAGCCGTAATTATCTTACAATTTTTAAAATTAGTAAAATTTTTTTTGTCAAAAACCACCACCTGCGATTTTTCTTTAAAATATTTTTTCAGATATTTTGCTTTTGGTTTTGAACTATTGACCAAAATATAATCAATTACTCCTTTACCCAAATACTTTTCCAAAGTTTTCACAAAATCAGAGGCTTTAAAATTATTCGTTTCTCCATTTTTGGTCATAATGTTCAAAACATAAATTTTTTTCGCTTTTGATTTTTGAATTGCTTCTTTTATTCCTTTAACTAAAAAATTCGGCAAAATAGAAGAATACAGGTCTCCGGGGCCAATAATAATGAAATCAGCCTCTTTGATTGCTTTAATTGCTTCTCTATTAGCGCTAGCCGGCGGGTTTAAAAAAATATCTTTAATTGAGAGTCTTGGGTCGTGCTTGGGAATATCAATATTCGTTTCTCCCACCACCAAATAATTGTTCTCTAGTTTAGCAAAAAGTCTGGTTTTGTCCAAAGTCACGGGCAAAATTTTCCCTTTGATTGATAAAATTTTTGCCGCTTCGCTGATTGCTTTAGAAAAATCGCCGGTGATTCTTTCCAAAGCAGTTAAAAATAAATTGCCAAAACTATGACCTTTTAATCCCTCACCGTCTTTAAAGCGATAAGTAAAAAGTTTTGCCAAAAGAGAAGAAGAATTTGACATTGCCACTAATGCTCTTCTAATATCGCCTGGCGGCAAAATTCCAAATTCTTCGCGTAGAACTCCGGAAGAACCGCCGTTGTCAGCCATTGTTAAAATTGCGGTTAAGTCATAAGGATATTTTTTTAAACCGCTTAAAACTGTAAAAACTCCTGTTCCTCCGCCAATAACGACAATCTTCTTCATATTAAATCAAAAATAAAAGATACAAAGTAAAAAACAAAAATTAATTTATGGTCCTTATCTTTTGCCTTTCATTGTCAAAATGCTAGCGGCTAATATCTTGGCTATTTCTTCTGTTTCTTGCAAAATATAGGCATATTTCGGAAATAATATTTTTGGCAAAATCCCGCTGTTTTTTAAAATCACCAACCAAAACTTTGATTCATTGGCTGACTTTAAGGCTATCCTGAAAAAATTCTGAAAATCTTTTTTTGAACTAGCAGCCTCCGCTTCAAAATAATTAGCCCCAATAGAAGTACCGCTCCTTAATAGTTGTTTTTTAATTTCGACTGTAATTAAATCATTAGGAATTGCTCCCAAAAACTTTATCAGATTAATAATGTATTGATAGATTCTAATCTTAAATTTGTTTTTATTGTTTTCTTCTAACGGTGGGGCCATAAATTTTTTATTTTTAATCTGTGTTTTTAATTTTTAATTTTTGATTTTTGATTTTAGATGACGAAATTAATCAGTTTGTCTTTAACAAAAATAACTTTTTTTGGTTTTTTTATGAGATATTTTTTCACTGAAGAAACGCTCAAAGCCAACTTCTCCGCTTCTTCTTTTGTCAAGTTAACTTTTGCTTTAACTTTGCCGCGAATTCTACCATTAACCTGAATAATCAAAATAAATTGCTGTTCTTCAATAAATTTTTGATTAAATTTTGGCCACTTTGCTTTTAAGACCGAACTTTTATTTTTTAAACTTGTCTGCCACAGCTCTTCGCTCGTATAAGGAGCAAATGGCGACAAAAGCAAAACCAAAGTTTCCAAATGCAAGCGACTGATACTTGAAACTGGCACTTCTTCTAACTTATTCAGATAAGTCATTAAAGCAGAAATCGCAGTATTGAAGTGAAAGTTTTCAATATCTTCGGTTACTTTTTTAATTGTTTTGTGCCTTAAAATTTCCAATTCTTTTAAGTTTGCGTTTAATTTCTTTTTCGCTTCTCTTGTTAGCTTAAAACCATTCTTTTTTTTCTTCTTTAAAGAAGTTGCTTCTTCAACCAAATTAAAGACCCTGCTTAAAAAACGATAAATGCCATTGATACTTTTTGGATTCCATTTCATTGAATATGTTAAAGGACCCATAAACAGTTCATACAGCCTCAAAGAATCAACGCCGTATTGTTTTATCACTTCATCAGGAGAAACAGTGTTACCTCTTGATTTGGACATTTTTTCTCCTTCTTCGCCTAAAATTACTCCCACATTGATAAGTTTTTTAAATGGCTCTTTGGTAGAAACTAAACCCAAATCGTACAAAAACTTATGCCAAAACCGGGCATAAAGTAAATGCAAAACCGCATGTTCAGCGCCGCCGATATAAATATCAACTGGCATAAAGTAATTTTCTTTCTTTGGTTCAACTAATCTCTTTTCATTTTTTGGATCCAAATACCGTAAATAATACCAAGAAGAACCGGCCCACTGGGGCATAGTATTAGTTTCCCTTTTCGCTTCGCCGCCGCAAATTGGACATTTGACATTTACCCATTTTTTGATATCTGCCAGCGGTGATTCATAAGTGCCAGTTGGTTCATATTTTTTAATTTTAGGCAATCTTAAAGGTAATTGATTTTCTTTTAAGGGCACATTGCCACACCTTTCGCATTTTATGATTGGAATAGGCTCTCCCCAATATCTTTGTCTGGAAAAAATCCAATCTCTTAATTTATAGCAGACTGTTTTTTTGCCGCCGGTGTAAAGCATTATTTGTTCAACTGTTTCTTTTGAGAACCGGCCATCAAATGGACCAGAATTGATTAAAATCCCTTCGCCTTCATACGGTTCTTTTAGAGTCAAACTTTCTTTGCCATTTAAAGAAACCACTTCTTTTATTGGCAGATTGAAAGTTTTGGCAAAATCCCAATCTCGTTTATCATGCGCCGGCACTCCCATTACGGCACCGGTACCATAATTCATCAAAACATAATCAGAAATCCAGATTGGAATTCTTTCTTTATTTGCCGGATTAATTGCATAAGCGCCAGTAAAAACTCCAGTTTTTACTCTCGCTTCTTTAATTCTTTCAAATTCTGATTTTTGAGAAGATTTCTCTAGATAATCTTCAACTTCCTTTTGATAATTTAAAGGAGTAATTTTTTTTACCAAAGGATGCTCTGGCGACAAAATTAAATAAGTGGCGCCAAAAATAGTATCTATTCTGGTGGTGAAAACTTTAACATACTCTTGGGTATTTTCAATGCGAAAATCCACTTCCACGCCCTCGCTTTTCCCTATCCAGTTTCTTTGCATTGTTTTAATGCTTTCTGGCCAATCCAACAAATCCAAATCTTTTAACAGCCTTTCTGCATAAGCAGTAATTCTTAAAAGCCACTGCTTTAATTTTTTTCTTACTACTTCTGTCCCGCAACGCTCACACTTATTGTCAACCACTTCTTCATCTGCCAAAACAGTCTTACACGAAGGGCACCAATTAACCGGCACCTCGTCTTCATAAGCCAAATTGTGTTTAAATAATTGAAGAAAAATCCACTGAGTCCATTTATAGTATTTTGGGTCAGTGGTATTAATCTCTCTATTCCAGTCATAACTAAATCCCATTTCCTGACATTGTTTTTTAAATTTCTTAATATTGTTTAAAACCGTTTCTTGCGGAGGCTTTTTAATTTTTAAAGCGTAATTTTCTGCTGGCAGCCCAAAAGCATCCCAGCCCATTGGATGCAAAACATTATAATTTCTCATCCGATAAAATCGCGATAAAACATCAGTCGCTGTATAGCCTTTAATATGGCCAACATGAAGTCCCTCTCCTGAAGGATAAGGAAACATATCTAAAATATAGAATTTTTCTCTTTTATCGTTATCTTTCGCTCTAAACAGAGCAAAATTATTTTTTGCCCAATAGCGCTGATATTTTTTTTGGAATTTTTTTGGATGGTACATAAAACGATATTTGGATATTCGTAAAAAATTGTAATTCGTTGATGATTTATTTTACATTTCCTTTCTCATTTTTGCTTCAAATTCCTCAATTGACATCTGCCCCAAATCGCCAAATTTTCTTTGTCTAATGGCAATTTTTTTTGCTTTTTCTTCTTTCTTGCCAATAATTACTAAATAAGGAATCTTTTGCATTTCCGCTTCTCTTATTCTTTTTGACAAGGTCTCATTTGATAGATTTATTTCCGCTCTAAAACCTTTTTCTTTTAAATTCTCTAAGACTTTTTTAGCAAAAGATTGGTTTTCTTCTAAGATTGGCAAAACCATAATCTGAACTGGCGCCAGCCATAAAGGAAATTCACCTTTATAGTGTTCAATTAAAACTCCAATAAATCTTTCTAAACTTCCTAAAAGCGCCCGATGAATCATAATTGGCTGCTCCTTTCTGCCATTTTGATTAATATAGGTCATTTTAAATCTTTCGGGCAAATTAAAATCAACTTGAATGGTAGTGCATTGCCAAGGTCGGCCAATGGCATCTTTAATTTTGATATCAATTTTTGGACCGTAAAAAGCGCCGCCTCCTTTGTCAATAAAATATTTGATTTTCTTTTTTTCTAAAGTCTGAGTTAAAGATTTAGTGGCAATATCCCAAACTTTCTTCTGGCCAATAAATTTTTCTGGTCTGGTGGAAACATAAATTTCAAAATCTTCAAAACCGAATTTATTTAAAATTTTCAAAGCCAATTCTAAAGCGTTTTCAATTTCTTTTGGCAAATCTTCTATCCGACACCAGATATGAGCGTCATCTTGAGTAAAACCTCTTACTCTATTTAAACCATGTAAAACTCCTGATTTTTCATAGCGGTAGACAGTCCCTAATTCTGTATATCTTAAAGGCAGATCTTTATAACTGACGATTTTATTTTTATAAATTAAAATATGAAAAGGACAATTCATTGGTTTGATTTCGTAATCAACATTTTCCTCTTCATTTATTTCCTTTAAATGCATCGCTGGATACATACTTTCTTTATAAAAATCAGCATGGCCGGATATCTTCCAAAGTTCTAACTGAGCAATATGAGGAGTATTAACCAACTCGTAGCCGTTTTTTAAATACTCGTTTAAAGCATATTCTTCAATAATCTTTTTAAGCATTGCTCCTTTTGGATGCCACAAAACTAAACCTGGCCCTAAATTCTCATCAAAATGAAAGAGGTCTAATTTTTCTCCTAAATATCGATGGTCTCTTTCTTCTGCCTCCTTAATAAAATTAAGATAGTCTTCCAATTCTTTTTGGGTTTGAAAAGCCACGCCGGTGATTCTTTGAAGCATAGGATTCTTTTCCTTGCCGCGCCAATAAGCGCCGGAAACCTTGGTTAATTTGAAACTTAAAGGCAGTTCTGAAGTATTTTTTACATGAGGACCACGGCATAAATCAACAAACTCGCCAACCTGATAACTAGATATTGTCCCTATCTTTTTGATTTTTGATTTTTGATTTTTGATTTTTGATTTTTGATTTTCTACAGTGGTGCCGTATTTCTTTAAATCTTTGATTAATTCTAATTTGTAGTTTTGTTTTAATTTCTTAAATAAATTTTCCGCTTCTTTTAAAGACAAATATTTTTTCTTAAAAGGAAGTTTCTCTTCAATAATTTTTCTCATTTCTTGCTCTATTTTTTCTAAATCTTTTTCTGATAAAGTCTTATTTTTAATTTCAACATCATAATAAAAACCATTTTCTATCGTTGGCCCAACGCCATAAAAAACTTCGCCATAAATTCTTTTTAAGGCTAATGCCATTATATGCGCCATCGAATGACGCAAAGTATCCAAAGAATAACCTTTTTTGTTTTTGGCCATCTCTTTATACCTTTTATTTAACTACAAAACTAATTTAAAGTCAAAAAATTGACAATTTTACGCCTCTAATGGCTTAATTTCTTCAATTTTTTCTCCAATTAACTGAAAATCGCCATTTCTTTTGTCCAGCTTTCCTTCTATCAAAACCACTTTATCTTCTGCCAAAAGAAACTGATTTTCTTTTAATGCTCGGGGAAAAAGCACAATCTCCATTTTCCGACTGTTATCTGATAATTTCAAAAACACCATATTTTGGCCGGTTTTTGTTCTGATTTTTTGAATCTGGGAAATAAAGCCACCTACTTTAATTTTTTTTCCTATCATTGAAAAATCAATCTTTGAAGGGGGAAAACTATATTTAGCTAAAACTTTTTGATAGCCTTCCAGCGGATGCATTGTTAAATAAAGTCCCAAATACTCTCTTTCCCAGTTTATCCTTTTTATTCTGTCTACTTCTGGCTCTCCTTTTTCTTTTTTAAGTTTTTCCAAAATATCAATCTTTGTCTCACCAAATAAATCTAATTGTGGGCGGTTTAAATGATTAAAATTATGATTTGCCCAGTTTAAAATTTCATCTAAATTTTCCACCATTAATTCGCGTGAGCCAAAACAGTCTAAAGCCCCTGCTTTCATTAAACTTTCTAAAGTTTTTCGATTTAAAAGTTGTCTGTCTATTCTCTTTAAAAAGTCGGCTAGATTTTGATACAAACCATTTTTTTGTCTTTCTTCTTGAATTGCTTGGGCTACCCCAACTCCCACATTTTTTATGGCTGCTAAACTGAAGTAGATTTCTTTTGTTTCTTTATCAATTCCAAATTCAACGAATGAACTATTGACTGAAGGAGGTGAAACTTTAATGTTTAATCTTTCACATTCGCCGATTTCAATTGCTATTCTATCCAAATCTCCAAAGTCAGAAGTAAGTAATGCCGCCATAAAGGCATTGGGATAATAGGTTTTTAACCAAGCTGTCTGGTAAGTGATTCTTGCGTAAGAAGCACTATGACCTTTATTAAAACCGTATCTGGCAAAAGGTTCTACCCAATTCCAAATCTGGAAAGCAATCTTTTCTGAAATTCCATTTTTTTTCATTCCTTCTATCATCTTTTCTTTCTGAGCCTCTAAAAGTTTTTTAATTTTTTTACCAACTGCCTTCCTCAAAACATCTGCTTCAGCCATCGAAAAACCAGCTAAATCATGAGCAATTTTCATCAGCTGTTCCTGATATACGCAAATCCCATAAGTTTTTTCTAAAATTGGTTTTAATTTTGGATGAAGATAAGTGATTGGCTCTTTCTTTTGTTTTCTTCTGATAAACTGAGGAATCAATTCCATTGGTCCTGGCCGATACAAAGCCAACATTGCGGTTAAATCTTCAATGTTTGTCGGTTTTAATTCCTGAAGATATCTCTGCATTCCACCCGACTCTACCTGAAACACCCCAATTGTTTTCCCGCTGGAAAGAAGACTATAAACTTGTTTATCGTCAAAACCAATTTCATCTAAATTAATTTCTTTTTCATAAACTTTTTTAATAATTCTCAAACTGTTTTTAATGACAGTTAAATTTTTTAATCCCAAAATATCCATTTTTATTAAACCAATCTTTTCCAAATCATACATATTATATTGAGTAATTATTTCCTCCTCGTTTCTTGAAGAATGTTGTAAAGGAACGTAATTGGTTAATTTTTCCGGAGTAATCACCACCCCGGCAGCGTGAGTGGAAGCATGCCTTGCCACTCCCTCTAATTTCTGGGAAATATCCAAAACTTCTTTTGCCTGAAAATCGGTTTCAAATAATTCTTTTAATTCTGGAATATTCTTTAGGGCATCTTTAACTGACATATTAAAAGGTATAAGTTTTGCTATTTTGTCTCCTAAAGAATAAGGATAACCTAAAGCCCGATTAACATCTCTCACTGCCAATCTGGCTTTCATAAAGCCAAAAGTGATAATTTGAGCCACGTGGTCTTTACCGTATTTTTTTATAAGATAATCAATTAAGATTTGCCTTTTATCGTCAGCAACATCAACATCAATATCAGGCGGCTGGATTCTTTCTGGATTTAAAAATCTTTCGAAATAAAGTTCGAATTTTAAGGGGTCAACCCTGGTAATCTTTAAAACGTAAGCAACTAACGAGCCAGCAGCAGAACCGCGAGTATTGGTTAAAATGCCGTTTTCTTCGGCAAACTTAATAAAATCATAAATAATCAAAAAATAATCAGCGAAATCGGTTTGTTTTATTACTTCTAATTCATAATCTAATCTCTTTTTTGCTTCCTCGTTATCTTTGTAGATTTTATTAAAGCCTTCGTAAACTAATTTTTTTAAATATTCAAAATGGTCTTCGTTATTTGGGACTTCAAATTTCGGAAAAGTAATTTTTCCCAATTCAAGTTCTAAATTACAACTGTCAACGATTTTTTTTATATTTTCAAAAATTTGAGGATAGGAATTGAAATTTTTCTCTACTTCCTCTTTTGTTTTTAAATGAAGGTCGGTTCTTTTCATTGTAAATCTTTCTTCATTTTCAATCCCAGTTCCTGTTTGAACTGCCAAAAGCACTTCGTGAGTTCTTTTATCCTCTTGATTTAAATAATGGCTATCGCAAGTAACAACAGCAGGCGCCTGAGCTTCATCAGCCAGTTTTATTAATAAGTCGTTTACTTTTTTTTGTTCTTCTAATTCTGGATGGTCCTGTAATTCCAAATAAAAATTTTCTTTTCCAAAAATATTTTGGTATTCTTGTAATAGTTCTTTTGCTTTACTAAAATTATTATTTAAAAGCGCTTGAGGAATTTCGCCTCGTAAACATCCTGATAAAGCAATCAGCCCTTGTGAGTATTTTTTTAAGACTTCTCTATCTACCCGCGGTTTGTAATAAAAACCCTCTAACTCTCCGATGGTAACCAACTGCAATAAATTTTTATAACCTTCTAAATTTTTTACTAAAACCGGAAGATGATAAAATTTAGTATCAACTTTTGGCACTTTGTCATATAAAGTCCGGGGTGCTAAATAGAGTTCGCAACCGATAATTGGTTTTATTCCCAATTCTTTTGCCTTGGTATAAAACTCTAAAGCGCCGTAGAGAACCCCGTGGTCAGTCAAAGATAGACTATCAAAACCCATCTCCTTCGCTTTCTGTAATATCTCCTCGACTTTTGGCAAGCCGTCTAAAAGAGAGTAATGACTATGAAGATGAAGATGAGTAAAATACATAATAGAAATGCAAAATTCAAAATGCAAAAGTCAAAATTATTTCCATTTTACCATAGGGTCAAGAAAAAGCAAAAAATTAAAATCAAATTAAGATAATTTGTCAAGAAAATTAATTTTATGGATTTAAAGACTGAAAAATTTTATCAAAAAAAGGGGCATAAATATATTTTTGGAGTAGATGAAGCTGGAAGAGGCCCTTTGGCAGGCCCAGTAGTAGCGGCGGCAGCCATAGTCAAATTAAAAATAAGAGATAAAAAATTAAAAACACAGATAAAAGATAAAAAATTAAAGGAAGTAATAAAAATATTAAAAGATTCAAAAAAATTAAGCGCTGAAAAAAGAGAAAAAGTTTTTAAATTAATAAAACAGAATCCTTTTATTGATATTTCTTGGTCAATGGTTGACGAAAAAACTATTGACAAAATAAATATTTCGGAGGCGACATTTCTGGCAATGAGAAAAAGCATTAAAAAATTACAAAAGAAATTAAAAATAAAGCCGGACTTAATTTTAGTTGACGGCAATCAAAAAATTTCAAAACTGAAATACTCCCAAAAAACAATTATTAAAGGAGATGACATTGTATCTTCAATTGCCTTAGCCTCCATTGTCGCAAAAGTCATTCGCGATAAAAAAATGATTGCTTTAGCAAAAAAATATCCTCAATATAAATTTGAACTTCATAAAGGCTACCCAACTAAACTTCATCGCTATTTAATCACGAAATACGGACCTTGCAAAATTCACCGAAAAAGTTTTAAACCAATAAAAATTTTTAATGACGAAATTTTTAAATGATTTAAAAATTAAAAATTCCAAGAATAAAAATTTTAATAGCCAACTGTTGGTTATCCTTGGTCCCACAACTTCTGGAAAGTCTGATTTAGCAATTAAATTAGCGAAAATTTTTAACGGAGAAATAATTTCTGCTGATTCTCGCCAAGTCTATAAAGGAATGGACATTGGCAGCGGAAAAGTTCCTTTAAAGAAAATAAAAGGAAAACTTTACTCAGATGGAGTAAGGCATCACTTAATAGATGTTGCTAATCCTCAAGAGTATTTCTCTGTTGTTCAATATCAAAAATTGGCTTTAAAAGCCATTAAAGATATTCAAAAAAGAGGAAAACTGCCGATTTTGTGCGGCGGAACAGGCTTGTATATTTCTTCAGTAATTGAGGGCTGGCAATTTCCAAGGGTCAAACCAAATTTAAAGTTAAGAAAGGAATTGGAAAATTTAACCAAAGAAGAACTTTTTTTAAAACTCAAAAAATTAGATGCGAGGCGCGCTAAAACAATTGATAAAAATAATAAAAGAAGACTAATTCGTGCTTTAGAAATTCTTCTTCAAAATAAAAAAATAGAACCGCTTAAAAAAAATCCTTTAAAAATGGATATTTTGATTATTGGAATAAAAATAGACAAAGAAGTTCTTAAACAGAAAATTAAAAAAAGATTGGAAAAAAGATTAAAGGAAGGAATGATTGAAGAAGTAAAGAAATTAAAAGAGCAAGGTGTTTCTTCAAAAAGATTAGAAGATTTTGGTTTAGAATATAGATACGTTAATCGTTATCTTGAAAATAAAATCAATTTTAAGGAAATGAAAGAAACACTAGAAAAAGAAATTATTAAATACGCCAAAAGGCAAATGACTTGGTTTACCCGCCAAATAAAAAATGTTCGGTGGATAACTGAAACAAATCAAGCAATTGATTTAGTTAGAGATTGGTATTATTCAACTTCTCTCTAAATAACTTTTCTAAAATTTTAGGGTCAGCGGCTCCTTTTAATTTTGCCATTGCCTGACCAACTAAAAATTGAATTGCTGTTTCTTTCCCATTTTTGTAGTCCTCAACTGCTTTGGAATTATTTTTAACAACTTCTTCTATAATTGAATTTATTAAGTTTGCATCAGAGATTGTTTCTAAATTTCGCTCTTTAATTATTTTTTCCGGGTCTTGAGCGGTTTTAATTATCTCTAAAAGAATATCTTTCGCTACCCGCGAAGAAATCTTATCCTGCACTATATTTGTAATAATTTTTGAAAAATTCAAAGGCGTGATTTTAATTTCCTCGTAAGTTAATTTTTCTTTTTCTTTTATTCCCGAAATATCAGTCAAAAGATAATTTTTCGCCAAATTTGCGGCTTTTTTTATATCTAAATTCTCATCCTTTAAAATTTTGATTGTTTCTTCTAAAATTTCTAAAGCTTGTAAATCTTTTAAGAGAATATTAGCCTCTTTTGAATTTAAATCATATTCTTTCATAATTCTTTCTTTTTTAAGCCAGGGAAGTTCTTTAAATTCTTTTTTTAATTCCTCAAAATCAAAAAGTTCGTAAACTTTTAAAGGCGGCAAATCTGGCTCGGGAAAATAACGATAATCCTGAGCCTCTTCTTTTATTCTTTGAGAATAAGTGATTTCTTTTATTGGATCCCAGCCGCGAGTTTCTTGAATAACTTTTTCTCCTTTGTCCAGTAATTCGGTTTGCCTTTTAATTTCGTAATCAATTGCTTTTTCCACTGCTTTAAATGAATTCAAATTTTTGATCTCCACTTTCGTCCCCAACTCTTTCTGGCCAACTGGTTTTAAACTAATATTAACTTCGCATCTCATTTGGCCTTTTTCCATTTCCGCCTCAGAAATATTTAAATCTTTTAGTAAAATCTGCAGCCCCTGGCAAAATAATCTGGCTTCAACTCCATTGTGAATAACTGGTTCAGTCACTAATTCCATCAAAGGCACGCCCCCTCGATTAAAATCTATAAGTGTTGATTTGCCATCCGGAGGATGAACTAATCTTGCGGTATCTTCTTCTAAATGGACTCTGGTAATTTCTATTTCTTTCTGACTCTCGTTTTCCTCATCGCTTAAAAACAATTTTAATTTTCCACCCAAACAAAGTGGATTATCGTATTGAGAAATTTGATACCCTTTTGGCAAATCAGGATAAAAATAATTTTTTCTATCAAATTTAGAATAAGACAGAATTTCAGAATTTAAAGCTAAACCTACTTTTAACACTTTCTTTACAGCTTCAACATTAATTACCGGCAGAGTGCCGGGATGACCTAAACAAATTGGACAGATATTTTTATTTGGTTGTTTCTCATCAGGTTCATTCAAACAAGAACAAAACATTTTAGTTCTGGTCAAAAGTTCAGCGTGAATTTCTAAACCAATTGTTGCTTCGTATGACATATTAAAATTTAGATAGGATCTCCACATTTTATTATACTCGAAATTGTGATAAAATTGAAGACAACTAATCAAAAAATATGCAGAAAGGATGTTTTATTGTGCTTGAAGGGGTGGAAGGAACTGGCAAAGGAACTCTTTCTTTATATCTTCAGCAAGAATTAAAGGCGAGAAATTTTAAAGTTTTTGCTACCAGAGAGCCGGGAGGTAAAAATTGCGTAGTCGCAGAGAAAATAAGAGAGATTATTCTCGATAAAAACAGTAATGTTTTGCCTTTAACAGAGGCCTATCTTTTTGCCGCTTCCCGGGCTCAACATTTAAGAGAAATAATTATTCCCCACCTTAATAAGGGGGAAATTGTAATTTCTGAGCGATATGTTTATGCTTCTTATGCTTATCAGGGCGAAGGAAGAGGATTAGGAATAGAAAATATTAAGAAATTAAACACTCTCGCGATTGATAACATCATCCCAGATTTGGTCATTTATTTAGACCTTGACCCAAAAATAGGATTAGAAAGAAAATTTAAGGCTCGCCAAGATTTGGACAGAATGGACCGAGAAACAATTGATTTCTATAATAAAGTAAGAAACGCTTATCTAAAATTTGCCAAAGAAAATCCTTCTTTAATAAAAATGGTTGATGCGAGTAAACCTTTAGAAGAAGTAAAACAAAGAGTTTTAGATTTAATCTTAGAAAAAATTAACAAAAATTAATATGGCAAAAATTAAAACCAAAATCAAAGTTATAAAACCTTATTATCTTTTTGAAGATAAAATCGAAGGAATAAAGTTATTAAAAAATATAGAAAAATATGGTCGCGTTTCTCATAAAAGTGAAAAAAATATAGGAAAAGATTCTTATAAAATATTTATAAAAAGACTTTTAGGCTGGGGACATGAAAGCGTGTTAGAGCATGAAAAAGTAACAGTAAGAATAGTTTGCGACCGGGGAGTAACTCATGAATTAGTCAGACACCGAATTGCTGCTTATACTCAAGAATCAACAAGATATTGTAATTATTCTGGAGAAATTCAATTTATAAAACCGCTCTTTTTCAAACCAAATTCAAAAGAATACAAAATCTGGCTAGAAACTTGTAAAACAGCGACTAAAAACTACACCGAATTAATTCAAATGGGCGTGACACCAGAAGCAGCCAGAAGTATTTTGCCGAACTCGCTAAAAACTGAGATTATCGTCACTTATAATTTGAGAGAGTGGCGACATGTTTTTGAAATGCGGTGTCAAAAAGCCAGCCATCCTCAAATGCGCGAAATTATGATTCCTCTTTTAAAAGAATTTCAAAAGAAAATTCCTATTCTTTTTGACGATTTCCAAATTATTGAAGATAAAACTCTTTCTTATCCTTATTACGCTGTAAAAAAGCAAGTTCAATAACCAAAAAAATAATTAAGAAAAAGAAAATACCGCAAAAGCGGTATTTTCTTTTTTTGTTGACGATCGTCACAGAAAAAAGATTTTTAGCTAGACTTAGGTATTGTCGTATTGTTTAGTGGTTATTTTTCAATTTCTATTCCCATACTTCTCGCTGTTCCCTCAACCATTTTTATTGCTTTATCCATATCAGCGGTATTTAAATCTGGCATTTTTCTTTTAGCAATTTCCTCAATTTGAGATTTGCTGACTTTCCCCACTTTATCTTTTAAAGGATTACCCGAACCTTTTTCTACGCCAGCGGCTTTTTTTAATAAAGAAGATATTGGCGGCTGTTTAAAGGCTAAATCAAAAGAACGATCCTGATAAATAGTAATTTCCACTGGAATCACATCGCCAGTTTGATCTTTAGTCTGTTCGTTAAAACGAGTGCAAAATTCAGAGATATTAACTCCATGCTGACCCAAAGCAGGACCAACAGGCGGTGCTGGATTAGCCTCGCCAGCCTTTATTTGCAAACTAATTTTTGCTTTAACTATTTTTGCCATTATTTTTATATTTTTTTATTTTTTAATATTGGTTATATTTTTTGAATATTGTCTATATTTTTTTAACTTGTAAAAAATCCAAATCAACTGGAGTATCTCGACCAAATAAAGGCACCATTACAATTACTCTACCTTTTTCATAATTTATTTCTTTTACTTTTCCTTCACTGTCTTTAAAAGGACCATCAGTAATTTTTACCAAATCTCCTTCTTGAAATTCTATTTTATAGCGAGGTTCGCTCTCTCCTAATTTATTTAAAATTTCTCTCATTTCTTCGTCTTGAACTGGCCGAGGAGTCGTGCCAGCACCAACAAAACCAGTTACCATCGGCGTGTTCCTGACTACATACCAAGAATCGTCAGTAACAATCATATCAACAAAAACATAACCAGGATAAATTTTTTCTTCGGTGACAGTTCTTTTTCCATGTTTAATTTTTATTTCTTTTCTTTTCGGCACTAAAACATTAAAAATTTTATCTTGCATTCCCAAACTTTCAATCCGTTGCTTTAGACTTCTTAAAACCGCATCTTCATAACCTGAATAAGTATGAATTACATACCAATTTCTTCCTAAATTTATTTGCTGTTTTGGCATAGTAATTTAAATTCACTCGCCAAAATTTTGCTTTGTAAAATTTCAGCGGCTAAACTTTTTATCTTATAATTATTCTCATTACTTGCATCAAACCATAATCAAAAAAACCTAAAATTAAAGCCACTAAAAAAGCCAAGCCCAAAACTTCCAAAGTATATTTAGACACTTCTTTTTTGGTGGGCCAATTTACTTGCTTTAATTCTTTGTAAGAACTTTTAAAATATTGCTTTATCTTATTAAACATATTATTTCTGTTTTAAAATGCCCTTTCGGGCACCTTGTCATTTTAGCAAAAATGCATTTGATTTGTCAACCCCGCACTTCTCATTTGACTTTTTTTAGTCTTTGATTTATACTGTTAAAAGGCTATAATGATTAAGAGATTCTTTTGGAGTTTTTGCGCTAATGCTTTGGCTCTTTATCTCTGCCAAAAACTTTTTCAATATCTTCTAGACGATTTTTATTTTACTGGCACTATAAAGCAATTTTTAATTCTAACTTTATCTTTAACTCTTTTAAATCTTTTACTAAAACCAATCCTAAAATTCTTTTTCGCTCCTTTGATCTTTTTGACTTTAGGCATTTTTTCTTTAATCATTAACTTAATTATTCTAAAAGTCGCTACTTACTTTGTTCCCCAACTTGTAATTAATTCACCGCTTACCTGGCTTGGGGCTTCAATTGTAATTAGTTTTTTTAATTCCTGGCTTGGTTCGATAAAATAAATTAATCTTGTTTTTAAAATGACAACTGACTTAATAGGTATTCTCCAGATTATTACTGGAATTATAATCATTATTTTAGTTATTTTGCAACAACGGGGAGTAGGATTAGGAACAATCGGCGGTCTTAATACTTTTTTTTATGGTAGTCGCCGGGGGTTAGAAAAAACTATTTTTATTTTAACTATTGTTTTAATAAGTTTTTTTATTTTTCTCTCAGTTCTCTCTTTTATTATTTAGTTGATGATTAGATTGTCTTCTTTTTTTAAAAAAGCCTGGCTTCGTTTTTCTCTTTTCGAGAAAATTCTTTGCATTTTCTTTATTGTTGGAATAATTATTGGTTTGGTTTTTCTTTTAAATGCTCTTGTTTTAAAATATACAGAAGAAATTCCAAAAAGCGGCGGCACTTTAAAATTGGGATTAATCTGCCGGCCATCACTGGTAAATCCGATTTATGTTTCAACAAATGAATGTGACAGAGATTTAGTGGAGTTAATTTTTGATGGCCTTTTTGCTGTTGATGGCAACGGAGGTTTAGTTCCCCGCCTAGCAGACAAAGTAGAAATCTCTGACGACCTCAAAACTTATACTGTTTTTTTAAAAAACAATCTCTTTTGGCATGATGGGGTGCCTTTAACAAGCGAGGATGTGATTTTTACCATTGAAGCAATCCAAAATCCAAAAGTTAAAAGCCCATTAAGGCTTAATTGGGAAGGAGTGGTAGCCGAACCAATTTCAAATTCTGTCATTCGTTTCAATCTTAAAAATCCTTATGGCCCTTTTTTGAACAATCTAACCTTAAAAATTCTTCCTGAACATATTTTTAAAAATATTGAACCGGAAAACTTTGCCTTAGCAGAATATAATCTTAAACCCATTGGCAGCGGACCTTATTTATTTGAATCACTGGAAAAAGATAAAAGTGGAAAGATTTTAAGTTACTGGTTAGTAGTTAATAAAGATTATTATTTAAAACCAGCGATGATTAATAATCTGATTTTTAACTTTTACGATTCATATGAAAAGGCAAAAGAATCTTTTCTTAAACAAGAAATTGAAGGATTTTCTCCAGTCGCCTTAGAGGATTTTGATTTTTTCAAAAATAAAAAGGGAGTTAATCTAAAAAAAATGATTATTCCTGGCTACTATGCAGTTTTTTATAATTTGAAAAACCCTCTTTTTACGTTAGAAGTGCGCCAGGCCTTAGATTTGCTAGTTGACAGAAATGAATTAACAGCAGTAGTTTTAAAAAATCAAACTTTCCCCCTAAATAATATCTTCCTTCCTCCTTTTAGCCTCTCAAAAGAAGAAAACCAATCATCTTTTTCTTTGGAAAAAGCTAAAGAAATTTTAAACAAATTAAACTATAGCGAGGAAAATCCCTTGAAATTTAAACTTTATATCCCTCAAAGTCCGGAAATGATAAATGTCTCAAATTTTTTGATTAACTCTTTTAAAAAAGCATCAGTTGAAATAGAACCAGTAATTGTAGAAGCAGAAAAATTAGCCCAAGAAATAATTGACACTCGTTCTTATGAAGCCTTGCTTTTTGGAGAAATCATTGGTCAAGGGGCTGATATTTATTCTTTTTGGCACTCTTCGCAAATAAACTCTCCGGGCTTAAATTTATCTCTTTATGAAAATAAAAATTTGGACCAATTAATAGAGGAAAATCGATTGATAGTTGATGCCCAAAAAAAACAGGAAAACTTTAACAAAATAAAAGAAATATTTGAAAAAGACAAACCCGCGATTTTTCTCTACAATACTTATTATCTTTATCTTCTACCAGCAAAAATCAAAGGTTCTAATATCAATTTGGCTAACTTTCCTTCGGAAAGATTTACCGACATTTCAAATTGGTATATTTACACTCAAAGGAAATTTCGTTAATAAAGAAGGGCAGGTGGCGGAATTGGCAGACGCGTAGGCTTCAGGAGCCTATAACCGTTTTGGTTGTGAGGGTTCAAATCCCTCCCTGCCCACTGGTTAACTAACAACTTATAACTTACAACAAATAACTTATAACTTACTATGAGAAATCCTAAAAAATCATCCTTAAAAATGAAACCTCAGGAAGTAGTTCAAATTATCCCTTTGGGCGGATTGGAAGAAATCGGTCGCAATATGACTCTGATTGAATATCAGAACCAAATTTTAATCATTGATATGGGACTGCAATTTCCCGATGAAAATACTCCAGGGATAGATTTTATTATTCCTAATATTGAGTATTTAAAAACTCATCCAGAGAAAAAAATCCTTGGAATTTTAATCACTCATGCTCATTATGACCATATTGGCGCTATTCCCTATCTTGCTCCCCAATTAAACTATCCAACTATTTATGCTACTCCTTTAGCAAAAGCAATCATTTTAAAAAGACAAGAAGATTTTCCTTATTTAAAGAAATTAGACATCCAAAATTTAGATATTAATCAGGATAAGCCCTTGATTCTCGGCCCATTTAAAATAAAAACTTTCCATTTAAATCATAATATTCCGGAAACAATTGGTTTTGCCATTGAAACACCAGTTGGAAAAATTATTTATGCTACTGATTATAAATTTGATTTCCAACCCATTGCTGATATTCCGGCTGATTTAAATCGGATTGCCGATATTTCTTCAGATGGCACAACTTTACTTTTGTCTGATTCAACTAATGTTGAAATGACTGGTCATTCTTTGTCTGAAACTGTCATTATGGAAAACCTTGATTCAATCTTTGCTAAAGCAAAAGGAAGAATTATTATTGCTACCTTTGCTTCGCTTATCAGCCGCTTACAGCAAGCAATCACTCTTTCGGAAAAATATAAAAGAAAAGTAATTGTTGAAGGATTTACGATGAAAACCGACCTTTTTATCGCTCAAAAATTAAACTATATTCAATCTGCCAAGGATACTTTGTTAAGTGTAAAAGAAATGCACCGTCTAAATCCGGACCAAATTACAATTCTCTGCACTGGCGCTCAGGGAGAAAGTGAAGCAACCCTGATGAAAATTGCCAGTAAAGAACATAAAAATCTTAAAATTCAGAAAGGCGATACAGTTATTTTTTCTTCTTCAATTGTGCCGGGAAATGAAATCACTGTTCAGGCCCTAAAAGACAGTCTGGCAAAACAAGGGGCGATTATTTATCACTATAAAATGCTTGATATTCATGCTTCAGGACACGGATACCAAGAAGATTTAAAAATGATGATTAGTTTAACAAAACCAAATTTCTTTATGCCAATCCACGGTCATTATTCTAAATTAAAAACCCATGCTCAATTGGCAGAATCTTTAAATATTCCCACTTCAAATATTGTCACTGCCACTAATGGTCAAATAATAGAACTTTATAAAAACAAAATTGTGGCAACGGAAAAATTTGTGCCGACCAATTATGTGATGGTTGATGGGTTAGGAGTTGGTGATATTTCGGAAATTGTTTTAAGAGACAGACAAATTTTAGCCCAAGACGGCATTTTTGTAATTATTGCGCCAATTGATAAAAGAACTAATCTTCTAATTAAAGAGGCAGAAGTTGTCAGCCGTGGTTTTGTTTATATGAAAGAATCTAAAGATTTAATCAATGAAACAAAAAAACAAATTCAAAATATTGTAAGCCATTTGGCAAAAGAACAAATCGTAAACGACAGTTATCTGCGCAATACCTTAAAAGAGGAAATCGGCATGTTTCTTTTTAAAAGAACAAAGCGCCGGCCAATGGTTCTACCAATTATCATTAGAGTCTAATTTAATTCTAAATAACTCGATGGTATTTTTAAAAGTTTGACCCTCTACTTCTTCCAAAGATAAGTTTTTTAGATTGGCAATCTTTTTTATCACTTCTTTTACATAAAGAGGTTCGTTTCTTTTGCCTTTATAAGGAAAAGGAGCAACATAAGGGGCATCGGTTTCAACTAAGATCCTTTCCAAGGGAATATTTTTTATTACTTCATCATATTTATCAGAATAAGTAATTATTCCGGAAAAACCTAAATAATATCCTTCTTCTAAAATTTTTTTCGCTTCCTCTAAAGTACCGCTAAAAAAATGAAAAACTCCGCCTTCTTCAAATTTTTCTAAAGATAAAATCTCGAGGGCTTCAAGATAAAGATTACGAAGATGGAAAATCATCGGCAGTTTTTTGAGTTTGGCAATTCTAATTTGCTGTAAAAAAACTTTCTTTTCTTTTTCCTGATATTCAATTTGTTTTTGATGGGAAAAATCTTTTAAATAAGAGTTATCCAAACCACATTCTCCAATCGCTACTACTTTTTTTCTGTTCAACAACTTTAAAAATCGCCCATCAAACTCTTCTTCTTGTAAAATATCTGACGAATAATCAATTTCTTGCTCGTCTTTTTTAAAGGGAAAAGTATGGGAAGGGTGAAGGCCAACGCTTGCCCAACAATTTGAATACTTTTTGGCTAATTCTACTGCTAGACAAGAAGTTTGATAACAGGTGCCAACATTAATTAAAAAAATACCATTTCTTTGGTATTTTTTTATCAAATTTTCTCTGTCCAAATCAAAGGCGGCTAAATTCAAATGGGTGTGAGAATCAAAAATCATTTCAAAATATTTTCCTATAATAATCTTCGCTGAGGCAGATAACTTTGAAATTTGCCAGAACGTAAATCTTTCAAAAATTCAACAAAAGTGGCGGCTAAAGGCAAAATAATGATTACGCCCATCGCTCCAGCCATTTTTGCTCCTACCAAAAGAGAAATAATAATTATTATTGGATTTAAATTCATTGCCTTTGCTCTTAAAGAAGGAGAAATAATTCCTTCCCCTAGCTGAATAATAATAAAGGCAATTAAAGCAATTATGCCGCTTACTAAATTTTGACTTAAGGCAGAAATTACTACAATCGCTCCAGCGATAAACGGCCCTAAATAGGGAATAAAATCCAAAATACCAGCTAAAAGTCCTAAAAAGGCAGGTCGGCTAATCCCTAAAATGCTTGAAACAGCGAAAACCAATAAACCAACAATCAAACTCAAAAGCAGTTGCGAGAAAAACCAATTCCCCACTTTTTGTCTGGCTTTGTCCCAGAGATAAACTGTATAATCCTCGTATTGCCAAGGAACTAAAAATCTAATTCCCTTTTCAATGCCATTTTTTTCCGTATTAATGAAAAAGGATAAAAGAATCACCAAAAAAACAGTAAAAGTGCCACCAACAACTTTTGAGAAAAAACTGAAGCTTTGTTTGATAAAACTAAACAGTTGAGTTGATAAAGTTTTCAAATCTTCTAATCCCTGACTTAGATTCAAACCAGTAATTTGCAGATTTCCAAAATTGAAAACTTCATTGGCTGCTATTTTTTCTTGGAGCCAACTAGGCAAAATATTAGTTAGTTGGTCAAAATTTTGAATTAAAATAACCGCTGAAAAATAAATTAAAACCGAAAAAACAGCAACAAAAAATAAATAAATAACCAAAGTTACAAGCCAGCGATTTTTCCATTTTAAAGACAAATAATCAATTGGCTTTTCGAAAATAGAAGCAATAATAAAAGACAAGACCACAATTAAAAGAATGCTCCTAAAATACCATAAGACAATTATCAAAATAATGGGCAGATAGAGCCTAATAATGCTTTGCCAAGATAAAGTTAAATTATTTGGTTTTTCTTCAAACATAAAAGCGAAAATCTAATTCTTTATTATATTATATCAAATTTTCAAGATTTGCAAAAATTTTGCCCTGTCTTTAAATGGACCAATAATGGCTAAATTTAGATTATTCGGCTTTAAAAGGTCATTGGCCAATTTATTTAAATCAGACGAAGTAACCTTTAAAATTTTGGTTAAATACTGCTCCATTGTTTCTATTTTGTTTCTATAAAGAAGATCAAAAGCATAGGATTCAGCAATAAAATGGATATTTTCAGTTAAAAGGAGAATATTCCCTCTAATATTTTCTTTGGCTTTCTTAATTTCCTGCGGCGTAATTGAATTTTGTTTAAATTTTTTCCATTCTTTTAAAATTTCAGAAATAATCAGAACAACTCTATCATTATCAATGCCTGTAGCAATACCCCAGAGACCCCTATCAGTCGCACTACTAGCAAAACTAGAAATATAATAAGCGGCTCCTAATTTTTCTCTCACTAACTGAAAAAGTCTGAAAGACATTCCGCCGTCAAGAATTGTATTTAAAACATTAAGAGCATATCTTCTGGGGTCAAAAAGATTGATTCCTCTTACTCCTAATCTTAAATGAGTCTGGTCAGTTTTTTTATACTCCAAAGATAATTGAGGTTTAGTTTGTTTTTCCTTTGTTTTAATTTTTTCTTTCGCTTTTCCTTTTGGAATATCTTTGAAACAATCTTTTACCAAAGAAATAATTTCCTTGGCTTTAAAATTTCCACTTACTGCCAAAACTACTGACTTTGCCCGATATTGAGATAAACGATATGACATTAAATCTTTCTTTTTAAATCTTAAAATATTTTCTTTAGGACCCAAAACAGGCCAGCCTGCCGGTTGATTTCCATATAATAGTTTAAAAAAATTATCCCACACTTTTTCCTTTGGGTCATCCAAGTACATATTAATTTCTTCTTTTATCACTTGCTTCTCTTTTTCAATATCGCTTTCTCTAAAAATCGAATTCATAAAAATATCAGAAGTAATATCAATTGCTCTTTTAAAATGATAGTCTGAAACTTTTGCCCAATAACCGGTAACTTCTCTTGAAGTAAAAGCATTATAACTTCCCCCAACTTCATCTAATTCTTGACTGATACTAAAATTAGACGGTCTTTTTTTGGTACCTTTGAAACACATATGTTCCAAAAAATGGGAAATCCCATTATTGCTTTTATTTTCATAATCACTGCCAGTTTTAACAATCACCGTAAATTTAAAAGAATGGGCTTCTTTTGAAGGTGCCATTAAAAGCCGTAATCCATTTGAAAATTTATGAATTTGGTATTTTATCATTAATTCAGAAATTAAAAGTCAATATTCAATTCAAGTGTTTATCTAACCACTCTTTAATAACTTTGATTTTGACCCTCACTTGTTTGGTTGTGTCCCTATCTCTAATAGTAACATCTTTTTTCTCTAAACTTTCAAAGTCAACCGTGATAGTGTAAGGAGTGCCAATTTCATCTTGGCTATAATATCTTCCTCCAATATTACCTCGACTGTCAAAAACTGCTTTCCAAGGCCAATTTTTTCTTAAATCATCATAAATTTGATGGGCTAATTTTACTAGTTCAGGTTTGTTTGCCAAAAGAGGAAAAACTGCCACTTTATAAGGCGCTAATTTAGGATTTATTTTCAAAATAACTCTGTCTTTTTCCTCAGCATAACTATCAGTTAAGACTGCTAAAATACTTCTTTCTACTCCACCTGAGGGTTCAATCACATATGGAAGATACTTTTCTTTTGTCTTTTCATCATAATATCTTAAATCTATGCCAGAATATCTTTGATGATTTTTCAAATCATAATCGGTTCGATTGGCTATTCCTTCTAATTCTTGCCAGCCAAAAGGAAATTTATATTCAATATCAACCGCTTCTTTGGCATAATGAGCAAGTTCGTTTTTTTCGTGTTTCCGAAATCTCAAATTCTCTTGTTTTATGCCCAAACTTAAATACCAATTCATTCTTTCTTTTTTAAAATATTCAAACCAAATTTTATCTTCTTTGGGATTCACAAAATATTCTAATTCCATTTGTTCGAATTCTCGAGTTCGAAAAATAAAATTAGAAGGAGTAATTTCATTTCTAAAAGCCTTGCCAATCTGAGCAACTCCAAAAGGAATTTTTTTTCTGGTCGTATCTAAAATATTTTTAAAATTCAAAAAAATTCCTTGGGCTGTTTCTGGCCGCAAATAAACGATATTGGCAGTTTCTTCTGCCGGCCCAAAGTAAGTTTTAAACATTAAATTGAATTTTTTTTCTTCTGTCAATTCGCCCCCGCACAAAGGACATTGGGGATATCCATCTTCGAGTTTTATCTCACCATATTTTCCTTCTTTAAGATAATCAAATCTAAATCTTGCATGACATTTCTTGCATTCTACCAAAGGGTCGGAAAAACTGGAAAGATGACCTGAGGCTTGCCAACTTTTCGGGTTTAAAATGATGGCCGAATCCAAGCCAACAATATCATCTCTTTCTTTTACCATTTTATCCCACCAATATTTCTTAAGATTATTTTTTAGTTCTACTCCTAAAGGACCGAAATCCCAAGTATTAGCCAAACCACCATAAATTTCTGAAGAAGGAAAAACAAAACCTCGCCTCTTCGATAAGGCGATGATTTTGTTCATCAAATTGTTGTTAAAATCTTTTAATTGATTAATCGCTATTTTTTCCATATAAAACTAAGGCTGGACTATTCCTTGAGAAGGATAAACAGTAGTATCAGTCAGTTTATTAGAGAGAACTGGCGAATAAACTCTGCTAAACTCTTGCAAAGTAAAAGCATCTACGGCTTTAAAAGTGGTTTCTTCGATTAATGCTACTGGCTGATTAATCTGAGTATATTGAGGAGTAACTCTTACTTGAAAAATCAATTCTGGCGGTCTAGTTAAATAACCACTTCCAGCCTCGACACTACCAACTTCCCAAATCAATTGCCGATTGTTTTTATCATATTGAGGCAAATTACTGCCATAATTACCACCAATTTGTCCTGTAAATTCTACTCCCGGAGGTAAAGAAGTTTGAATTTTAATTTTATTTATAGTATTAAAAGAGTTTAAAATCTTAAAGTGAATAGTAAAATCAGTGGGTTCATCTACTCTGAGAGGCAATTTCCCTTGATTGGCAATCCCAGAAGCTGCATCTCGAAAATAACTCGTTATCTCTAAGCCACAGACAGTATTAATTTTAATATTGTTTACTGAAACTGCTCTTGGAAGAGTAGAGACAGACGCTCCTTCTGGAATATTAGCGCTTTCAAGCGTTGATTTTATTTCAATAATGGGATTTTTTTGCGCAGGACTCACCATTGGCCAATCCTTTAAAAGTTTAATGGAAAAACTTAAAGAGCCGCTTTCTTGGGGATTTAAATTATATAAATCTTCGACTTTTGCTCCATCCCAGGAAAGGGTTTGGGTTCTTAAGGTAAATAAGGCTTTTGGTGCTTTTAAAGTTGAAAAATCCAAAGCCTCGCCATTCAAAACAGTTTTTAAGACCAAATTTCTTAAAGGAGTTGAATAATTATTTTTATAATTAATCGTGACATTCAAAGTCTCTCCTAAAGAGGCAATATAATTTTGTTCGCCATTAATAAGAGTAATAATTTCTAAAGGATTGGCGGCTAATCTGATATAACCTTCGGTTTTTGCTAAGGGTAAAAATTGTTGATTGCTTTTTATTCCTAAGATAAAAGCGATTTTTTTTGTTTGACCCGCTTCTCCAGAAACAAGGCCAGTGATATTAATTTTTCCAGAACCATAGGGAGTAATAGTTTCTAACTTCCAAATATTATTTTGAGCGCTAGAGGCGCCAGGATTAGATTCAACTAAATTAAACCCTTCTGGCCATAAAGCCTCTATCTCTAAATTTTCGAAAATCTCTTTGGTCTGATTTTCCCAATGCAATTCTAAAGGAAAAGATTGGTCCAAAAATATCTCTTGAGGAAAATTCATCTCCAAAGAAAAATTTGAACCGAAAATTGAAATATTATAATCTACGGGAATTTCGAAATTCGAACTTAAAGATTTTGGCCGGTAACGAAAGACTGCCTGAATTGTTTTGGAAGTTTTTGGCTCCCCAGTTATTAACACTTTAAATAATTTATCTTCTGAATCTTTAGGAGCAATCTCGCCTAAATAAAGATTAATAATATTTTTAGAAGGTTCTTCTACTGATAAAATTCCCTCTGGCAATTTTATTTCTATTTCTCCGCCCTGAAGAACAACTCGGGAATTATTGCTATAAATTAAATGAAGGTCTATAATTTCACCTGATTTTGCTAATTCCGGTCCTTCAACTACAAAACTCACCCCTTTGTTTTTTAGAGAATTATAAATAAGATAAACAACGGCAATAACAATAATTACTACTATAATTCCTCCCCAAAAACTTTGAAAAAAATTTTTTGCTTTATTGAGTTGCATAATGGTAATGTAAATTTTGAAGCTTTTTACATTATAACTGATTTAATTGAGAAAGTAAATTTTTCAAGAAACTGATTGAGAAACTTTTTTTCTTTTAAAACTTTCAGAATAATTTGAGGCTTTTTGAACTTGTCTAAAGAAGCAGTAAAAAGAGTCTGAAGAATCCTTATTTTCTGACTATCTATTTTCAAATCAGTCTCTTTTTTATGCTTTTGGCAAACCAAACCTTTTTCTTTAAAACTGAAAAAATGAGTATTAATTTGAGAGCCACAGACAACACAGCCTTCCAAAAATGGTGCCACTCCCAAAATATTTAGAAGTTGAGCATTAAAGTATAAAGGTGTGAAATCTGCTACCTCTTCAAATTTATTTGAATTTTCTTCTAAAAAATATAGAGAATTTAAAAGCAGTTGCCAAAGATTTGAATCTTTCTGGTTAAAAAGAGTATATTCATCTACCAGTTCCGCAATCATAAAAGCAGATTGTAAAGGCTTCAATTTTCTTTTGATATTTAAAAAACTGTCTTTTACTAAAGCAGTAATTAAACGATTCTGATAAGCAGTGGTAAAAATAATTTCTACCAAATTCAGTTTATCTAAATGGCCGCTTAACTTTGCTTTAATTTTGCTGGCGCCTTCGGCTAAAAGAGAAATTTTACCGTATTTTTCAGTATAAAAAGTATAATTACGGTCATCCTCCCCAACTACTTTCACATTTAAAACTATAGCCAAAGTTTTATGCTGATTCATTTTATCTGTTCATTTATTATGCTTTAAATTTCCTTTTCTTTCAAGTAAACTTCTGATATAATCATTTTGACATAAAATTCCTTAATTCTATAATTCTTGATTAATCCCTCGTAATTTTTATCTTTATTTCTCCCCGTAGTTTAACGGATAAAACGCGGGCTTGCGGAGCCTGAAATCGGGGTTCGATTCCTCGCGGGGAGGCCCCCTCACATGAAAAAGATAAACAAATTCATTAAATGAATTTATAAAATATCTAAGGTTATTAAATCAATTAGCGCTATATTATAATGTTGAATTTGATATTATTACTTTTGGTGAAGCCAATCTTTTTCATGTGAGGGGTGACATATCTAAATTCAAAATGTTTGAGCTTTCGGATAGGGTTTCAAAATTAAAAGGGGTCGGCCCCCGTTATTTAAAATATTTAGAAAAACTTAATATTAACACCATTAAAGACCTTTTGTGGTATTTTCCTTTTCGCTATGAAGATTTTTCTCAAATTAAAAAAATTGATGAGTTAAAAGAAGGCGAGACCGTAACTATCTATGGCACAATTTCGAAAATAAGTTTAAGGAAAAGTTTTAGAAAAAAAATGTTTATTATTGAAGCAATAGTTTCAGATGGCAGTTCAACTATTAAGGCAATTTGGTTTAATCAACCATATCTTTTAAAAACTTTAAAGGTTAATACCACTGTTTCTTTATCTTCAAAAGTCAAAAAACAAGGTAAAAAACTCGTTCTTGTCTCGCCTGCTTATGAAATTATTTCCCAGCAGCCACTAGATAAAAATTTTTTTGATAATTTAAAACATACTGCTAGATTAGTGCCAATTTATCCTGAAACCAAAGGATTAACTTCAAGAGGTTTGCGGTATTTAATCTCTCAAGCCTTAAAATCAGTAGCTTTGCCTTCTGAATATCTGCCTTTTTCTATTTTAAAAAAATATCAACTTCTTCCTTTAAAAATCGCTTTAGAACAGATTCATTTTCCTGATACTTTAACTCTCGCTCAAAAAGCAAAAGAAAGATTTGTCTTCGAATCTCTTTTTTTATCCCAACTTTATCTATTAAAACTTAAAAAACAAACTTTAAATCTTGATTATCCAAAAATTAATTTAGACGTTGAACTTTTAAAATCCTTTGTCTCATCCTTGCCTTTTAGTTTAACTCAGGACCAAAAAAAGACTTTATGGGAAATTTCTAAAAATTTAAACCAAAGTCCAATGAATCGATTGCTTGAAGGAGAAGTTGGTTCGGGAAAAACTCTGGTGGCAATTGGCGCTTCGCTTTTGGTTTATAAATCAGATTGGCAGGTTGCTTACTTGGCGCCAACAGAAATTTTAGCGATGCAAGTTTATGAAAAATATAAAAGTTTTCTTTCTCCTTTTAAAGTAAGAATAGCCCTTTTAACTTCTTCCGGAGCAAAAATTTTCGATGATGGTCTAGAAGGAAAAATCTCGAAAAAGGGCCTCTTAAGAATTATTTCTTCAAGTTTGCCAATTATTGTTATTGGCACCCATGCGCTGATTCAGAAAAATATTGTCTTTGAAAAGTTGGGCCTGGTTATCATTGATGAACAACATCGTTTTGGGGTAGAACAGCGAAAAAAAATAATCAAAGAAACAAAAACAAAAAAAATTCCTCATGTTTTGTCAATGACTGCCACTCCAATTCCTCGAACTTTGGCGTTGGCTTTTTACGGAGATTTAGATTTATCAATTATTAGGGAATTGCCTCAAGAAAGAAAAAAAATTATCACTAAATTAGTTTTACCAGAGGAAAGAGAAAAAGTATATCAATTTATTAGAAATGAAGTTTTAAAGGGTAGACAAGTTTTTGTTATCTGTCCAAGAATTGAAGAGACAGAAGTTGAACCAGAAAAAATTGTCGCCTACGACCTTTTAACCTATATTGAAAAATTAAATTACGAAGTTAAAGCTGTTAAAAAAGAATATCAGAAATTAAAAGAGGAAATTTTTCCTGATTTGAAAGTGGAAATGCTCCACGGAAAAATGAAATCGTCAGAAAAAGAAGAAATAATGAAAAAATTCAGAAATAATGAAATCAATATTTTAGTTTCAACTTCGGTTGTTGAAGTCGGAATAGATATTTTAAATGCCACTATTATGATGATTGAGGGAGCCGAACATTTTGGTTTGGCCCAATTGCATCAATTTCGAGGAAGAGTTGGCAGATTCAAATATCAATCCTACTGTTTTCTTTTTACTGAGAATTTAAGCAAAAGTAATATTTCAAGATTAAAATCTTTAGAAAAATACGATGACGGTTTTAAATTAGCAGAAATTGATTTGTCTTTAAGAGGGCCGGGACAATTTTTGGGCACAAAACAATCGGGCATTCCTGATTTAGTAATGCATTCTTTAATTAAAAAAGAATTAATGGAAAATGTTTACCAAGAAGCGAAAAAAATTCTTGAAACTGATTCAACTTTAAAAAAATGGCCTTTGCTTTTAAAAGCCTTTAATGAATTTACAGAAAAAGCCCGACGAACTTAAAAATCAGTCTTGCAGTTCAAGATTTGTTTCTTTTATTTCTCCCTGTCGCCAATAACGAACCTTAATTTTATCGCCAATTTTAAACTGGTCTAAAATTTGAATAATGCTGGAACTTTTTGTAATTTTCTGGTTTTCAATTTCTAAAATAATATCTCCTTCTTTCAGCCCTGCTTTATCCGCCGGTCCATTTTTTATAATGCCCCCTTTCTCGGGAATAGTTTCATAAATAATAAAAGCGCCATAAGGGAAAGGAAGGCGATGTTCGGCTTGACTTACCTCATCAATCAAATAGTATCTAATGCCTAAAGACGGCCGACGAATTTTGCCATACTTTTTAAAATCAAACAAAATCTTTTTCGCTTGATTAATTGGAATGGCAAAGCCAATGTTTTCTACTCCTAAAACAACCGCGGTATTAATTCCGATTACTCTTCCTTCTAAATCGATCAAAGGTCCGCCTGAATTGCCAGGATTAATCGCCGCATCGGTCTGAATTAAACCATAAAACTCTTGACTTTCATTTCCGGCACTTGTTTTTAAATCGCGCGACAAACCAGAAATAATTCCTCGGGAAACGGTATTTTCAAATTCGCCTAAAGCGTTGCCAATGGCGACCACTGTTTGGCCTAATTCTAATTTTTTTGAATCTCCAAACTCAAGATAAGGAAAATTTTCTCCCTCTACTTTCAAAATTGCGATGTCAGTTATTTTGTCTCTAATTATCACTTTGGAAGAAAAACTTTTATCTTGCCACAAAACCGTATAAGAGCTTTCTTCATCTTCAACCACGTGGCGATTAGTTAAAATATAGCCGTCTGAAGAAACAAAAAAACCAGAACAACCACTGATTTTCACCATTCCATTTTTATCAATTAAATTATCTTTTTCCAGATAACCGTACAAAGAGATTCCTTTTATAAAATCTCTGCCAATTTCTTTTTCCAACTGAGACAAATGTTTAGTAATTAAAATTCCAACCACTGCTGGTAATGATTTTTTTACTGCTTGAATGGTTAAATGATATTCGCTTCTAAAAAACATAAAAGTAAATTCAAATGCGAAGCAGTGCGCGGGAGAGGATTTGAACCTCCACGGGATTGCTCCCACATCCACCTCAAAGATGCGCGTCTGCCTATTCCGCCACCCGCGCTCTCAATTCAATTAAGAGTTAACATTTTCTGGCATGGTTGCTTCCTGAGGCTGTTCTTCTTCAACCTTTACTTCTTTGTTTTTTCTTAAAGACTTTAATCTTTTTCTTGTTTCTTTTTGAGATTTCTCCCGCACATAATAAAGTTTTGCTCTTCTGGTTTTCGTTTCTTTAATGAGCTCAACTTTTTCAATAGTTGGAGAAAAAATTGGTAAAGTCCATTCTACTCCCACTCCTTTAATAATTCTTCTAATAATAACAGTTGCCCCTGGTTCAGAGCCGTGTTTTCTTGATAAAACCAAACCCTCAATTCTTTGGGTTCTAAATTTATCCCCTTCTTTAATTTTTTGATAAACCCTTAAATACATTCCTGGTTTAATTTCTTTGGTATTAATAGTTTCCATAATTTTCAAAATTTTATTGATTTTGATTATTTTATCACAAAAATTTCTTGAAAGCAATTAATGAATGATATCTGATGTCGTTCATCAAGTTCAATAGAATTAAAAAACCGCAGTTCCAGCCCAGAAACTGCGGTTCCGGTGGGGCAAAATACGGTGGGGTAAAAGGATATTATTAATTTATCATATTCCTAAAGAAAGTCAAGAACCTCTGTGGATAACTTCTGGGTAAGTTTAGACGTATAACATCTAAAGTTAAAACTACAACTAAAAACTAAAAACTATTTTTATCTTAACAATTTCAATACGTTTTCCAAGTCTTCGGGCAAAGGAGCTTCTATTTCTAAAAGGGTATTATCAATTGTTAAAAAGGAAATTTTAATGGCATGAAGAAATTGACGGTTTAAAGTAAAAGGCAATCTTCTGTTTTTTGGCCCGTATTCTTTATCGCCAACCACTGGAAATCCAAGACTGGCTAAATGAACTCTTATTTGATGGGTGCGGCCGGTTTTCGGAATAACTTTAAGCAAAGCGAAATCTTTGAATCTTTTAATGACTTTATAATAAGTTATGGCTGATAAGGATTTTTTAGGACTTTTAAAATTAGAAATTTTTCTTCGAAAAGGAGATTTTTTTGAATAAGTTAAAGGAATATTTATCTCTCCAGAATCTTTTTTAATATTTCCCCAAACTAAAGTTAGATACTCTTTTTTGACTAATCTTTTTTGAAACTGTTCTTTCAAATGAAAAAACGATTGGTTATTTTTAGCAATTGCTAAAACTCCTGAAGTCTCTTTGTCTAAACGGTGGACAATGCCTGGCCTTAAAGGGTCTTCACCAACGCCTTTTAGATTTGGCCATTTAAAAATCAGCCAACTGGAAATAGTCAGCTGGTTTAAATTCTTTAAGTTTGGGTGAACGAGTATTCCAGCGGGTTTGTTGATGACTAAATAATTTTTGTCTTCGTAAAGAATTTCGGGTTCTCTTTCCAAAGGAAGAGGAATTAATTCTTTTTTCTCTTCGTGAAAATTAATCAAAATTTTTTCTCCTCCTTTTAAAATAAAACTTGGTTTGACTTTTTTCTCATTGACTAAAATCTTGCCCTGTTTTAAAAGAGAGACTATTTTGCTTCGAGAGATATCAGAAAGTTTGTTTTTTAAATATAAGTCAATCCTTTGAGGAAAAAGAGATTTTTCAACTTCAAGGGCTTTCTTCATTGAATTTTAATTAATCAACGACATTATAAGTAGTGGATGACTTACGGTGTTTAACAAATGCAATGTCAAACAAAACGCCGATAGATTTCTTCGAGTTTTTTGAAGGTATTGGAGATATCATGAGATTTAATAAGTTCCAAAGATTTTTGAGACATTCTTTTTTTTAATTTCTCATCACTTAAAACTGCCAAAATTTTTTCAGCAAATTCTTTTTCAGAAAAAGGATTAACTAAAAAACCATTTTCATTATCAAAAACTAATTCTTTTAAAGCGCCACCATTAGCAGCCACAATAGGAAGACCAGAGGCCATTGCCTCCATTGTTGCCAAAGACTGACCTTCAATAAAAGAAGGGATAACAAAAAGCGATGAAAGTTGATAGAATTGAGGCAAATTAGAATCAGTTGGTTGAAGAGGGCCAATAAATCGTAAATGCTCTTCGATGTTCATAGATTTAACTACTCTTTTTAAATCATTCTTAATATCACCATCACCTAAAAACAGAAAATTCACCTCTTTTTCTTTTAAAACCAAAGGAATTGCTTTTATTAATACCTCTAAATTTTTATCCTTATCAATTCTGCCAGAATAAAACACAACTGGTTTTGAGATAAAATCTTGTAGATAATATTTTTGTAAAAATTCTAAAGAAACTTTGCCTTTTTTAAAAATTTTTAAGTCAATGCCATTTGAAACCACTTCAACGGGAATTTTCACTCCCCAATTTAAAACTTCATTTTTAATGAAATTAGAAGGAGTGATAATTAATTGACAATGTTTGTTATAAAAATGAGATAAAGTTGTTGCGAAGATTTTTCCCGCCCATGCGGAAACAACTTCCGGCAATCCTAAATAAGACAAGGGAAAAGCCAAAGAAGAATGTTGAGTAGCAATTACCGGAATTTTTCTCTTTAGGGCCTCTTTTGAAAGGGCTTCGGAAATAAAAACCGGGTCCTGAAGATGGATGATATCAGGCTTAAATTTTTTAAAAAGTTTAAAAGTCGCGATTTGCGGAAAAGGACTGATTCTAATTTTTTTTCTTACAACACTTGGATAAGATTTTAATCTAATTATTGTATAACCTTTTGAACCTTGCTCAATCAAAAAATTACCTTTATCAGAAGAAGTAATAATAAAAACTTCATTTCCTTGTTTTGCAAAATAAGAGGCTATTCTGTCAGTGACAATTGTTACTCCAGAAAGATGAGGATAAAATGTTTCCAATGAATAAAAAATTCTCATAATAAAAGGTGGGCGATGCAGGACTTGAACCTGCGACCTCGTCGATGTCAACGACGCACTCTAACCTCTGAGCTAATCGCCCTTCAATCGGTTTAATTGTTTCGTTCTTATTTTATCAAAATTATTCTTTTATTACAATGAAAAAACAACATTGAATGTTAAACATCCAATGTTGTTAATAAAACCAGCAAATTGTTTTAGAAAGTAATTTCTAAACCACTTTTGTTGTCATTATTCAAATAGAAGGTAATAACCCAGGTGCTACTACCCTTTTGAACAGTGATTACTTTGTCAGTCGTATCTATGGCCTTGGCTCCAATCTCTTCCAATCCTTTCATAATAGCGTCTCTTTCTGTCTCGGTGAGTTTGCGATTAAAAACATAAGATAACATCGGGCCAAACTCTTCTGTCATTTTTACTCCGCTAACAGTTTTTCCATTCTCGTCAACGGTATCAAAAACACTCTTTAAAATAGGCCTCAAGGCAGCATCTACATCTTTTGCTTTTTGAGATTTTATCTCTACGTCTTTTGCCTTTTCGAAAGCAATTTCAATAGGAGTCTTTTCTTTTACCACAGATTCTGTTGTGGGAGTCTCTTCTAAAACTGTTGTCGTTGTTTCTGGAGGAGGTGTTTCTTTTTTAACACCTTTTCCACTCAACAGCAAAACGCCTCCGATTATAAGAACCAACACAACTGCCAAAATTAAAATGAGAGTTTTGTTTTTCATAAATTTTGACAGCTAACTTTATTTTTATTTTTTTTCGACCTTTAATTAATTACTTCTCGCCTTTTAAAATGACGAGATTCGCGAATAAATTTATTTCTTATTTTACCTCTTTTTTAAAAAAAATCAAATTGAATAGAGATTTAGATTTTTGAATTGTTTTTTGTCGGCATGGCAGGGATCGAACCTGCGACCCTCGCTTTATAAGAGCGATGCTCTACCACTGAGCTACATGCCGATCAAAAATATCAAATAATAATTTGCTTGATATAAGACAATCTCTCTAACTTCACCCGCCTAAAATTTGGGCGGACAAACTGAGCTATCCGCCCTCTTCTTTTACTAGTTCTTCAATTTCTTCTTTTTCCAGAGTTTCTTTTTCAATTAATTTCTGGGCGATTTTTTCTAATTTATTAAAATTATCTTTTAAGATTTTTTTTGTTTCGTGATAACAATTTTTTATTATTTCCATTACTTCTTTGTCTATTTTTTGGGCGGTTTCTTCTGAGTAATCTCTTTCTGAAGTTAATTCTCTTCCTAAAAATACTAAATCTTCGGTTTTGCCAAAGGCAACTGGTCCCAAATCTTTACTCATTCCATATTTTGTTACCAAAGCGCGGGCAATGTCTGAAGCCTCACGTAAATCATTAGCCGCTCCGGTTGATATTTCTTTATATTTTAATTCCTCTGCCACATAACCGCCTAAAAGGACTTTGATATCTGCTAAAAATTCGCTTCGGGTTTTTAGATATTTTTCTTCTTTTGGCATTCTCATTGTATAACCACCAGCCCGACCTCGACTAATAATGGAAACTTTTCTCACTTCCTCTCTACCTTCGGGGGTTAAAAATGAAACTAAAGCATGACCGCCTTCATGATAAGCGGTAATTTCTTTTTCTTTTGAAGATAAAACTCTGCTTTTTCTTTCTGGTCCTAAAATAACTTTTTCAATGGCTTCTAAAAACTCAATTTGATTAATTGATTTTTTATTTCTTCTGGCAGCAAGAATTGCGGCTTCGTTTGTTAAATTAGCTAAATCAGCGCCAGAAAAACCAGGAGTTCTTTCAGCAATTTCTCTTAAATTGACATCTGGGGCTAATTTTTTTCCCTGGCTGTGAATCTTTAAAATTTCTTCTCTTTCTTTAATATCTGGTAAATCTAAAACAATTCTCCGGTCAAAGCGACCAGGCCGAAGCAAAGCCGGGTCCAAGATATCCGGGCGGTTTGTCGCCGAGATAACTATGACTCTGGTGTCTCTTTCAAACCCATCCATTTCAACTAAAATTTGATTTAAAGTTTGTTCTCTTTCATCGTGGCCGCCTCCGATTCCTGATCCTCTTTCTCTCCCAATAGCATCAATTTCATCTATAAAAAGAATTGAAGGAGCGGCTTTTTTGGCAGTACTAAAGGCGTCTCGCACCCTGCCAGCGCCAACACCAACAAATAGTTCCACAAACTCTGAACCAGAAATGTGAAAAAAAGGAACATTGGCTTCACCAGCCACGGCTCTGGCTAAAAGTGTTTTTCCGACTCCAGTTGGCCCGACTAAAAGCACTCCTCTAGGAATTCTCGCTCCTAAAGTTTCAAATTTTTTGGGATTTTTTAGAAATTCGACTACTTCCTGAAGTTCTTCTTTTGCCTCTTTTAAACCAGCCACATCTTTAAAAGTGATTCGGTCTTTAGTTGGAGAAAAAAGCCGAATATTTGAACGGGAAAAAGAAAAAATCTGAGCGGCTCCCTGATTAGCCTTTTTAAAAGTAGAAGAAAAAAGATAAACAAAGAAAATAATAGGAATAATTATTGGCAAGAGAATTGCCAGCCAATAAACAAGACCACTTTCTTCTTTGACTTCTATTTTTAAGTTTTGAATTGCCTCAATGGGAATTTCAAAATCTTTCAAAATTTCTGGAAAAGAAACATTGGTTTCTTTATTAGCAATAAGAATAGAGCCATCAACTAAAGTAACCTCGATTTGAGAAGGTTTAACGACAACTTTTTCTGCTTCTTGGCTTTTAATTTTTTCTAAAGCAGTAGTTAAATCAACTTTTTGTCTTGAAACTTGATTTAAAGAAGTACTGCCAAAACTAGAAATTAGCCAAGAAAAAACTAAAAAAAATAAAAGAATAATAACAAGAGACTGAAATAACTTTTTCATAATCTTGCTTTTTAATTTTAAACCAATTTACAGAAAAAATCAAATTAAAAGCGCAGGGACGGCTGCGCTTTAAAAAAACTTTTTAATAATCTACGGATAAATTGGTTCCAGTGGTCTCTGCAGTCTTTCCAAAGCACTATTAACTGATTCTAAGGAGGAACTAATAATTAAATATTTATCAAAGAAAGCATAAGTTAAATCAACTTCTTCGCCTTTGTAGTCAAAAGTTCTGATTTCTGCTCCTAAATTACTAACATCTTTAAAGGCTTTACCTGCCTGAGCAGGAATTTTAACTAAATAAAAATTAGATAAATCTTTTAAAATCTGAAGTTTCTTTTCCCAATTCAAAAAGATTGGTTTAACCATTTCTTTATTATCTAATCCAATTTCAACAATCAATCCTAAAGAGGGATTAACTTCTCCATAATAAACATAAACCAAAAACTTTTTACCTCCTAAAACATAAGGCTTCAAACTCTCTGGTAATTTCGGAATAAGAGAGAGAATAACTTCTTCATCATTTAAAACCTCATTATGAACTTTTGGTACTAAAATTTTGAAACTCTTAGGTTCAAGCATTGTTTCTTTTGCCTCTTTTTGGATGGCAGAAAGAGTTGGGCTGCCGCTAACATTAATACTGACAATTGATTTTTCAAAAGGACTGCTAAAAGAAACATAGGGAGAAGGTGGCAAAGTAGTGGTGGTAGTAGTGGTGACAGTTAAAGTAGGGGGAGGAACAACCTCAACAGTTTTTTCTGGTTTAAAAATTCTTGGCCAAAGAACATAATAGCCCAAAACCAAGCCAACAATTATTAAAACGCCAATTATGATAAAAGGCAAAAATTTCTTCTTTGGTGAGGGCTGCAAAGGCAGATTAGAAAGTTCTGAAGCCGGAATTTCTGGCGGAAGATTTGATTCAGGAATTTGGGGAGAAATGAAAACTGGCGGCTCTTGAGGGGGCTGATTAAAAGGAGGCTGATTAAAGCCCGCGGCTGGCGTAAAAGAAACATCTTCAATTGGTTTAAAAGAAGGTGGTTGGGAAAGGGGCGGCGTTTGAGGCGGAGGGGTTTGAGGCGGAGGGGTTTGAGGAAAAACTCCACCTTCACTTTGGATTTTTTCTAAATCTAATTCAGAAGTCCGAATAAAGACATTTGAGGGCGGCGGTGAAAAAGGTTCTTCTTTCGGCTGAAAAGAAGGATTAATTCCCGGCGAGGGTTCAAATGGTGTTTGATTTGGCTGATTTGGTCCTAAATTTTCTCCATTCATATTAAAATTTATTTAATTTTTATAATTATTTAATTATTATAGCACAATTTTTCTGTCAAGAGAAAATTATTTTTTTCTTGGAAATGATTTTCTGGCATCCTTTCTAAAAAATTTATTTTGTTTTTCTTTTGAAGGATTAACATCTTTTAGAGAAAGAGAAATTTTTCCATTTTGTTCCACCTTTTTTATTTTCAATTTTAATTCTTCGCCTGATTGAACAATATCTTCTACTCGGTTTACTCTAAACGGCGCTAATTCAGAAATATGAAGCAAGCCTTCTTTATGATGTCCTAAATCAACAATCGCTCCAAATTCTTTAATTTGAGAAACCTTGCCTTTGACAACTTCTCCCTCAGAAAATTCTTTGGTAATATCTTTTATTTCTTCTAGAGCCAAATTAGCTTTTTCTTTATCAGGAGCAGTAACAAAAACCGTGCCATCTTCTTTAATATCAATTTGAACTCCTAAATTCTGAATGATTGAATTAATAACTTTTCCTCCCGGACCAATTAAATCTCCGATTTTTTCTGGTTTAATTTTAATCACAAAAACCCTTGGAGCGTAAGGTGACAATTCTTCTCTCGGCGAACTAATCACCTGATTCATTTTTTCTAAAATATATTCTCGCGCTTCTTTTGCTTTATCCAGGGCTTCGCTTAGAACATTAGGTAAAACTCCTTCAACCTTCATATCCATTTGCAGGGCGGTTATCCCCAACTCGGTGCCGGCAACTTTAAAATCCATATCACCAAAATGGTCTTCTGGTCCCTGAATATCAGTTAAAATTTTATAATTATTTGTTTTTTCATCTATTATCAAGCCCATCGCAATTCCTGCTACATGACGAGAAACTGGCACTCCACTAGCCATTAAAGCCAAAGAAGAAGCGCAAACTGAAGCCATTGAAGTTGAGCCATTAGAAGATAAAATCTCTGAAACCACTCGAATAGTATAAGGAAAATCATCAACTCTAGGAATAACAGAGACAAGCGCCCTTTCTGCTAATGCGCCATGACCAATTTCGCGTCTTCCAGGTCCTCTTAAAGGCGAAACTTCTCCAGAAGAATAACCGGGAAAATTATAATGATGCATAAATCTTTTTTCTCCAGTAATTTCCATTCCTTGAACAAGCAAAGCATCTGAGGGAGCGCCTAAAGTTACCACTGATAAAGCGTGAGTTAATCCCCTCATAAAAATTGCCGAGCCATGAAGCCTATCAAAAATATCAATTTTCATTTCCAAAGGCCTGATTTCGTTTAATTTTCTTCCATCTGGCCTTAGTTCTTTTTCTAAAATGTTTTTATGAAGAACTTGATTCAGCTGGTCATTAAAAATAAAAGAAACTTGTTTTAATAAATCTGCCGAATATTCTTTCTCTTTTAAATAATTGTCTAATTCTTCTTTTATTATTTCCAATTCTTCTAGTCTCTCTTTTTTAGTGGTAGGATTTAAAACTTTTTCTATTTTTTCTTTCAAAAAATTAGAAACTTCCTCTTTAAAATCTTTATCTATTTCTTGAAAAACAATTTTTTGTTTTTCTTTGCCAATTTCTTTGATTATCTTTTCCTGCTGGTCATTTAAAGAGGCAATTTCTTTTTGGGCAATCAGAAATGCTTCTTTAATAATCTCTTCTTTTACTCCTTTTGCCCCTCCTTCTATCATATTAATTTGGCCCCTAGGACCGGAAACTACTACCTCCGCTTCTAAGACTTCTCTTTCTTCGTACCAAGGATTTAAAACAAAACCTTTTTCTTTTGACCAGCCAACCCTTAAAGCAGAAACTGGACCATTAAAGGGAATATCAGAAACTGATAAAGCTAAAGAAGCAGCAATAATTGACAACACATCAGGGTCATTTTTCTCATCAATTGAAAGACAGGTAACAACTACCTGAACATCACGGCGCATTGTTTCAGGAAAAAGCGGCCGAATAGTTCTGTCTATTAATCTGCTTGTTAAAACTGCTACTTCTGTTGGCCTTGATTCTCTTCTCACAAAACGACTGCCATAAATTTTTCCGGCAGCATAATATTTTTCCTCATAATCAACAAGTAAAGGAAAAAAATCTATGTCTAATCTATCGTTTTTCCCCATCACCGCGTTCGCTAAAACACAAGTCCCCCCAATTTTAACTAAAACCGAGCCATTTGCTTGCTCGGCTAAATTAGAAAACTCAACTTCTATGATTTTATCTTTTAATTGTAATTGATATTTTTTTACCTCCATTTTATCATTTTATTTTCTTTTTATCCTAATAATTGCCGGCATTTTCACTTTAAAACCTTCTTCAGTTTTTAAAAGAAAATATTCGGGTCTTTCATCTAAATCGATAAATTCGTCGGCCGCCTCTTTTAAACGAGTAGAGGTAGTTCTGCCAAAAGCAATTACTTCTACATATTTTCCTTCGGTTTTTAAATGTTCAATTAAAGGAATAAAATCGCCATCCCCGGAAATTAAAACCACCACATCTAAATTATGACCAATTCTAATTGCATCCATTGCCAAACCAACATCCCAGTCACCTTTTTTTGAACCATCAGGATAAACCTGCAATTCTTTTCTTTTAACCTCAATCCCTATTTTTTCTAAAGCCTCAAAAAAGGACTCTTCAGTTAATTCGGCTGACTGCGCTGCATAAGCAATCGCTCGAATTAATTGTCTGTCTGAAACTGCTTCCAGTAAAAGATTTTTAAAATTTACTCTTTTATTGTAAAGATTTTTTGCCGAATGATATAAATTTTGAACATCAATAAAAACTCCTACCCGTTGATTTTTATGTTTTATTGTCATAAAAAATTACAAACCTAATTTTTTTACTATTTTATTATAACGGCGAACTGATTCTTTTTTCAAAGAATTTAAAAGTTTTCTTCTTTTAGAAACCATCCCCAAAAGCCCGCGTCGAGAATGAAAATCCTTTGGGTGTTTTTTTAAATGTTTGGCTAAAAGGTCAATTTGCTTTGTTAAAAGCGAAATTTGGACTTCTGGCGAACCTGTATCTTTTTCATGAAGCGCCACTTCTTTAATGATTTTACTTTTTTCTTTAGGTTTAAGCATAAAAATACCAATTTTAATTTTTTTCTCTCTTGTTTATTTTTAGTTTACCATAACTACCACTAAAAAGCAAATAAAAAAGACAAGGAAAAGGGCAAAGCCCCTCACTTGGAAAAGATTGTTTTCACTAAAAAACTATTTAAAAATAAGAAATAAAATATTCTCTAAAATTGCAAGATAATTTTACCTTCCTTAATTTATAAATAAATTTTATCTTTTCCAAGTGAGGGGGTGGTGTATTCTTAAAATAGCTCGAACCGAATTTCCTCGCCGCGTAAAGCGCGGCTCGGATGTGGCGAGGCAAAAATGAGCGGCTCCGCCGCGAAAATTAACAATTTCAAGTTTTTCTTTGGCGGCTAAAACCAATTAAAAAGTTTTGCGATAAAAAGAACATAAACCGAAAGATAAAACGCACCCTCCCACATATGAATTCTCCTAGAAATTCCCGAAATAACAAAAAGAAGCGTCGCGAGAGCCATCGTTGGAACACCAATCGCAAAAGTTTGACTATCAACCACCAATGTTTTGAATAAACCCGGAAGACCTATAACAACCAGAGCATTAAAAACATTTGAGCCGAAAATATTACCGAGCGCAATTTCCGATTTTTTCTGGAACGCAGCCTTTGCGGACACAAGAAGTTCTGGCAAAGAAGTCCCAACCGCTACGGCAGTAATGGCAATGACTCCGGTTGCAATGTTTAATATTGTTGAAAGATTAACGAGTGCGTCGATAAGATATTTCGCACCAAAAACTAATCCTAAAATTCCAACAATAAGCAAAATAAAATCTTTAGCAACGAGTTTGGGACGAACAAATTGCTCTTCCTTATGGGTAATAATGTGTTTTCTTCTTTCTTGCCGCGAGGGTAGGACTTCGGAAATTTCTTCTGAATCTTCTGTATCTTTATGTAAAATCGTATACAGCAAATATATGCTATATGTAACGAGCATCAAGAGAGATTCACCAAAAGTAATTTGTTTGTCCCAAACAATCCCCAAAAGCAAAACAGTTCCTATGGCGAGCAACGGTAAGTCCAAATCAATTAAACTTTTGGTAACAATGAGGCGGCGACCGATAATAGCGGAAATGCCTACAATGAGTAAGATGTTGGCGATATTTGAACCTATGGCGTTTGCGGCGACAACATCTGTTACGCCCTTGAGAACCGCGGCAAAAGAGGAAATTAATTCCGGGAAAGAAGTGCCAACACCAACAATAGTAACGCCAACGATAAACGGAGAGAGGCCAAGCGCGAGACCTATTTTTTCCGCGCTCGCGATTAACCAATCGGCGCCTTTAACAAGCACCGCTAATGAAATAATGAAAACGATTATCCAAAGTATAAGCATAGGTTTATTTGTTAATAATTATAAAAAATTTCTTTTGCCCTTACAAAATATGGTTCGAGCCGATTTGTTTTCAGATTCTTTGGCAGTTTTTAATAAAGAACGTGGCGAGCCCGCTTGCGGGCGAGCCGTAAATTACAGGGGCTTGTTTTCGCCGCCTGTG
>Ga0067045_1027679_pt1 | contig 71433 bp, 50 predicted proteins | sample TerdegcTABiofilm_FD_59184 | JGI IMG/M metagenome (GOLD analysis project Ga0067045, IMG submission 59184) | Combined Assembly of (Gp0054472, Gp0054536) Wastewater bioreactor microbial communities from Singapore -Terephthalate degrading...
TAAAGTATTGAAACTATCGTTGGCCATGAAAAAACGAGCATGGTTTAATGGCCTTTGGGATCGATCAAATGATGTTTCTTCACCCTATAGTTTTTCAACCTAATTTTCTAATGACAAATCTGGGATTAAATTATTTCATTATAAAAGTTTTTTAAAATACCGTGCGGTTTGAAAAGATATTGGCGTGGCATGGCGGCTAACGTTCGCGTATATCTGATGTTTTGCGGAGCGTAGCGGAGCAAAATATGGGTCGAGCGACGGCAGGAGCGAGCCAGATATACGCTGTTGTCCGACCCGAGCGACCATCGGGAGCGAGAGTGCAACGGGGCAAGCCCGTAGCGATAGCGGAGGGCGAAGCGTACATTTTTTATCTTTCATTTTAAGTTTCCCGCGTAGCTTTTATTATTAAATGCAAAACAAAATTTTTCTGTTTTGGGCGAAGGGCAGAGGGGATTAAGGGGTGAATGCCCGAGCCCAAAACTCCTTATTGGATTTTAATCGCAAAATCGCCAAAATTATCAAACCAATATTTTCGGTAATTTTCAAGTGTTTCGGCAATTCCTCTTTTTGGCTTTAAAAGTAATTTTGTTTTTATATTAAATCCGTTGAATGGGTACGCCTTGCTCTCTTTTCCTTCTTTTGTTTCAAATATACGCGAATAGCCATCGATTTTCCTGTATCCGTCTGCGTGTTCTGTCCCTTTTGGATCTACAAACAAAATTACATATTCATTTCCTTTTTGCATCCAAAAAATAAAGTCCGGCTTAAACTTAGCCATATTATTTTCTTTTGGATTGTAATACGGAATATGTACCTCGTCTAAAGTTTGGTCGAGCTTGGAAAACATCCACCAATCAAATTGTTTAAAGACATTAGTTTCATTTTGTAAATACTCCTCAAGCTGTTCAATAAATTTAACTTCGCTAGGAACATCAATAATGTGGTTTAAATAATCAACTTTTTCATTTTCAGAAACGATAAGAGGAATATAATAATGATTTTGAATATACTTTATTTTTAACTTTTTCCCTTTATATTCAAAATTTTGCGCTTCAAATAAGCTCATTTGTTTTCGCGCAAATTCTTCTCTTGGCATTATTCCATATTGTTTATCAAGCTCTTTCTGTTTTTCAGGATATTGTTTTATTTCCTCAATTTTTTTCTTTATCTGTTCAAATTTTTCGCCATCGCTAAACTTGATTCTCTTGAAGTGGACAATTTCATTCTCTAATTTCTTAAACTTATCAAATTCTTTGTCACGAACGCTGAAATAATTTAAAATTCTATCCACTAACAAATCCGGCTCTGAAATTGTCCTTACTTCTTCAAAGTCAAAATATTGATCTGGAGTTCCAAAACTTTCGCTTGCTTTCTCAACAACCCTGACATCGCATTCATATTTTGTTAATGCGATTTTAGGCCCGAGGTAATTAAACATTGATTTGGCTAAATCAAAATCGTCTCTATTGATTCCATATTTTTGGGGTTCTTTTTCTTCCGCAAATATTTTGTCCGATTCTTTATATATCGGAATAAGCAATAATCGCTTTTCAGCGTCTTTGTTGATGACAAACCCTTGTCCCAAGTCCTTTTCTTGCTTTTCTTCTTTGAGCGCTTTGATAATCTCCTTGAGATTTTCCGCATTTGTTCCAAAAACAAACAAACTTTCAAGCGGTAGAATATTATTTCGTACTTTATTAAACAATTCCTCTTTTATCTCTTTCGCATTATATAAATTCAAAATCCTTTTCCGCTTGTTTTTTTGCGGTTCAATCCTGACACCTCGTCCGACAGACTGCAAAACAAACTTTTTAGCATCGCTTCCCACGCCGATATTCACAAACAAGATAATGTTTGGGCGGTTAGAATCCCAACCCTCATAAAAAGCTCGAGAACCCATTAAAATGTTTATTTCCGAATCGTCGCGATTGATTTTCTTGAAAATACTTTCATTCTCAAAACTTTCAATAATTTCATAACCCCCAAGCTTTTCCTTTAGCCAACCGGAAATGTCACCAATTTTAATAAGCCCAAAAGGTTTTTCTGAAGTTTGTAATTTGAAAATAATCTCATTTTTATTGCCCGGAATTTTCAAGACCTCAATTTTACCGGAAGATTCAGCGTTAAAAACTTGTCTTAAAATGTCGTTATATTCTATTTTTTCAAGCAATTTCTTATCAACCAAAACATTTATATTTTCAAACTCATAATTGGGATTATTTTCAAAATCTTCTATCAATTCCTTTCTGGCTTTTTTAAGGAGTTCTGCACTTATTTCATTTTTTGCCACCTTTTCCAGCTCTGAAAAAAATAATTTTAAGTCGGCTTCTTTTGTATCAACTGAATTGACAAGCGTCAAAAGTAGCGGGCGGTGGTAAAGTGTTTTGTCTTCTTTCCTGACTTTATCAAAATATTTATTTATATATGTTTGCAAAATAAGTGTCTTTAAAACAATTTTTTGCTTTTCGATAGGAGCAAAATCTGTTTTATCTCTAAAACCTTCAACATTTGTTTGAGATACATAAATATGCTTTCCGTAACCTTCCTCAATAAATTTAGAGAGGTTGAAATTAAATGCACAGGTTGCGTAATCTCGCGGATCTGTAAATGTCGCAGAAAAATTAAAAAGAAAACCATTTCTTGAAAGTATTGAATATAGCACTTGTCTTTTACTGTCTTCTTTGTCGCCCTTATGAGCTTCGTCTAAAAGAATGTACCATTTGCCGCTATTGTCATAATTTTTGAAATTGACTATTTTTTCCTTGTGTTCATCGGAAATCAGATCGGAACGATAATAAAAAACGGTAATTTCATTTTTTGCAAACGGCAAAGAGTTCTCTCGCTTGACGCTTTCGTAATCTTTCAAGCTTTTTAAGTTTATTTTCGTCTCAAAATTGAAACTATTAAACTCATTGACATGATTTTTAAACTGCTCTAAAAGGTCATCTCTATGAGCCAAAAAAAGAATGTCATTTTTCGGTATTTCTTTTCTTTGAATAAGCTGTCCAAGCAAATCAATCAATTTTACAATAATCAATGTTTTGCCCGAGCCAGTTGCCATCCAAAAACTCATCCGATTGATAAAATGCGCGAAGGCAATTTTTTCATTCGTAATCGGATAATCTATATCAAATTCCAAAAGATGACCTGCAGATTTTCTTTCTCGGGTTAAATCATAGTCAAAATTTGCATCAAAACCATTAGCTTGATATTGCTCAAAAAATTGTTTTTTATCGCTTTTTTTCTCTTTATAAAACAACCAAAGTGCTTTCAGCGCGTTCTGCAAACCTTGCTTTTGAAAATCAAATAGTGTTTTGTCGGAAGAAAATCTGCCAAAATCAAAATCCTGCCATTTTGCCGGCAAGTTATCAAAAGAAAAGTCATCAACGATTGATTGCAAATAGGTCTTCATATTTATTCCCACCAGATTAAAGGCTTGATAAGCTTGTAGTCCAATTCTTTCGTGTTTATCTTGCTTCCATCGGTAAATTCCACTTCGCCGTCTCTTATGGACTTAATCCATTTTCCAGTTAAGTTTGACAGCGTTTCCGCGATATCAATATCGGGATAAAGCTTGTTAAAATCTACCTTCACTTTTTTGTTCTTGTGGTCTATTTCTAAGGCTGAAAGCATTTTTTCATCTTTAATAAATACATAATCCTGATATGCTTTGTCGCTTGTCTTACTAAACAAATCGCCAGCGCTATATTTACAATTTTTTAGTGCGTCCTCGTACTGTTCAAGCTCATAATACTTGAAAAATCCACCACCATTCCAATTAATATTGCGAGAAAGTTGAGGATGTCTAGGATGTCCAAAGATAGAGAATATTTGATCTCCAAACAAAACTATTTTTAACCTTCCTAATACACCAATCTTTTTTTCACCTTCATATTGATAAATAGTGCTAAAATGATCTCCCATTTCAATGCCAAGCCATCGTCGGTTTAATTTATGAGCAACTGCTATGGTTGTACCAATACCACCAAAATAATCCATTACTATGTCTCTTTGCTGAGAAGAAGACTGTATCATTCTTCTTAATAAATGTTCCGGCTTTTGAGTAGGAAAGAAAAATGATTCATTATTTGCCACTTGTGTAAATAAAAAGGAATATACATCAGTCCAGACCATTCCAACTGGATGTTTTTTAATTTCTGTTTCAATATACTCTTTTTCTAAAGTTTTATTCCATCTTTCAATGTAATATTTTTCTGTTTTATCATCGTATAATAAATCCAACCACCCAAGCTTTAATCTTTCTCTTTCTTCTTTATCTAGGATGACAAACAGCTTTGTAAAATAATTATTTTCGTCATTTTTTGAAAAATGCAAAATATAATTTATATTATTAACCCAATTATTCTTACCCGGCTTAAATCCCGTTATCCCGCACGTATCCCAAGCAATTTCTGCTTTAAAATTATTTTCTCTAAAAATATTATTTAGAAGTAATCGACTATAATAATAAGCATACCTATCAATGTGATAATAAAAATTACCTTCCTTACGTAAAAACGCACTTGAATAGTTTATTCTATCATACATAAGAGACAACCAAGAGGCATCTTGAAATCTATCTACGTACGGAAAATCCTGACCTGTATTAAAAGGTGGATCAATATAAATTGTCTGCACTTTTTCTTTGAATTTTGGCGATATTGTATTTAATGCTTGATAGTTTTCGCTTTTTATCAGCCAGCCGTCTAACTGATTGTCTAAATCATCAAACAAAGACAAAATTTCAAGTTCTAAATCCTTAAAATACTTTGTATCTATCGGCAAATGTTCATATTTCTTATCTCCAATGTCTTTAACTTTGAATTTGCCGTCAACGATACCAAGCTCCTGCCATTCTTTGATTTGGTCTTTAATTCCAGCATGTTTTAGTATTTTTTCAACTATTTTTTTATCTGTAATCCTATCCAATGTAATCACATAATTGCTGTTACGCGCAAATTTTGGTTTATTCCAAATTTTTACCAACTCATCTTCAAATTGAGAAATAAAATCAATTACTTTAAAGGCAATGTCTTTCAGAATCTGTAATTGATTAACCCTATCCCCAGACCATTCCTTAGCTCCTTCCCAGAAATACTGATAGCTCCAAAGTTTAAATTGTTCTTGCAAAAAAGCATTCGCATTTTTATTGATAAAGAAATCAACTTCGCTTTGTTTTTCAAAAACACGGAAAGCTTTTTCGAGCAATTCTTCGGTAATTTTAATATTCTTCTTTTTTAAATTCTTTAGAATTTCATCGGATTTTGTCTTCGTTCCTCGTTCGGAATATTTAACAGTAAAGACGACTGTCTCGTCTTCGCAAACCTGCTTGATTTCAAAATATAAAGCGCGTTTTTCATTCGCTTTTTTATTTTCCATTTGGCTGGCGTTAAAATAGAATTTCAGGCCGTCAAACTCAATCGGCATACTTCTAAAAATGCGGTCAGTTTTGACATAGTAGAGCATCTGCGTTTTCCAAAACAGAATGACATCTTTTTCATCGGTATAAACTTTTTCGTAAATATTGTTATGGAAAGGCGTTGAATTAAAATAAATCGATCCGCTTTCGGTAAAGTAACGACTAAAAAATGAGTGGAGCTTGTCAAAAAGTTCTTCCCTAAAAGCGGGATATTTTACGACGGCTTTGTTTATATCTTCTTTAAGCAGTTTTTCAATCTGCGAATAGTATCCGGCTTTAATTCGCATTAAATTAATAAACCCGCCTTCGCCTTCAATTTTGGCGCCGATAAAAATATCTTGAAGTGCTTTATAAAATTTTGTTTCTTTAGTCATAGTTACCTCGATTATTTTAAATTAAAGTTATCATTATTATTGTAATTCATTTCCCCTTATAAATAAATCGTTTTCGGAGCGGAGCGGAGAAAACTCCTTATATCCCCTCTAAAAATAAAAAAGAAAAATTTTGTTTTGCTTCCTTATTCTTAAAGCGAAGCGGGAAACCTCCTATAAAGATAAAAAATGTATGTCGGACAACGTTCCGCGGGTAGCCGACGTGGCGCGCAAGGGGTATAAGATAAATCGTGACAAAAAAGTCTCCCCGCGCGCGCCATGTGGGAATGGCGTAAACGATTTGTTATTTAAATATCTATTTATCATTTTTTGTAATTCGTTCCTATTTTGAAAAACCCAAAACGCCATGACCGAACGGCTAACCGCCTGTTATGCGAAGTGCCACACCTTTTTTCTAATTTAGCGTAATAGAAGTAACAAGTTCATTCATAAAACAATTGGTTTCCGAATCAGAATAATCTGAATCTATGGGATAGAAAAATATAACTTTTAAAAACACATTATTATAACCAGTCATTAAAATATAACAACGATACACAACATTATATTCGTCAGGATATGTATCAAATATCATTTTTATAAATTCTATTTTCTGATATATTTCTTTTGAAAAAGGTGGATTTTCAATACTAATTTTTTCTAAAGACCGTCTTTCTATTTTTATTTCTTTTAGTACATCGTCTGATAATCCGTTTGCAATTGTTTTTCCTATATTTCTCTTATATAAATAAATATTTCCAGAGCCTTTTTTATTATCTTTTAAATCATAGAAAACTCCATAACCGAAATCAACACCTAAATATTTTTTTGTATAATCAACAACATTAAATAATTCCATATTGCATATTTTTGTTGGTAATTTTTTTGCAATTATTGATTTTTCATTGTTATACGAACATATTTCGGTTAATGAGCTTATTATACTAGCATTTGGTATTTCAATAATTGAATTTGCACTACATCCAAATAAAAACAATAAAAGTACGAAAGATGATATTTTAAACAAATATTTTTTCATAAAAACAAATATCCTTCTAATTATTATCAATATTACGCTAAATAGGTGTGGCATTTCGCATAACGTTCCGCGGGTAGCCGACGTGGCGCGCAAGGGGTATAAAATAAATCGTGACAAAAAAGTCTCCCCGCGCGCGCCATGTGGGAATGGCGTAAACGTTTTGTTATTTAAAAATCTATTCATCATTTTGTTCAATTCGTTCCTATTTTGAAAAACCATAAACGCCATGACCGAACGGCTAACCGCCTGTTAGGCGAAGTCATCTGGCCATTAAACAATTACAATGTAATTCGTTTTTTAATTGCTTTAACTAGCTCATCTAACAATTTTGGAAATTTTTCCGTTTCAGCAAGGAGTTTATTTAGAAAATCAATATTATGCTTAATAATTTCTTGTTTTGCTTGAAATAAAATATCACCATACTTTTTTGGATCGGAATTATATAAACCAATAAATCCATGATAAGCTTCAAAAGAATTATTTAACACATTAATCATATTAGTCATCAATTCATCATCAATATAGAAAATACATTTTAAACGACTGTCATCAGCAATAGAATAGAGTTTCTCAAACTCCACTTTTTTTCTTTGAAAATCGGAATCGTCTTTGTAAGAAAATAAATTTAATTTTATGTATTTCTGTAACACAACAAAGTTATAATAAAGTTCTTCAAGCTTATCTAATCGTCTTTTTGTTAACTCCCCAAATAAAATTTGATATGACACGTTTTGTTTCTGTAATTCGGCTTTTAAATTTTCTAATTCTTCTTGAAATTCTTTTTTGACAGTCTCTTTAATTCTAGTAATATCTTCTTCTGTTATTAATTTTGCAAAGCGAATACCGAAATATTTTACAAAAGCAAAATACCAAACAAGAAATGATGCGGCGACAAGTAATATGAAATTAATAATGTAGTGAATAATAATATCCATTATAAATTCTCCTTGCTGATTATGGCCAGATGATTTCGCCTAACGTTCCGCGGGTAGCCGACGTGCCGCGCAAGCCGCCCAAGATAAAACTTACAACTGAGGCTTTTTGCGGCGCGCGCGGCATGTACGAATGCCGAACGCAATTAATTAATTGAAAAACTATTAGATCCAATTTATTCATACTTTACAATTCATAAAAATATTTTCGGCATGAGTGAACGGCTACCCGCTTGTTAGGCGACGTTTATTAAGAGCGCGTTTGTTTTGTTCATTCAATCATTAATTAGCACATTCACAGGTAGGAACGCCCATTTCACAGGTACACCAAGGCCTATATGGACCTCCACAAGTGATACTGCATGAACCATAAGTGCATTGAACACTACATGATTGGGTCGGTGGCCTGAGAATATATATATCTGAATCAGTAGGGTTTGGATATGGAGCAGATTTCATAAACTGGATATAAGAATCCTTTTCTTTCTGAGTTAATTTATTATACTCAGATGATAGTTGTTTACGCAATTCTTGATATTTTTTGTAATCATTAGATTTCATTGCGCTAAACACACTATTAAGAGTTCCAATAAAACCAGAATTCAATTTTAATGTTTCGTGTTTAGAAATTGATGACATTAATGCATCAATGTTTTTTTGTTGCATTGGTGAAACACCTAATTGTACTTTTTCTACACTTTGGGCCTGAGCATTTGAATGAGATACAAAACAAAAGCATAGAGCCAAAGCTACTGAGAAAATCATTTTCTTTGACATAATAAAATCCCTTTCTTTTGGTTTACAAACGCGCTCTATTAAAAACAAATAAATGTCGCCTAACTATAATTATGCGTAATTGAAAAATTTGTCGAAGTGCGTATAATTATGAAAAAAAATTTATTTCGCCTAATTCGTTTAACCGGCCTTTCCTTTCGGACCTTCATTTTTTCCTCTACAAAACAACTAGTTTACTAAAAAATAACCTTTTTTATTCTCGAGGTCAAGCGCCTTTTTATTTTTTTTCCCCGGATACAGGGACGGGGCATCCCCCCGTCCCTGCGTCCGCTCCCGCCAATACAATCTGCGTTCCCATTTACGTAAATCTCCAATCCGCCAATGTAAATACCAATTCCGGTAAATAAGAAATCTTAACCAATATCGCCGCAATCATTCCTGCCTCAGTAAAATCACTATCCGATAATGTTGCAGATCTGTCCAGCAAACCAATTGTCCATTCTGTGATGGTTTATAGGATACCCAAACGCGCGGCAACGCTTCCCGCTGTTGAAACGGCCTTCCCCTTTGATGCCGCCTACGCAGCCATTCATAAAAATAATGACTTCATCCCTTCTCAGATTTATTCCGGCAAATCGCCCGCTTCATAAATCCGGTCCAGCGGACTCCGGATGCCTTTAAAACCCGATGCGCTCAAATGCGTGTATAATTCCGTCGTATGCACGCTCTGATGTCCCAGGAGCGCCTGAATATACCGTATATCGGTGCCGTCCTCCAGCAAATGCGTCGCGAAACTGTGGCGCAGGCAGTGAATCCCCGCTTTCTTGGCAATGCCCGCCCGCTTCAGCGCCGTCTCAAAAATCTTCTCCGCCGAACGGATGCTCAACGGCCGTTTCGCGTCCTGGCCGGGAAACAGCCACTCTCCTGGCCGCTCGGCCTCCATATAGGCGTGCACCGTCTTCGCCGCCGCCTCCGAAAGCAGCGTCTGCCGATCCTTGCGTCCTTTACCCTGACGCACGTGGATGAGCTGGCGGTCAAAATCCAGATCCGCCGGCCTCAGCCGCGTCGCCTCGCTCACCCGCAAACCCGCCGAATACGTCAGCGCCAGCAGCGTCCGATGCTTGCGGTTCACGGTCGTCTCAATCACCCGGCGCGCCTCGCCCCGCGACAGCACTACGGGCATCCGCCGCGTCCCCTTCAGCCGCCGGATCCCTTCCGCAAAATCCCGCTTCAGTACGACCGTGTAAAAATACCGCAGACTGTTCACCGCCAGATTCACCGTCGCCGGCGCCAGCTTCTTATCCTTACGGATATACAGCAGATACCGCTCCACGTCCTCCGCGCGCACCTGCCCCGGCGGCTTGCCCGCAAATGCCAGAAACTGCCGCGTGTTCGACGCGTACGCCGCAATTGTCCGCTCGCTGTAATTGCGCAGCGTCAGGTCCCGCGCCATCTTGTCTAAGTAAAGCTCCGCGCCGTAACGTACCGATCCGCCGAACAATTCGTGCAGCCGCTGCAAATGCGCCACCGTATACGGAATCTCCCAGCGGTTTTGCTCGCGGTTCCAACGGCTCCCTTCCAGCATGCGGATTTTAGCCCGTATCGGTTCCGAAAATGGAAACGCCACCTGCAGCGTCGCCTCGTCGATTTTATCAACTCGTATCACAGCCCTTGCTCTCGTTCGATGATGATTAAGACTACGCTTCCAAATTACGCCCTCTTTCCATTATTTGCAAGCAAAACTTCTATCAACGGCCGCCAATTTTCCAGGTTCTTCAAACCTGGAATGCTTATGAAAAAAAAAACTTAGATATTTTAATTTTCTGCAACTTTTCCTATCTACGGCAGTCGGATAATTAAAAAACCAACGGAGTTTTATGCAACGGATGATACACGTTCTTTTTATCATCGGCGTTATCAGCGCCGGTCTTCACGCGCAGGACCAAACGCAGTACCGCGAACGCGCGTTTAATCTCGGCATCGCCCGCTATGGCGTCAGTTTCGGCCAATCGTTTACGCACACCGGCGTCCGGATTAACTGGAAAGACGAGCACCTCCGCGTGATTAACGGGCTCAATCTCACACTGTGGTCGCCGGGCAAGAACGTCCGCGGCGCGGTCAACGGCGCGGCCGTCGGGCTGATTGCTCCCGCGGCCGATGATCTGAACGGCGTCACCGCCGGCGTCGGCGCGGCGATAGCCAACCGTCAAATGAGCGGGTTGCAGCTGGGCGGCGTCGCGCTCGTCAGCAAAGGCCGCATCACCGGTCTGTCCGTCGCCGGCATCGGTCTGGTGAGCGAGGACAATCTCACCGGATTTCATATCGGCGGCGGCGCCGTCGTATCTGAAAAATCCGTCGCCGGGATTTCTATCGGTGGGCTCGCCTGCGTCAGCGGCCTCGGTATGGGCGGATTTACTCTGGGCGGCCTGGCTGTCGTCTCCGGCCGCAGCCTCACCGGCATTCAGATCGGCGGACTGGCTACCGTCGCCAAAAACCAAATCACGGGCCTCACCGTCGGCGGCCTCGCCGTCATCGGCCAGCGGGCCCTTTGCGGCCTCACTATCGCCGGCCTCACCATCGCCTCCGATTCCCTGGTCCGCGGCATCACCCTCTGCGCCCTGGCCGTCATCGGCGAACACGATATCACCGGCATCAATATCGGCGGAGCGGCCCTGCTCAGCCGCGGCGCCATCCGCGGGCTGAACGTCACCCTCGGCCAGCTCGAAGCCGGTAAAGCCGTCACCGGCGTCACCATCGCCGGTTACCGCGTCAAAACGCCGTCGCTCAGCGTACTGAATATCATCGCCGGCTACAACCGCACCGATCGCAGCGCCGGCATCACCCTCGGCGGATGGAACCAGTCCGACGTTGCCCACACCGGCCTCAGCGCCGGCCTCGTCAACATCGCGTCCGACCTCAAAGGCCTGCAAATCGGGTTGATCAATTACGTGAAGTCCAACCCCGCGCCGTTCAAAATTCTGCCCCTGATTAACGCGCGTTTCTGACATCGATACCGGCGCCATAACCGAAAATGTTCCGCATGAAGGATCTTCACTCCCTTGTCCCGCAGACCAAGCACAATACGGAAAAAGCCGCCGCGCTGGTCGCGCTCGGATATCCCGCCGTGGCGCCCGTACTGCCGCAGCTGCTCGAATGGATGCAGGATTACAACTGGCCCGTCGCGCAGGTTCTGAAACCCCTGCTGGCCGGTATCGGAAGGCCTCTGGTTCCGCATATCCGCGCCGTCCTCCACGGTAATGACGCCGTGTGGAAATACTGGCTGCAGACGCAAATCGCCGCCGAATCCCGCGACGTGTACCTGGCTTTGATGCCCCAGCTGGAAAGGCTCCGCGACCATCCCTCCGAAGAAGACCGCCGGGAAGAATTGGACGCCGTTGCCGGCGAATTACTGGACAGGCATCGCCCGGATTGAAATCGTTGTGTTTGGGAATCCGCTCGGCCTTTGTGCCCGCGGGATAGAAAAGATTTCTAAAACGTGTTCTTCAGGATTTTATCCATAAATTTATGATAGGCTTTTTCATTTGCTGGACAGATTTCCGGCAGCACCGACAGCGCGATGTCGTAGTTGATCATCATCACTCCCCGGGCCGACAGTTTCAGATAATCCTCCCGGAACTGCCATTCTTTCATCGTGTCCGGCCGGAGCTCGTCCGGCAAACGGCGGATTACGCGGTCCAGCCGGTCATGGCCGTAGCACGGGCAATGGATAAAATCCTCATTCACCTTTGCCAGAAACGCCGTCATCGCCGCTTTATCGATAACAAAAACATTATCGCGCCGCCGGCCGAACGTGTACCACAGCCGCGAACTCTGCTGGTAATGCATGTACAGGGGATCCCGCCAGCGCAAATGAATGTTGCGCTCGTAACAGCCGATAAAGTCGGGATACTTGTTGACGCGGCTGGCTCCGCAGAAATCATCGGCGTTGAGCGCCTTCCGATGGCCCCAGTACCTGCGGTAGCAATCATACCATATGATAAAAACCTCGCGGCGCGTTTCATCGCCTTTGAGATACAGCTTCGTATTTTTCCAGCCGCCTACCAAGGCGTACAGCGCCTCAAACTTCGGAAAATCTTCCTTAAAGTAAATCGTACGGAACAGACTGACGCCCCGTTCGTCCGCCAGTTCCGTAAAATAGGGGTTGGTTTTCGCCGCTTCCACCGCCTGCTCAAACTTATCGGAACTGCTGTGCTCAAAATCCATGACCAGATACCAGCCGCGTTCCACCCATTGGATCGGCCGGCCGCCATCCGCGTCCTTTTTTTCCGGCGTCAATCCGGTATCCGGCGGCTCCAGCAAACTCCGTATGTCAATCCGTTTTTTCATCGCAATAAATAAGGCTATACCGCCGGTATAGCCTTATCGGTAAATCCGTTCACGGGCGTCCGTTTATTTTTTCTGGTCGCCCCACGGCATATTCATCATCATGCCCACGTACGGAGTGATGTATTTGCGGGCTTTCAGGTTGTCGTTGATTTTGACGAACGTCCACTTGTAATCCACGCCGGTGAGAAACACAAAAGGTCCCGCCTGATACGCCTCATACGCAAACCGCAGGTTCGCCACGGAATGCTGATTGAACGTAAACGCCGCGCCCAGATTCTTCAGATACGCTTTGTCGTAGCTGCCGGAGATGATGACCTTCGGGATGAGTTTCGGCACGATCAGACCCAGGTGGATGTAGGCGTTCTCCGATTTCTTCAGTTTGTCGGGCAGGGAAATGCCGCCGATAACCTGCACCTTGCCGATCAGATTCGCGAAGATTTCGCCGTAAGAACCCTGCTGGCCTTTGGCAGTCGGCAGCGACATGGCGCGGTAATCCTTGCCCGCTTCGTACAAGCCGTCGAAATAGTGCGGCACAAAGTCGTTGCTGAACATCCGCCGCTCCAGCTTAACGCCGAGGTTGAAGATATCCGCAATGACATTGAACCGGAAATTCACGCCGTAGGCAAAACCCTGGCCGGACTTATAGCTGACGCCCGTCCCCGAGGATGCCAGACTGTCTTTGATATCGTCGTTCTTGAGAATCTTGGCAAATTCCATATAGGGCAGAATCTGCACGAAACGGTTCTGGAACACGGTGATGCCAAGATCTGCGCCCATTTCGGTGACGCCGCGTATTTGCGTTTCCTTGTCCTGATCGGTAATATACGTCGCGCCGACTTCAAGGGTTTTCAGGATCGGAATCTCGCTCGTCTTCAGCGGCCGCACGTACGGACGCACGCCGACGATGTTGAACCCGTCAAAGTCGCTGTACACGCCTTCCAACCCGTAACGCAGGTCGTAATTCACGTCAAAATTCATACCCCATTTGCGGCGTTCAAAGCTCACCGCGTTGGAATAATTATACATAATCAGGCCGTAGCCCAGCGTCGTGCCGGTAATGTCGCCCAGCCGCACGTACACCGGATCCTCATGCTTGATGCCGTAGCGGACATACCGTATCACGCGCAGCGGTCCCACGCCGCCCTTGTATTCCTCCCAGCGGAACTTGCCGTTGCCCGGGCTGTAGAGAATCGGCACATCCAGCCCCACGCCGAACTTGCCGAACACAAACTCCGGCTGAAACCGCAAGCTGATGTAATCCTGATCCCCGATGCGGGTGTATCCGAGCGGCATGGTAAAATAACTATACCCTGTGCCGTCGCCCATGCCTTGGAACGAAAAGCCGTCCTTCTTGCCGCCATCGTCTTCCTGGGCGTTGACCGTAAATACCGCCATCATCAGCGCTGCCAACAACATCATGACCTGTTTCATAAAATGCTCCTGTTTGTTTTGTTCTCGTTAAAACTTATTAGGAAGCGGACTTAAAATCAACATCATTTTTATAATAAATTCTTTCCCGAATATTCCGGTAAACGGGCCGTTTTATTCCGAAAGCAGTTTCTGATAAATATCGTATGTCAACGGATCAAAACAAACAAAACAAACACGTTCCGGAAGGGCGTGGGATTGCAAAAACTTTTTGGTTTCCCGGACGGCAATGGCGGCGGCTTCTTCTTTCGGGTATCCGTAAACGCCCGTGCTGACGGACGGAAACGCGATACTTCGGATGCCGTGTTGTTCCGCGAGCGCCAGGGAATGGCGGTAGCAGTTCGCCAGCAGTTCCGGTTCGCCCCGGTTGCCGCCGTGCCATACCGGCCCCACGGTGTGGATGACCCATTTCGCGGGCAGGTTATATCCCTTGGTAATCCGGGCTTCGCCGGTCGGACAGCCGTTCAGCGTGCGGCATTCGGCCAGAAGTTCCGGTCCGGCCGCCCGGTGAATCGCGCCATCCACGCCGCCCCCTCCCAGCAGCGTCTGATTAGCCGCGTTGACAATGGCGTCTGTGGTTTGTTTCGTAATGTCGCCGAGTTCGGCCGTCATTCGTTTTTTCATGGCTGGAGCTCCTTTAAGGCAATCAAACGCTGATTAATGGCCGCGACCGCTTGGCGAAGCCGCTCGTTCGCATCGCCGGAAATCACGCAAAAAGGCGCCGGCAGTGCCACCAGCAGATGGCGGTAACGGTGGAACAGGTATTCGCGCAGTTCGGGATGTTCGCGCTGCGGATCGGGCTCCCACGGAATGTCAATGTTCGTCAGCAGGTGCAGGGCATACGGGCGTTCGCGGTTCACACGCCGGATCCAGTCCGGACAGTACCCGTAGGCGTGCTCGAACCAAATCTGAATCACCGTCAGATTCGTATCGCAAATCAGCAGGCCGTTTGCACGCCCCGCCGCTTCGTCTTCGGCCGCCAATTGCCCCCGCGCTATGCCTTCCACATCCGCAGGCGTATAGGGACGCTGCAGATAATCGAGGTACGTCCGCGCATATTCGGGCACCCAGACCGTACGGTAATACTCAGCCAACTGCCCGGATAATGTGGATTTGCCGGTGGATTCAGGCCCCACCACCGCTATGCGTAACGGATTCATCGGCATCATAGATTAAATATAATCCTTACAAATGAGCAAACAAGTTTTTTTTCAGGACACGGATTTATGCCGTTAAGGAATGTTTTTCAGATAATTGCGTTAACGACTTCAGGATTGTTAATAATTTGTACCAAACAAAAAAACACTTGAAATACAAGCTTTTTTATTTTATGTTAATGCTTAATAGTTATACGTTGCTATTGTAATTATTAACTTCGAGGCTTCTGAATGGAAGGCATTCAAACCACTATCAAGTTTACCGGACCGAACGACAGCATTGCTGTCATCAAAGTCGGGGGATACATCGACACCACAACCTCTTCGGAACTCGAACGGGCGCTGGGAACTTTGCTGAAGAAAGACCAGTACCGCATCATTGTGGATCTGGCGGACGTGGATTATATCAGCAGCGCGGGATGGGGTATTTTTATCAGTGAAATCAAGGGCATCAAGCAGAACCGAGGCGACCTGAAACTTGTCCGGATGATTCCCGAAGTTTATGAGGTATTTGAACTGCTGGAATTCCATTACATTCTGAAAGCGTATGACACTCTCGAAGACGCCGTGGACGCTTTTGTTAAGGAAGCCGGCGGCGACCTGAAGCCGACCGCCAAGACCGTCATGGATGAACTGGCCGAAAAATCGCCGAGCGAATCCGCAGCCAAAGCAACCTTGCCTCAGAAGAAGACCGACACGGCCCGCGTCAGCGTGGAAGAAGACATTCATGATGATATCGTGCAGGTCGAAGACGAAGATAAAAATTCCGTGGAAGCTTATATCCGCGCCATTGTCGCCAAACACCCGCATTTCGGTACCTGGCAGATCAAGAAGATGCTTAACACCTCCCAATACAGTTACACCAAGCTCGGATGGTTTGAGATACGGAAAAAACTCAAGGAAATGAACCTGTTATCGAAAAGCAATCGTTACGATTACGCTTCCCAGCAATAACTGTTTTTTTTGAATATTTCCTGAAAGATTCACGCATCTTTTATTTCTGAATAATTTACCGTTTCTCCCGATTAATGCTGTCGCCAACAGGCCTTTCGGATGCGGTTTTATGGTCTTTTAATAACCTCTTTGCTATGTGCTGCGGATGCTATCCGGGCTCAGCATGATGTTTGCCGCTGGCAACAGGATGCGCATTACACGATTGACGCGGCCTTAGACACCCGTACACACCGCCTGACCGGCCGGGAAAAAATTGAATACACCAATCATTCTCCGGATAGCCTGCACGCGCTGTATTTGAACCTGTACGTTAACGCGTTCCGTAAACACAGTCGGATGCGTCATTACCAGGACGAACGGTACCGGGCGTTCGGCGGAAGTATTTTAGGATATTATCCTGATTATATACTTGGGAATATGGAAATCCTGGGCGTTTACGACGGTCAGGGTCGCGTGCTGTTTGATGAGGAAGACGACACGATACTGAAAGTGAGCCTTCGGGAACCCCTGGCGCCCGGAGACTGCATCACCGTGTATATTGAATTTGAGGAAACCATTCCGTTCCTCATCCGCCGCATGGGACGACGCAACCGGGAAGGCGTTGATTATTCCATGGCGCAGTGGTACCCGAAACTCTGCGTGTACGACCCCAACGGCTGGCATCTGGATAGCTATCTGGGACGCGAATTTTACGGAGAATTCGCGACTTATGACATCAGTCTGACGCTTCCAGAAGAATATGTGGTCGGCGCCACGGGCACGCTCATTAACGCGTCCACGCCAGACGCCCTGATGCAAACGCCCGCGGATTCCACGCGACGCGACCGTCTCGTTGAACAGACCCGCATCCCTTCGGATCCCGTTGTTGAAGAACACTATCAGACACCCGACACGCTGCTGAATCAAAATGACGAACTGGATCAGTTCTTGTCGCAGTTATCGTCGCTTTCAACAGACAAGGAATCCGAAGGACTACGAACGTGGCGTTATCGGGCCGAGCGTGTGCATGATTTCGCCTGGTGCGCCGATACGGATTACCGATACGATTCCGTTCTATGCGGTTCCACGCGCGTGCATTTTTTATATCTGCCCTCTGTCGCTAAGCAATGGGAAAAGATGAAGACGTGGACGTGCGCCATCCTGGATTATATGAACGCGCATGTGGGGCCTTACCCGTATCCTGAGCTGACCATCGCTCAGGCCGGAGACGGCGGCATGGAGTACCCGTCGATGGTATTCATCACCGGCAACCGCGGCGCGTACAGTTTAGCCAGCGTAACGACACATGAGATTATTCACAACTGGTTTTACGGCGCACTGGCCAATGATGAGGTTCACGAGGCATGGATGGACGAGGGTATTACGTCCTATTACACCACGCGCGTCATGGAACATCTTTTCGGCCGCTACGCGATGCGCGAATACGATTCACCGTTCAAGCAAAAACATTACCCAAACGAAGACGCGCTCGTCAGTACCTTTGCTTCCTATGAATGGTGGGCCAAACAGGGCTGGGAGGAAAAAACGCTGACGCATTCGGACCGGTTTATCAGCGACGAATCGTACGCGTATTCGGTATATACCAAAGGCCATGTGTTCATGAATGTATTGGAATATTACTTCGGGCGCGAGGAATTGGACCGACTGATGCGGCGATATTATCAAACCTATGCTTTCACGCACGTATCCACGGACCGTTTTCGGCGGTTCCTTGAACAGGAAAGCGGGACGGAATTGGAGTGGCTGTTTGAACAATGGCTCGGAACCACCCGCACCTGCGATTACGGCATCCGGGATATTGACGGCAGCTGGACGGAGGAAAGCGGCCGGCGTGTCTACATCGCCGATATTTCCCTGCAGCGATACGGATGGATCGAAATGCCGCTGGATGTGGTCGTCACTTTGAAAAATAAAAGCCAGTACGGCTACCGGATTCCCGCGCAGATGCACGACGCCGACAAACCCGGATTGGAACGACGGCCGGTATGGGATATCAGTTCTCCGCAATATACGCTGATTCTGGAACTGGACGACGCGATTGAAAGCGTTGTCATCGATACCTCCGGGATGCTGCCCGATGACAACCGATGGAATAATTCCACCGGTATATGGAATAAATTTGAAGTTCACCTGCAAAAACCCGTACCGTATTATCCCAAACCGGATAAATATATCCTAACGCACCGACCGTCGTTCTGGTACAACGGTCCCGACAGACTTCGCGCGGGGTACCGCGCTAAAGGCCGCTGGGCAACCGACGCGTACCGCCTCAGCGCCGGCGTTTATTACGGCGTCAAGAGCCGTCAGCCCGATTACGAATGGCATCTGGCCACGCCGCTATACGGCGCCGGACGCCAAACCGAATTGGAATGGGCGTCCTGCCGTCTGGAAGGCCGCACTGTACACAGCATAGAATTGAACAAAAAATGGTTCGTATCCGCTTACGATTATCCGCCCTATCATGAAGCCGCGGCACGTCTGAGTTACAGCCGTTTAGTTGATGCGGATTACCTGCCGCGTGGTATTCGCTGGGATAAAGGCGCCGTACAAACCCTGCAATTATCCTACAGCTACCAGAACCGATATTTTAACAGCCCACGGGTAGTAATCGGCATGGAGACATCGGTGTGGAAATCCGACCGTTCATTTTCAAAAATATATTTTACCTATTTTCGTCCTGTCGAACTGGTGCGCTGGTATCTGACCTTGAACCTAAGAATGTATGCCGGGTATGCGGTGGGCAATGTGCCGGCGCAGGAACAATTTTATCTGTCGGGCGCATCACCGCAGGAAATGTTTCATCAGCGGTTTTTTAGGTCGGCAGGAACTGTTCCGGCTTCCTTGTGGCAGCACGGACTGGCGCGGCACTGGTACGCCGACGGCGGCGGCAGTATGTCCGGTTATTACGACGCCAACCTTGCGGCCAATAAAATCTGGACTAATAATTTGGATCTCTACATTTCCAATCCTTTGAGACGGATGTTCCGGCAGGACCTGCTGTTCCTGACGCACTCCCGGCCGTTTCTTTTTATTGACGGCGGCCTGACGTGGAAACACGACCGGAATCTGACGGCGCAATTCCGAAAACGCTGGCTCGCTGACGCCGGTGCCGGCATGGTATATGATCTGAGCATAATACCCGATTGGTGGGGAAAATATCAGCTCCGGTTCGAGGTTCCGTTCTGGGTAAGCAGGCCGGCCATAAACGGTGACGGCCGTACGTTTAAATTCAGATGGCTGGCAGGGTTATATAATAGTTTTTAAAAAATATAAAACCCGCCATGCAGGACGCACAGCGGGTTTGAGATTATTAAAAAGTTAAACTTCTGATAGAAGTTTAACTTTTTCACTTCAGCAGAAGCATCTTCCGGCTTTGCATAAAATCGCCTGCTTGTATTCTGTACAGATAAACGCCTGAAGCGACGGTGCATCCACGGTTATCTTTCCCGTCCCACTTTACTTGTTTTATACCGGCTGTTTCATAGCCGTTTACAAGCGTGCGCACTTCCTGGCCGAGTATGTTGTAAATTTTCAAACTGACTTTACTGGTTACTGCTAACTGATAACTGATGACTGTAGAAGGGTTGAAAGGATTGGGGTAATTCTGATTTAAAGTAAATTGTTTTGCGTTATTATCTTTATCTTCCGTGACATCAATCGAAGTTCGGTGCCAGCAGGCCAATCGGGAAGATGGCAATCCTCCGGCAAACGTAAAGTTACCTCCTGCATACACATCGTTGCCATTGACAGCAAGAGTCGATACATATCTATTTACTCCCGTTCCAAGGGATGACCAATTCGACCCATTCCAGCAAGCAATGTAGTTCGCATTTGCATTATTTCCGGCTTTAGTAAACGATCCGCCGGCATACAGATAATCGCCTGCAACAGCAATTGTGTAAACCGTTCCGTTCAGACCGGATCCCAAAGCTTCCCAACTCGTTCCATTCCATTTGGCGATCCGGTCAGCATTCACGTTACCGCCCGCATCGGTAAACGTTCCACCAACATAGACATCACTACCCGATAAGACCATCGAATAAACACGGCCATTCAGCCTGGTTCCAAACGCTTCCCAGCTCGAACCGTTCCATCGCGCAATGTAATCCGCGGTATCAATACCACCTGCATCGGTAAAATTACCGCCTGCATATATATAATCGCCTGCAACAGCAATTGTGTAAACCGTTCCGTTCAGACCGGATCCCAAAGCTTCCCAAGATGAACCGTTCCATCGCGAGATTTTATTTGCGCCGGGATTTCCTCCGGCCAGGGTAAATCCCCCTCCGACATAAACATAATCTCCCGATGGAACAATGGTTCTTACCACCTCGTTGGTAAAATTTAATCCGCTTCCCAGCGGTTCCCAGTTTAGGCCGTTCCACTTGATCAGGCAATCGCCGTTTTCATTTCCTCCGGCATCAGTAAAATAACCGCCCAAATAGACGTTATTGCCTGAAACGGCGGTTGCCAACACTGCATCATTCAGCCCTGTTCCCAGCGAGTTCCATACGCCTCCATTCCATCTGGAAATGAAATCCGCATGATCATTACCTCCGGCATTGATAAAAGAACCGCCAACATAAACATTTTCACCAGAAATGGTAATGGTACTTACATTACCATTTAAACCGTTACCGGCGCTCAGGTCCAACCAGGTATTTCCATCCCAAATAGCTATGTTATCTGCCTCCCAGTTTCCGCCGGCATTGGAAAAATATCCACCTGCAACAACCTGACTGTCAGACAGGGCAATTGTTCTAACAGTACTATTAATACCAGGAACAGCTTCCCATTCTGTTCCGTTCCATCCGGCCAAATAACAGAAGGTTTGCGAATTATAAAAATTTCCCCCTGCATAGACAATGCTATCTCGAATGACAAGTGAAGAAACCGCTCCTATGGGAAGACCTAAACCCAGAGAATGCCATTGAGTCCCGTTCCATTTTGCAACACGGTTAGCGTTAGCGTCACCACCGGCATTGGTAAACCCTCCACCCACATATACATCACTTCCCGATATCGCGATGGTATAAACGGCGTTATTTAACCCAGCTCCAAGCGCTTCCTAACTGCTTCCATTCCATTTGGCAATAATATCTGCACTATCAATCCCGCCGGCATTGGTAAAGATTCCTCCTACATATATATCACTTCCCGATATGGCAATGGCAAAGACATAATCATTCAATCCTGTTCCAAGCGCTTCCCAACTGCTTCCATTCCATTTGGCAATCCGGTCAGCATTAGCAATACCTCCAGCATCGGTAAAATTTCCACCCACATAAACATCACTTCCCGATATGGCAATGGCATTGACATAATTATTCACTCCCGTTCCAAGCGCTTCCCAATTTGTTCCATTCCATTTAGCAACCCGGTCGGCATTTGTATTGCCTCCTGCATCGGTAAACCCTCCACCCACATATACATCACTTCCCGATATCGCGATGGTATAAACGACGTTATTTAACCCAACTCCAAGCGCTTCCCAGCCGGAACCATTCCATTTAACAATATAATTGGCCCCGGAAAGTCCCCCGACACCTAAGAACTCGCCGCCGATATATATATCATTACCGGATACAGCAATAGCTCTGACAGTATTATTCAATCCCGGCGCATCTCCTCCGATGGGCTCCCAATACCCGCTGTCGGATGCCATGAATAACGGCGCGCCGTTTTGGTCGTATGTCATCTGGTAACCGCTTCCGCTGAAACTGCCGCTGATGCCGGGTTTGATGGTTCCGTCGGCGTTCAAAGCGTCGCGAAGATCGGATCGAATTTCATTCTGAGAAAACAGATTCTCGCCGACGATAAATAAACACACCGCCGTAAAAAATAGCAGTAACCTTTTCATAATTCCTCCTTTTCGTAAATTATTTAATAAAATAAAATTGCCGCTGGTTAAATCGCCGGGTTTCTTTATAACTGCATGCGGCATAAACAAGACCGGTTAGGTTCAACTGCCTTAACCATAAGAAGGGATCGCTTCAGTCTGAGAAGGGAAAAAATCTGTTTCCAATTGAGATGCTTATATAGTATAATACTGGAGTTTAGGGAAATCAAGATTAATTTTTTTCGCCTCGTTTTGTCATTAAAAAAAAACCCGCTGTGTTTTTTTCACAGCGGGTTTATTTCTTAAACCTTCAAGGTCTTATAGCAATAAAATTATTTTATGTATGACCTTGAAGTTTTTCTCATGTTGTTAACCGGCGCGAGACCTTGAAGGTTTGCGCCGGTTATCGTTTATTTATTCTTCGAATAAAATTCTTCCATGAAACCGCACAGCGCCTTCACGCCTTCGACGGTTACGGCATTATACAAGGAAGCGCGGATGCCGCCGACCTTGCGGTGACCTTTGAGTCCGCCGAGTTTGGCTTTCTTGGCTTCAACGACAAAGGTTTCTTCGAGTTTTTCGTTCGGCAGACGCCAGGTCACGTTCATCCATGACCGACTTTCTTTTTCGGTCGTACCTTTGTAGAAATCGGGATATTTGTCAATGGTCGCATAAAGCAGATTGGCTTTCTCGTCGTTCCATTTTTCAATCTGCGGAATGCCGCCGACGCCCTTCGCCCATTCCAGAACGAGTTTCACCAGATAAATCGCGATGGTCGGCGGCGTGTTGTACAGGGAATCGTTGTCCACGTAAGTCTTGTAGCTGAACATCGTGGGCAGGCCGGGCGCGCATTTTTCAACCATGTCGTCGCGGATAATAACAACCGTCACGCCCGAAGGACCCATATTCTTCTGCGCGCCGGCGTAGATCATGCCAACATTATTGAAATCCATTTTCTTGGACATGATGTCGGAAGACATATCGAGAATCATCGGCGCGCTGCCGGTATTGGGCAACGATTTAAACTGGGTGCCGAAAATCGTGTTGTTCGTGGTGAGATGGACGAAACGGGCGTTGGGATCGAGTTTCAATTCATTCTGTTTCGGCACGCGCCGGTACACGCCGTCCTCGCCTTTAGTGGAGCAGGCGATGTTGAATTTCTTGCCCTGGATTTTGGCTTCCTTAATCGCCTTTTCCGACCATTCGCCGGTTTGGATATAATCGCCGGAACCCTCGTGCAGGAAGTTCATCGGAATCAGCGCGAATTGGGTGCTTGCGCCGCCGGTGCAGTAGATGATTTTATAATTCGCCGGAATGCCCATCACTTCCGTCATTAGTTTTTTGGATTCCGCCAGCACCGCCTCAAAATCCTTACCGCGGTGGCTGTGTTCCATAATCGACATGCCCGTGCCGTTGAAATCGAGCAGTTCGGCCTGCATTTTTTCAAGAACCGGTAGCGGAAGCGCCGACGGACCGGCGTTAAAATTAAATATGCGACCCATGATTGTACTCCTTATGATAATGATAATCGGTTTTTAACCACAGTTCAAATGAATTATTCTCTATGCACTCTGTGCGCATTGTGGTTTAATTTTTATTTCTTCATTTTCACGTAATCGGAAATCAGCTGGATCACCACGTCGCCGATACGGAGCAGGTTTTCCTTTGTGGACGCGCCGATATGCGGAGCCATGATGGTGTTCGGCGCGGAGAGAATCGGCGAGGTCGGCGCCGGCGGGTCGCTGTACCATACATCGGTCGCGTAGGCCTTGATCTTGCCGCTCTTCAGCGCTTCAGCGACATCTTCCTCGACAATCACTTCACCGCGCGCAGCGTTGATAATCGCCACATTGTCTTTCATTTTCGCGATGAGATCCTTATTGATCATCCCTTTGGTCTTATCGGTCAGCGGTACATGCAGGGAAATATAATGCGCGTTTTTGACGGCTTCTTCGATCGTCGGCATCATCGTAATCACCGGTTCCGCGGGCTTCACGATATCATAACCGAACACTTTCATGCCAAATGCATGCGCACGGCGCGCGACTTCAACGCCGATATTGCCGGTTCCTATTACGGCAAGGTTTTTACCGTACAATTCCGTACGTTTCAGCTCATTCTTGAGGAACTTGCCTTCTTTCATACTGTTGTGCGCCTCAATCAGCCGGTTCGGAATCGCCAGCATCATCGAGAACGCCAGCTCGGCCACGGCAATCGCCGAAGCGGACGCCGTGTTCTTCACAATAATTCCTTTGGATTCGGCGTGCTTCACGTCGATGTTGTCCAATCCTACGCCGCCGCGAATGATCATTTTGCAGTTCTTCGCCTGATCCAAATAGTCTTTTTTGCATTTGGTGGCGCTGCGGACGAGAATGATTTCTGCATCGGTGTACTGATTTTTGTCATCGGTCACTTCGCCGAATTGTCTGAGCTTTTCAGGCAATCCGGGATCGAACGCGTCGGAGATTAATATTTTCATGATTCCACCTGCTGGTTATGTGAATGGTTATTTAGTGAATATTCATAATTTTTTGCCACACAGACACTAACCTCTTATCAGCAATTTTGTACTCTGAGGGCTGTTAATAATTAAACCAGTGTACAATCAGTCCGCTGCGCAATTTCGGTTCGAACCATGTGGATTTTGGCGGCATGATTTTACCGGCGTCAGCCACGCGGATCAGGTCCTCGATGGACGTCGCAAACATCGAAAACGCCACCTTGAATCCGGTTTCGTCCACGCGGCGTTCCAACTCCTTCAGCCCGCGTATGCCGCCCACAAAATCGATACGCTTGTCCGTACGCGGATCGTTAATCCCGAGCAGCGGTGACAACAAATGATTTTGCAGTATCTGTACATCCAGGCTATCAATCGGGTCGTTTTCGTTGTAGAAACCGGTTTTGGCCGTCAACACATACCATGTTTTGTCGAGATACATGCCGAATTCATGTTTCTTCTGCGGCTTGTAGGGTTCCGGTTTATCGTATTTCCGGATGTCGAATTTCTCGCTGACTTTTTTCATGAATGCATCCGTCGTCATGCCGTTCAAATCTTTCACGATGCGGTTATAATCCATAATGAACAGCTGGTTGTGCGGAAAAATCACGGTGAGAAAATAATTGAATGGCTCCTGGCCGGTATAATTCGGATTTTGCTTCCGCAGTTTCGTGCAGAGGTTGCTGGCCGCGGCGCTGCGGTGATGGCCGTCGGATACGTACAAGGTCGGTATCTGCGCGAATAATTTCGTCAGAGTATCAATCGTCGCCGGATCGTCCACGACCCAGAAGCGATGGCGAATGCCGTCGTCGGCCGTGAAGTCGTATTCCGGAGTCTTTTTTATCCACGCGCTGACGATTGTGTCAATTTCGGGTTTCGCGCGATACGTATAAAACACGGGCTCGTTGTTGCCGTTGGTCGCTTCAACATGGCGCGTACGGTCTTCTTCCTTGTCTTTGCGCGTGAGCTCGTGCTTCTTGATGACTTCCTTTTGGTAATCATCCACCGCGGCAGTCACTACGAGACCGACCTGCACCACCCGACCCATCGTCTGTTCATATAAGTAGTAATACGGTTTGGGGTCTTTTTTCAACGTTCCGTTTTTGATGAACGCATTAAAATTCTCGGTGGCTTTGGCATACACTTCCTCGCTATGTATGTCGATTTTCGGATCCAGATCGATTTCCGGACGGGTAACATGCAAAAAGCTGTACGGATTGCCTTTGGCTAGCTGGCGGGCTTCTTCGGAATTGATAACGTCATACGGAAGCGACGCGACTTTGGACGCGAGTTCTTTGGGCGGACGTAAGCCGGGAAAGGGTCTGATAATGGCCATAGATTCCTCGTATGTTTTTCAAATGGTAAAAGCTCTTATTCCATAAAAATTCAGTAAAAAACTTAAGGAATCTGAATTTGAATTTCAATGAAAATCGTATGCGGTAAGCCCATCGGAACGGTTTAAGTTCTCAGGATTCCCACTTCCTCTCATCGCGCACCAGTTGAATAGCCAGTTCCCGCTCACGTTCCGGAATCTTATATAACGGCATAATTTTCTGCACATTGACGATAGCCATGTCCAGGCCGGCCGCCACGGCTTCATGCAGGAACACGGAATTGATCACATGCCGTGCCTGCGGATTCAAGCCGAATGAAATGTTGCTGACACCGAGTAAGGTTTTTACTTTTGGAAATGCCTGTTTGATGAGCCGTATGGCTTCAATGGACTCGATACCGGCCTTGCGGAATTCCTCGTCGCCGGAACCCAGCGTGAAGGTCAGGGTATCGAAGATAAGATCTTCATCGCGCAATCCGTATTTATGTACTGCCAGATCATGAATGCGTTTGGCGATCGCGAGTTTTTTTTCGCGGGTCTTGGCCATACCTTCTTCGTCAATGGTTAATGCCACCACGGCCGCGCCGTAGCGTTTACACATCGGCAGAACGCGGGCGCAGCGTTCTTCGCCGTCTTCGAGGTTGACGGAGTTAACGATCGCCCTTCCGCCAAGAAGCTGCAGGGCACGCTCGATGACCGGCGCTTCCGTGGAGTCAATCATAACGGGCAGCGGCACCTGCGTGTTGAAGCGCCGGATAACCTCCTGCATATCTTTGATTTCGTTACGGCCGACATACGCCACGCAGACATCGAGAATGTGCGCGCCTTCGCGGGCCTGCTCGCGCCCCATGGAAACCATTGCGTCATAGTCTTCTTTCAGGAGCAGTTCGCGGAAAAGCTTTGATCCGTTCGCGTTGGTGCGCTCACCGATATAAACCGGCGGCTGATCAATGCTCAGCGGCACGGGTGAAAATATCGACGCGACGGATGGCGTGTAATTCCAGTTACGCGGGGCCGGAGCCGTGTGATTGAGCGTATCGGACAATAATTTTATATGTTCCGGTGTCGTCCCGCAGCAGCCGCCGACAATCTGCACGCCGAGGTCTTTGACGAAATGCGACAGCCATTTCGTCAACTCTTCGGGTGTTTGATGATAATGCGCGCGTCCGCCGATATTTTCCGGTATGCCGGCATTGGGCATGCAAAATACCGGTTTCGGCGAGTTGTGGCATAAATACCGGATAGGGTCAGACATTTCTTTCGGCCCCGTCGCGCAATTCATACCGATGGCGGTAATGAAATCAAACGGCTCGAGTATGGCCAGAGCCGCGGCAATCTCGGTGCCCAGCAGCATTGTGCCGGTGGTTTCAATCGTAACGGATACAATCACCGGTATGGTTTTTCTCCGGTCGCGGAAAATGTCCTGCGCGGCGCACAAAGCGGTTTTGGCCTGAAGCATATCCTGACAGGTCTCAATGCAGAACAGATCCACGCCGCCGTCCATCAGGCCGGCCATCTGCTCATAGAAACTCCGGTACATTTCTTCTACGGGGATGTGTCCCAGCGAGGGCAGTTTGGTCGTTGGGCCGATCGAGCCGGCCACAAACCGCGGATGCGCCATGGTGGAGAATTCCAAAGCTTTTTGCTTTGCGATTTCCGCCGCTTTGACGTTTAACGTATACGCGAGATGCTGGAGGTTATATTCCGCAAGAACAATCGAGGTGCCGCCGAAAGTATCCGTTTCAATAATATCCGCGCCGGCCTGAAGAAAATCCGTGTGCACTTTTTCAACGGCAGACGGATCGGATGTTACGAGATATTCATTACACCCGTAATACGCCTCGCCCCCGAAATTATCCGGCGTGAGATTCTGCCGCTGGAGGTTCGTACCGGTCGCCCCGTCGAAAATCAGGACTTTTTCGTTAAGCTGTTCTAAAAAGGTCTTCATAAATAAAAAAAAGCGATTCCATATATCGGAATCGCTTGGTAAAAGTATTGATTAATACCGGTAATGATCCGGCTTATACGGACCGTTAATGGGAACGCCGATATAATCGGCCTGTTCTTTCGTAAGGGTCTCAAGTTTCACGCCCAGTTTCGCCAGATGCAGGCGCGCGACTTTTTCGTCGAGTTCTTTCGGGAGACGGTACACATCGGTTTTGAATTCGCCTTTTTTGGTCCACAGAGCGATTTGCGCGAGCGTCTGATTGGTGAAGGAATTGCTCATCACAAATGACGGATGCCCCGTAGCGCATCCGAGGTTTACCAGGCGGCCTTCTGCGAGGAGTATGATCTGGCGGCCGTCGGGGAAGGTATATTTGTCAACCTGGGGTTTGATGTTCTCGCGTTTGGCGTTTTTCTCCAGCCATTCGACGTTGATTTCGGAATCAAAATGTCCGATGTTACAGACAATCGACTGGTCTTTCATCATTTTGAAATGGCGGTCTTCGATAACATGGTAATTGCCGGTCGCCGTGACGAAGATGTTGCCTTCTTTCGCGGCTTCATCCATCGTGGTAACTTCAAAGCCTTCCATGGACGCCTGCAAGGCGCAGATGGGATCGATTTCGGTTACGATAACGCGCGCGCCGTAAAACCGCATGGAATGCGCGCAACCCTTGCCAACATCCCCGTAGCCGGCGACTACAACGATTTTTCCGGCTATCATGACGTCCGTTGCGCGTTTAATGCCGTCGGCCAGCGATTCACGGCAGCCGTAAAGATTATCGAATTTGGATTTCGTAACGGAATCGTTGACGTTAATGGCCGGCACCAGCAGTTCGCCGCGTTCCTTCATCTGGTATAATCGGTGCACGCCGGTAGTGGTTTCTTCGGACACGCCGACCCATTCCTTCACCGTGCGATGCCATTTGTCGGGGTCTTCTCTCTGAATTTGCTTCAAGGTATCCAATACGACGGCTTCTTCACGGTTGGAAGCCTGGCGCTCGAGAATTTTCGGATTGTTTTCGGCCTGGTAACCGAGATGAATCAATAACGTCGCGTCGCCGCCGTCGTCCACAATCAGTTGCGGACCTTTGTTTCCGGGAAAGGTCAGCGCCTGAGCGGTACACCACCAGTACTCTTCCAGCGTTTCACCTTTCCATGCGAAGACGGGAATGCCCCGCTCCGCAATCGCCGCCGCCGCGTGATCCTGCGTCGAAAAAATATTACAGCTGGCCCAGCGCACGTCCGCCCCGAGTTCCTCGAGCGTTTCAATCAGCACCGCCGTTTGAATCGTCATGTGCAGCGACCCCGATACCCGCACGCCTTTCAGAGGCTTTTGCTTTTTGTATTCGTCACGAACGGCCATCAAACCGGGCATTTCCTGTTCGGCGATGATGATTTCCTTGCGCCCGAATTCAGCCAATGCCATATCCTTGACTTTATATTTCAAGTTATGATCAATAAATGTCGACTTTACTTTCGTTTCAACCACTGACATAAGGACTCCTGTATGTTATATTTTGTTGTTTTATTTTCATCGCTTTTATGAACGCATATATAATTTATTATTCGTTAATTTTCAATTGATTTTTCAAATAAATCATCGTCGTGCTTTTTATTTCATTGACATAATGGGTTTGGATATTTATATTATCGGGCATAAAAAGCGAGAGTAATTCAGCGGTAGAATGCCAGCTTCCCAAGCTGGACGTCGCGGGTTCGATCCCCGTCTCTCGCTCGATTTTTTTACGGAAACAGCCCCGACCCGTCGGGACTGAACATTGTGGGTGCGATCTTCGTCTCTTGCTTCGCAATTATTATAATACCTGCCTCTATTACAGATGCTATTAAAAAAAATATCGCTCCGACATTTTATATTATTACTAAGCGCATTTCTTTTTGTCGGTTGCGCTTCCAAATCGACTTTACGCGATGATGTTAAACGGAAAATAATCGCAGGCCATATCCTTAAAGCTGAAAAATATATTAAGAAACAACGCCCGGATTTAGCCGTCAAAGAATACGAGAATATTTTAGCGGTTGATTCGTTGTATCTTACTGGTTATATTTTTCTAGGGGATTATTATTTGAACGAAGAACGATACGACATGGCAGAACGGATATTACAGCGGGCGGTTCAATGCGGCATTCGTCATCCGGATGTATGGATGCGTATCGGCGAAGCCCAGTTTCATACAAAGAAATACAATGAAGCCATCCGTAACCTCGAACGGGCTTCCGGAGCAGACAGCATCCAAACCCGCAGCCAATGGCTTCTGGCGCAGCTTTATTATACAATTGGCAATCCGGCTAAATCCAAGCTCATCCTGGATTCGCTGTTACGCCGCACCGACCTGCCCAATGCCGATGCGATTCGACAATTTCACAGACAGTTAACCCTGTCTCCCGTTAAATCGGTTGCGCTGAACACTGCGCCGATACGCCGTAAGGAATTTGCTTTGTTATTGGTTACAATTTTACAACCTGATACTCAGACCAATTCCGTCGCCGTTCCGCGCGATCTGAGTCCCGTGGATCCTTATTATTCTTATTGCCTGGGCGCGCTGAAATCGGGTTATCTGGAATTGCTGCCGGACAACCGGTTTTATCCTGAGTATGCCATGACACGAAGGAATTTAATCTATTACCTGTTTACCTGGCTGCCACAATTGAAAAAAACCGCCCGGTATGAACCGGCAGCGCCTTTTCAGGATGTTTCTCCGGATGATCCCCATGCGGAAGCCGTAGCCGCTGTGTACGCGCTCGGACTGGTTACGCCCATGCGTAGCGGTTACTTCGGCCTTAAAGAACCGGTTTCCGGAAACGAAGCGGCGGCAGCCTTGATTAAATTAAAAAACCTTCTTGACCAATCCCAATGACAAGCGAGCACGACGTCTGTGAGCGATGAATCCTCAAAAAAAGTAGTTTACGATCCGCTGACCGAGATCCTGAAGTATTATTCGGATAAAAAACCCGATGAAAAAAAAGGGGATGCGCCTGTTGCGCGCAGTCTGGAAGAAACTTTACGCTATCATATAATTGACGGCGAAAAAAAGGATCTGGAAACCAATCTGGATCAGGCGCTGAAAAAATATTCCGCGCTCGATATTATCAACACGATTCTTCTGGAAGGCATGAAGACCGTTGGCGAACTGTTCGGAAAAGGGGAGATGCAGCTGCCGTTCGTATTGCAGTCGGCGGAGGTCATGAAGAAAGCCGTGGCGTACCTGGAACCGCATATGCCGCGGACTGAATCGGCACAGAAAGGCACGCTCGTTCTGGCAACCGTCAAAGGCGACGTCCATGACATCGGCAAAAATCTCGTGGATATCATACTGACCAACAACGGATATAAAGTAGTCAATCTCGGCATCAAGTGCCCCATCGACGCGATGCTTGCCGCCGTGGAGGAACACCGCGCGAACGCGGTCGGCATGAGCGGTCTGTTGGTAAAGTCTACGCTGATCATGAAGGAAAATCTGGAAGTGATGACCGAGCGCGCCCTGAAAATACCCGTGCTTCTGGGCGGCGCGGCCCTGACGAAACGATACGTGGACGAAGACCTCCGGCAGGTTTTCCGCGAACCGTTATATTACTGCGAAGACGCCTTTGCCGGGCTGCGAGCGATGGAACAGCTTATGCGCGGCGAAGTCGTTCAGGAAAAAGCAGAAAACATCCTTGCCATCCCCGCCGAGGCCTCTAAAGAAATCATCAAGCGCCTAAAGATTGTGCGCCATCAATGGCACAAGGCGCTTGGGACTCTATCCGACGAGGACTTCTCAACCCGCGCGATATCGGGAACCTGGAGCGTTCATAACATCCTCGCCCATATCGTCGGATGGGAAACCATACTAACCGACTGGCTGAATACAATCAGCCGCGGCGAAGCCGACACTATAACGTTATATGACGAAAACCGTTTTGATGAGGTCAACGCATCATCCGTAAAACAATACACCTCTTTAGACCGCGCGTCGCTTACGGATCTATGGGACCAAAAACATGGAGAAATCATACAATTTCTGGATCAGCCCGGCTGCAATCTGACGGTAACGCTTCAGGGCACACCGCTTTGGAAAATCATTTCGGAATATACTTACATGCATGAGCGCCATCATCTGGAAAAACTTCAGGCCTGGATCGCCCGCAGGCCAAAAGCGATGGCCGCCGCGCCGGTTATCACTCGGCGTTCAGCCGTGCCACCGGCCGAGACCATACCGCAGCCGCCTTTTCTGGGAACGCGCATCGTGGAAACCATTCAACTGAATACGGTGTTTCCGTTTATAAACGAGGTGGCGCTGTTCCGCGGGCAATGGCAGTTCGTCAAAGGCACCATGACGGATGAAGCCTACGTGCGTTTTATTGTTGAAAAAGTTCGCCCCGTTTTCGATTATTGGAAACAACGGTCCATAGATGAAAAATTGCTGGTACCCAAAGTGGTTTACGGCTATTTCCCCTGCCAGTCCGACGGCAATGATTTGATTGTTTATCAGGACGACGCCAGGACTGAACGGCTGCGCTTTCATTTTCCGCGTCAGGCCCAGCCGCCGTATTTATGCTTATCCGATTTTTTTGCGTCCGTCGATTCCGGGCGTATGGACATACTGGGCGCGCACGTGGTAACGGTCGGCGCGCAGGCGTCGGATTTTTCATTGCGTTTATTCGGTGGGGATAGCTACAGCGATTACCTGTACTTTCACGGCCTGAGCGTCGAGACCGCCGAAGCGCTCGCCGAGTACTGGCACCGGAAGATCCGCGAGGAACTCCACATCCATCAAGACGACCACGCCGAAATCAAAAAATGGTTTCAGCAGAAATACCAGGGTTCGCGCTACAGCTTCGGCTATCCGGCCTGTCCCGATCTCGGAGACCAGAAACTCCTGTTTGAACTGCTGCGGCCGGAACGTATCGGCGTCACGCTCAGCGAAGAGTGGCAGATGGTCCCCGAACAGTCCACCAGCGCGATCATTGTACACCATCCGAAAGCCAAATATTTTAACGTGTAATCACCGAATAGGACCGCAGGGATATTTTCTAACGATACAAGAAAGGTGCCGATTATGCCGCGAACCGTGCATTGCGTAAAAATGGAACAGGAACTGGAAGGCCTTGAAAAGCCGCCGATTCCAGGCGAGCTGGGTCAGCGTATTTATGAGTCGGTTTCTAAACAGGCCTGGGAGGCCTTTCTTGAACATTTTAAAATGATCATGAACGAATACCGGATTAATCTCATGGATCCGCAATCGGATGAGATTTTTCAGCAGCAGGTCATCGAGTACTTTTTCCGTGAAAACGGATAATCGGCGTCCGATTCCCGTTTTCAGAAATTATCCTGTTTCCACTGGACGCCGCGTATCATGAGCCATAGACCTGCCAGACCGCCCAGCCAGCCCAGCCAGAAGAATACAATGGATGGCCAGCGGTAATCGCCGGTGTAACTGAAGGCCGTTAGGATTCCCAGCATCGTCAGAAACATACCGAATAAAAAGCATTTAGTGAATTTGAGCATGATCGTGTCGATGGGTTAATTATATATTAAGACCGTTGATTGTAGCATCAAGATTTTCACGCATCCGCTGATAATGCGAACCCTGCCAGTAAATTTTTCCGCAACCGGCGCAACGAAAAAAATCGCCGTACAGGCGGAATATCGTGTCAGGAACTTTCGCTTGGACTGCATTTTTCTCCACGCGGTTAATAGGGCTGTTGCACCGCATACAGCGGCTGAATGGCTGTAAATACCTGCGCAGATCAAACCGCATCATGACTTCGTTTGCCTGTTCTATCAATGCCGTGTGGCGCACCCAGTAACCGCATCGGACCGCCTTGTGTTTCAGCAAGGAGATATCGCGGGTCAGGATAATGCGGTTCTCTTCCGCCGCGATGCGGATAATCTGATCATCCGATAAATGGTTATGCCAGAGTCCATCGAGGCCAAGCAGGCGGAGATACCGGCAGAGTTTACCCAGATTTACATCCAGAATAAACCGGATAGGTTTCATCGTCTCAAGAAAATCTGTATCAGCATAACGGCCTGCCCAATGCGGATATACGGCTACGCGGACACCGTCGCTCAGCCGGAAATTCCAGTCAACAGTTTCTTTATCAACGACCAAACGGCCGACTTCGGGGTGCGGTACGCCCTGCGCCTGTACCGCGTCGAGAATAGCCGGTGCCCCTTCAAAGGCATACCGGTTTGAAATGCGGCGTTTATGAGCCGGCAGAAAATCATTTAAAGATCCGTAAAAGCGGAATTGGGCATAATGATAAACAAGCGGTTTCATGGCACCGGCATCCGTTTTCAGTTTTTCGGTTTGCTCCGTTCACCGACGAGAAATTCATACGCCTGCTTGATTTCCTTGAAGCGGGCATCGCCGGCGATGCCGAGGTCCTGACCCTGGCTGACATCCGGATGATAAATCATGCTGAGTTTGTGGTACACCGACTTAATCTGTTCCAGCGTGGCGTCTTCCTTGATGCCGAGAATTTCGTAGGGACTTTTCGGACCCCGCGCGGCGGTGGGTTCCTCCTGACCGCTGATCCGGAGCACTTCGGTGATGAATGCCTTGATTTCGCGTACCTGGCCGATGACTTCTTCCGGCGACAGCTGGCCGTTGATAAAACCGTTTTTCAGTGTTTCCAGTTCAGACTTGAAATCAATCACCGCCACCACAATATCGGCGCTGCTGTTGCCGGCTAAGGCAGCGATAATCATGGATTCCGTCTCGGTAATCATATCGTTAACCTCTTTGCGGGTTTCTTCGAGCCGCTGATCGCGCAGTTTGCGGAGGGCTGTCTGCAAATACTCGGACATTTCCTTGGCCGCGTGAAACTGCTTGTTAATCAGGGCGTCCTGAGCGCGCTGGAGTACCATCGCAAATTCCCGGAACGCATCGGGAAAATATGCGTCCATTTTCAGATCACGTTGGGCCCGGATCATGTCTTCGGCGGCCGTGACTTCAAACAGAGCTTCCTTCTGAATCTTGCGGTACTGGTCGGCGGCGTCCCGAGCCCGGTTGGCAAAGCGAACCGCTTCGTTGGAAAGGGTTTCGCAGAGATCGTATCGTTTATTGTCGTAGGCCGTGCGCGCTTCCCGGACCTTTTCCGACGCCATCTGCATATCTTCGGGTGCGTGGCGGTCGCCGTCACCGCGGCGGGCAAGGATGACATGCTCTTCGGCGTCGTCCAGCCACCATTTGGCCTGCCGCCTGTTCTCCGATACCTGAATCCGCCGCCTCATGATAAAGCCGCCCCCGAATAGGAGAAGTAAAATGCCGCCGAAAATGGCGGCAAAACGCACCTGACTCATCGTCGATTCATAGCTGATGGTTTCGCGCAGTTCTATCGCTTCCCGGTTTTGCGGATCAATGGCTATCGCGTTCTCAACATAATGCGTCGCGGAACGAATGTTATCCGAACGGAAGTCCTGCGCCGCCTTCTCGGTATAGGCCTTGGACAGCAACTGCGACGTTTTCTCCAGCAGGGACTTACCTTCTTTGTCGTTCTTGTCCAAGGAAGCGATTTCCAGCGCCGACTGATAGGCCGAGTACCAGTTTTCCTTGGCCAGTTCCTGCGTGATAAGACTTTTAAGATATTCGATCCGGCGGCGGGTGTTAGAAGCCCGGAAATCATAATCGGCGCCGATAGACAATCCGTTTTCACCCGCGCGAATCAGCGCCGACGTTGAATCCAGGCGGTAATCCATTTCAGCGGGATTTCGAAATTTAGGATCCAAGCGCCGGTCGGTTTCGGAAGGATTCAGATTATAATACGGTATGGCGTTGTTCCAGAAATTATTATATGCACGTACGGTGCGTGTAGCGTTCACGACACCGATGCCTACCTGATGATTTGCAATAATCGTGTTGATAATTGTTATCAAACCCGGCGAGTCAAGGTAGATTCCGAAACCGGATCGCTCCGTAGCCGCCGTCAGTAACGAATCGCCGTTCTGAACAATGGTATTATTTCGTATCATGGGCTCGGCATAGTGCTTAACTTGAATTCCATGACCGCCGTTCTTTATAATGTAATTTCCCTGTATCTTGCACAGGGAACCTGTCGATATCGCGATGCCGTTCTTACCGTTAAAACGAATGGCGTTTTGTTCCAGCAGCGGACTGGAATATTCCGTTACCAGAATCCCGTCCGATCCGTTTCGGGCAACGATACATTCGGATACTTTTCCGAAACTCTGATCATGAATATAGATGCCGCGGTGACGATTACCGGAAACGATGCATTTCTGGAGCGTGATATAGCTGCCTGAACTGATGTCCAGTCCGTCGGATCCGTTTTTAAACGAACATTCCTCAAACATAAATGTGGAAAATTTCGTTACCGCAACCGGCGCTGGCTGAGCGGGATAATACTCAAATGACATTCGGCTCACTTTACCGGCGCCCATATTATAAGCTTCCACAACCGGAAGCGCCGTTTCACTGATAACGACCGTCTTGCCGATGCCGGCGCCTTCCATGGTAATAAAACTTTTGAGTTGCAGGTTCTCCTTGTAAACGCCTTCCCTTACGCGGATCACGGTGTTGAAATCGGCGTCATTGATGGCCTGCTGTATGGAGCGGTAATGACCGCTACCGTCGGTGGCTACGTAGACGGTCTTATCCTTACTCTTGCCCGACGTTTTCTTGGGAATAATGAAACTCTGTGCCCACGCCGATTGAGCCAGGAAAATCAGTCCCACCCATGTCGTCAGGTAGCGCATCACGTTGGCTGCTTTTGGAATGAATGGAATAGGTTCCATGCCGGATCCGCTTAATTTTTTCTGATCAGCTGATGGAGACGGTCGCTGTAATGCCGACTGGATTGAATCTGCTGTCCGTTACTGAGAATGACCAGATATTCTCCGCTGAACCAGTGCTGGAGTTCTTTGATTTTTTCAATATTCACAATCGCCGAACGGTGAATGCGGATGAACTGATCCGGGTTCAGGCGTTTTTCCATCTCGGCCATAGTCTTACGTATGATATAAGTTTCGGGGCCGGCATGAATCTGAACATAATTATCCGCCGCCTCGATCCAGTCCACCATCTCGGTTTTAACAAACAAAATGCGGTCATCCGACTTGACCACGATGCGATCCAGGTACTCACGCTCTTTCTGAATGTGCTCCATCATGGCCATTAGCCGTTCCCGCAGGTCCAGGTCCTTTACGGCGTTCTCCAGATGCGATCGCGCCCGATCCAGCGCCTGGCGGAACCGTTCGGGTGTATAGGGCTTCAAAAGGTAATCCACGGCATGGACATCAAACGCCCGGATCGCATACTTGTCAAAGGCCGTAACGAATATGACGATAGGCATGTTTTCGACGCCGATAGCTTCTATCACCGAAAAACCGTCCATTTCCGGCATCTGAATGTCCAAAAAAACCAGGTCCGGTTTCAGGGTGAGGATCATCTCTACCGCCTGCTGGCCGTTCGAGCATTCCTCCATAATCTCGATGTCTTTTTCCTGCTTCAGTAACGCACGGATGCGGTTCCGGGCCGGCAATTCGTCATCGGCAATGAGCGTGTGTATTACCATACTAATCTTTCTCAAATAACAGCATACCAATACGGGTATTCTCTATCCTGAAGCGATAGATTTTGTTTTGGAATTTTCATCCCGGATCAAAGTCAGATGAAATTTATATGACCGGCGCCTTTCACGTATGCCCGGGCGGCATTCCATACCTAAAATTCTTTCAGCTAAAAATGAATCTAATCAAATTTTGTGAATATGTCAAAAATTGTTCGCAGATAAAAACGGAAAATGTACGATACGACCAAGTAACGAAATCATTTTGACTGATTCATGAAAATGTTCCGTACCAAGCCGGATGATCCTAAATACATGGCATGTAAACCAAGCGATTACGTTGCCCCGATGCGGGGAAGCATCCATTCAGTGAATTACCAGGGTATTGGCAAATGGAGCTTTTTCAGTTTTTCCTCCAATTCCTCGCGCTCCCGGTTGCGTTTGAGTTCACCGCCTTTCTGGAGCAAACCCCTTTCGACAGCATAAGCGATGGCCTTTTCGGGATGTCCGGACGCGATATGCCGGATGATCTCCAAATCAATCATAGAAAAACGCTCGGCGTACAGGCGGTAATCGAGAAACGCTTCCCAGGTCAGCGGGCACCAGCGGCTGACGATTTCATTCCCGATAATCTCGGCATAACAGCGAATTTCGTACTGCGCACTCGGATCCATCCGCAAATACAGAAAATGAAGGAGATTTTGCAGGTCAATCTTCCAGTAGGCTTCTGTGTAGGTGGACAGCGGCAGGTCTTTACGGGCCTGCTCGCGCGCGACGCCCAGATTCAGGCGCTCTTCATACACCGCGCGTACGGCCGATTGGATATAGGATTCCTGCTCGGTCAGCTTCTTCCCGGTTTTGGAGTCGAAGAAATCCTCGCTCCCCTGCTTGTTCTTCATCGATTGTTTGCGCCACTGGTCCGGTTTCGTCCGCTGGGCGGAATCGATAGCGACGGAATAGCGCGTGGAATATTCGTTGACGTTTGCCGTGCGGTGACGTATCCACTGCCGCCAGGCGTCCATCGGCACGCGGATGTGAAATTTTATTTCACACATCTCGAACGGCGTGGTATGCAGATGCCGCATCAGGTAGCGGATCAGCCCACGGTCCTCATGAACTTGCTTGGTGCCCTTGCCGTAGGATACACGCGCGGCCTGCACAATCGCGGCATCAGAACCCATATAGTCGATCACGCGGATGAATCCGTCATCGAGCACTTTAAATGTTTGGCCGAGTATTGCATCCAGCGGCTTTACGGACGCGCGGCTTATTTTTTCTGCTTTCCTGGACATAAGAATTTTTATTCATTAATGGATGTTTGGTTTTTGATGATGCGCCAGAATGATATATAATCCACTGACGCCGATAACAATCATGATGAGCGACTGAATCATCGTCCGGTAAACGACTGCCTCCGCACGGAACACGGAGCTGAAAAGAAACCATAATCCGAGCAGAATCAACGCCCCGTATACGCCCGTAACAATATACCGCGAGCGGCGGTTGTTCGCGTCGGTGTCGGCGGATAAAAAGCGGTGGAACAGCCAGAGCCCCGCCGTGGCAACGATACCCATGCCTGCGAAAATCAGCCAGAACAGGCGCGCGCTATCCTCGGCTCCGGGCTGTCCGATCAGCGGTTTCATCATTATCTCATACAGCGACCCGCCGATATTCGAACCGAGCAGACTGCCAATCACGCCATAGAGAAACGCGTAGCCCATATACACGGCCTTGGTCTCCGCCGGCGCAACCAAGCCGACATAGCTGTAATATTTTGGATGCGCCGTCATTTCACCAAGCGTAAAGACCGCCAGCCCGAGAATGATAACCCAGATACTGCCAGCTAATGCGATAATCGTAAATCCCAGCACACCGGAAAATACCCCGAGCACCATGGTGGGGAGGGGTTTGATGTTCCTGACCAGCCGGCTGATCAGAACCTGAAGCAGAATGATCGTTCCGGCGTTGATCACCGTCACATGCTCCGGCCCGAACCGGAACGGTATGCCGGCGGATGCGAACAGCCGGTCAACCGGTGTCGTATCAATAAAATCCCTTAGGTACCAGAGTATGGAACCGAAGTTCTGGAAATAGAGAATCCAAAAACAGGAATAAATGAAAATCATCAGCATGAAACGGGCATCGCCAAGTACCAGCGACATCCCCTTCATCACGTCCTTTAGATTTTTGGTGTTCACCGGTTTCGGCGGTTCTTTATAAAAAAACACGGCTGGAATCAGCATCAGCGCGCAATACAGGGATGACGCGATAAAGACATACTTCCAGGCGAATCCTTTCAGCACGCTCACCGCGAGCGGGGCCAGAAAGGCGCCCAGGTTGATCATCCAGTAATACACGCCGAAACCGAAACCGGAGTTTTCCTCTGTAGTGATCCTCGCAATGGTGCCCGATATGATCGGCTTGAAAAGTCCCGCGCCCGTGGCCATAATCAGAAGGCTCGCGAAGACCGTCCCGTAGGCGCTCATATGACCGCTGATAAAATAACCGGCCGTCAGCAAAGAAAACGCTATCATCAGCATCCGCCGGTACCCGTAGCGATCCGCCAGCGCCCCGCCGAGAATCGGTACAATATACGTCAGCGCATAAATCAGCCCCTGCAGGAACCCTACCGATTGCTCCGAAAAGCCCAGTCCGCCCGCATGAACCGCATCCGTGAGATAAATCGCCAGTACCGCGTTCAGTCCGTAATACGCCGCCCGCTCAAACAATTCCATAATGTTCGATACCCAGAACACCGCCGGAAATGTAGCCACCATCTTCCTGATCATAATCGCGCTTCCAGTCTTGAAATTTTATAAAAAAAACAATGGCCCGACAAAGTAGAAAAAAGAAACTACTTATGCAATACCCTTTCCTCAAACCCGTGCGACGGCCCCGTCCGGTTTCTTAAAAAGTACCATAGCCATTGGATTTGTATTATTTCAGCATAATCAACGCGCCAAAGCAGCCGCGTAGCCCTTCTCGTTCCATCCCTCCGCATCGCCATGCCTCCCGATTTTAAAATACAGCCGCATGAATCCAGGATGATTGCTTGATTTTTAAGCGCCGGCAGCGGGTGATACGCAAGGCTTCGTTGAACAAGATATTGTTTCTGCCTGCTGATATTTTCAAACCCGCCATTCACAAGAATGAAATAACCAACAATTTTTTTATTTCAAATCCTTACTGCCGGCCCTATCAGATGGTCCCTCAGGCCGCCAGGAAAGAGGCAGGCACGGGAAGTACACGAGAAAACTACTCCGTATAATCCCACACGTATTAAAACTAAAACGCCGACGGTTCTCTGTATAATCTTTGACAAGGGGTTGAAATATATTTTTTATTCTGTTTGCATATGCCAAATTTAATCGGTACTATGAAATATAGAGTATCCACCTGCACCGGCTTAAACAATTCCCCTGCAAAGATATTTTTTATACTTTAGCAATAAAGGACCACTTATGTTTCCCCGTATTATAATGATTTATCCCAAAATGCCGACCACCTACTGGAGTTTTCGTTACGCGCTGCCGTTTATCGGCAAAAAAGCCTCTCTACCTCCTCTGGGTCTGATCACGGTTGCGGCCATGCTGCCGAAAGAGTACCCTGTCAAACTGATTGATATGAATGTGTCCCCGCTCAATGACCGGGATATTGCGAAGGCCGACCTGGTGTTTATCTCCGCCATGATTGCCCAGAAGCCCTCAATGGATGACGTCATCCGTCGGTGCCAGGCCATGAATAAACCCGTGGTTGCCGGCGGACCCTATCCGACCAGTTCCCACCGGACGATTGCGGGCGTCCGTCATTTTGTTTTGAATGAGGCGGAGGTCACGTTGCCCCGTTTTTTAGATGATTATACCGCCGGGAAGGCCGGGCCTCTCTATGAAGATGAAACAAAACCCGATATCACGCATACGCCGCCGCCCCGTTATGACTTGCTCGATATCCGTAAATACGCCGGCATGGCCCTGCAGTATTCCCGCGGCTGTCCGTTTAACTGCGAGTTCTGCGACATTGTCGAAATGTTCGGCCGAATACCCCGAACGAAAACCGCCGGGCAGTTTCTGAATGAAATGCAAGCGCTTTATACTACCGGATTCCGCGGCTCCCTGTTTATCGTTGATGACAATTTCATCGGCAACAAAAAGAATGTTCGGCACCTGTTGCCCCGCGTCGCTCAATGGCAAAAGGATAGGCGTTACCCCTTTGAACTGTTTACCGAAGCCAGCATCAACCTTGCTGAGGACGACGAACTGATGGATATGATGATCCGTGCTGGCTTCAATATGGTGTTCCTCGGCATCGAGACGCCCGTAAAGGAATCGCTGCTTCTTACCCACAAAACACAAAACACAAAAACGGACATGCTGGACAGCATACGCATTATACAGAAAAAAGGCATGGAAGTGACCGGCGGTTTCATCATCGGCTTTGACAACGATCCGGAGGATATCTTCGACCGGCAGATCGCATTTATACAGAAATCGGGCATCCCCCAGGCCATGGTCGGTCTGCTGACGGCCCTACCCAAAACGCAATTGTTCCGCCGGCTGAAATCCGAGAACCGCCTGCTGGAAGCCGCCTCCTGCACCAACAACGACCTTCAGATTAATTTCCAACCCAAAATGGAAATGCAGAAACTGCTGGACGGGTACAAAAACGTCATTAATCAAATCTACAACCCGGATACGTACTTCCGGCGCTGCCTGACCCTTCTGAAAAACCTCAAACCGCAAAATAACTTCAACAAGAAAATTAATTACAACGGCCTCAAAGCGCTGGTCTTGTCTATGAGCAGGCAGACATTCACCGCGTATGGCTGGGCCTACTGGAAATTCATGATTCGCGGGTTTTTCACCAAACCACGGCTTTTTTCCGAAGTGGTAACCATGGCGGTGAAAGGACATCACTTTTTTAAAATAACCCGCTCCACCCTTGCGGTTGACCGGTTCCGATCGAACCTGGCGGACGAATCAAAAACATTTCGTGAGCGAATCCACCAACTTTCCCTCGGCGACGTGAACAAAAAAATCCAGGAAATCATAAATTACCGGGACATCCTCCTGACGGATATCCGGAGGCAGTACCGGCGACTGAATAAAGATTTCCGCCCGTATGTCGAAGAAAGCTTAAATACGTTTTTACATAATCTGGACGAAATGATTTATGAAATCACACTTGGATCGTATAACCTGGGCCGCTAGCCGGTATCAGGCTGTGATCGGAGAGCAATAAAAATCTTTCTTTCTTTTTTAAACAATATAGATTATTTTTTGGGTGGGAAAGCCGGCGCCGGTGATACCCGGGTATTCACTAAAATTAAATAACGCATTTATTATAAACAGGAGAGCCGTTCATGACACCCCTTGAAACCCTGAAAGCCGAGCATGGTATTATCCATGTGATGATGAAGATTTTCAGCCGGATGGTGTATAAACTCCGGGAAGAACAGACCATCGACTGGAATCATGCCGAACAGGTGCTGGATTTCCTGACCGGGTTTATTGATGAGAACCATCACGTCAAGGAAGAAATGCTGTTATACCCCGCCATGGAAAAAGCCGGCATTTCGCGCGATACCAGCCAGATTAGTATTATGATGGTGGAACATCATTCAACCCGCTTGTTCCTGTTTGCCCTCCAGCAGGCCCTTCAGAAAATCAAAGCCGGTAACAACGAGTTTATACCGCTGTTCATCAAACACGCCAATGAATATATCGATCTCAAAACGCATCACACGGAGAAAGAGAATAAAATCGTGTTCGCGTACGCGGAGGAATCGGTGCCGGCCGATGCGATGGAAGAACTGAAGAAGGAATTCCAGAGTTTCCTTCAGACGGAAGTGCGGCAGGGAAATATGAAACGGTATCAGGAGATGCTTCAAAACCTGAGCGGCCAATATTTAAAGCAAAGCGGATGATTTTTGTTAACCCAAAGCCCGCTATCCGAGCGGGCTTTTTTTATACCCTAAACCGTTACAGAAATTCCAGGGTACGCAATATCCCTGTATATACGAAGCGGCCAGCGTTATTTTCCTTTTTGAAACAAATAAATACGCGAAAAACCAACCATGAGCATTAAAACCATATCGCGGCCGATTCGGATAAGGATTCCGTATCAAATACGGGGCCGCATTTTATAAAACGGGACTCTACCGGCGAAAATATATCTATACAGCTGGACAACCTCAGAGGGAATGTCGGTTATAACCGGCAAGTCATGACCGTCGCCCCGTTGCAGCAGCATTCGCTGAACTGGGAACAATTTTTAATATTTTCAGGAACATCCTTCCGCGAAATAATTTTAAATCCCATATTGGAAAAATATAACGCGGCATCCTTCGTCAGCAAAAAAACCTCGCTGACGCCATCGTGTTTTAACCGGGTTAAAACCGATTCGATAAGCCTGCGAGCGATGCCGTGTTTTCTGAAAGCCGGACGAACGGCTACCGATCGCATGAGGGCATACGGAAGATAGACTTCGGCGCCCGCGACACCAGCTATATGCGCACCGGACAGAGCCACATAAAAATGCTTTAAATGCGGATCGATATCCTCAACCGGTAACGCGGATTCGGCAAGCAGGGCTTTAATAAAAAGGATATCCGGCGGTTCGGCTTTACGGATCCGCAACAGTTCAAAGTCTGTCCCCGGCGTATCGGGTTTGCGCGCGATAATCCTTGCGCTCCATATTTTGCCCTCCAGCAACGGCAGCACAGACCGGACTTCCGGGCTGATTCCGGAACCGCAGCAGCCTTCTTCGCTCATTAAACTGCCGATTTGGGAGCGATTGTATATCAGCCGGTCAACAATAAAAATGTCCCTGAGTCCGGCCGCATACATTTTTTCTACGTATTCCGATTCTTTGATGGCGCCCGCAATACAGCCTACCAGAGCTTGGAAGTCATGCGCCACCGCCTCAGGCAAATCGGCGCCCAGAACGATATCCGAAATGGAAACGCGCCCATCCGGCTTCAGCACACGGAAAATTTCTTTGAAAACCTTATCTTTATCCGGAGCCAGATTGATAACGCAGTTGGAGATAATCCAGTCCGCCGTTGCGGAATCCACGGGCATTTGCTCGGCATCACCGAGTCGAAATTCGACATTTTCCGCTCCGGCGCGTTTGGCATTGGCGGTGGCTTTTTCAACCATTACCGGCGTCATGTCAATACCAATTACCCTGCCGCCTTTACCGGTTTTCTCCGCGGCCAGCAGGCAATCTATGCCGGCGCCGGAGCCTATGTCTACCACCGTCTGGCCCGGCATCACGCCTGCAGCGGCCGTCGGATTTCCGCATCCGAATGCGTTCGCCACCGAATCATCCGGCAGGTTTTTAAGCTCCTGCACCGAATAACCGGCAATTTGCACCAATTGCCCCTTCATACCCGGCCGGGAATGACCTGAACAGCCGCATGTTTGTGAAACCGCTTGGGTATATCCTTCTTTAACGAGGGTTTTAATCAGCTTCGATGAGGGTTTCATGGCTCGGCCTTTATGTTTGTATAAGAATATTTTTGTATAATACAACTATTAATATAATTTTTTAACCTTGGCCATGCCCGGTACAAAACTGCATGGTGTCAATGGCGTCGGATAAGGACTCTAGCAAACGGATAACGTGCTCACGTTCGCTGGCGCTCATGGCGCTCAGCAGATTTATTTCCTGAGCGATAAACCGGTTTTCCATTTCTTTAACGGTAGCTTTGCCTTTTTCGGTTAATGTAACATACCATCGGCGCCGGTCCTGCGCGTCCTGATACCTGACCGCATAACCCTTTCTAATAATTTGGTCCACAGTCCGTGTCATCGTACTAACGGACAACTGCATAGATCTGGCCAATGCTTGCATCGTCAGGACTTGATGCTCCGCAAGGGCTTCCATCACATAGCATTGGCTGACTGTTACCTCCCCGCAGCAGATCGCATTCCGGTTTCTGAGTTGATATTTCTTTAAAAAGTCACTCAGGACTTTATGAAAGGCGCGGGCTTGTTTTTCTAATGAATTTTTCATTCGGAAATATTATTTGTATTATACAAATATATGATAATCTAATTATCTTGTCAATGTATTTTACCGTGCACAAAAAAGCCCGGTTAACGGCCGGGCTGTAATGATAGCAGGCATAATAAAAAATCAGATGGTGCCCATTTCCATATCGGGTTCGATCTCGATAAGCACCTGCCGCATCTCTACGGATTCACCCTCTTTAACCAGAATGCGTTTCACGAAGCCGTCAATCCGGGCCTGCAGTTCATTTTGCATTTTCATGGCTTCGAGAATAATCAGTACGTCGCCGGCTTTTACGCGGTCGCCTTCTTTTTTAAACAATTTAACAATCAGCCCGGGCATGGCCGCCGAGAGTACGCCGGCATCGGCGCCCGTGGACAGGGAGGGCACCCGGCGTTTTTTAAGTATCGGTTCGTCCAGGCCTTCCACTTCAACGGGATACAATTTGTCGTTAATTTTCAGCTGGGAGCCAAGCATCGAAACGGTGTGGGGATTCTCATCAATGTACACAATATTATCCCTGATATCATAACTGAACGGGTGCCCGTTGACTAAAAGCATATCTTCCTGCCGTTCAATTTCATACGACACGCCGTCAAGGATCAACCTGAATTTTTCGTGCATGTTACCTCCTTAGTAATTTAGCCCGGTTGGACAATTTCCATGAACTCAGGGCGGCATGGCGGCTTTCCATGTGCCGGCTCTTTTTCCGTTTGGCATCATGCTGAAAAAGCAGCATAGCGGCAGCCGCGGCGGCCAGTTCGGTTTGTCCGAGCAATCCTTTGGCGCGCCGTTCAAGAAACGGCCGGGCGATTTGCGGAAACAAAGCATAGGAAAGCACGTCTTCTTCGGTTTTGGCTAATGAGCCGATTTCGCGTTTGGCGTCTTCCATGCCGGGGCTCAACAAATCGGCCGGACGGCATGTTATCGGTGTGTCCGTACCAATGGCTTTTTTCATCAATTCCGTATCCACCGGAGCCGGAGGCCGCCCGTGCCAGCCGCGAATGTAATCCTTGATCTCATCGGTAATGATCTTATACCGTTCTTCCAGACGCACATTCCATATAGCCTGAGAGGCGATAATCTGGCTCAGGGGCGTCAGCAGAGGCGGATATCCGAGATCTTTACGAACCTGGAGAACCTCATCCATCACGGCATAGAGTTTATCCATTTGTTTGTGTTCGCTCAGCACATTTTTGATATAATTCATCATGTTGCCGGGCAGATGAAACTGCAGTACATGCCATTCCACCGACGGCCAATGCGCTTCAAAAATGCGGTACTTCTGGCGTATATCGCTGATCAGACGGGCGATGGATGTCAGGGCGTTCAAGTCCAGTCCGGTGTCATAATCCGTGTTCTGAAGGATCGTGACCATCGTCTCCGTGGGCGGCTGGGAAGCGGCCATGGACATGGATGAAATAGCGGTATCGACAGAATCCACACCGGCCTCGATGGCCTTTAACAGTGTAGCCGTTCCCATACCGGTGGTGTAATGAATATGGATGTGCACGGGCAGGCCCGGATCCTTTTTGAGAGCGCTCACGAGTTCGAACGCCTTAAACGGCGTAAGGATGCCGGCAAGGTCCTTAATGCAGATGGAATCCGCGCCGAGTTCTGCCAGACGCCGGGCCGTGGCAACATAGCCCGTGATATCGTGAACCGGACTGATGGTATAGGCAATCGCGGCCTGCACATGGGCTTTCTCGCGTTTGGCGATTTTCATGACAAATTCCACGTTCCGCGTATCATTCAGCGCGTCAAAGATGCGAAAGATATCAATGCCGTTTTTCCGGGCGTTCACGATGAACCGTTCGGCAATATCATCGGGATAGTGCTTGTATCCGACTAAGTGCTGGCCCCGCACCAGCATCTGGAGTTTGGAGTTGGGCATGGCCTTGCGGAGCGTGCGCAGGCGCTCCCAGGGGTCCTCACCCAGATACCGCAGCGCGCTGTCGAACGTGGCGCCGCCCCACACATCCAGTGCGGCAAATCCGATCCGATCGAGTTCCGCGGCTACCTTCAACATGTCGGCGGTGCGCATCCGGGTCGCCAGCAGGGACTGATGCGCGTCACGGAGCAAGGTTTCGCAGATTTTTAGGTGTTTTTTCATGGCGTTTCCTCGCGGTTAATCTTCCTCTTCGGTTGGCGTTCCAAACATTTCTCTAGGTTTGAATATCAGCACTACCGCATCCTTCTCGGCATAGGGACTATGCGTGGTATAAGCGCGAATAACCGTGCATTCGTGAGCGTCCAATTTAATCGTGGGCTGATTTTTAAACCGTAATTCGATGGCGCCTTCCATCACGAGGTACATCTCGTCTTTGGTGTGGCTGTGAAACGGATATTCGCCCTTGAACTGCAGAACATATACGGCATGATCGTTGACCTGCCCCAGTTCCAGATGGGTATAGGGCTGTTTGAGAATATCCGACAATTCTTTAATGCTGGTTTTATTTGACATAAAATGTTTCCTTTCGGCCTAATCCTGCGGGGCTGACGTGTTAAAGCGGAATATTGCCGTGCTTGCGCGGGGGATTCTGATCGTTTTTATTTCGCAACATACGCAGCGCTTCGATGAGCCGCGGCCTGGTTTCATGCGGATGGATAACATCGTCCAGATACCCCCGGGAAGCGGCCACATACGGCGTGGCGAATTTTTCCGTGTAATTCTTAATTAACTCCGCGCGTTTGGCCACCGGATCTTCGGCTTCGGAAATTTCCTTGCGGAAAATGATATTGACCGCGCCTTCGGGTCCCATAACGGCAATTTCGGCGGTCGGCCAGGCAATGTTGTAATCGCCGCGAATGTGCTTGCTGTTCATGACGATGTACGCCCCGCCGTAGGCCTTGCGCGTAATTACGGTAATCTTGGGTACGGTGGCCTCGCAGTACGCATAGAGCAGTTTGGCGCCGTGAACGATGATGCCGCTGTGTTCCTGATCCACCCCGGGCAAGAAGCCGGGCACGTCTTCAAAAGTGATAACCGGAATGTTAAAGCAGTCGCAGAACCGTACGAACCGGGCGCCTTTGATAGAAGACTTGATATCGAGTACGCCGGCCAGCACGGCGGGCTGATTGGCAACGATACCCACCGATTGACCGCCAAGCCGCGCAAATCCAATTACAATATTCTGGGCGTAATGTTCCTGAACTTCAAAGAATACGCCGTTATCTACAATCAGGTTGATGACGTCTTTAATGTTGTAGGGTTTGTTGGGTTCTTCAGGAACAATGGTATCGAGTTTTTCTTCCATACGGTTCGGGTCGTCGCCAGTTTCAATAAACGGCGGGTCCTCCATATTGTTTGAAGGCAGATAGCTCATCAAATGGCGGATCATGGCGATGCATTCGGCTTCGTCGTTCGCTACAAAATGACAGACGCCGCTCTTGGTACTGTGAACGGAAGCGCCGCCGAGTTCCTCGAAACTGACTTCCTCGTGCGTGACGGTTTTAACCACATCGGGACCGGTGATGAACATATAACTGCTCTTGTTCACCATAAACGTAAAATCGGTCAGCGAGGGGCTGTACACGGCGCCGCCTGCGCACGGGCCCATGATGGAACTGATCTGCGGAATCACCCCCGAGCACAGCGTGTTGCGAAGAAATATATTAGCGTATCCCGCCAGACTGACCACGCCTTCCTGGATGCGGGCGCCGCCGGAATCATTCAGACCGATGAGCGGCGCGCCGTTCTTAAGCGCCATGTCCATCACCTTGCAAATCTTTTCCGAATGCACCTCGCCGAGACTGCCGCCGAACACCGTAAAATCCTGAGCGAACACGTACACGGTGCGACCGTCAATCGTGCCCCAGCCGGTTACCACGCTGTCGGATAAAAACTTCTTCTTGGCCATGCCGAGGTCCGTAGTCCGGTGTTCCACGAAGGTATCAATCTCGCGGAACGACCCGCGGTCCAGCAGCACTTCAATACGTTCCCGGGCCGTCATCTTGCCTTTCGCATGCTGCGCATCAATACGGTCCTGTCCGCCGCCCTGGCTGGCCTGGTGCTTCAGTTTCTGAAGCTGTTCATTCTTCGGATTCGCACTCATGGTTTCTCCTGTATCAAATATCGGATTCAGCTATAAGGTTTTTCTTTTTGCACTTTATGCAAATATATAGAAGTTTTTTTTTTAATGCTAAAATTATTTAAAAAAACATTTACTCGCCGAGGACCTGGACAAATACCTCCCGCAGTCGCGCCCGGTTGTCGTGGTCGATGACGACAATCTGTTGCCACGTCCCGAGGACCGGGCTGCCTTCATGCAACGGTACCGTCAGCCCGGGACCCATAAAGGATGCGCGTATATGTGAAAATCCGTTGTCATCGCCCCAGGTCGCTGAATGCCGCGAGGGCATGCGGTGCGAAGCAAACTTTTCCAACTGATCCCTGAAATCTTCCACCAGCGCGGGCTCATATTCAATTGTGGTCACCGACGCCGTAGAACCAACAGCAAATATGCTTACCAGACCATTTCGGATTCCTGATGCACCGGCTATGCGCCTAACCTCGCCGGTAATGTCCCGGACATCGGAAAACCCTTTCATAGAAATCCGGATTGTTTCTCCGTAAACCATCCTGTAGCCCTTCAGATATCCCGTGTTGTATCCATATGAATGGTCACATCGATATTCGTAAACCGTTCCTGGAGTTCCATTTTAATTTTATCGCATATTTCGTTGGCTTCGGCGACGCTTGGATTCTGGATAAATTCGAGATGAAAATCGGCAAACTTCTTACTGCCGGCTTTACGGGTGCGCAGATTGTGGTACTGCAGGTTATGGCCGTGAATGATTTTTTTTATCTGTTCGATTTCATTATCATCAAAACTGACATCCAGCAGCGGTGAATAGGCGCGGCGAATCAGCAAATACGCCTCTTTCAAAATAAATATCGCGACAGCGATTGCGAGGATCGGATCGAGCACATGAAAACCGCTAATCCATATCAGCGCCAGGCCGGCCGCTACGCCGAGTGATGTATAGACGTCCGCTTTAAGATGCAGGGCATCGGCTTCGAGAGCGATGGAATCATGCTTCCGCGCCGCCCGGTACAATTGCCGGGACACCCATGCGTTCACAATCCCTGAAACAACCATCACGCCGATACCCAGACCCAGCATTTCCACTTCGGCGCTTCCGGCGATTTTCTTTACCGCTTCAAAAATGATCCAGAACGCCGCTACAAAAATCAGTAACGCCTCAATAACCGCCGATATGTTCTCATACTTTCCGTGACCGTACGGATGTTCCTTGTCCGGAGGCGTATCCGATATTCTTACAGAATAATATGCGATAACCGCGGCAATAAGATCCATAAGCGAATGAATCGCCTCCGAAATAATGCTTACGGAACCCGAAAAAATCCCTACGACCATTTTAAGCGTTATGAGCGTGGAATTGGATATTATGGATAGTCTGGCTGTTTTTAATTTTTGATTCATACGTTCAATTTTTCCTGTCTAACGGACACCAAAATAGATAAAAAAAATCAATAACTCAACATGAAATGACGACTCGGCCCTTACTGAGATACGGTCGCAATAACGCGCCTGTTGTTTTCAACGCCGACTGATGCGATAAAAAACGACCGGGTATCTGCTATTCTTTGGCTATTATCCTCATACCTAAGCCGCGTTTTGAGTAGTTTACAAAATCCGGCATCGACCTGACACATGGCGCTATCGAGACGCCGGTCATTGAAAGTACTCTAAATATTTTTTTAAATTTTACAGTTTGTTAAACGCACTAACGAATAGGCGGGTATCCATCGCATGGATAATGATCTTTCAGTAAAAGATGAATAAAAAAAAGGGAATCCATTCGGATTCCCTTTTTATAATTGTCTGACCGATTTGGAGGATTACTTGATCAGCATCATCTTCATGGATTTTGTAAATCCGGGTGTGACGATGCGGTAGATGTAAATGCCGCTGCTGACCGCGTCGCCGGCATCATTTCTGCCGTCCCAGACCACTGTCTGCCGCCCGGCGTTCTTAGTGGCGTTTACCAGCGTCCGCACTTCCTGACCGAGCAGATTGTATATTTTCAGTTCCACCCTGGAAGCCCTCGGCAGGTCATAGGCAATCGTCGTACTCGGATTGAAGGGATTTGGATAACAGGCGTAGAGATTGTATTCTTTTGGCATTCCGGTTGTACCTTCAGAAACACCTACTGGTGGATTACCATAAATCATTAAAGCGTTTAAACCGGTTGTGCCGGTACTCGTGCCTATCAACGTCGCTGAGGCGTTGGTGGTATCTAATTTTATTAATTTATTACCGGCCGTTGCTAAAGCATACAAATCCCCTCCTGACGTAAATGCAATGTCTCTACAGTTTGTGTAGGCATTATCCCCAACCAACTCGCTAGCCGCAGTTTCTTTGTTGATACGGTAAAGCGTTCCGCCGGAATTATAGCCCCATAATTGATTGGTTATGGGATTAATAGCGAGCCCGTACAGATTTGCGATTCCGGTGGAGCCAATCCGTATTGTGTCTCCGGTGGATAGATTGATTTTCCACAAAGTCCCATTTAACTGCGCGGCATATAGATTGTCGTCAAGGTCCATCTCTATGGCTTTTACATTGGTTAAAGGCGTCTGGACGTATTCGTAAGCATCTCCGTCTTCCGAGTTAACCTGGCATATATACGTGGTCGATCCTCCCGTGACAAAAGCACCAAATATTTTATGGTCACTTTGCCGGTATGTAAGTCCAACAGCCGACGAATAGGTGGTAGGCCCAATAAGGGTCAACTCAGAAGTATTCGTGTTGAGGGCATAGAGGCTCCCGCTTCCGGCGGTTCCGGCTGTATACATAACACCGTTAACGGCCGGATGAATGGTCTTAACCTTCACGCAAAACGTGTCCGATACCGACAGACCGCCTTCATCGGTTCCTGTAACATAAATCGTGTCCCATCCAACAAAACCCGGTTGTGGGGTTAAATAAAGCGAATCGTTTTGAATCGTTACAATAATGTTTCCGGATGATATGGCGGCATAGGAGGTTACCGCATAAGCGTCTGGATCAAAAAAATATTTCGGCAAATAACAATATAATAATTTAGAAGAATTTTGAGCGATACTGTCATCAGCAATGGGCGGGTCCAGTATAGGAGGTATGTTGGGAATAGTCCAACCCATATCCCTCAACCATCCGATAGTAACCGGCCCGGCTGCATGCTCCGATTCACCTGGAGCGGCCGAATAGGTCATGAGCGAGTTTCTGGTGCCGTTAAACTCCTCCCCTACGTGGGACATGCTCGATCCTCCATTCCATACGGAAGGAGCGTATATTGAACCGCGCACGTTATTATAATTTTGTACGGCATTGGGACCATTAAAAAAAACATTATTGCTGGTGATCTGGGCGCCTAAAGCCGTTGAATTGTTAGGGAATATAGCCGTATTAATCAATGATTGCCAATCGCCGTTTTCCGTATAGGTATCAGTAATATAAGGATACCCACTGTAACCCCACTGGCCAACGCCACTGGTATATTTAAACGATGTATAAAAACCTAAACCATGACACAATTCATGCAAAACAATGCTAACAAAATCGTACAAGCCACCGGATGGCTTGCCGTCTGTACCGAGATACCAATCAAAATCGCTGTTAAAGCGCACATATATATCCCATCCGGTTCCGTTAAGGTTCGTTCCACTAATCGCTTCGGCGGTCGTAACATGATACCATACATTGCTTAATGGAGCGCCTGAAAAATTTCTGTATGCTCCCATAAGTTGAGAACTACCTAACACACCCGCTCCCATCGGCTCCCAGCTCGCGTAAGTATTGATGGGGACCGATGAATTCACGATGCTTTGCCATATATCTACGGCGTACTGAAATGCCGCTTGTGCATCGGGTGTAAAATTATTATACGTCACATTAAAGGTGCTGGTCTTTATCCCGCGCGCTTTCATTCTTTCAAGAAAATCTTTTGGCAGGGGATGATAACCCTTCCCTTTTCTTGGTGGATTTAATTTCAACTTTGAATAATCGACATTGGGATCGTACAGACGCGTCGTTCCGTCGGCAAGTATGATGTACGTTTCTCCCGGATGATACTCCATCTGAGAAAATGCTTGGGTATAAAGCGTAAACGATAAGAAGCAAGCCAATAATAATATTACGCGTTTTGTTTCCATAAATTTTCCTTATTTTAATATTTAAAATTTAACTTTTTTTAATATAAAATATTTAATAGGTAATATCAACAATTTTAGTAATTTTATAGCCTATTACAGACTAAAGGCCAAAACGAATCTCTGTATTTATTTAACCGCTGATAGGACTGCAATATGTTTTTTTACAACAATGTAATATAATTTTTTTGGTTTTCTTTAGGCCTTAACTACCTGCTGATTATAAATAAAATAGTTAAAGAAGTTTTGCAAACCGGCGTTCACCCGTTAAAAGAATTCATGAGTCACTCCGCGCGCGCCTAATCCTTTATAAAAAAAAGGGAACTCTTTCGAGTTCCCTTTTTGTAGACCGTTCTGAATAAATTACTTCAGGAACATCATCTTCTTACTCAGTTTGACGTCGCCGGCTTCCAGACGATAGATGTAGATACCGCTGGAAACGACATTACCCGCATTGTCCGTACCGTTCCAACTTACATTGTAAGTATTGGCGGTATGGGCTTTGTTGGCAACCAGGGTTTTAACTTCCTGGCCTAACGTGTTGTAGATCTTAAGCGTTACATTGGCGTTCTTGCCGACCGTGTAACTGATATTGGTGCTCGGGTTGAACGGGTTCGGATAGTTTTGGCCAAGTTTGAAGTCTTTGACCACCGGATTGTTATCGCTGATGCCGACAGTAAAGTCAATCGGCTCGTTATAGATAAATATTTCCGATTGGTTGAGATCGTCGCTATCATCAGCACCTAATCCGAATTTGGTCCAGATGCAATGAGCCGTGTAAACAGGGCCGTTGCCGGATAAACGATTGGCCATTTTCGTAAACTTCATCATGAAGTCATTAGAGGCGGATACATTAATTGCCGGTCCAATCCAGCCGACGCCCGGTTTAAAACCGCGCATAAAAAGATCGGAAGTCAACATCGTGGAATCGGTTGGGGTTCCGTCAACCCATTTGACAACAATAGCGTCGCCGGAAGCGCTTCTGGCAATGTTAGCCTCATTAATACTGTTAAGTCCACCGCTACCGGGCCAGTAGGTTACATAGGTTTGCACATCGGCAACCACTTCGGCAGCCCAGTTTCCGGGGGTGCCATAAATCATGATGACTTTTCCGGTGTTAGCGCCGTCATCTTTGTAAGTGCCAACAATGTAGATATTGTTGTTAGCGTCCATGGTAACGCCATTCTGATAATACAGCACACTGGAACCAGCGGGGAACCCCGTAACGGTAGATTCATTGATTCTGCCATTAGGTGTCCAGGTAGCGCCGCCGTCTTCGGTTGTATAGACATTGTAAGAATAAACCGTATCACCGGTCAGTTCCGCCTGCAACACAAACACACCGTGCAGTCCATCCGGAGCAAAATCGCCGAAACTGCCATTAAAACCGGTATAATCAGTCGTATTGGCAAAATGGACGGCGTCATCCGCTCCGGTCCATGTCTGGCCGCCGTCTTCGGATTTCATTAACCAATAGCCGCCATTAAGATAATCTTCGACGCCAAAGAATAAATTAGTTCCGTTGGAAAAAGCGCCATCGGGAACGCTGTACTTTGTTGTAGCTACATCAATATCCAGAGTGGTTGTCGCAAGGCCGCCACCGATTTCTAAGTCTGTCCAGTAGCCTAAACCACCGAAATCCCCACTGACCAGTTCGCCCCACATTCCGCCCGGAAATTCCGGATTGCCACCAATTTCGGGAACAATAAAACCACTGGGGTGACGTGCATTTTTTTGCACAGCCGTTTCATTCACAGCCGGCGAACGGTACCATGTGGTGCCGCCATCGGTAGAGAAAGAGTAGTGAATTCTTCCGGAAGAACTGCCATATAATGTAGAACCACGGTGAACAACAACTAAGGTTCCCGTTGCAGGATTCATCCAAACCTGATTTGTATACGAACCCTGGGTGGAATAAGCGTTTTGCATTGTGTCAACCAGAACGTCAGTGCTGGTTGATTTATACAACGCATTGGAACCGCCGGTAATTTCTTTAACGACGGTGGGTTCCACAACCCGTTTCATTTTAGGGGATATGGCATCTTTTTTCGGTCCGGCAGCTGTTACTATTGACATGGCAAATACCATCAATAGAAAAATAGCAGCAATTCGCTTTAACATAGTAACCTCCATTTAGTTATGGGTTTAGTTAATAAGGAACAACAACACTAAACTTTTCGTTTTGCCTCCTTTCATAGGGTTAATCTTTCAAGGGTTAATGAGAGAACTCATAGTCAAAATGTACATATTTAGCGAATCAAAATCAAGTTTTTTTTCTCTGCCGGGCTTTTCTGCCCGGCAGAGAAAATTCGTAATAGTTAGAAATTCAGCCCAATGGTAAACCGGTGTGTCGCGCTGAGAATACCCTGGTTGAAATAGCAGTAATCCAGCAGGACTTTGCTGCGTTCGCCGAAGGTATAAGCGATGCCGGTGCCCAGCGTTAAACCGCCGAGTTTATTATTGTTGGTGGTAAAATCGGATTTGGAATCAAACGCGGAGGTATAGCCGCCGCGCAGGAAGAGCATATCCTTGAATCCGTATTCGAGCCCAAAATTCGTCCGGTTCGCCTGGAAGTTATTCACGTTTTGTTCCAGCGTATAGACCATGCTGTGCTGTTCATCGCGGAACACGTCCATGCTGAGACCGAAAGTAACGGAGGCCGGCATTTCAAACGGTTCGCTTCCGTAACGGAGGTAGGCGCTGTTGGCGGAGCCCCACTGGTCGGCCGGTACTTCGCGGATCAGGCCGTCGCCGTCATACTTGCTCTGGCCGCCGATATTGGACATGACAAAACCGAGCTTCAGATTGCGGAAATTGGTCAGATACGTAAATCCGAAATCGAAGGCAAAGCCGGAGGCGTCCACCTGGTCGATACGGGAATAGATATACTTGACCACAACGCCGCCGCTGACGCGGTCGGTAATTTGTTTCGAAAAGCCGAAATTGACCGACATGTCGGACGGCGAATAAAGCACGCCGGTGCCCTGCGGGCGGTCCTGGGTGGTTACTTCAATGTCGCCGTACGACAAATAATTAATTCCGGCCGCAAACGTACCGATTTCGCTCACCGGGATAGACATCGCGAAATACTCGGAGGTAATGCCGGCGAAATGGTTCAGATGCGTAAAGCTTACTGAAATGCCGTCGTAATTGGAAATCGTGGCGGGGTTCCAGAAAAGGGCGTTGGCGCCGTAGGAACTGGTCAGCCCGGTCATGCCCATGGAAACTTCCCGGGCGCTGACGGGTATTTTGAGGAACATGAACCCTGCTTCGCCGGTCTTTTCCTTTCCGGCAAAGATGCTAGGGACATGGATAATCCCTAACAGAATGAGCCCTATGATGATCTTTTTCATTGTATCTCCTTTATGGTTTATATCCTAAAGTCTCTGTTGAAGAAATCCTTAAGAATGACATTTACCGGGCGTCGGGTCCGTCAATCCGCATTTCTTCCTGTATGATGGCGAACTTAACGGTCTTGGTGCCAACGCCTTTGGCGTCAATGTAAGCCACGTACATGCCGCTGGCCACAAACGTACCTTTCTGGTTGCGAAGATCCCATTCCTCAATCGAGGTATAGTCGGCTTTAGGCGCCGCATTCAGATCCAGCGGATTATAATTAATCCGGTTGTTGGTCGTAGCATCGTTGTGGCGGATAGTCCGGATAAGGTCTCCGGATACGGTAAAGATGTAAATGGTACATTCCTTCGGCAATCCGACAAACTTCACTTTCTTGTCGAATAGAGAGCTTTGGTATTCCAGAACACGGCCGTAGTACGGATTGGGCACTACCTTAACGTCATTGAGGGCTTTTTTAGCCAGCTTCTTGTTGAAGGCCGTGTTGGCTGTAGTCTTGAAAAGATACTGGTCGCCCGATTGTATCGGTTTATACGTAACAATACGAATAATCGTACCGGCCGGGGGCGCCTCTTTAGTGCCGTCCACTTTCTTGATAAGCAGATTAGTTACTTTTACAAGCGACGACGAAATAGCCCCGAATGTTGTTACCGTGTCATTATAGGCGGAATCAACAATAAAGATGCGTTCGCTGTAAGCGGAGTCTGATGTTCCGCAGAGATTGCTGAACTCAAACAAAGCATTTACGTTGTTATTCGGCGGCGTATTGACCACTGCGCGCACCATCAGGCGTCGATCATCGGAAGGATTGTTAGGCGTTAAACCGATGCTCCAAATCTGGAAAGGCACCTTTCTCGGGCTTTTCAGGCAGTTTACCGTATGGAATTGAGACGTTTGATATTGTGTCGGTCGCGCGAAATAAACATTTGAGGAGTCATCGGCCCCGCTGACAAAACGAATTTCATAATCCGATGTAAAAGACGGATTGTTATAGGTGTTAAGCCAGTTCCTGCCGGTAATTCCCTTATCGGCCGCAGCCGCCGGAGCCGTTGTCGTCATGACGTTTATCTGGAAATTAGCGGTAGTGTTATTGCTGTAATATACATCTTTTGGCGCAGTGAGCGTACCGCCACTATTGGCAATTTCATAAATAGCCTTAATGCCAATAACCTCACTAGAGATTTTCAATTCCACGCCGTCAATGATTGGCAATGTCTTCGTATTGGACGATTCTACATTATTTCCCTGTATATCCTGCGCTAATATCGCCAATGAAAATTTGGAATCGTCATATATAGCGTCGACTCCATCGTTATAAACGCCATTGTTGTTATAGTCCACAAACGTTCGCGGGTCATCGCGATAATTATCAAATTTGACGACCTCACTGGTGTTTTTGTCAATTAACCGAAACGCCATTTGCCCTTTGAAGTCAGCAATCAGCGGCTTCGAATCAACGCTGTCGGGCACTTTGAAGAACTCGATATAAAACTCACGGTTTTTAATGGAATCGGGGTTAATGACACGCGTGATAAGGCGCGGATTCCCATAACCGTTGACTAAGGTTAAAGTATCACTGGCCCGCGCATCTTCTTTGCTACCCGCCACCGGCGGCATCGGAACCACCGAACGCAGATTGGTCTTTCCGGTAATGGAATTTTCCAGCGATCTTGGGAAGCCCGTAGGCACACCGGTAACGGAACTGCGGATCAACGGCTGATAATCATAAGCGGTAACGGAATAATAGTACCGGCGTCCATTGATCACATCGGTATCTTCATAATAATGTTTCAAACCGGTGTCGCTACCAAAATGGACGTCATATAGCACTTTGCCGTCAGATAATGTATCATTCTCCGTTGTTACATTGTCAATCAGGTCGTATTCGGCGACTTTCGTAAACGAACCGGATAGACCGGTAAGACTCTTATACACACGGTAACCCTGGAAATCGTATTGGACCCAGTTTTTGTTATAATTGTTTGTAGTTTTGATGTCCAATTTATTAGAATCACCATAAGAGTCGCGTGAGAATTCGGAACGGTTATCCCATGTCAGAACCACTTTGTTATCCTGGGACGAAACAACTACTACCGGCGATTCAGGCGCCACCGGCGCCGAAAGGGCCGCGTTGAAGGCCTGTTGCATGGCCAGATCCGTTGTGTACATCACGTTAATCGCCGAACCGGGTGCGCCGGAATTCCGGTTAAAGAAACCACCGGCGGGTACCGGTAATCCTCCCAGAGCCTGGGTGTTGCCGAGGCCGGAAGCAAAGCCCATCCATACTTCCTGCGTTTCGCCGGATTTCAGAATGAATGGCCCGGAACCGTGGATGATACGCTGGTCTTTGGGCTGGATGCCCGTAGCCGTCGGATCATACGGACCATTGGGTTTGGGGTTACCGGTGCCGTCGAGACCGCGCATGTAGTAATGACGCGTAATATCGCCGTATAAGCGTTCCGGTTCGCCTTCAGGATTCGGGTATGAAATAAAGGCCGTGGCCGATAACGTAAACTTACCGTCCGGCAAGGCAATGGCTTTCAGGGCGCCGGACGATTTGTCATATTTCACTACCTGCCGGTTGGCGGGGCGATTGTAGAACTTATCATACAGGTATTGGGGCACATCGGCCTGATCCACCACGGGGCCCTGGAAAAAGTCGAGTCCCAGCGCGATAGGATGCACGTCGCCGCCCGTGGGACTGCTGTACACAATGCCGAGACCCTCGGTGGTATCTATGCCGGCCTGGTCTTCCGCGGAGGCGGAGCCCACATCAGCGTCACACCAGATACCTATATAGGCGTCGTTGTAATTTTCAGAGGACTTATTGGTTATAGTTAATTTGAGAAATACGCCATTCGCCAGAGCGCCGGCGGTAAAATTGAACGTTTCCATTTCTACTTCCAGGCCGAATCCCGGATAGGGCGAATACGTATCGCTGACCTTAAAGATGGAAAGATCATTAAATACGGCATAAGTCTGACCGGCTACGCCGGGAAGAAGGAACGGCAGGTCATTGGTATCACGGGGCGCGTACTCCGGCCAGTTATCCCAATCGGAACCTGACCTTTCTTCGTCAATCACGTACACCTGATATTCGTCAATACCGGGATCGCCGCTTTTCAGCGCGCTAAAAGGCGCCGTGGCGGTGGCATAACTACCGGTATTGGCCACGGTGTAGCCGCGATAGCGGTGATCATAATCGTTGTTGACATAAATCTTACCGGGCTGAAACTCGGTATCGTCAAATTCGCAATTAGCGGCATTAATAACCGAAGGACCGCCGCCCGGAGGGGATTTGCGTCCGGCCACATAAAGACCGCCGGCGTAAACGGCGCCGTAATTGCTACCGCGGGGAAACTCACCCCCGAATTCCAATCGGGAGACCCGGTAAAAATAGGAGCCTTCGTTTTTGAGGGCATAGGCCCAGTTATTGAAACCCAGCCAGAGTTCTTCCTCCCGGGTCGGTTTTTTCAGCTTCATGGTCAACCGGGTTTTCGGATCCAAATCCGATTTCCCGATATCAACATACACCACCATGGTAATGGCGATTACCAGCAAGGCGGTTAATATGATTTTGATGCGTTTCATTCTTATACTCCCTGTTTATAATTAAAAATTCATTCATTAGAAATTCAACGCGATACCCAGACGCACCTGCCTCGGGGTATCATAGAACAGGCCGTTTTTCAGCCGGGTATCATAATAAGCCGCATAAACCGGGCCGGCGGAGGCCAACTGAGCCTGGCCGACCGGGGAGGCTAAGAAGCCGTCGTCATTGGCGGAACCTGTGGCGTTATACACACTGGTGGCGTTTTTCGTATCCAGCAGGTTGAATACCTGTAAATAAACTTGCGCGTTGAGGTTATTGGTCATATAAACGGTTTTATCCATCTTCATGTCCGTGCGGAAAGTCCAGGGACCATACTGTGAATTCCGGCGTCCGATCGGTTTTCCGGACGGTACGGACTCGCCCATGCTGGTAGGAGCCTGAGGCGTATAGGGGAAGCCGCTGGCCGCCGTAACTATAAAGTTGACGCCGGCGTTCTGGAGCAGATAGCCGCCCCATTCCGGCCCTTCTTTCTTGCCGTTGCGCACGTCGACCATAACATTGATGCGGTGACGCTGGTCAAAGCTCAGAGGGGCGTTGAATTTGGTCGCCGAGAAACCCAGCCAGGCCGCGCGGAATCCGGAAGCGTCATCGCTGCCGGTACCGTTAGCCCATTGCAGGGTGTAGGAGAAGCGGCCGCTGATCTTCTTGGTGCGGCGCAGTTCCATGGAATAGGAAACACCCTTGACAATGCCGCGGTCATGGTTACCGTAGAGAATCAGGGACTTCCATCCGCCGGCGGGGTTCACCGTGAAGTTCTCAACGTTAATCAGATTGTTGATGTCGCGGTAGTAGGCGCTGACGTCCATCTTCAGATTGTCCGTAAGGGCATACTGCATACCGACTTCATACTGGATTGATTCTTCCGCCTGCAGGTTGGGATTCTGGATGGTGGTTGCAAACGGAGCCGCAGTAACCATGCGGTTGTAAAAATACGAGCTGATGTAAAGATTCTGCAGGTTGGGCTGCTGGAAGAACTTACCCCAACTCATACGGAAAATGGTTTTTTCCGAAACAGGGAAGCTGATACTCAGACGGGGACTGATCTTATGATCGCTCTTACCGCTGGTAAAATCTTCCGGGCCGATTATCAAAGGATCACTGGTACCGGGCTCACCCAGCGGATTATAGAAATCGCGGATGCGCTTGGTGCCGGGATTGAATAAGTCGTAACGCACACCGACGTTCATAATCAGACCTTCGTATTCCAGCTTATCCTGAACAAACGCCGAGAAGGAAATGGGATGCTTGGCGCCGTCGAGAGGGAACAATATAGTATCGCCTTTGCTGGTAACCAACGTATTCGTGTAATCGTCCTTGTTAACGTCTTTAATAACCAGGCGGCCGTTATTGTCGCGGGTAATCCTGTAACCAATATAGTTATTAGCGCCCTCGATGGGATTGGTACGCAGTTCATTGACATCGAGCAGGCGGATGGTATGGCGGTAGAAATCCATACCGGCTTTAATCAGATGGTTTTTATTAATCTGGTTGGTATAGCTGGTTTTCAATGCAAAATAGGAGTCAAAGTCACGGCCGAATACGGCGTTGGAGTTTCCCGGAAGGGAATGTAACCCGAAGCCTCCGATGCTGGACTTGGTAGTTCCTAACAGGTCTTCATTCCAGTTCAGGTTCCAGCCCCATTTGTCATCCATGTACCGGCGGTCATTCAGGTTATAGTTACCGCCAAACTCAAAAAAGCTGTTGGGATTCACGGTATAGGTGGCGATACCGCCGATTTGCCAGTAGCGGCTGTCGTTGCGCTGGACATGGTCTAATACGGTCGCCCGGTAATTCGTAAACGCCCGGCGGATGTTGTGTCCGTAGTTACCGTTTAAGTCCAGTTTTAAGGCGTCGCTGATAATGAACGAAAATTTACCCTGCATGGTTCCGTAGATGAAACTGTTGGAACCTTCGCCGCTTTGGTTCTTGGGGCGGGCTTTCCGATCGCCGTACTTAACGGTAACCGAGCCGTCTTCATTAACCACGTAATCCAGGGCGATGGAATCTTTGCCCCAGTCAAAATACTGGTTCTGGTCGAGGAACAACGCGTTGGCGCCGGAACCCATATAGGAAGTGGTCCATGTGGGGAAGCCGAATATGCTGGGCTCGCCGTCATCGAATATCTGGCCTTCGCCGGACACGAAGAATTTGTATTTGTCATTGCCCGGAATAATCGGGCCGCCGAAGCCGAAGCTTCCGTTCTGATAGCCGTATTTGCCGGTCGCAAACGCCGGGGCAATAGCGTCCGTTACGTATTCGAGGCTTCCGGAATAGCGTTTACCGCCGCTCTTGGTGATGATTTGAATGATGCCGGACTGGTTGCGTCCGTATTCGGCGTTGAAACCGCCGGTGATCGCGAGGATTTCCTCAACGGCGCTGTTGGTCACCTGCACGTTGGAGGTACCGGTGAGCAGGTTGTTCTGCAGGAAGCCGTCGAGGTACACGCCCGTTTCGCTGGCGCGGCCGCCGCGCACGTTGACGTTGGCGGTGCCGCCTTCGAGGTTACGGGCCTGGTTATTAATGGTGAATCCCGTGCCGAGGTTCGCTACGGCCTGAAAACCGCGCACCGGCAGATTCTTGATTTCTTCGGAGGAAGTGACCGACATGGTCATCGTCTGGTCTTTCTGGATCAGCGGCCGTTCGGCGACGATCACGACTTCCTCTCCGGACAGTTCTTCTTCTTTCAGGTCAAAATCCACGCGAGTGGTAAAATCCGGTAATACCCGGATGTTTTGCTTGGTCAGGCGGGCATAACCGATCATGCTGGCTTTGAGCGTATAAACGCCCGCCGGCACGTTGATAATGGAAAACTCGCCGCGCGTGTTGGTGGCGGCACCCATGGTGGTACCGTCAATCATCACGTTCACGCCGGGTAACACTTCACCGGTCTTGCTGTCTTTTACCGTTCCGGTAATCTTGCCATTGGGACCCGCCAGCAACAGCCATGGCGCGGCTATCGCGGCCAGAAGAAAAACCGCAATGGCATTTTTGATAAATCTTTTCATAACAACTCCTTTTAAAAAAGTTGGTTTCAGAGTTATTTCAAATTATATAAAACGGAATAAGTTCAGCGTCGTGTTCCATCCGCCAAAGCTAATGGTCAAAACCGCCGTTCCGTCAAAAGTAATGGTTCCGGTCGTATTAAAATCAGGAATGCCTTTAATCTCCCGATTGCCGTACATGCCGGTCGGGTCATCCGGATTAATGCTCATCTTGGCCTTGTTAATTGTAATGGTGCCACCGGTCGGATACGCGGTGCCCAGCTTCATCGTTACGTTGGTGACGGTCATTTCCAGGTTGAGCTTGTAATTCTTTTCCACAATCGTAGTGTCACTGGGTTTCTTGTGATCCCTGTAGGTGCCGTACGATTCGTATTCGCAGGTACCATTCAGCACCGCTACGCTGTCGCTGTCATGTCCTTCCAGCCCGGTAACGGTAAGGGTAACTGTCCCGGTGTTATACCGCTCAATTACATATCGAACAATCTGGGAGAATTGCTTGTAATGCAAAAACTGCATCGACGCGGTTTCCTGGGTGGGGAATTTACATGGAATGGCCACGGTGCCCGGTCCGATGACAGGAGTCGTACCGTAGTAAACCCGGTAGTTATTGTTGTACAGTACCGTGTCGCCATAGTAAACAGTATCCCCTGCGGCAACAGGATAGTACACGCTGTCCGGTAAAGGAAAGACAACGTTCTTGTATTCATTAATCGAACTGGAAACCCAGCGCCAGCGGTTCGACTGGTCATCAAAAGTATAATCGTCCGGCTCGCTGGGCAGCGGCTGCTTGGGCATAAACTCATGCGCCAGGTTCAGCACCGGAAGCATCGCCTCGATAGGGAACTTGGCAAAATAATAAAACAGCGTATCGGTGGCAATCTGCGCATTCTCTTGCGTGTTGATATTGGCCGTTTGATCTTCGTCTTTGTCCTTGTCTTCGCAAGACGCCAACGTCCACAGCGGGAGAATCAACACAGAAAGCATTAGTAACTTTTTCATGAGTAACTCCTTTCTGGTGCAAAATAAATTATTGGTTAAAAATCCTTTCGTCACATGTCACCTCCGTTTTTTAGGTGTTTGGAGCGGTTATTTAAAAGCGTGTTTAATTCGCAAGGATAAATGAAAAGAATTTATATTCCCAGTCGTGTTGTGTACTTGAGCGCAAAAAATATAAACACCTGCGTTTATAATGTCAAGTTTTTTTTGATTTATCGCCGGAACTTTAAGGATTGAAACCGTATCACCAATAAAGTCTGGCCGAACCCCGCATCAAGTAGGCAAGCGCGCCTGATAAAGCCCCATACACTTCCTTTCCGGTTAGTTCTGATGCTTTTGAATCGCTCCGGTATGACTTCAGCCCTGCAGCCGCATGGCGCCGGAACCCCTTGGGCCGGAACACCCGTCCCACCGGTAAATTATTTCTAAATACTGTAATTTACCACGCTTTTGACATATTCAGCTTTTTTAAAGGGGCAAAACAGCGTTTTTCGGGAGGGAAAAATGATAGAGGCTGTTCCCGTAAGGGGAATCAGCCTCTATCGCTTCCGGAAAAAACGTATCGGTCAGGCCGCCGGTTCGGTTTCGGCTTTACGGGCGGACAGGCGCCGGAACACTTTGGCGATGTTGGTTTGGGCTTCTTCGACCCAGGCATATACCGTGGGAATAATCACCAGAGTAAGAAACGTGGACACGGAGAGGCCAAAGATGATGGCTACGCCGAGCGGACGCCAGAAATCACTGCTTTCGGCGCCGACGACGAAATGGAAATTCCTCCAGTCGAAATCAATGCCGGTTGCCAGAGGCGTTACGCCGAGTATGGTGGCGATTGCGGTAAGCACCACCGGCCGGAGGCGCGTACGGCCCGCTTCCACCAGCGATTCTTCGAGCGATAACCCGCTTCCTTTCAGATGCTTCATGAAATCGAGCAGGATAATCGCGTTGCGCACGACAATGCCCGCCAGCGCGATTACGCCGACGCCTGTCATCAATATACTGAATGGCGTCTGCGTGATGAGCAGGCCGATGAACACGCCAATCAGCGAAAGCGGAACGCTCAGCATGATCACCAGCGGCACCTTCACTGAATTGAACTCGGTAACCATGACCATGAATATCAGCAGAATCGTGACTAAAAGCGCTTTGGAAAGAAACGCCGCCGCCTTGTCCTGTTCTTCCGTTTCGCCCGTAAATTTTACCGAATACCCATTCGGCAGGGGATAGGTTTTTAGGGTTGACTGGATATCCTTCAGGACATCATTGGCCAGGCGCTCCTGCACGTCGCCGGTAATCGTAACGACGCGTTTCTGATCCTTGCGCCGGATGCTGGTTAAACCCTGACTGCGGATAACGGTAGACACGGATACCAGCGGAACGGATAGCAACTGTCCGCGCTGGTTCATGAACGTGATGTTCAGATTCTCGATGTCATTCGGTGACTGGCGCTGGTTTTCACGGAGTCGGACCATAATTTTATATTCGTCCTCGCCCACCCGAAATGTGGAGGCTTCGGTTCCGCTGATCGCCGTGCGTACCGTCGAACCGATTTGACCCGTACTCATTTCCAATAATCCCGCTTTTTCACGGTCAACCATCACCTGAATTTCCGGTTTGCCTTCGTCGTAGTCGTCTTTAAGATCGACCAATCCTTCGATGGATTTGATTCTTTTCTGGATTTCATCGGATAATTGCGCGAGCATTTTGAAATCATCGCCTGAGATCTCAATGCTGACGGGCGCGCCGACGGGAGGCCCGTTTTTTTGTACATCCACTTTGATGATGGCGCCGGGAATACCGGTAACCGCCTCGCGGATACTGGCTAACGTCTCAAAAGAATTGAAAACGCGGTCCTTGCGTTCGTACATATTGATGGCAACGGTCGATTTGTTAGCCGTTCCCTGTCCGCCGAAGTCGAAAAGGTCGGTCGATGTGCCCACATTGGCGGTAATGAACTCAATGTCCTTGCGTTGCGGAATGCCGTTGATACGCTTTTCAAGGAGCAGGGTGACCTGGTTGGTCGTTTCCAGCGGCGTTCCCGGAGGCATGGTAATCTGGACGTTCATCGCATTCGGTTCGGTTGTCGGAAAAAATTCAATGCCGTTATTAAACTTTCCGAATACCATCGTGATGATGACCAGTAACAGCACGGAACCCAGGATGGTTGTACGTTTGTGACGCATGGTCCATCGGACGGAATTGACGTATTTCCGCTGCGCGCCGGGGAAAAACCGTTCATCGACCCAGTGATAAAGGAACGTAAATGGATTGTATTTTTCCCAGTGTTTACCGTGTTTTACGGTATGTTTGACCTTGGCGATTTCTTTCTGATAATTAATAAACTGAGCCGCCTGCACCGGGCTGATAACAAAGGCTGTAAAAAGGGATGCCGACATGGTGATAATCAGCGTTACGGGAAGGAACCACATAAAATCGCCGATGATGCCCGGCCAGAACAAAAGCGGAATAAAGCCGGAAATCGTCGTGATCGTGGACGTCGTTACCGGAATCGTCACTTCTTTTACGCCATCCTTCGCGGCGGTAATGGGATCCTTGCCGTATTCATGCTGATGGCGGTAGATGTTTTCAATCACAACAATCGCATCATCCACAAGAATCCCGAGCACCAGAATCAGCGTGAAGAGCACGACAAAATTCAGCGTGATGCCCATCGTAGAAAGGACGATAAACCCGATAAACATGGACAAAGGAATCGCCGTGCTGATGAGCAGGGAATTCTTGAATCCGAAAAACATGAACAGAATCATGATGACGAGAAACATGCCGGTCATGATGCTGTTTTCCATTTCAAAAACGGTCGTTTTGATGTATTTGGAGGTGTCGTTGGTGATATGCACTTCCAGACCGGCGGGAAAATTTTTCTTTTCATTCTCGATGATTGTTTTCACCTGATCGGCGATTCGGACAAGGTTTTCTCCGGCGCGTTTGCGTACGGCCAGCGTGACGACAGGATTTCCATTGAGGCGGCTGTAGGTTTTACGGTCTTCGAACGCGAAATGCACCTCGGCGACGTCGCGCAGGTAAATCGGCCGGCCCGACCGCATTTTAATGAGGATATCTTCAATCGGCGCCGTGGTTTTGTATTCGCCCGGCACCCGTACGGAGAAATCGGTTACACCGTTATCGACGGAACCGCCGGGTATGGTGAGGTTTTCCCGCTGAATGGCGGTGATGATATCGTTAAATCCGATGTTGTATCCCTTGAGCCGGTTCACGTCGCAATGGACCTGCACTTCCGGCTGAAGGTTGCCGGTGATGTCGGCGCTGAGCACACCGGGAATGGCCTCAAATTTATCCTGCAGATCGTCGGCCACTTTTTTCAGCCGCGCCAGTCCGAAATTGCCGCCCAGCGTAACATACATAATCGGAAATTCACTGATGTTGATCTCGCTCACGATCGGATCGAGAATGTCGGACGGCAGGGAAGGACGGGTTTCATTGACTTTGTCGCGCACCCGCCGCACGGCATCGTCAATGTCGATCTCCGATTCAAACTCGACAAATATGGACGATAAGCCCTCCTTGGAATTGGACGTGATGTGTTTGATGTCGCGGAGCGATTTGAGTTCTTTCTCCAGCGGCTGGGTTACAAGCCCTTCGATGTCTGAAGGACTGACGCCGATATACGGCACATTCACGATGACGTACGGTACCGTGATGTCCGGCGCGGCTTCACGGGGAAGCGAGCTGTAGGACGAAAGGCCGATGATCACAATGATCGCAATCAGAATGTAAACCGTCACGCGGTTGTCGATGGCCAAATTGGAAAGTTTCATGGGTATTCCTGTTATAATTCAGTCGTTGACGTTTGAGACTATGGCGGACCGTGTTACTCCGGCTGAATAATCACTTTCTGGTTGTGCATCAGGTTCTGGTAGCCGACGGTGATTAAGTCGTCGCCAATCTGGAGCCCTTTGACAATCCGCACGTTTTTGCCGTCGGTACCGTCCACCTGCACGATCCGTTCTTCCGCGCGCCCGTCCTTCGCGACAAACACGACCAGACGGTTCATATCCACCAACTGGACGATATCCTGGGAGATAACGATGGCTTTTTCGTCGGATTTGAGGCGGAGCTGGATTTTCGCAATCATCAGCGGTTTGAGTTTACCCGACGGATTATTCACGTAGATTTCCACCGGGATGGACCGGTTCTCGGACGATACGGACGGGGCGATGAAACCGATTTTCCCCTTGAACGTTTCGTCCGGATAGGCGTCCACGGTGAATTCCACGGGGGCACCGGGAAGAAGATCGCCGGCATAGCGTTCAGGGACGCCGGCTGCGACTTTCAGCTGATGCACGTCCACGACCTGCGCCGCGGGCATGCCGGCGCCGATCATCTCGCCTTCATCCACAAAACGTTCGTTGACGATTCCGTTTGCGGGCGATACGATACGGGTCTTGAGGTATTGCTGGCGGGCCAGTTCCATCTGCGCCCTGGCGGCGTCGCGCTGGTATTCGAGCGTTTTTAGCTGCAGTTCAGAAACCGCCTGCTCCTCGAAGGCCTTTTTCTGCTTTTCATAATTGATGTCGGCTATCCGGAACGCCGCCGTGGCCGCGTCATAAGCCGCGCGCTGACGGACGGAATCAATCTGCCCGATCACCTGCCCTTTTTGTACATAGGCGCCCTTGGATACATACCAGGTCAGCACGCGCCCGCTTTCTTCGGCCGGCACCACAATGTCATTCATCGAAAGAACGCTGCCGGTCAACTGGATGGTTTTGGTGAATTTCTCCGGTTGAATTTTTTTCGCCTGCACATACACCACGGGTTCGGGTTTTTCGTTTTTCGTTTTTTCATTTTCCGCGTTGGAAGATTTGCAGGCCGTGATGACCGTGCCTCCGATGAGGATCAGCATAGCCGCCGCGGCCGTGATGGAAAGGTGTTTCATAGATAGACTCATAATGGGTTAATGAATGGTTTCGTTTTGGGGAATGCAGAGGATTTCCTCGAGGTCGGCCCGCGCGACGGCGTAGTCGTAAACGGCCTGTACGCGGTTCAGTCGGGCCCGCAGCAGGGCGACGTCCGCGTCATTGACCTCCAGCTGAGTGCCGGAACCGGTACTGTAGCGTGTCTGGGCGATTTGATATCCCTTCTCCGCCAGCTCGACGGTCCGGCCCTGGCTCTGGATACGCCGGGCGGATTCCTGCAGGCGGTAACGGATGTTCTGCAGTTGCGTACGCAAACCTTCGCGCGCCGCGTATATTTGTTCTTCGACTTTGCGCGTGTCTTTTTTTGCCTGCGCAACTTTGGAGGTGGTCCGGAAACCGTTGAACAGATTGACGCTCAGGGTCAGCCCGACATGGGAACTGGCATACAGCTTGTCCCACGTCTGCCCGAGGCGGTTGCTCTGGGACTGCCAGTCGTACGTTCCAAACGCGGCTAAGCTCGGCAGGTATTCGGAACGCTGCAGAGTAATTACCTCCTGATTAAATGCCTTGAGGTGCTGAAGGGCCTGCAGGGAGGCATTGTGGCTTAGCGCCAGCGATTCGTCAATCAACGTCGTGTCCACCGGCTCGAATTCCAGCCGGCCGCTGATGCCGATGCTGTCGGCCGCTTCGAGATTCATCGCCAGCTTCAGCCCGTTGAGAGCGAGCGTCATGTTCCGCTCGGCCTCGATGACCATCGGCCGGACGTTTTCCACCTGCACTTCCGCGCGGATCAGATCGTAATCGGAGACGATGCCGTTGCGGTTCAGCGCGCGCACGCTGTTCAGGTTGTCTTCGGCATTGCGCAGGCTGGCCTGCGTGGTTTCAACAATCTGCCGCGTCAGTAAGGCCGCGTAAAACGCTTTCTTCACGCCGGCCACGGTTTTATGATACGCCGCACGGTATTGTTCCTTCGATACTTTCTGATATACCTTCGCCGTCCCCACGCCCGTAAACACCGCCGCATTAAACAGAACCTGCGTGGCCGTAAACCCCATATTGAAGGAGTTGTTCCGTTCAAACGATATCGGGATCAGGTCGGTGGATTGCTGACCAAAAAATATCGCCGGCAGAAACATCACCTGTTTTTTAAGCGGTTTGGTATAGCGCGCATCAAACGTTACCGAAGGCATGGCATACCCGTAGGCTTCCCAGACCTGCGCCCCGGCCTTTTCCGATTCCAGCCGCGCGATTTGCAGTTCGCTGTTTTTTTCCAGCGCAGTTTGAATCGCTTCATCCAGAGTATAAGTTTTCTTTTCCTGCGCCCTAAGCGGATCAATGAAAATCAGTAGTAAAAGGATCCAGATTCGTATTCGCATAAGCGCTCCCGTATGATTATCTAAATGTCCTGTACCGTATAAGTTATGCATAAGAAGTGTTTATTAGGTTTCTTCGTTCCCCCCGGCGTGCTGCAACCCGATGCCGAACCGCAAATTATCTATCGCATTTTTCCAGCACTTTTCCAGATCTATCTCCGGGTCGAAATGCCATTGTATCAGCAAACCGTCGAATAAGGCGTGGATGGTAATGACCAGCAGTTCAATATCCACATCTTCTTTCAGGAGTTTTTTAGATAGCGCGGTTCGCAATAAGTCGAGGGATTTTGCGTGATGTTCCTTATGCATGGCCGTCAGACGTCCCCGAAGTTGTTCATTGTCTACCGATCGCGCCCAGAGCTGGAAGAAAAACTTATCCCAGATTTGTCATTAGAAAATTAGGTTGAAAAACTATAGGGTGAAGAAACATCATTTGATCGATCCCAAAGGCCATTAAACCATGCTCGTTTTTTCATGGCCAACGATAGTTTCAATACTTTAGC
>Ga0067045_1027680_pt1 | contig 71272 bp, 53 predicted proteins | sample TerdegcTABiofilm_FD_59184 | JGI IMG/M metagenome (GOLD analysis project Ga0067045, IMG submission 59184) | Combined Assembly of (Gp0054472, Gp0054536) Wastewater bioreactor microbial communities from Singapore -Terephthalate degrading...
GGGACAAATATAATGAATAATCTCCAAAAGTCAAGTCTTTTGGACTTTGTTTTAAAAAAAATTTTACAGGTATTAATGAAAAATTTTATCACCCTTAAAAGTTGTTGATTTACATTAAATTGTGTGTTTTAATGAGTTTGTAGAGCAGGGTGGGGAGGAAAAAGAAATCATAAGGTTTAAATAAAAGACTCAGTCTTTGCGAGAGAAACAAATAGAGTAAGCGTAAAAGATTAGATTTGCAGTGATGAAAAGGTTAATTATCCTGCTTTATGGTTTTATTTCATGCGGGTTGGCTTTGGGGCAATGCCAGGGGCCGAAAAAGCCATTTTTTAACGGTGAAAAAATCCGAATGGATGTTTATTATCACTGGGGCCCTTTATGGCTCAAAGCTGCCCGAGTGGAGTTAAAGACGAAAGAATCGATAAAGAAGGGTAAAAAGAGCTGGGACATAATAGCTACAGGGCATACCTTGCCCTCTTATGATTGGTTTTTCAAGGTCAGGGATACTTTTAGTGTCAGTATTTTACAGGATGGATTTATTCCTCTGAATGCCCTCAGAAAAACTTCCGAAGGTGGCTTTATTTCTTATGGTTATTACCAATTTGACGCCGAAAACAATCAGGTTTTCATTACTTCTTACAACAACAAAAGACCTTTCGAAAAGAAGCGTTTGTATGTTAATGGCTGTACATACGACTTACTTAGCGGAGCTTACTTTGCCCGTACCCTCGACTACACAAAGAAAAAGCCCGGAGAAAAAATTCCCATAAGTCTGGTCGTTGATAATCAGATTTATGATGTTTTTTTTACGTTTGAAGGAAGCGATATTATAACCTTGCGTGATGGTACGCAACGAAGGGCCTGGCGATTTACTGCACCCACCCTGGAAGGCACAGTTTTTAAGGGTAATGAGATCATTACCGTGTGGACTACCGACGATGGCACGAATCTTCCCCTGAAGGTTGAAGCAAAGATTCTGGTGGGCTCAGTTCAGGCATTTACCCTTCCTTAGCATGAGCCTCAGAAGCATTGGCGGGCAATTTGATAAACGTTGTCAGATCTGCCCATGGTATAAAAATGTACTGCAGGGGCCTTTGCTGCTATCAATTCTTTGGTTTGTTTGACAGCCCACTCAATTCCTACCTGTCTAACTTGCTGATTATTGTTGCATTTTTCGATTTCGCGAACCAATTCATCAGGTAGGTCTATGCCAAAAGTTCGGGGCAGAATGGAGAGGTGTTGTTTTAAGGCAATGGGTTTAAGACCAGGTACAATAGGGACATTGATGCCTTGTTGCCGGCAACGCTCCACAAAATCAAAATAATGCTTATTGTTGAAAAACATTTGGGTGACGATGTATGAAGCACCAGCCTCCACTTTCATTTTCAGATATCGGATGTCGGAATCGAAATTGGGGGCTTCGGGGTGTTTTTCGGGATAACCTGCCACTCCTACGCAAAAGTTGGTGGGGGTGCTATTTCGCAATTCATCGTCGAGGTATCTCCCCTGATTCATGGCAATGATTTGTTTCACAAGGTCGAGGGTATGGGCATGGCCATCGGGTTCGGGAATGAAGACTTTTTGAGAACGCTCCGGGTCGCCACGTACGGCCAGTACATTATGAATTCCAAGGAAATTAAGATCGATGAGGGCGTTTTCCGTTTCCTCTTTGTTGAAGCCTCCACAAATAATGTGGGGCACAACGGGGACTTTACAGCGGTATTGCAATGCAGCCGAAATACCCACCGTCCCTGGTCGTTTGCGTACTACTTTCTTCTCAAGGAGGCTATTACCCTTGTCTTTGTATACCACCTCTTCCTGATGATAAGTCACATTGATGTAAGGGGGTTTGAACTCCATAAGTGGCTCAATACTTTTATACAAATCTTCGAATGAGCCGCCTTTGAGCGGGGGTAAAATTTCAAAGGAAAACAGGGTTCTTTGGGTATTGGCTAATATGTTGGAGACATGCATGTTAATAATTATTTTTCAGGTGAATAGTTGAGATGAGTATTTAGCAGTTTTTCTGCTTGCTGCAGTGAAATGCCTTTCCGATGAGCGTAGTCTTCTACCTGGTCGCGGCTGATTTTCCCTACAGCAAAATATTGTGAAGAGGGGTGTGCGAAGTAATAACCCGAAACAGAAGCAGCTGGCACCATCATAAAGCTTTCGGTGAGACTAATTCCTGTTTGTCGGGGAACATCCATCAAATGGAAAAGTGTGAGTTTTTCGCTGTGTTCGGGGCAGGCAGGATACCCCGGAGCCGGTCGTATGCCCTGATATTCTTCTTTAAGAATTTGTTCCTTTGTAAGGTTTTCGTCCGGAGCATAAGCCCAGAATTCTTTCCGAATCCGCAGGTGTAAATGTTCGGCAAAGGCCTCAGCGAGACGGTCGGCCAATATTTTAAGCATAATAGCCGAGTAATCATCGTTGCGGGATTCGAAAAATCGTAATCTTTCTTCAATGCCGTGGCCTGCCGTTACAGCAAAACCGCCCATAAAATCTTTTATTCCTGAAGATGCCGGAGCAATGAAGTCGCTCAGGCACAGGTTCGGAAATCCTTCGTTTTTACGTTCTTGATTACGAAGGAAATGAAGTTCAGATAATTTTATTGAAGGGTTTTCTTCTGAATAAATTTCAACGGAATCTCCCACTGATTTTGCGGGTAGGATAAAGAATACACCTGTTGCCTCGAGCCAGCCACCGGAGATGATTTCGTCGAGCATTCTGCGGGCATCATCATACAATTTTCTGGCTTCGGTGCCTTTTACCGGGTCGTTAAAAATAGCCGGATATTTTCCATTGAGGCGCCAGGCATGGAAAAAGAAAGTCCAATCGATATATTCGGCGAGGGTAGCGAGATCATAATCCTGGAAAGCTTTTATACCGAGAAACCTTGGGGGAATAACGACCGATGGGTGCCAATCAGGCTTGAATGCATTAGCCCTGGCTTCCTGCAAAGTGATGTAATTTTTACCGGATTTGTCGTTCTGGTATTTATCTCTCAGGTTCTGGTAATGCTGATGCACTTCAGAGATATATTGATTGTTATCCTGAGGATGCATGAGTCGGCCCACTACATTAACGGCCAGAGACGCATCGCGAACATGGATGACAGGAGCTTTGCGGGCAGGAGCTATTTTCAAAGCCGTGTGCAATTCGCTGGTGGTGGCGCCACCTATTAGTAATGGCAGATGAATATTCTGTTTTTCCATCTCGGAAGCCACGTGTACCATCTCGTCGAGTGAAGGAGTGATAAGTCCACTAAGTCCTACAATATCCACTTTTTCCTGAATGGCCACTTCAAGGATGGTTTTGGTGGGAACCATCACACCCAGGTCGATGACTTCGAAGTTGTTACAAGAGAGTACAACTTTGACGATATTTTTTCCAATATCGTGTACATCGCCTTTAACGGTAGCCAATAAAACCTTACCCGCCGCCTGGGGCAAACGCCCTCCTACTTTTTTCTCTGCTTCAATATGTGGAGTAAGCCAAGCTACAGCTTTTTTCATTACCCGGGCGCTTTTGATAACCTGAGGTAGGAACATTCGCCCGCTGCCGAAGAGGTCGCCTACTTCATTCATCCCATCCATCAGAGGTCCTTCAATGATACTTAAAGCTGAAGGGAATTTTGGAAGGGCTTCGGCGAGGTCATCTTCGATAAAATCGGCTATTCCTCTTACCAGAGCCTCCCGAAGGCGTTCCTCTGCAGGTTTTAGTCGCCAGGCTGGAATATGGCCTTCCTTTTCCTCTTGATGTGATTCGCTCATCTGATGGGCATACATCAATAAACGCTCGGTGGCATCACGCCTGCGGTTGAGTACCAGGTCTTCCGCAAGGGTACGAAGGGGTTCTTCTATTTCATCATAAACGGGTATTTCGCCGGCATTGACTATGCCCATGTCTAGACCCGCCTGAATGGCATGGTACAGGAAAACCGCGTGAATGGCCTGACGTATTTTATCGTTGCCCCTAAAACTAAAAGAAAGATTGCTGATGCCTCCGCTGGTGCGTGCATGGGGCAGATTATTTTTAATCCACTTCACCGCCCGAATGAAATCTACTGCATAATTATTATGCTCGTCCATCCCGGTAGCTATAGCCAAAACATTGGGGTCGAAAATGATGTCCCAGGGCGGGAAATCTACGATGTTTGTCAGAATATTATAAGCCCTGCGGCACACAGCAATTCTACGCTCAAAGGTATCAGCCTGACCTTGTTCATCAAAGGCCATAACCACAACGGCTGCGCCGTATTTGCGGATTTTGCGGGCGTGTTCTATAAAGGTCTCTTCGCCTTCTTTCAGGCTAATGGAATTAACAATGCATTTCCCCTGCAGGCACTTTAGTCCGGCCTCTATAACGCTCCATTTCGACGAATCTATCATTATGGGAATGCGGGCAATGTCAGGGTCCGACATCAGGTAATTGAGAAAAGTCACCATGGCTTTTTCTGCGTCAATAAGAGCATCGTCCATGCTGACATCGAGTACCTGTGCTCCATTTTCAACTTGCTGACGGGCCACACTAAGCGCTTCCTCGTATTTTTCATCACGGATGAGTCGGGCAAATTTGCGGGAACCCGCTACATTGGTTCTCTCTCCGATATTGATAAAATTGCTTCCGGGATACTGAATCAAGGGTTCGAGACCGCTAAGGTAAGTTTGGGGCTGTATGGGTTGAGGTTGGTGTGGCCGGGCTTGAGCGGCCAATCCCGATAGTTCGCGGATGTGCTCCGGTGTAGTGCCACAGCATCCTCCGATAATGTTAACATGCTCTCCTGCAACAAGAGGTTTTAGCTCATGTGCCATTTGGGCAGGGGTTTCGTCATATCCCCCCAGCTCATTGGGCAGGCCGGCGTTGGGATAAACACTGATGTAGAAAGGAGCCTTACGGGCGAGTTCTTCCACCCAGGGTCTTATCTGTCGGGCACCGAGTGCACAATTAAAACCAATACTAAGCAATTCTCCATGCGACATTGAAATCAGAAAGGCTTCCGGGGTTTGCCCAGACAAGGTTCGTCCGCTGGCATCTGTAAGCGTACCGGAAACCATCACCGGGAATCTGCGTGTTTGTCCGTTAACGGTCAGTATAATGCCTTTACCGCGTGTCTCCAGTACATCATCACAGGCCATAAGGGCTGCTTTGGCATTGAGGGTATCGAATATGGTTTCTATTAGCAAAATGTCCACTCCTCCATCCAGAAGACCTTCGGCTTGCCGGTAATAGGCTTGGTACATTTGGTCGAAAGTTACGGCCCGGTAACCAGGATTTGAAACATCCGGTGATAAAGATAAGGTTTTGTTGGTCGGGCCTATGGCTCCGGCAACAAAACGTGGTTTATCCGGAGTGTTTTGGGTAAATTTATCTGCTGCTTGCCGGGCAAGACGAGCTGCTTCCAGGTTTATCTCGTACACAAGTTCTTCAAGTCCGTAGTCGGCCTGGGAGATGGCGTTTGCGTTGAAGGTGTTGGTTTCGATGATATCGGCCCCGGCCTCCAGATAGGCTTCGTGAATTTCAAGAATTATCTCGGGTTTTGTCAGGCAAAGAATATCGTTGTTGCCTTTTAAATCGTGTGGATGATTTAAAAAACGTTCGCCGCGATAGGCTTTTTCATCCAAGCCATAGCGCTGTATCATGGTGCCCATGGCTCCATCGAGCACTAGCACTCTTTTGGCTATTTCATCATAAATGGTACTTTTCATAATTCCCTTGTTTGGTTATGCAAGGGTGGAAGGATGCGCCGAAATAAAAAAACCTGCCGGATAAGACCGGCAGGTTTACTGAATTTTTTCTGAGTGATATTCAAAAAACCACCGGCTTATCTTCCCTGCAATTGCAGGCAGGAATTGGCACCTTGCCACAAGGCAGGTTGCCAAGGTTTCATCGGGCCTTTCCCTCCACCTTTCTGGATAAGCTTAGAGTAAAGAACTTTTTTGCAAAGATAATGCAATCTTGCAACACTAATTATCCAAATAATGTTCATCTCGATTGATTTTTAGTTTCAATTGCTAACTGGTGGTTCCAAGTCTTTGTTTGCCTTTTAATATTAATTAAAAAGATTAAAGTATTTAAAAAAAGCATTTTTAACTGTTAAAAGTTACTTTTGCGGAAAATACGCAAAAAGGCACATGAGAAGCAGAAGATTTCTTTTATGCATATTATTGATACAAAGCCTTCATTCATTACTTATGTCACAGGTGCATACCACTTATTTATGGCACCTTGAACAACCCATTTACTGGCCTGAGCAAAGTCAATGGGAACCGAATCATATGCAATATGCCTGGGAATCGCAATGGCTAAAATGGAACAATGGCAACTGGTATAATGACGGGAAACAGCATCCTTTAAATAACATTCAGGAAATATTCAGCAACGATGATCGCAAAGCTGTTTATCAATATCGGGCGAAGGATGCAGTAGAGTCATTACTGGGTTATCCAGAGGCAGGTGCCCAGGTCAATTATTCAGGTTGTCTTATCTATAATGTGAACAGCCTGGCCTCGGCCGGACAATGGGGATACAGTAATGGGTGGCAGAATAATTTTATCACGGCCCGAGGATGGACCACAACAGGAGGAAAACCTCGCATGGATATTACAGGGTTTACTATGCATCATGCACTGGCTCCATTGCTCAGTGATCGCGTTTTTCGCAAACAGTTGCAGGCGCATAAGTACATCTATGGTCTTACTTTTGGTAACAATCCGGTTTATTCTAAGGGATATTGGCCGGCTGAATGTGCTTTTAGTGAAAGAAACATCAAAGTTTTAAAGGAAGAAGGCTTCGAGTGGAGCATCATTGCCAACAGCCATTTAGCCAGAACCTTATCTGATTATCCTCTCACTTTTGGTACTTCCGGTTGTAACATTGATCCACCTAATAAAGCCGATGAAGTCCTTGTTACAGGTAACCATTGGTGGAGCGGCCAAATTGATGGGAGGGGAGGTGTTTTTGCTGCCCCATATTGTTATCAGGCACATAAAGCAAAATATGTAGACCCTGCTACAGGACAGGAATATAAAATTACTGTTGTGCCGATGTGCGATTTGTTGAGTTATAAAAATGGTTATGCCCTGATGAGCACAGGAGAGATTGACCAATATATTGCACCTTTCAACAACAATGCACAGCCGAGCATCGTTTTAATGGCCCATGACGGAGACAATGCCTGGGGGGGTGGGTATGACTATTACACCAATTCTGTACCCGGTTTCGCCGCCCAGGCTGCGGCAAAAGGATATGTGCCTACTACCATTCAACAATTTCTTAGCAATCATCCCGTGCCTGATAATGATGTGGTACACGTGGAAGATGGAGCCTGGTTTAATGCTGAAAACGATTGGGGGCATCCGCAATTTATTAATTGGTTGTGGCCCATGATAACAAGCGATAAACAATTTAATCCGAACGGGTGGACAGAAGATGCCAGAAACTGGGCTGTGCTGGTAGCCGCTGAAAACAGGGTAATCACTGTAGAAGACCTTAGTGGAACAGTAAATATAGCAGATATAGTCTATCCCGGTCCAACCTCTTCACTTGTTGCCAAGGCATGGCATTATTTACTTCCCGCTTACAACAGCGGATATATGTATTACGGAACTTCTCTTGATATGGAAGTCAAACAATCGTTGGCGTGTAATATTGCAACAAACTTTGCTGATGCTATCATTCAAGCCCATGCAGGTATCGACAATACCCCACCCTCAGTTTTTATTCCTCAAAGATGGCCGTATAACCCTGGCGGAACCGGATTTGGACCTACATATGGATATCAGCAGAAGCAAAATCCCAAGAACTTTTATGTATGGACATTTGCTTACGATGTGTCAGGTTTGCAATCGATTACCCTTAAGTACAGAGTTGACAAAGATGGGGTTAATCCGCTTACGGATAATGATAATGATACTTATGTTGGCGGTCCCGGTGTTGAGGTATGGCAAAGCAAGGCTATGACTGAAAGAATATTCCCGGCTGGTAACATCACCAACAATCCTGATATCGACTTCTTTATCCTGCCGAACTATATTGCCAATGAATATTATGCTGAAATAAGTGGTTTTGACGAGCAGTTGGTTGATTATTATGTGGAAGCAGTCGATAATAAAGGAAATGTTTTTCGTACCCCCATTCAGCATGTATATGTAGGCAAGACCAAGTCTCCCACAGGAGGGGGTGGTGGAGGAGGCGGTACTGGCGGAGGTGTAAGCTGGATCCCCTTATCTCCCTCGAAAGATGACGTTATAACCCTAACGATTCAAAATCCAGGGAAAACAGCGAAACTACACTGGGGGGTACGCATAGACGGGCAAAACTGGAAAACCCCGGCAGAGGTGTACAGGCCCGTCGGATCCTATCTTTTTAACGGAACAGGGCCTGCGGTGGAATCTCCCTTTGGCTCGCCTGCTGCTAATGGAGACATTAGTATACAGATAGGGCCTTTTAACAGTCCGGAACAGGAGATTGAAGCGGTCAATTTTGTCATTCACTTTGATGATAATACGTGGAACAACAATAACGGACAGGATTTTTATATACCAATAAACGGGCAGGGGGGTGGCGGAGGTGGTGGAACCGGGATAGAAACGGTTACCTGGTCTCCTTTTGCTCCCACCACTGCCGATACCCTTCAAATAACGGTTCAATATGCCCATAAAACGGGTTGGCTCCATTGGGGGGTGAATGTAGATGGACAAACCTGGCAGCAACCCATAAGTGCGTATTGGCCTCCGGCCTCGAATCTTTTTAATGGTTCCGGGCCTGCCGTCGAGAGCCCTTTTTCTGCCCCTGACGGCAACGGACATATTTTTATCAAACTCGGCCCGTTTAACTTGCCAGAGCAAAAGGTACAGGGTGTAGATTTTGTCGTACATTATCAGGATAATACCTGGAATAATAACGGTGGGGCCGATTATCATATTCCTGTGACACCCGCCAGCCCGGGAGGTATTGAAAATGCCGGTGAGGCCCGATTCAGCCTGTTCCCCAACCCTGCCCATGATTTTGTTACCCTTAGGCGACGTTCTATGTTTGTAAATGAGGCTGATGTTATACTTAAATCCTCCACTGGGCAGGCATTGCGATTTTGGAAGATGAATACTGAAACACTATTTCTTAATACGGTAGACCTTCCCGATGGGTTGTATTTTGTCCAGTTGGTTCATAAAGACGGCGCTGTTGAAACACATCGGTTAATTATTGTGCACAACTGATTTTATCAGGTAAATAAGAATAAAAAGAGGGGCAAATTTCCAACGAACTTGCCCCTTTCTCTTTTATTTATGAAAGAATTAGCGCTATTTAATAAAAACCAATTTACGCATCAAGGTTGATCCATCTTCGCGTGTCAGGGATAGAATGGCAATGCCCTTATATGAAGGAATAAAAAGTTCAACCGTGTGATGGCCTGAAGCCCATGATTTTTCCTGGTGGTAAAGCTTCTGTCCTGTGATTGAAGAAAGCCTGAATATAAGACTTTCAGAGAAAGATTGATTCCATTCAAGAGTGATATAGCCTGTGCTGGGATTGGGATAAATTTTAAGGTCAATAGATTGTACTTCAGGAATTCCAACAAGACAGGGGTCGCAGGAGCTGAAACAAACATAGGGCAGAGAAGTACCACCGGCAGGAACAGTTAAGTAACGATTGAATCCACCCACACCAGTTGCCACACCGCATTCTGCAGGCACTTGCTCAGCGCCACTCCAATCGCTGCCGTTGACAAATTTATATTCGATATATTCCCCTTCCTGCAATAATACAGTTGCCTTGTAGATTCCGGCAGCCATGTAAGTCATGGGGGTGGAAGAGGGGTTCCATCCCTGGAAACTTCCAGCCAGGTGCACACCATCGGGAGATACTGTCTGTTGGCTCATATCTACGTAGAAAACCACATCGATGAAAGTGGATCCCTGGCATGGACCACATTCAGAGAAACAAACCAGCCCCAGCAGCGTATCAGCAACCGGCATGGTAAAATAGCGGTTAAAACCTCCTGAACCATTGGGAGTGCCACAAGCTTCAGGGACTATTTCTTCTCCAGCCCAGGTATTGCCATTGATAAATTTATATTGTACCTCTTCGCCGGGTAATATCTGTGCGGTGTATGTGAAGATACCGTTGCCTGCATCAATCATGGGGGTAGCGCCTGGATCCCAACCCTGGAAGCTACCGGCTATATGAACACCATCGGGCGAAACTGTTTGCTGACTCATATCTACCCTGAATGTCACATTTCGGGGGGTTGGACAAGGATCGCAGGAGCTGAAACAAACAGCGGGCAGTATCATCATACTGTTTCCTACAATGACTTCGCGATTATATCCACCACTTCCGTTGGGAACACCGCAAGCAGCCGGAACCGTTTCTTCACCAGACCAGGTATTGCCATTGATGAACTTATACTGGTAAGCCTCCCCTTGATAAAGCATAAATGATATTTCCCAGATATTATTAGCTGTTTGCGTCATGGGAGAGGCAGCAGGGTCCCATCCCTGGAAACTTCCGGCAATATGTACACCTTCGGGCGCCACTGTCTGCAGCGACATATCTACCCTGAAAGTCACCTGAACTTGCGGCGGACAAGCTTCACACCGCGAAAAACATACAACAGGCACTGTTACAGGTGTGCTACTAATTGTTACCTGGCGATTGTAGCCTCCTGTGCCATTAGGTACTCCACAACTGGCTGGTACCACTTCTGCATTGGCCCATGTATTACCATTGATGAACACATATTCGTAAGTGGTATTTTCTGTAACAGCCAGGGTTACACCGTACACCGAACCGGAAATAAGGTTCATGGGTGTAGCTGTTGTACTCCATCCATTGAAACTTCCGGCTACATGGACTCCCTGGGGCGATGCCGGAGTGATTCCCAAATCGACCTGAAGGGTCAGATTCACCATACCCGGGCAGGGGTCGCATGAACTGAAACACACAAGAGGAGTTGTTGCATTGCTGTTCCCAATAGAGATCTGTCGATTATACCCGCCCAGACCATTAGGAACTCCACATGATGCCGGTACAGTTTCCGCATAAGCCCAGTCATCTCCATTAATAAAAACGTATTGCTGAGTACTGTTCTGGTCGACGTTCACAGTGGCCGTATAGATCCCGTTGCCAGCAGGATTCATGGCAGTAGCAGATGCACTCCATCCATTAAATGTGCCGGCAACATGAACTCCTTGGGCCGAAACCGTTTGCTGGCTCATATCCACCTGTAGCGTAAGTTGTACCTGAGGCAAATTGCAAGGTCCACATTGACTGAAACATACAGCTTGCAGGGTGGTATCTGCATTCTCCACAATCACTTCCCGATTGTATCCCCCCAGACCATTGGGTACTCCGCAGGCTGCAGGAACAATTTCTTCGCCAGCCCAGGTATCTCCATTGATGAATTTGTATTGATAGGAAGAGTTGCCTAATACTGGCAGTGTAGCAGAATATTTCCCGTTTCCAATGGGCGACATAGGAGTAGCCGTGGTGCTCCAACTGTTAAAACTACCGGCTACGTGCACCCCTTGGGGAGAAACGGTTTGTTCGCTCATATCGACTACTAGGGTTAAATTAATGGTTGAAGGACACGGTCCGCAATGGCTGAAACATACAATCGGTAATATTGTAGCGCTACTGCCGACTGTAATTTCTCTATTGTATCCTCCAAATCCATTAGGAACACCACAAGCAGAAGGCACGATTTCTTCGCCAGCCCAGGTATTTCCATTAATATACTTGTATTGGTAGGATGTTCCTGAAGTTAGGTTAAGAGTAACAGTATAGATATTATTGCCTGCATGCACCATGGGAGTGGCTGTTGTGCTCCAGCCATTAAAGCTTCCTGCAATGTGTACCCCTTGAGGCGAGACTGTTTGTTGGCTCATATCTACTTGGAAGGTAACATTAACCGCCATAATTTTTGCTGTTATTCCAAGTAACGTAAAAATCAAGTAGAGTTTTTTCATAATCAATAAGCTTTTTAGAGGTTATTTGAAAGAAAGCCCTGGTAAATGTTTCCCAGGGCTTGTGTTAATTAAAGATAGGGAAGCAGATTATTCCTCCGTATTTTTTGAGCATGCCTGAAACACCTTAACAGAACCGTACGTTGCAGCAAGAGCCATCAATAATGCGATGCCTCCGCCAATGGGAGCCGAGCCTCCAATGGGAGCTCCGCCTACGCTGCCTCCGCCGGCGTTCTGGCCGGGGTTGGGCTGAGCGAATGTACTAAGAGTCCACAACGTAACAATGACCAATGATAACAGTAGTTTTTTCATAATTCATATTTTTAATTTTGATCAACAAATACCTTATTCGATTGGGTAAGGCCTCCGCAAGTAATTTTTACCAGGTATATTCCTCCCTTGATTATACTTATGAATTGAGGTCCTGCATTCAAATTATCTAAGCTCACAATTTTTCTTCCGGTAATGTCGTAAACACTTACGGTGCCAAATTCCGGCAAATGAAGCATAATGCCTCCGTGTGTACCATGCACTTTTATCTCCGCTTTCTGGTCGTTTTCTATGCCGGTGGTACGTTTGTATATCATCAATCGCAGCGGATTTTCACTTTTAGCAACTTCAAATTCATATCCATTGGCCAATTGCAGGGGCATTACCTGACCCATTGCGAGATCTTTCAGGTATAAATCATCTGAATTTTTATACTGAAGACCATAGTTGAGTTCCAGGCGATATTTACCTGAAACTCCTGCTTTGAGGCCAAGGGGTATTGACTGTCCATAATCCTTCAGAAAAGCGAGGGTGGACTTTTGCTGGGTTGCGGGTTGATAAACATAGAAACCGGGGGCTTCTTCCAGCATGCTGAACCATTTGGCTGTGTGGCCTTCCTCCTCGTGTCCAAACTCAATGTAAACTTCATCGGTCAGACCGTTGGGAGCTGATACTTTAATTCTTAGAGAAGGCGTTTCAGGAACCCCATTTTTCAAAAAGGCTTGCGAACTATGTGCTCTGGCTGAATTGTTAACCTGCAGTGTGCCGGCATTGGCTGCTTTCACGAAGAATGCCTGCCCCCAGGGAATATAACGGGAAATGCCGTTGGTGCCATTGTCACCCGAAGCAGCAGAATTGTAAGCTCCATATTGCCCCAGGGCTCCATTCCAAATCCACAGATCATAACCTCCTCCGTTAAGCTCCAGGTCGTTGCGCGTCCAGCCAGTTCCCGCTTTCCAGTCGAGGGCAGAGGGATAGGGATTTCCGACAAAATTGAAATAATCGTAGTTTGCACCATTGCTGCCTGAATGGCTAAGGGAGAAATTGAGGCTGCCATCGCCCAGTTCTCCGGCAAAGGTGGCAGTTGTGGAAGCAATGTCCATATAAAAGGCATATCCTTTCAATGGCTGCAATGCTGAAGAGGCTGTCAGGTTTTGCCATTGACCGCTGGGTTCATCGTATTGCCTGAGCCAGATGTTATTATGCTGTGAGACAGGGAAAACGTTTCCTGCAGTGACTCCGGAAACAGGGGTAGCAAGATAATGGTATTGTCCGTTGCCTGTAATGTTTCTAACCAGCGTGCCATATCCTGAAACTGTGGATGCCGCAATAAGTGAGCCTCCTGCATTGATGGTCAGTTTAGAGGGTGAGTTGCCGGTGTTGAGTTGCCCGTTCACCGAAAGCGGAGCATTAAGGGTAAGGCTACCGGAGCTGATTGTAAGGTCATTACATGTTGTATTGGAAGAGATACTCACCTGATGGTTGATGGTAACGTGCGTTTGTGCTGAGGGCACAACACCCGTCTGCCAGGTGCCGGGGGTGTTCCAGTCCCCATCGGCAACCGTAGTGGCTGTATTGTTGTAAGTGAAATAGGCCAGATAATTATTTCCTCCATTGTTATCGTACTTGTCATAAGAAACGCAAGAGCCACAGTCTTTACCGGTAATTTTTCCGTAAATTTCAATCGTATAACTACCTGAAGGCAGACCGGCAAGAATGTTGGCATTTACACTGTGATTTCCCCATTTCTGGTCTCCCGGATTCGGTAAATTTTCTATCCAACCACCGCCCATGGAAATGAAAACGGGGGAGGGAGGTCTGTTACCGGTAGGATAGATGGTGTAATAATACTCACAACCCGTAACATCTCCCCCGGCCCCTTCATTCTTCCAGGTCTTTGTGTCATAACCATTGATGGTCAAAACATCGCCATAGCTGAGGGTGCCGAAGTTGTGATTGTGGAAGGTTCCGGGAGCACCGTTCCAGATGCTGTAAGTATTCACATTCGCATTTTCCTGAAACCAAATATAACTTCGATCCAAATCCCAGAAACCCCACGTTTGGGCCATTATAGCAAATGGGACAAAAATGCCCAAAGAAAAAAGTGTCAGGATTTTTTTCATTGCTCATCTTTTTTGGAAGATTGGAATTTCCACCGATATACTTTGTAAGAACCATACGCAGCAGCCAGTGCGGAGAGAATGAATAATCCGTTACCGATCGGGGCCGAACCGCCCGGTGTCTGATTCCCACTCTGTCCATGACCACCACTTGGAGGTGGGGGAGGATCTTGGGCAAAAACCGTATTTACCGAGATTAGAATGAACAGACTAAATAATAAGTGAATCAATCGCTTCTTCATACTGTTTAAGATTTTAGGTTATCTATTGCATTAATAAACAACAATTTTTTGGGTGTTGCTGAAAGTATCACCGGTTAATTTAATCATGTAGATGCCGGGAGCGGCGTTGAAAGGAATTTCAGCGGTATATACTTTCTGTTTGATCAGAGATTGACCATTAGAGGAATAAACTTCCATCACCAGGTTGGGTGTGATATTGTTTACATGTAAAGCCTGTGAAGCATACCAAACGTAGGGTGCTGTATTTTGAGGCACCGGAGCAATTCCGACAGAAGAGAAGGCAAGTTTGAAACGCAACGGATCATCGCCTTCATCGGCCGTGAACGAATACACGGGTTGCTGGCTGAGGTTTTGGGTTATGCCGGTCTTTAGGTCTTTTAGTAAAACTGTATTGGCTAGAGAGTTATCGCTGAGCTCGATGGTAAAATTGTTATGTTGGTTTTTCTGGAAGCCCAGAGGAATTTCCATAGCTTCGGAGATAGATGGCAGGGCATTGGTAGAGAGTTTCACGCCATCTGCCAGGGAGTAGAGTTGGGGAGCATAACCGGCCAGGAATTGGCTATCCCAATAGGGGTCTTCACCGATTGTTGCCTCGGGTTCTAAACGAATGATGGTTTCCTGTGCCGAGCTGCCATCGGCTGGACGGGCTATAAGTTTGAGCTGATGGGCATCGGAATTCTTATACCAGGGTGTAGTATTGTGGGTTCGCGCAGAGGCTGGAATGGTCAGTCCATTTGTTGAATTCGTAACCCTTATGAAAAAACCTTGTGTTTGAGGTATAATTCCATTAGCTGAAATATCGCTGTAACTTTTAATGGTGCTGTGCCATATTTTGGCTGTGCTGGCCACATTGCTGAGGTTCCAATTTCCATTATTCCATACCAATGCCGAGGCAAAGGGGTTACCCAACAGATGCCAACCGTTTCCTTGAGAAGTATTATAAGAAAGATCGGAAAAAGTAATATCTGAAACATTGATGGTACCACTAAAGGATTTTGTCGTAGTATTTTCAAATGCGACCATATATCCTTTACCGGGTTCAATTTGGGTAAATTCGCCCGCTTTATAATTAAGCCAAAGCTTGGAGGATTCACTCCATGCATAAAGGTCATCATTTGTACCTGGCTCGAAAGAGGAGCCTGATATATTAAAATTAGCTACAGGGGAACCTAAAAGATGCCATCCTTCATCTGATAGATTATTATGACTTACAATATAGCGTTCAACGGTGGCATTTACACCACTGTTGGAATGTATAAGAGAGCCTGTACCGCTATTATCGCTAAGAAGATTCAAAGACCCATTATTGGTAAGAGTGCCATTGACAGTGAGTGATTTTCCTGCATAAACTGAGACAGTTCCGTTTGAAGTAATTGTTAAGTTCCCATCAATGGTAGCATCAGTGTTAATATATAAACCTCCATCAATGGTGAGTGTTTTTCCTGAGGCTACAGTGAGGGTACTTCCATTGTTCAAGAACAAAGAATCATCAATTGCAACATCTTCATTGATTACCAGAGAACCTGTAATTGTTAGACCTGCTCCTGCGGTAACAATCAAATTTCCTCCGGAGTTTACGGTAAGGGACTCCAAGGTTTGCGTTTTATATATGGCCAAAGTGCCTCCTGAATTAATTGTAACATTGGTTGAGCTGGATAGAGTATTCCCTGAAGAACAATCGAGCCTAAGAATTCCTCCATTAACTGTAGTAGTTCCACTATATGTGTTTTGACCTGTCAGGGTTAGCTGGCCTGTGCCGGATTTTGTTAAAGAACCAGAACCCGTAAGTACTTTAGAATAAACATAATCGTCGCTTCCAGTATTGAAATTTCCGTCGTTTGTAACATTGAAATGATTGAAATAAATATTTCTTTGCCCGGAGCCATCGTTTTGGTTCCCTATATAAATTCCAAGTTCATTTACAGGATTCGTACTGGTAAATGTAGTTGTATAGGTTGTGCCATCGCTGCGCTTTGTCATTGAGAATGAATAAGAATTACTTCCGGTACGTGTTATTTCCACAAACATCGGGTTGGTGCCGTAAGAACCATCAATAGTACCACTTGAGCAAGTAATTGTAGCACTGTTGTTATTGTTGACATTGAAGACAGTTGAACCTGATGCTTTGATATCAAACCCTTTATTTCCACCATTGGCATCCCAGTTCATTGCCCAATAGAAAGAAAATTTGTCGTTTAATTCCAAAGCCGTGGTCATCTGTCGGTTTGCATTTACATAACCAGTTCCTGTTGCATATAAACCAAAGGCTGTAGTTCCAATGCCGGTGGTACCCATCCCGTCATTGGAAGGATTACCGATAAATGTACCGGTATTGCTACCGTAAGATATCGACCATGCATTAAAACCGCTTCCATAATTATTTCCGTTTCCCCAAGTTCCACTATAATTACCAGCATTGTCTGTGGCAAGAGTGAATTGGGCGAAGGCTGACTGACTGGATAAGGAAATGAATGCGGCTAATAAGTAAATCAATTGTTTTTTCATAGATTCAATCAATTTTAGGTACGACAATTATAACTATTTAATAATTACAATTTTATAGAAATATATTTCATTATTTTTTTTAAATCTCAAAATATAAGTTCCACGCGGCAGATTTGTTGTGTTTATCTGATAAATTGGACTTGATATAAAAACTTGATTAATAATTTTTCCATCCATTGCTATTAAGGTGAGATTGTATGAGTGCCCACCTTCAATAATTAGTTTATATGTTGCAGGCTGAGGGAAGACCTTTATGCGAGTCTCAGTAATATCAGGCACTGCATTAGGCCCTTTGGCCATTTTGAGTACAATGGATGCATCTTTATCCACATGCCAGGTTGTGTCTTTTGGCAAATATCCCTCTTTGTTCAGGGTAAGTGTGGCAATTCCGGGTAATAAGGTAAACGAGGCGGTGCCGTTGGGGCCGGTGAGGCGGCTTCCGGCTGGGGTCAGGCTGATGCGTACATTATCGAGGGGGAGTCCTGTTCCGGCATCTAACACAAGTGCCGTGAGGTCGTAGAAAGGCCGGGGAAGGGGTTGGTCGGTAAAAACCCTGTAATCGCCGGGGCCAAACCAAAAAGTTTGTCCGGCAGGATCGGTTACGTTTATCGTTTGGCCTGTGAAATAATCGTACCAGGTACCGGCATGCGCAAAGCCAGGGGCCATATCGAAACCTGTTACCCCCATGTTGGCAGCAATGCTGACATTGAGGGAAGAATGGCTTATCCACATGCGTTTTCCGGTTCCTGAGAGGTCGCTGGTGAAGGTACCGTAGCGGAAGGCATCGCGCTTGCGCAGATTAGCCATGGCGGCATATATCCTTGTCAGCCTTTCCCGCTCGTAGCTGTTGAGGTAGTCCCATCGGGGGGGCTTATTTGCTGTTCGTTCTCCTCCGAAAAGAATGGAATAATCATATCCCATTTCGGCAAATTGCCAGACCATTTTAGGTCCGGGGATTCCCATGAAAAGGGCCGTGGCTTGCTGTTGATGTTTTACAGCCGTCAAAGTATCTTTAAGATTGTATCCTGCCGCAGTATTTCCCCACTGCAGGGCTTCGGCCATAATGCGTTCCTCGTCGTGGTTTTCCATGTAATCCACCAGGTTGGGGTAAGTGAAACCCCGGTTCCCATGGTAAGCCCAAGAGAGGTTGGAATTCTCGGTCCAGCCTATACCTACTTGTTTGTATTGGTCATGCATACCACTCCAAAGCAGCATGCCGGTATTGGCCAGAACAACTTCTTCGTCGTTGTTGGCAAAGTGCTCGAGGATCATGTAGGCATTCGGATTTACCGATTTAATGTGATTATAGTAATCTGTGAGTATATTGATTCGGCTCTGGTCGTAGGCGCTCCAGGCTGCAAGATCGTTGCCTGTGTATTTCTGGGTTAATCCTTTGGAAAGGTCGAAGCGGAAGCCGTCGAATTTGTACTCTGTTAGCCAATAGGTTAGTACATCTTTTATGAATTGCCGGGTATAGACGCTTTCGTGGTTGAAATCATAACCCACACTCAAAGGATGGGTGGCCTGTGGATTAAACCAGGGATTATCTGATGCGGGTTTATCTTCATCGAAATACATTTGCACCAATGGGCAAAGGCCAAAGGCATGGTTGGTCACGATATCCATAATGACTGCAATTCCCCGCTGATGAGCAGCATCGATGAAAGCTTTCAGGTCGTTGGCAGTCCCATAGTATTTATCAGGAGCAAAGAAGAAATTGGGAGCATAACCCCAACTTTCGTTGCCGTCGAATTCCATTACAGGCATCAATTCGATGGCATTTACACCCAGTGAAGCCAGGTAATCGAGTTTTTCCATGGCGGCCTTGAATGTCTTTTCGTCTGTAAAATCACGGATAAGTAATTCATATATAAGCAGATCGGACTGAGTGGAATGAACGGCCGGAGGCACAAAATTGTTCACTATCCAGTTATAAGGTTGCCGATTGGTTTGCAGAATACTTACAACACCGGTGGTGAGGTCGAAAGGATAGGCTTTGAGGTTTGGGTAATTTGAAGACGGAATCCATTTGTCATTCCATGGATCTAAGATTTTATCGGCATAAGGATCAGCAATTTTTAATTTGCCATCGATAAAATACTGAAATGCATATTCTTTGCCAGGCTGAATGCCGGTAAGAGTAACCCAATAGTACTTGCCGTCTGGCGTTCGTTTCATGTAGGTTTGATCGTTGGGTTTCCAGTTGCTAAAATCTCCAATGGCAAAAGCAAATTGTTTTTTGGCCGGGGGATCGTGCAATACGAGGGTTACCGTTTGATTATCGATATAGTTGATGCCTGGTTTAGTTCCGACGGGCAAATCGGCAACCTGCACGGGCCCCCGCAGGTAAATGCTTACCGAATCGGCAATAATACTACTACCGACTTTAGCAATAGCCTTAATCCAGTAAGTGCCTGGTGCATAACCTTGTAACTCGAGCGGGTAAGCCAAATTATTACCAGCGGCAGAAGTGAGCAGAGCATTGTTGAGATAAAGGAATATAGAATCATTCAGCAAGGCTTCCACGCATACAGCCAATATTTCATCCGGGCTGGCAAGCGGATTTCGGGGCGATGGGCTGAGAATCTTGACATTAAGTTGGGGTTGATATACTTTTACAAAGATGTCACTCCCATCCGCATTTTTATGCTCGGGATATCCACCCCAGGAGGCCGTCTCACCTCCCCGAAAAACAAAAGCCATTTTCAGGATGGTTTCTGAGGCGGGAACACCGTAATAGGCCCTGATATCGTCTATTTGAAGACTGTAGAGATTTTCACCCAAACGGGTCATTTTCGTCTCAGGAGTATTTTGGCCCCATTCGGTTTTTACATAGCGCCAATCTGAAGGTTGGGTACTTAAATTGGTGATGACGCCGGTGTGTGCAAAAACGTCGCCGGTATAATTAAAAAGTCCACCGTTGCCAAATTCTGCATTAAAGTAAACCATAACAGGTTGACCCTCCTGAGGGAAAGCCGGGTCGGTATAAACTACATCAATCGCAGGGCCGCATTGGATACCTTCACCAACTGTATAAGTGTAAAATTGCCCATTGTTGCTGTTTATTCGAAGAGATACAAGATCGAAATCAGCCGAGGGATTGCTAAGGGTGGAACTATAAACGTAATATTTCACAGTTGTCCCTTCACTGAAAGCAGGTATAGGGGCTGAAGCCGAGGTCGCATTTACGTTCATGGGTACTTGTGAAGAGGTAGCCCAATCGTCGGTAGTAAACCGAAGGAAGAATTTCTCTTCCGGGGAGGGAGTTGACGAAAGGGTGGCGGTAATAGTAACCTGTTGTCCTGTATCCACCAACAAAGGTTGTCGAGAAACTGTAGAAATTTCAACGGGCTGAGCAGAAGTTTCCATGAAAATAGCCCGTGTTGAAACATATCCTTTATCTTCGAAAACCACGGTGTACCATTTCCCTGAGTTTAGGCTGATTTTGTTGTTAGGATCACTTGGAGTTCCATATGTAAAGAGGTTGAGATTGTTTAATGTGACAGATATATTTCCTGCCCATTGGTTTCCCCATGGGTCTCCGAAAGCTGTACTCACAAATTTAAATTCCTGTACTCCAGAAGCTCCTGTATATTGAAACGAGGTTTGCCACCGCAGCGTTCCTTGATTAATCGCCTGCAAATCGAAAGGGCCGCCCATGCCGGTTATGTTTGACCATCCATTCCAGGTTCCCGGCATACGCACACCGTCGGGTTGATAGATCTGAGCTATAGATTTAGTAGAAATTAAACTACTAAAGAGGGTAAAAACAACTAAAAAGACTTTTGGCCGAACGATTGTGGCTATTCTGGTGAATTTAGATAAGTGTTTAGAAAGATATGTCATTATAAATTGCAGGTTTTGTGTAAATTATACAATTAGTTTTTTAATTCTAATTTAATGTTTGACAAATTTAAAATAGAATTATCCGGTTTTTCCGCAAAAGTTTTTTTGCAAACGATTGCGAAAAAAATTTTTTTGATATTAATATTCAAAAAATTAATTATGAATTAATTATGCCAAATGAGAGAGGTGTTGGGAAGCGGATTAACGGTCACGTTTTTAGTATCAGTCCCCATGCAACCATTTGCGGTTTCCTGAATGGTCACGGTTTGATTGCCGGTTTGATTGAAGGTAACGGAGACCTGGTAGGTACCCTGGCCTGCAAATATGCTTGCGCCTGCAGATACACTCCAGGTGTAGGAGGATCCTGCATTTTGAGCCACTGCAAACACATCTGTAGAGCCTAAGCAGGTTGCGGAAACACCACTGATACTGGGCGAAGGGGTTTCGTTTACTGTGACACTATATGTGGCGGATGCTGAACATGAGCCTATGGTTTCGGTAATAGAGACTGTTGCTGAACCTGCCGAGGTCCAATTGATGGTGGCTGAATTGGTGCTGCCCCCAGAAGCAACAGAGCCCTGGGCAGTCACCGACCAGGTATAGGAGCTGCTTGCTGTGCCGGTTACTGAATAGACACCTGAGGTGCCTGTACATGCTGTAGCAGGTCCTGTAATGACAGGATTCGGCGCTTGATTAACCGTAACAGTAACGCTTCGCGTTGGGCCAACGCAGTTGTTGGCATCTGTTTCAACCACGCTTACCGTATAATCTCCCGGTGTTCCGGTCCATTGAATATTTATGGAATGTGTACCCTGGCCGGAAAGGATAGTTCCTCCTGTAGCGGGTGTAATACTCCAGGCATAAGAGCTTCCTGCAGTGTTGTCAACATAATAGTTTTCAGTAACATTCTGACAAACGTCCTGGGTGGGGTTTTGGTTCTGGGCACGTAAGGATGCAACCATCCCGAAAACGACTAAGAGCAAAAGGTAGTTTCTCATGGTTTTGGATTTTACGGTGATTTAATGGAGGATTGATTATTTGATTTTAGTAGTGCCATATAAGAGAAGTATTGGGGGAAACAGGTCCCTGGACGACGATTTCAGCGTAAGAAGTTTCGTTATAAGCTCTGCCCCGGGCAGGATTGATCCCGTTACCTGACGTTTCATCTGCCGAGAATCTGAAGGCATAAATTCGGTAGAAGAACTGTCCGTCGCAGGGTGCAGGGGTATTGTCGGTAAATGCAGGAAGCTGAGAACCTTCTACAATGCCAGCCACCACTGCAGTGCCAATGTATGTGCCGACCAAATAGAACAATCCGTCGGAAGGGGCTGTAAAATCGTTGACAGTATTGCGTAAGATAAGATACCCTGTTGTGTTATCCAGTGGATATGTATCCTGGCAAAGGTTCCACGAAAGGCTCACCCCGGTATTTCCCGGTAAATATGCCCCTGACCCCCCGGGTGTAATCCACTCAGGCTGCCTCAGGGAGCGCCAAAAATTCTGGTTACTTATGGTATCTCCTGAGCAGGAATTAGGAAATCCGGGGGTTTGTGGTCCGTTGGCTTTTGTGGTGTATGTAGTGCCCTCCCGGGGAGCTAAAATACCATATTCGTTAATATTGCTTCCGGGACATACGCTGACAGTTTGATTTGAAGGAAGTGACTCAGTGTGACAGAGTTTCGGTAAAGGCAGGCTGAAATAATCTGTACCCGGGGTGGCTTTATGTGCCAAAGCGTGAACATGGTTCCCTGAGGCATCTCTGATTTGAATGATATCTCCGGTGCCGCCAATCGACATGCTACTGCCAGCCCAGGAAGGGGATGTTCCAAAGGAACCTCCGCTGAAATAATCAGAATTATTGAGAAATAGTTCCAAATACCCATCAGCTTTTGAGGTATCCTGGGGTACATTAGGTAAACCCGAGCTATTTACATGCCTGTGCCAGAGTTTGATAATTGTTCCTGCCCTTAGGTGATTCCAGAAACTGATGTTCTGGAAGGTGATTTCTGGCTGCCAGCCTGTCTGGTCATTGTTGTTGTCGCGTATGGTATATCCGCGTAAATCCAGATTATCAGATATTACTAACAGCTCGGTCCACTCATCCCGTGGGTCGGCGGCGTTATAGTAACTGCTGACAACAATACCGGGAAGAGAAAATGAGCTTTCAACCAAGGGCAAGGCCTGGCTGTTCGTGCGGGCGTCTATTCTGGCTTTGTAATTATGGGATGCACCATAATTATCCATCCATAATCCGTCCAAAACTAACTCAAACTGAGCTGTGCGCCCCAGGGTGACTGTTGGAGAGAAATTTTCGATAACAATATAACAGTATAACCGTTGCCCTGCAGGGATATTAATATTGAGTGAGAGGTTTTTCCACTCGTTGTTGTATTTGCTATCCCCTGCCCAATCCCCCCATAGGGTCTCAGCTGCTTCTGTACCATCGAAATCAAACGCTGAACCAATTTCATAATAAAGTCTCAGCCCATCGTAACCAATATCTCTGTCTCCGTTACCTTCCTCGAGATTTCCGATATTTTTTACATGCAACCCTTTGAGTATTCGATCCCCTGAGGTACTCCCAATGTCAATATAAAACTGTAGCACCAATTGCTTGCCAGAATTGTAAATATAACCGGAGACGTCCTGTTTTTGCAGGTCGAAAAGCATCATTTCATTCGTGTAAGTATTTTGTGTGGTTCCATCAAGCCTTAAATCAAAGGAGATAGGATAGCCGGGCTGATAAGAAGCAGCCGGGAAGTGTGACGGGCTTATCTGGTCGATGGTGCTCAGGTGTTTGCGTCCTCCGAAATCATGCATCCATTGGGATGGGAATTCTGTGGTAGCACCGGGCAGGTTTACTCTGACCACCGCATCAGACCAGGTAAGCCAGTCAGTACTCCAATGAATCCAGGTGCTGTCTGATAAACATAAATAGTCGTATTGTCCTAACCCTTCATCTTCCTCCAACTGGGTCTGTGCTGTCGCCTGCCAGGTTAATACAATCCAAAGCACCATAAAAACAAGGAAGCTGCGCATGGTAAGATAAGTCAAGCTGTTTTAGTATTACCTATCGATGTTGTTGAGCAACAAAAATAATTTTGTTTTGCGCAAATATTGCAATAAAACAGTATAAATTATTGAGAGAATAACTGAGAGCGAGATTTCAAACGTTTGCGGATAATGGTTTTTTTATGTACTTAAGTATGCACCTCAAGGATAATTCTTAGGAAAGTATCGAGCCCACCCCCTGCATTTTTTGTAATTTTGCCGCCTCTTTTTCAATTGATTTTTCATGAACAACAGACCTGTAAGGGTGAGATTTGCACCCAGTCCTACCGGCCCTTTGCATATAGGTGGTGTAAGAACAGCCTTGTACAATTATCTTTTTGCCCGCCGAAATGGGGGTAAATTCATTCTTCGCATCGAAGATACCGACCAAACCCGCTTTGTACCCGGAGCCGAAGATTACATTATTGAATCGCTGACCTGGTGCGGGATTACATTCGACGAAGGAGTTCATATTGGAGGCCCATACGGCCCTTACCGTCAGAGCGACCGAAAAGCGCTTTACCGTCAATATGCCGATGAGTTGATAAGTAAAGGACATGCCTATTATGCTTTCGATACGCCGGAAGAATTAGAGGCAGAGCGTAAGGCAAATCCTAATTTCCAGTATGATAGCAGTACCCGCAGCAGGTTGAAAAATTCACTTACCTTACCCCCTGAAGAGGTGAGCCGAAGGATTGATACAGGAGAAACTTATGTAATCCGAGCGCTTATCCCTGCTAACGAAATTGTTGAAGTAAATGACCATATCAGAGGAGTTGTTCAGGTAAACAGCAACCTGCTCGACGATAAGGTGTTGTATAAGTCGGATGGCATGCCAACCTATCACCTGGCTAACATCGTCGACGATCACCTGATGGAGATTACACATGTTATCCGTGGAGAGGAATGGCTTCCTTCTGCTCCTTTGCATGTTTTGCTGTATAGGTTTTTTGGATGGCAGGCTCCCGAGTTTGCTCATCTACCTTTATTGCTTAAGCCGGATGGCAATGGCAAACTTAGTAAGCGCGACGGCGACCGCTTAGGTTTCCCGGTTTATCCCCTGCGTTGGACCGATCCAAAAACAGGTGAACAGTCATCAGGCTATCGCGAATCGGGTTACTACCCCGAGGCTTTTATAAATATGTTGGCCTTGCTGGGATGGAATCCGGGAAATGACAGGGAAATTTTTACCATGGATGAGCTTGTTCAACTTTTCTCCCTGGACAGGGTAGGGAAATCGGGTTCGCGCTTCGATCCTGAAAAAGCCCGCTGGTTCAATCAGCAATACCTGCGTATGCGTACTGACCGCCAGCTTGCTGAAGAGTTTTTACCCATACTCAAAGAAAAGGGCATTGAGACCGACCTTGATTATGTAGAGAAAGTAGTGTCGTTGATTAAAGACCGGGTAAATTTCGTGAAAGAACTTTGGGACCATGGTTGGTTCTTTTTCGAAGCACCTGAATCCTATGATCCCGAAGTAATCAAAAAGCGCTGGAAAACAGAAACTCCGGCGGTCATGGAAAAACTCATTCAACAACTTGCCGGTTTAAATTCTTTCGACACTGCCGTCCTTGATGAAACCATAAAGACATTCCTGACAGAGAATCAATTGGGAATGGGAGCGGTGATGAATGCCCTGCGGCTCTGCCTGACCGGAGCTTCTATTGGTCCTCATCTCACCGATATTATGGCCGTAATTGGCAAAGAAGAAACTTTGCATCGCATTAGAAAAGCCATAGAAAAAATTGCATAATATGGGCATCATTGCATTAGAGCAAATGGAATTTTGGGCTTACCATGGTTGTTTCGAGGAAGAACAGGTGATAGGTACACGTTTTATGGTTGATCTGGAGCTTTCGGTTGATACTTTAAGGGCTGAAGAATCAGATCATTTGCATGATACCGTTAATTACCAGGCGGTGTATCGCGTGGTTAAAAAAGAAATGGAAACTTCTTCTAAGCTGCTTGAACACCTTGGCCGACGCATCCTCGAGGCTATCCACTCAAAATTTCCCTCCGTGACCCATGCCAAAATAAAAATAGCCAAACTCAATCCTCCCCTGGGCGGAAAAATCGGAAGTGTTAGCATTACCCTTATGGATGAATATGGATGCGAAGAGTAAAGTGGATCTGGTTCCTCCAGAGATTTGCCCCTCGTGTGGAGAATCTTTTACGTGCTCCAAAAGCAGTAAATGCTGGTGTTTCGAGGTTTCTCTCAGTCCTGAGGCGTTGACTTACATTCAGAATAACTATACTTCCTGCCTATGCCCAAAATGTCTGGAGAGGGTAGCGGAGATGTTTAAGGGTTGAGTTTCAGGTTTCAGGTTCCAAGTTCCGGGTTCCAAATTCCGGGTTCTGGTTTTTTTTAAATGTGTATGGTTAAAGTTTTGGAATTAAAGGTGTTGTTTGTTTATTTTGGGGTCTCGTATTTCTTTGCGTATTTGCGTTTGCGGAGGTAAAATTTCAAGAGAGCAATCAGCAGGACAAAAACAACAGGGCCTAAAATATTCAGGGTTTGCCAGCGCAAGCGCTCTGATTCTACACGTCTGGGGTCAAGAAGGCGGAGCTTGATCTCTCTTGACCTGATTTCAACTAAGCGTGATTCGTCAATCATGTAATTCAGAGCGTTAAGGACAAAATCCTTGTTTCCAAAGGTCTGGCGGGTATCTTGGTCATATCCCAGGGGCAAGGGAACTCCACTGCGGCGATTGATTTGGTTGCGGATGATATCACCATCGGCTACCACCAGCATCTGGGTGGGACGGCTACTCTCCCTGAATCCTATCTCTTTGGCCTCGCTGATGGAGGGAGGTATGCGGTTTTTATACAACGACTCAAACTGCCCTTCTAACAAAACGGCTGCGGGAACATCCCTCTGATCAAAAAGTTTGGGGTCAGGGTCTTGTCCGGCCATTTTGAGGTCAATAATTACCGGGGTAGATGCTTTGCGTGTGTATTGGCCGGTGTTGAGTAGAAAGGTCTTTTTCACATTTTTAACAGGAATGGTATCAATGCTACTTACAAACTGGGTTCTTACTGCATTCAGGTTGTTAACCACAGAATGACGGGTGGCAGGGTTAAGCAGGGGGAAAAACATCCAGGGCACAAGGCTGAATCGGGGTTGGTTTCCAATTTGTCCGGTTACCATTACAATGGGCAGGCAATTTGGATTTAGCAGCAAATCGTAGTTAATCCTTGCACCATACCGGAAAAGCATATCTTCGAGGTTGACGTCGTGAGGCAAGGCAAGGGCAGTAGGTTTGTTCTGGAGGCTGTCCATTTCGGCTTTAACGCCATCTACAAACCATAGAACTTTTCCTCCCCGCATAATAAACTGATCGATAATGAATTTGTCTTTTTCGCTAAAGGCAGAATCAGGCTTGGCGATAATAATGGCTTTGTATTTATTGAAAATGGAAGTGCGGCCGGAATCTATCTTATGCTCTGTAAGGGCATTAATGTTCCCATCAATTTTTATTCGTTCAACCGTGTAAAATTCAGCCATGGAACGTGAGATGTCAAAGATATATTCTTCGCCAAGTTCTCCATGTCCATAAATAAAGGCAACCCTGGGCTTAAAGGCTGTGGAGAGCATGCGAATGGTGTTGGCTATGTTGTATTCCAGATTTTGAATAGAATAGTTAAGCACTTCTTCAGGGGCCACACCAATCTTCTCGCTGAGCAGTTGCAAGGGAGCTTCTTTCCCTTTGTATGAAACTATGGCGCCTGGGAAAATGATACTTCGGCTTTCTCCTTCTTTGCTTTTCACCTGAAGGTCGGTTGGCGCCAGGCCTTTTTCTACTAGTTGCCTGTAAACATTTTCTCTTTCTTTGGGATTGCTGCTGGCGTTGGGGTTGATAAATTCGTAATTGATGTATTTGTTGTATGCCCTCATTTCGTCGAGCAGTTCACGGGTTTCGTTGCGCAGTCGTTTAAAACCTGCTGGAAAATCGCCCTCCAAATATATTTTAAAGAAAACATAGTCGTCAATTTGTTTAAGCATTTGACGGGTAGCCGGAGATAAGGTATAGCGCTTTTCGGCGGTAAGGTCGAAACGGGTAAAAACAAACGCACCAATGGTATTGATGAGAATAAGGATAAGAATACCCAATAAAAGGTGCTGTATTGCCTGGTTGCGCAATGATTTTCGTTGGTTGGCTTCAGGGTTTTTAATTTCCTTTTTTCTCATAACCTGATTTTGTGATGCAAAATTAGGAAAGCAGCCGATGCCACTGACATCAATCGTTTGGAGTCGACGCTTTCATGTTTTCTTTAAATGCAATTACATCGAGGGCATCTTCTACCTTGTAACGGCCAATGCGTGTCCGCCGCAGGGCTTTCAGATAAGCTCCGCAACCCAATTTTTCTCCAAAGTCGCGGGCAAGAGCGCGTATGTAGGTGCCTTTGCTACAAACTACCCTGAAATCTACTTCGGGAAGATCAATACGTGTAATCTCAAAGGCATCAATAGTAATGGTTTTAGGGGTAATATTCACTTCATGATTTTTTCGGGCATATTCGTAAGCCCTCTTCCCATCGACCTTAATGGCTGAAAAAACAGGTGGCACCTGTTGCTGAACCCCCAGAAAGCTTTGAGCTACTTTTTTGATTTGCTCCGGGGTGATTTCTGAAATATCACGGAAATCGCCCGGTTCTGATTCAAGATCGCAGGTGGGAGTGGTAGCTCCCAAAAAAAAGGTACCTGTATATTCTTTTTCCAGCGCCTGATAGGCTTCAATGTTTTTGGTTTCTTTCCCTGTGCATACAATCAATAAGCCTGAAGCCAGAGGGTCAAGGGTGCCGGCGTGTCCTACTTTTAATCCTTTGATTTTTAGTTTTTTTTGAATAGCGTATCTAACACTGTTCACTACGTCGAATGAGGTCCAACGGTAGGGCTTGTCGAACAGCAAAACAGCCCCTGAAGTATAATCATTCATCAGCCAATGATATTCAGTTGGTGACCAGAGGCAAGCAGTATCAGAATAATCCCACCCACCACGATGCGATACCACCCGAATACTTTAAAACCATGGCGAGTAAGAAAGGTGATGAAAAATCGGATAGCCGCCATGGCAACCAGAAAGGCTACAATGTTACCGAAGATTAGCACAGGGAGAGTGTCGCTGGTGATGGCCTGATAGTTTTTCAGTAATTTGTATGCTGAGGCTGCAAACATGGTGGGAATAGCCAGGAAAAAAGAGAATTCTGCAGCGGCTTTTCTATTCAATTTTTGTGTCATACCTCCAATAATGGTAGCTGCTGACCGCGATACACCAGGGATCATAGCAATACACTGAAATAGTCCAATTTTTAATGCTTGAGAGTAGCTAACATCTTCTTGTCCATGCTCGGCTGTGTGCGAAAACCATTTATCGATATAAAGTAAGATAATGCCTCCCAGTACCAGCATCAAAGCTACCACAACAACACTCTCAAGCAACTGGTCGATCAAGTCGCCAGCCAGAAAACCAAAAACAGCTGCCGGAATAAAGGCAACCAAGAGTTTGAGGTAAAAAGTGAAGCTTTGAAAAAATTTGCGCCAATAAAGTACGATTACTGAAAGGATTGCCCCGAACTGGATATTGATGATGAAGGCTTTGGAGAAATCATTAGGCTGCATACCGAGTAAGGCTTCGGTGATGATCATGTGCCCGGTGGAACTTACAGGGAGAAATTCTGTAAGGCCTTCAACCACTGCAACGATAAAAGCCTCCAACCAGCTCATTTTTCTTGTTTTTTTGCAGGGTTCCACATGATGGCAAATATTTCCACCACAAAACCCAACAAAATCAGTATGGGAGCGAGGGTGATACGGCGGAAGCTGAAGAGGTCGTAACTAAACACGTTTGGGTCGTCGCTGCCGCCACCAATCATCAGTATATAACCCAGCGCCAGTAATACTACACCGGCAATCATTAACATGTAGTTTTGTTTCTCAAAGGCAAAGCCTGATTTTTTTTCAGATTCCTGTAATTGTTTTTGTTGAGTGTTTTTTTTGTTTTCCATTTCTGTTAAATATGCGTTAGAAATACAAATGATCAATTTTCATATTGAGGTAGCGGTTGACAGCCAGCCAGTAAGCTGTAGCCGGAACGAGCATACCCAGTAGCATTAATGCTCCTGTTGTTGTCATGAGCAACTGATTATCAGCTAAGCGGCTAAGTTCGGGGATTTGTCTTACTGTTGTGTAAAGCAGTCCTCCAAGCAAAAGCATGGATAGAACAGCACTAATAAATCCCTGGAATAAGCCTTGAAGCACAAAGGGCTTGCGAATAAAGCCCCGTGTAGCCCCTACCAGTAGCATACTTCTTATAAGAAAACGCTTGCTATACACCGCCAGTCGAATGGTGTTATTCATCAAACCAATCGAAACCACCATCATAAGCAAAATGAGGACGCTCAGCACCAGGCTGATAGTTTTTACATTTTTATTAAGCTGGCTGATGAGGTCACGTTGGTAATCTACATAAATCACCATGGGATTCTTTTTCCAGGCAGCTTCCAGCTTTTTGACGGAATCGGGATGGGTCCATTCTGATTTCAGCTTGATTTGCAGAGAAGCTTGCAGGGGGTTGTATCCCAGGAAATCTGTAAAATCCTCACCCAGCTCCTGCTTGAGCAGGTCACTTGCATCTTCAGGCGAGATGTATTGCGTTGCCCTTATCCAGGGCGTGGTGTCTAAGGATTTTTTAAATCTCAGAATTTCTGCCTCGCGTGCACTTTTGCTAAAATAAAGTGAAAAGCCAAGGTTTTCTTTTACATGGAAAGCAAGTTTGCGTGCATGAAGACCAATAAGCAATAACAGGCCTGTTACAAACAACACAAGGGCCAGGCTCACCATGGTAGTAAGGTAAGCAGACCTCAGTCGGCGGCGGGTGATTTTATCTTCCTGGCTGGTGCTTTTCATAAGTTGAAGTAAGCTGCAAAGGTAAACAACATTTCATGCTGTTTGGGTTAGTTTTTGCGCATGCTTTTCATACGATTGATGAGCAAGCGCGTGGAAGAATCGTGCGAGGTTATTTCTTTGTCATCATTAAGTTCGGGCAATATACGGTTGGCAAGTGCTTTGCCAAGCTCCACACCCCATTGGTCGAAGCTGAAAATATTCCAAATAATTCCCTGAACAAAAATACGGTGTTCAAAAAGGGCAATGAGTGCACCTAAATTTCGGGGAGTCAATTGTTTGTATAAAATACTGATACTGGGTATGTTGCCTGGAAAAACGCGGAAAGGCAAGAGGAATTTGATTTCTTCTTCAGGTATTCCTTTAGCTTTCATTTCTTGATACACTTCATCTGGGGTTTTCCCATTCATTAAGGCTTCGGGCTGAGCAAAAAAATTGGAAAGCAGCAGGTTGTGATGATTCCCGGTTTTGTTGAGTGGTTTGGCGGCAGCCATAAAAATGGCAGGTATCATCTGTGTGCCTTGATGGATGAGTTGATAAAAAGAATGTTGCCCGTTTGTACCCGGTTCTCCCCAGATGATAGGACTGGTCTTCCAGGTAACGGGTCGTCCGCCCCGGTCGATGTTTTTTCCGTTGCTTTCCATTACGGCCTGCTGCAAGTATGCTGGCAGTCTTTCGAGATACTGGTCGTAGGGCAGGATAGCTTCTGTGGGACAATTCCAGAAATTGGTGTACCAGATACCCAGCAAGGCAAGTATGACGGGAAGATTATGTTCGAATGGGGCGGTTCTGAAATGTTGATCCATGGTCCAGGCACCCTCGAGCAACTCGCTGAAACGGTCAAAACCGATGTACAGGGCTATACTTAAACCGACGGCTGACCAAAGGGAGAAACGGCCACCAACAAAGTCCCAAAACCTGAACATATTTCGGGTATTAATGCCAAAGTCGGATACGGCTTCTGTATTGGTTGATACAGCAACAAAATGACGGGCTATGTCGCTTTTGCTGGCTCCGCAACTTAAAAACCAATTTCGCGCGGTCTCGGCATTGGCCATGGTTTCCTGAGTGGTGAAGGTCTTGGATACAACCAGGAAAAGGGTTTCTGCCGGATCAAGGTTTTTCAGGGTTTCGTGAATATGAGCACCATCTACATTAGAGACGAAAAACATTTGCAGGCGTTCGTGACCATAATGCTGCAATGCTTTGCAAACCATAACCGGCCCAAGATCAGAGCCCCCGATACCAATGTTTACAATGTTTCGTATGGGTTTGCCTGTAAATCCTTTCCATTCACCACTTCTTACCTTTTCGGTAAATTCTTTCATCTGCGCGAGCACCTCTTTTATTTCAGGTATTACATTTTTGCCATCCACCAGGATGGGGTCATTTCCTTGGTGACGTAAGGCTACATGCAATACAGCTCGTTTTTCGGTCTGGTTTATTTTTTCTCCACCAAACATTTGTTCGATGGCTTCAGGTAATCTACATTCCATTGCCAGCTCTTTGAGTAGAGTCAGCGTTTCCTCGGTAACATGAGTTTTAGAAAAATCAACAAATAGCTCTTCCCAGGCAAATGAAAATTTCTCAGCCCTCAAAGGATCTTCTTCGAATAATTGCTTGAGGTGTTTCTTGTTTATCACTTGAAAATGAGCCTCTAGTTTTTTCCAACTCTGTGTATCAATGGGCTTAATATCGGGGAGCATATTTAAATGTTTGTATTTTAGTTTGATAGGCGCAAAAATACAAAATCCTGAGACCAAAGGCCACAGGATTTTGCAAGTGTTTTTAAGAAAAAGCAAGAACCTACCTCTACAACGGATTTACAGTGAATTGAATAGCCTGGTTGAGGGTAAATCCTGCAGTAGGGGGCATCAATGCCGGATCAACAGTGACATAGATACGGCCGTTGAAGTTTTTGTTTTTGATTAGTGTGGAAAGATCGGCTGCATCTAAAATGAGCTCAACGGATTGGGCTTCAGGGTTAATGTTTCCTGTATGGGCTACCTGCGTTTGGGCTCCGGTTGCCTCAAAAAGTACTACACGGGCACTGTTGATAAAAGCAAGGTTTGCATTTTCAGGATTAGTAATAGTGAGGAGAGCTTTGGTTAATTTACCATTTTCAATGCCTATGTTGCTGAGGCCATGGGCTTGCATTATGCTGTCGAGATTCACATTGACATTGAAATCGTAATAGAGATCAACTGGAGCTAATGAATTTTTAAGTTCCGGTTTGGTGAGGGTAAAGTGCTGTGCAGGAAGATTCATTTTTACGTCAAACTTAGCCAGGTCGTTTAACTTGTCGCATCCTGCAATTAAAATCAAAACAAAAAGGGAACTAAGGAGGAGGATTTTTTTTGTCATGACTATTTAAAGATTTGGGTTTATAAATGCTGTTGTATTGCAAAGGTAAGCTAATCAAGAACTAAAATTCGCCGGATTAACAAAAATTAACAATCAAACAGAATTCGGCTAATTTTGCCAATATGAGTCGTCGTGTTATTAGCCTTATTATTTTTCTAATGGCCTTTGCCCTGGTAGTATTGCTGGTTATTCAGGGCTACTGGATACAAAGCGCAATAAAGATGAAAGAGGCTCTTTTTGTGAGAGGAGTGGAAGAATCAGTAACCAATGTTGTGCAGAATCTTGAAAAGATTGAATCCACCCACCGACTCAGGGGTTATCGTGAAAGCGCAAAACTATACCGCAAGATCGACTCTCTTAACTTTTTGATTGATAAACGATATCATGAACTTACGGGCGCGAATGAATCAGAACTCCCTGGAGTGGGGGTCACTGCCCGCCGACAGCGTGAAGTTGAATCCCGATGGAGGACCATTAGCGATTTAGATACTACAGCTACCTTGCCTGGTGAGGCTTCTACCCGGGGCGACGAGGCCTCAGGTGATTCTACAAAGGTGAGAAAGGTGATCCGAAAACAAAGAAAAAACATTGCACCCCCCGATGAAGACCCTCTTTATCAAAAATTGTTGCATGCCCGGCAGCATGCGGTGGATGAACTTACCCGCAGGGCACTGGCCTACGACCTGGCCACCCAAAATGTGAGTGAATATGGTGGAAAGGCCATTGAACGTCTTCTCAATCCCAGAATGATCGACTCGCTGCTCAACCTTGAATTTGAAATGAAAGGAATACACACCCCTTTCGAATTTGGAATCTACGACCCGGCGTCCGACAGTCTCATTTTTCAGCTAACCGGACAATACCCCACCCAACTCATGACTCAGGGTTTTGCAGTTCAGCTTTATCCCAAAACCCTCAAAGATCGGCGTCTCATCCTCACCGTTTATTTTCCCCGTGAACGGCGTTTTCTATTAGGACAGGTGATTTGGATGGTTGTGCTTTCAGCATTACTGGTCATTGCTATAGTAACTCTCTTCTATAAAACTATTTCTACCATTATCTATCAGAAGAAATTGGCAGAAATGAAGAACGATTTCATTAATAATATGACCCATGAATTCAAAACGCCCATTTCTACTATTTCTTTAGCTTGTGAAGCACTTAGAGATAAAGATGTGATGCAAAACGAAGGAATAGCTGCCTCATATATCAATATCATTGCCGATGAAAATCGTCGTTTGGGCTTAATGGCCGAAAAAATCCTGCAGGCTTCCATTTTAGAACGCAAAAAACTTCATCTGAAAATGGAATCTTGCGATATGCACGAAATCATCTCATCGGCCATTCAGAAAGTATCGCTACAGGCAGAAAAAGCAGGTGGACAAATTCACCTGGTTACCGATGCTCATCAGCATAATATTACAGGCGATCGTCTTCATCTGCTCAATGTTTGCCTCAATCTGCTCGACAATGCCCTGAAATATTCTCCCCACAACCCACAAATTCATTTGCATACTTATAATAAAGGTGACCTGTTTTGTTTTGACTGTCGTGATAATGGCATTGGTATTAGTCGTGAAGAACAGAAAAGAATCTTCGATAAACTTTACCGGGTTCCAACGGGAGATATTCACAATGTGAAGGGGTTTGGCTTGGGGCTTAGTTATGTTAAGGCCATTGTCGAAGCCCATGGCGGTAACATACATGTAAAGAGTGAACCTCAGAAGGGCAGCATATTTACAGTTTGTTTACCTTTACAACCCCTGGTTAATTTTTCCGAAAAAAGCATTTAAATTTGACAAAGCCTTAAAATAAAGGGCCATGAAACAACGTATTCTGCTTGCCGAAGACGATCCTAATCTTGGACTGGTGCTCAAGAACTTCCTTGAGGCAAAATCTTATCATGTGACCCTGTGTGTTGATGGAGAGGAAGCCTTACAAGCCTTTTATTCCTCACCCTTCGATTTTTGCATCTTCGATGTGATGATGCCGGTTAAGGATGGTTTTACCCTGGCACGGCAAATACGTAAAACCGACAAGAAAATACCCATTTTGTTTCTTACAGCCAGGTCGTTACCCGAAGATAAAATTAAAGGTTTTGGCGTAGGCGCCGACGATTACCTCACAAAGCCTTTTTCGATGGAGGAGTTGCTGGCTCGTATCAAGGCTATAGCACGAAGGGCGGGGAGTACCATAGAGGAGTTCCCTCATCAGATATATAATCTTGGAAATTATCTCTTCGATTACACCGCACAGATATTACGTATTGGGGATAAAGAACAGAAACTTACCACGAAAGAGGCCAACATTATGAAAATTTTGGCCGATAATCCCAACGAGATTGTTGACCGAACAGTTATTTTGCGCACAGTCTGGGATTCCGATTCCTATTTCAATGCCCGTAGCATGGATGTATATATGTCGCGCCTTCGCAAATATTTACAAGACGACCCTGAAGTGCAAATTATTAACATTCACGGGGTAGGTTTCAAATTGGTGGTCCCGCTACCCAGTGCCGAATAGTTAATTCTTTCTTGACCAAGAAGGTACGAATGATTGGTAAAAATAAAAAAACCGCTGCGCAAAAATTACGTAGCGGTTTACCCGGTGGCCCCACCAGGAATCGAACCTGGATTTAAAGTTTAGGAAACTTCCGTTCTATCCATTGAACTATAGGGCCTTCAAAAACGGAGCGGCAAAATTAAACACATTTACCGAATTAGCCAAACACCCCTGTATGTCTTCATGCTTAGCAAGCTTCTGTTACAGATGGTTTATCCATCGTTTGATTAAAGAAGCTAATAAGGGGCAATCTTTATTCAGAGCACTTGAAATCGGGCTGTCCCCAGTATTTTACCTCTTGCATCCAGCAACCTGATAAAGTAAATTCCGTTGGGAAGCCCTGAAATGTCGATACTTCCTTTTAATCCCTGCTCAGTTTTCCATAGGCGCCCATCTATACTGTTAATTTCATAACGAAAGACATGATTGGGGAGAGCCTTTAACAATAATTGCCGAGAGCCTTGTAAGACCCAGGCGGTTAGCTTATTATCAGGTCTTGTTGAAAATGCAATACCGGTAGAATGAGGGAATTTAAATTCATATAGAAATCCTGCCGCCCCTCCACTGCCTTCTTCTGTCATATACAATTTGCCGGAGCTAAAGAAGTCGATTGCTTCGTTTTGACCAGGAAGAGGATCCAGGAAGTAGGTGGTTAGTTGTCCATCGAAAAAATGGTCGGAGGGGTAATCGGTAAAGCAAAGGATACGGTCGTGGGTAAGCAGGCAAAGCATACCGTTATGCCGGTTGTATGCTGCTGCGGTGACGCGGGCTTTTTCAGAATCACTACCCAGAAAGATCTCGTCCTGAGGCATAGGTTGATATGAGCCGGGGATGGCCGGCACCTTGTACATTTTGCATATTCCTGTAAACGGACTGCTGCGGTCTTTGGTGAACAGATAAAGAAACCCCTCTCTCCATATTAAGGCCTCAACGTCGAAATTTTTTTCTGCAGGCGAAGGAGGAAAGGAAGATTGGTCGGCGTAGGCAACACGAATGACCTCTGGGATTACTTCGTCGCCAGGGATATTATCAGGGTCGGGTATGCGAAGGATACACAGGTCGGTGCGGGAATTGCTATTGTTGCCGAGGTCGGCAATGTATATGTTGCCATCGTCGTCGGTCGCTAGGTCTTCCCAATCGGTATTGGGGAATCCGGCAATGGTGAGGGTGCGCCGTATAGTTCCAAGTGTATCGAAGGAATAAAGGATAGCCGGATTGTTGGCATCGTTATGCGACCAGAACAGGTTGGGGCGGGTGCATACCAAGCCTGAGCTTTCGCGAAGCTCGGCAGGCAGGCGGCATATTTTTCTTAAATTCTGTTCACCTGCCTGTTGTCCGCTACATGACAGAAACAATACGGACAGTATCCCTGAGATAAGACCGGTTTTCAATATCGAGTCCCAAAGGCCGGATATTTTTAGGGTGAAAAGTGTATTCATTTTTCTGAGAGTAAATTGTTTAGCTGTATTCTTCAATTTCGGCTATGCCTTTTCGATTGAGCACTACTCTATACCGTTTATATTGTGTGCCTTCCTCTGTCCTGAGTTCGAGAATCAGGTTGATATAATACATACGCTCAGCCTTTATGGTTTCAAATCCTTTGTCTTCATCAGGCACATATAAGGGTACCAGGGGATTATCCATTTTGGAAAGGAAATTGCTTACGTTGAGGCGTATAATTTCATGGATGCCATTGTGAGTATAAGGTCCGCACTGATCAAGATTTTTACGGTAAACCTTTATTCTTCGGCGCATTAAAATGATCTTTTCTGTGTCATAACGGTTATTGGCTTCCAGAATAGGCGAACGTTCACGTATGCGGTGAACGGTTTCTGGAACCTTGAAATCAGGTATAAAGTCCATTGCCTCTTTGGTGTACCCAATATAGGTGTCGCCCAAAGTAATTTTGGTTTTATGATCGAAGAGGCGACTACCCAGCTTGTGAGCAAAATAATACCGTCCCAGCTCTTTTATTCTGTCCTTTAACATATAGCTCACTACCAGAGCCACGAAAAGAGGCATGGTAAAGTTGCCGTATTTCTGCTGGAATGAAAAGGCTACAGCAGTAGCAAATACCATTGAAAGACCAGCAGCCAGGCTGAAATAAATCTGCTCAATAAGGATGGCATCACGCTTTTTGTGCCCCGTAAGGAATAATTCACTCTCGGCAAATTTTTTAAGTAGAGTGAATCTGAAAATGAGATCCCGGTTTTTTTGTCTTGAATTTTTTTCGACTGTAGGATATCCTTTCTCTCTTTTATATTGAATCTCAGCTTTAACCACATTTAAAAGTTTTTTCTGCCAGGTCTTAGGAATTTCGCCCTTTATGTTTTTAAGGCCCTCAAGGAGTTTAAAGACATGGCTTTCAACAATATTGCTTAGAAACTCGTCCGCAAATCGATAATAATTGAGGTGGTTTTCTGAGATGGTCGGGGCGTTAATGATATGTCGTAAGTCGCGGTAGCGGCTGAGTATTTCTGTGCAATGGAAACAAAAAGCCTCCAGAAGAGTCCCGGTATCTTCCGGCAGCTTTTCCTCGAGTATATGCCTGATTTCTTCCCTGATAGCACTTTTTACAATAGAAAGAAACATTTTGAGGTGATACTCGTAAGCGGCTGCATTTTGGCGAGTGGGGTTCGATGCCAGAGCCGAAAAGGCATTTCGAAGGAAGGCAAAGGGAGAATTTTCGCCCTGAGCAATATCGCGAAGCAGATAAACCGGAGTAATGAGACGAATATTGGTTTTAAGGTCGCGATAAAAATCTTCCTTAGAGTAAGTATGGCGGGTGATATCGAGTGCCGATGGAATAAAAATCCAGCAGTTGACCCCAAAATTGTTCTCATTTACCTTACGTCGGGCACGATAGCCCAGTTTGAGCTCGATGGAATATTTATCGTGGATTTTTATTTGTTCTTCTATCATGATGAAAACTCATACTTTAAAAGAGGCCGAAAATGCCATGGGGAGTAATACCCAGGAAGCGGAACCAAGTCTCTCCGGCCACAATGTTTAGTATCCAAGCGATGATCATAAGGGTTATTCCAAAGCGGAAAGTATCGGAAAGGCTGTAATGCCCTGTTTCATAAAGTAAGGCGGCAGGTTTGGAATTGAAGGGCAGAACATATACGTGTTCTATCATGAATGCCACAGGGAGGGCCAGGCTGAGCGGGTAATATCCGAAACGACCGGCTACACCCAGGGCAATAGGCACAAAAATCATGGCACGCATGGTTTTCGACTGAAAGAGTAAAGCGCTAAACAACATCAGGGCAGTTAGTATGAGGTAAAGAAGCCAGAAAGGTGTTTGATTTCCAATACCCAGGTGGTCGAAAAAAGCATTGACCATGATAGCCGGCAGGTCGGTAGCGGCGAGGCCGGCACCAAGCGTGTAAGCTCCTGCCGAAAATAGCATGAGATGCCATGGAATATCCACATCGTTCCATTGTATAATGCCTATGCCGGGTAGCAATGCCACAATACCACCCATAAAGGCAACCGCCGTAGGACTGATGCCATGCCAGCGGTCGGTGCTCCAAAGTAGGAGTATTAGTACAAACAATACAATGGCTTTTATCTCCTTGACCGTTAGATTTCCCATGCCTCTAAGCTCCTGTTTTAACCGTTCCATGCCTCCTTCGATTTGGGGTATCCGCTCTTCGGGCTTTAAAGGAAAAAATACCCGCATGGCAAGGATATACCCTAATAACATCAGAATAATAGCCATGGGAAACATAGCCATCAGCCAATCGCTAAAAAACACCTGTGTGCTTGTGGCTCCGGCAATTAAGGTTATAGCCAAAAGATTGGCTCCTGAGCCTGTCATGAATCCGCTTGCCCCCAAATTGATATACAACAGGTTTTGCAAGACTATGCTGCGTCCGAAATTGTTGCGTTGGTCGCTGCCCCTGGCTCCATAAATAGCCGCTACTACCATGAAAATGGGCAGTAAAATGGCTGCCTTTGCTGTGGTGGCCGAAATAAACGCCGAAAGCACAAGGTTGATGACCAAAAAACTGAGGAATATGGTTGCTGCGTTTTTCCCAAAACGAATAAGAAACCATAAAGCAAACCGCTTGGCTAAACCGGTAGCTACCAACATACTCGACAATACGAATGACATGATATTGAGCCACATCACAGGATGACCCAACTGGGCAAATGCTTCCTTTTCTGTTAAGACTCCTGTAAGCACCAAAGAAATGATAAGGATAAGCGAGGTGAGGTAATTGGGAATGGCTTCAGTCATCCAAAGTATCAAGCTGGCAGCGAAAATGGCCAACATCCAGGTGTTGTTTTGGATGAATTGGGTTTCACCTATTTTTTCAAATACTTTTTTGGCTTCGGATGAGAGTTGGTCGGGGTTGATACTTTGTAAGAAGGAGGGATGAATGAAAAAGCCGAGCAGGATAAAGGCTGCTAATGCCAGCCAGGGACCTGCCGATGCCAATAATTTTTCAAAACCACCTTTGGTGCGTTTAGGCAGCTTTTCAATGCGGTATTGGTGCATGTCCAGTGGGTCAGTCATAGTCCATTATTTTTGAGGAGTGGAAAATGCTCAGAAATGTAGAGAAAAGGGCCCGGAATTTTCATCCGGGCCACGAAAATAAAATGAATGGCTGAAGCAGGCTACCATTTGGTATAAGGATTTTTCATCAGCATGGAATTATAGAAGCGGGGGTCTCCAGTTACCTCTTCGCCCAGCCAGGCGGGCCTTTCAAAGGGGGTATCTTCCGATGGAAGTTCAATTTCAGCCAAAATAAGGCCTTGGTTCTCTCCGAAGAATTCATCCACTTCGAAAGTTAAATCTCCGTTTTTTACCAAGTGCCTAACTTTATCAATCACACCAGGTTCACAAATGTTGAGCAGAGCCTCAGCATCTTGTACATTGATTTCGGTTTCCCACTCAAAACGACTCGCTCCTGATTGATTACCAATACCTTTGATGGTGAGGAATCCTTTATCGCCTTTAATTCGCACCCTGACTGTGCGTTCAGGCACCGACGACAGGTATCCCTGTACGATGCGGGTCGATTTGCTTACAAAAGGTCGAAAGTCACCTTTTACCAGAAATTTGCGCTCTATTTCCTGTGCCATGGGTCTTATTCGTTTGCAAGAGGTTTGTTAATCATTCCAATAACACGCTTGATGGCCTGGAGGTAATTGATGTTCTCTATGCCTTCAAGCTTTAGGTCGCTTAGGGTTTTAAGTATGTTTTCCATTTCGGTGGATTCAGAACTAACTGTTACAACTCTGGCTCCATTGATAAGCACAACGGCATATTCGCAGATAGTATCGTTCACCATATAACCGAAACGCTGCTTATGTACCCTGACAGCTGCAAGGTCAGGATGAGCATAAATAAGTTGCATAAATTCATCAAAGGTATATACATCTTTATCTAACGGAGGGATACTAACCTGAAAAGCGGGAAAAACTTCATTTCGAAGAATTTCTGTATTCATGGGAAACTCCCCTTTCATCAATGGATTCCATTGCTCCAAGCCCTGGTATGTTTGCACCAGGGTTTTAATGTCCATTTTTCCGTCGCGGATCTTGGTGTTGTTGATATCGTTCGTACGAGAGATAATGTAGATTTCATCGGAATGTCTTTCCCATACTTTTTCGGGAATAGGCACCGAAAGCCGACTCATGCGGAAATGGGCAAGGTCGAAGTTTTGACCAAATGAGCGAAATTCAAAGCGCGGTTTAGAGATTTTACCAATTTCAAGTTTCTCTTCTGACATATTCTTCTTATTTAAATTTATTTATTTACTTGATGAAAAGCACCCCCTTGTTCAGATGGCAAGGGGGTGAGGGTTAATTATTTTCTTTTGGGAAGTGTTGCGGCATTGTTGTTTGATGTGCCACGAGTAACCTCAGTGAAGATAAAGAAATTGTCGCTGCCATCGGGTTTACGCCCATAGGATTGATTTTCAGCAAGTGCCGGAAATACCACTTCGTCAACAACGGTTCCCTCTGGGTTTTCAAGCCACACAGTTTCACCATTACTACTCAGACCAAAGGCACTGGTACCACCTTCGTCCGTTACTATTACATAAAAACCATGTGGGGCAATAAGGGCTCCTTCAGGAAATTCCTTTTTGGGTTTGGTTCCCCCTTGTCCGCCTGCATCATAAATTTTCCAACCAGTAAGATCAATTTCATTGTCGGTAGGATTGTAAATTTCTATCCAGTCAGGATCGGAAGCAGTGCCCCTTGAGTAAATTTCATTAATTTTCAAGGAAATAGTAGGGGGTGTGTTGTTCTGGTTGGGAGCTCCGGGCGTAACAACATTGAGTACCTGCAAGTTTTCGCTACCATCAGGCAAGCGGCCATAGCTTGTATTGGTTTCGAGAGCCGGGAACACTACGTCATCGGCAATAGTACCATCGGGTTTTTCGAGCCACACTTCTTCTCCCGAGCTACTCAGACCAAAACCAGTTGCCGTGCCGTCATCAACGGTAATGACGTAAAAAGCTCCCGTAGCCAGTGTGGTTCCGGCAGGAAACTCTTTCTTGGGCTTGGTTCCCGTTTGTCCGCCATTGTCATAAATTTTCCAGCCCTCAAGATTAACAGTGGTTTCACCGGCATTGTAAATTTCAATCCAGTCGGGGGCGGTAGCATCACCACGTGAATAAATTTCGTTGATCTTGAGTTTTGCCGGAGGTTGAGGAATGCTGTTGTCGTTGGGAGCGCCAGGGGTAACCACAAATAATATTTGCAAGTTGTCGGCACCATCCGGGTACCTGCCGTAGGAGGTGTTTACATCCAAGGCAGGAAATACAACTTCATCTTTTATAGTTCCATCGGGGGCTTCGAGCCACACGGTTTCTCCTGAACTACTTAAACCAAAGGCTGCAGCAGAACCATCATCCACTACAATAACATAAAATGCCCCTGGAGCAAGGTTTATTCCACTGGGAAATTCCATTTTGGGTTTGGTACCTCCATGACCGCCATTGTCGTATATTTTCCAACCGTCAAGACTTGCAGCCACCGAACCTGCATTATAAATTTCTATCCAATCGGGGTTAGTGGCATCACCGCGTGAGTAAATTTCGTTTATCTTGAATAGACCCACGGTAACTACGGTGTTGCTATTTGCTGCTCCGGGTGTTGGATTGTTTAAAACCTGAAGGGATGCGCTACCATCCGGTAGTCTTCCATAGGATGTATTTGGCTCAAGAGCCGGGAAAACCACTTCATCCACCACACTACCATCGGGGCCTTCGAGCCAAACGGTTTCACCTGCACTGCTGAGTCCAAATCCTGAAGCGGTACCATCATCTACTGTTATTAAATAAAAACCACCTGCGGGAATTACTGCTCCTGAGGGAAATTCTTTCTTAGGTTTTGCTCCTGTATGCCCACTTTCATCATAGATTTTCCATCCGCTCAGTGTTACTTCACCCGTGGTGGGATTGTAAATCTCAATCCAATCGGGATTTGTGGCATCACCGCGTGAGTAAATTTCATTGATTTTTAAGGCCGCTGTTGTATTGCCTCCAGGTGCATTAGCAGTTCCACGGGTGATAGTGTTTAGCAACTGAAGGGTCGGGGCTCCATCGGGATATCTTCCGAAGCTCTGGGTAACTTCCATGGCAGGAAATTCTATCTGATCAATAACATTTCCTTTGGCATTCTCCAGCCACACTTTTTCGCCTCCGCTACTCAGCCCAAAGCCACTTTCTGTGCCATCGTCCACCACTATCACAAAAAATCCCTTGGGTGGGATAACCGTACCTTCAGGAATTACCTTTTTGGGTTTTGATCCCGACTGTCCTCCGGCATCATATATTTTATAACCTGATATGTTGGCTTCAGCATCGCTGGCATTATAAATTTCCACCCAATCGGGGTCGGAAGTAGTTCCTCTTGAATACACTTCGTTGATCAACACCAGGGGAGCGCCTATGGTGATGGATGCTGCCTGGGCGGGAGCTCCCGAAGGATAGCGGGTAATCATCTTGGCCGTATTTTCAGCTTCGATGTAATAATTAATGGTTTTTCCCTCATCCTGGCCTGGTATTTCGCCAGAGAAAAGGTCATCACCTGTTTTTTGCATGATAACCTTCTGGAAGGCACCTTCGTCTATTTTGTAAAATAAACGAGCTTCAGCAATACCTACATTATCGGTTATTTTAGCACTTACAGTTATTGCCTCGCCACCTGTGGGCATTTGCGGAGTAAGAGCTACTTCAGCAATAGTCGGGGGACCCTGAAAAATTTCATCTTTTACACATCCATTGAGCAGGATAATAAAGACTGCCCACAATAACAGGAAAAATTTCTTATTCATATTTTGGTGATTTAAGGGTTTCGCATTAGAAATCAATTTCAAATCTTACAGATACAATGGAAAAATCTTCGCCAGCCTTCCCTTTTTCGTTAACGATATTGGCTGGGTTAGCGGTAAGAATGCCGTTGGTGTCGTAACCAGTAAACAACTTCCCTTTTCCGTTGGCATAACGGTCGTGGTTAACATATGAATAATTGAGCATAATTTTAACGGCATCGTTAGCATAGAAATTTACTCCGGCGGTGTAGCCTTCGCCTGCACCACCCATTATTCCATCCATTCTCGAGTTTAAATCAATCATGTCGTAGCGCAACGCAAGTTCGATATCACCCCAAGTGCGGCCGCGACCGGGTTGTGTGAATTCGGCTTCTGCTTTATTATAGCGATAATTACCTCCAAAGAGCATACACGAGCCCATTACGTAAAATCCCTGGAATTTTTCTGTGGGCTGGTCGTTAAGTCTGTGGACATCTGATTTGATGTATTCACCTTGAAGTCTGAAATTTTTATAATAAGCTGCGAATTCAAAACCATTCAATAAAGTGTAATCAACATTGGTAATTTCATCGGTATCGAGGTATTTCTTGCGATTGATACTTGTTAATGAACGTGTACTATAACGTACAGATCCCGGAGTAGCCACCTCAGTTGTTGGGGTGCGATATGAGGCAGCAGCCCCCAGGTGAATACCTCCATCGCGCTTGCTCCATAAGGGCATGAATACTATCTTTCCTGTAAAGGAATGTCCTTCATCAACTCCCAAGTCTTTATTGTTGTTGAGGGAATTGGTTCGTTCTTCTAAACCCCCAACATCTTGAAAATGAATGCCACCAACCATATAAAGCCATTTATAATTATAAGTAGCGGCCATTCCTATATGACGCGAAGGAGCGAATGCGTTGACCGCCATTGGTCTTTCAAGGAATGTAAGGTAGCGCGAAGTAGTGGTGGCTTCCATTGAGAACCCTTCCTTGAAATTACCAACTTTGATACCCAGGTTATCTTTGGGCAAATACATCAGGTAAGCATCTTTAATTTCTAATTCTGAATTGGCAAAGTCAAGGTCAATTTCTCCGTACCATTTTTTTGAAAGGATAGTTTTCATGGCAAAACGAGCCCTGCGTAAGGCTACTCCGTTGCCGATGGGATTGTAAGTGTCGCCAAGAAATGCGGCGCCATCTACCTGAATTCGGGTGTCGAACCAGATTTTTTGCTGCTGGTCAGCACTTTCGAAAACCAGGGTACCGCCACGTCTTTCACTTAATAGAGGAATTCTGTCTACAGGCACGCCATACTGGTTGTACCGAACCTCATCGCTTTGCGTTTGGGCGCATAGTGAGGCCCAGGCAGTCAGCGTGACAAAGAGTAGAATGAATTTTGAAAAGTACTTCATGGTTTTGATTTTAAAGGTTAGTAAAAAAATGATTTAAATTTTCTGATGAAGATAGGTTGAGTCGTTTGCGAAGGCGATATCTTGCAGTTTCCACACTTTTGGGTGTTATGTTGAGTAAGGCAGCTATTTCTTTGTTACTTAAATTAATCCTAATTAAAGTAGCCAGCCTTTTTTCTTGCTCGGTAAGATCAGGAAATAGGGTTTCGAGTTTGTGGAAAAATTCCTGATGGGCTGTCTCAGCCCTAGAAAAGAAGGTTTCCATTTCTTTTCTGAAGCTCATCCGTTGGGTTATCATTTGGCTTAATGCCCTTAGTTCCGTAGCCGTATTTACATCTTGGGTGCTTTCACGCAGGGTATCAATTTTTCCTTTTAGCTCACCGAGGTAATTCCATTGCTCGGCAAGGTTAAGCGCCATCTGGGTGATTTCACGTTGCTGAAATTCTATTTTGGAGGCCAGCATACGGTTTTCAAGCTGAATTGATTGGTTTTCAAGTTCATTGAGTTTTTGCCGTGTAAGATGCAGTTGGTTTTCCTTTTGAAGAATTTCGTTTTCAGCCTGTAGTTTTAACTTCTTCTGCCGTAAGCCGTAAAGCAAAACAATGCTTAACGCTCCAAGGCTAATTATAAGTAAAGAAGGTAATACCAGATTGAATGTATGCGTAACAGATTCGGCTATAAGTGTCTGCTCATCCAGTAGTTTTCTATTCTCAGTAATTTCCTGACTAACTTTTATCGTGAAAACATTTTGAATAAAAAAAAGACTGAAAAAAGTCAGAAGTCCTGCCATCACAGGGGTGAGAATCCATCCAGCCATAATTTTTCCCAATGTAACAGGTTGAATTTCCTGACTCCCTTTTACTAACCCTATACCGATGATGGCGCCTACCACTACTTGCGTGCTTGAAACAGGTACGAGGGGGATTGGAGGAAGTCCAATGCTTTGCATGAATTGCGAGAGCGATGAACTTGAAAAAATAAACAATACAAAGGCTTGGGAGAGAACCACACCAATGGCTGCTTCAGGTGAAAGTGAGAGAATCCCATTGCCCACAGTCTCCATCACTTTGTGGCTGTAGGTGAAAATACCCACGGCAATTGCCAGGCCACCTAAGAGCAATAGCACTTGTGTGCCTTCTAATTTAAAAAGTCCAAAATCAAGAGCGATGGAAGGTGCCGAAGGAATAAATACACCCATAACATTTCCTATATTGTTGGCACCCAGGCTATAAGCCCCAAAGGCTCCAACTGCTATGAGGGCAAATCGAATATAAGAATCGAGAATAATTATATGAATCCCTGATTTGATAAGGATTCGTTTGATAAGCATATAGAGCAAGGCTGAGAATATTGCTCCCAGCAAAGGGCCACTCACCCAGGTACCGGCAATTTTAAGAAGAACCGACATATCGGCGGGTTTACCCGTAAAAAAGGCCCAACCTAAAATAGCACCTACGATGGCCTGAGAGGTAGATACTGGCAATCCTTTTCTTGTCATGGCAGTTACCGCAACTGCAGCACAAAGCGAAACAGTAAAAGCCCCGCCCAGGGCGTCTATTCTACTTAGCTCGGTAAGTGTTATAGCTCCTCCCTGCCCTTGCAAAACTGCACCTATAACTACAAAAATACTTGCTATCCAGGCTGCTTTTCTAAACTTAAGCATGCCAGACCCTACAGCCGTTCCAAAAACGTTGGCTGCATCGTTGGCACCCAGCGACCACCCAAGAAACAAACCGCTTGTTAGCGCTAAAAGAAAAAACATATTCTAAATAGTGCGGATAATGGCCATGATTGATAGGGTATCAGCTACCTTCTGGGCTGCATCAGAGAGATTTTCTAAGTGAAGAGTGAAATAGCGTAGATGTATCTTTTCGCTAAGTTTTATTTGACCCATTTCATGAAAAACTCTACGCTTTATACTATCTGCCAGCTTATCTGCTTCGTTCTCATATAGATAAACTTTGTGGAGTTTTTCCTTAACGGTTTCAGGGTGTTTAAACCATGCTCTTGCGGCAGGTACCACCGACTCAATAGCTGAAACAGAAATTTCTGTTAATTTTAATAAATCCGGATGAAGCTCCTCCGGAATGAATGGAATCTCAACATCAAACTGGTACAGATTGGCCTTCGCCAGGTCGATAATCGAATCAAGTTCTTCCAAGAGTTTGAGTATATCACCCCTCAGTTGCGGCATCAGGCTTCTTTTATAGAGAATGGTTTCGGCTTGTCTTTTTAAACTGTCAGCTTCTGCTTCCAGTGCACTCAACTTCTGGATGTTTCCGTTGAAACGAGCATCGTCTTTTGAAAGGTAATTCCCTACCCCGTCTCTGAATACTATTGCCCCTTGCTCAATTGTATCCAGGAAAGTATCTATTACCTCTATCAGTTTTCTGGCTTGTTTAAACTCAAACATTTTTAAGGCTTTTGTTTTACAAACCTACTTACTTTATTCCAATACTCAGCCTAAATTGCTGGGAAAACTATTATTCACATGTAGGGATTGATGTTGGTATTAATTCTTTGATAATACGTATCTTACTTGTTTATTGTAGTGTATAATAGCCCCAAATGGCACTTTAACTGATGATAAAGTTGGGTATTTGTAGGGAATCGAGAATGCCATGAGCTATGGGCTGAAGGGCAAATCGTATAGAATGTTGCACTGGTTTCGGGGCATAGGATGAAGTTTCTGTAAACAAAGGGTTTCATAAAATTAATTACCGAATGAAAGGATTTGCATGAAATAGCTTAATTTCGCAAGGGAGAGCTTCATATATGCGATTAATCGAGAATATTGGGGAATATGCTTTTTTGATGAAGAAAGTGCTGGCCAAGCCAGAAAGGCATGGAGTACTCCGAGATCGTTTTTTTGACGAGGTAATGGCTCTTGGATTCGACTCAATGGGTTTGGTGGCTATTGTAAGTCTTTTTATGGGGGCTGTAGTATCCATTCAAACCGCATATAACATTGACAGCCCTTTGATTCCTTTGACGATGGTTGGCTTCACTTCCCGCCAATCCATCATTTTAGAGCTTTCGCCTACTGTAATTTCTCTCATTTTGGCAGGAAAGGTAGGTTCGCGCATTGCTTCAGAAATTGGAACGATGAAGGTAACGGAACAGGTGGATGCACTTGAGATGATGGGCGTAAATTCAGCCGGTTTTCTTATCCTTCCCAAAATTCTTGCAGCTTTGTTTTTCAATCCTATCCTCATAGTAATGAGTATGACCGTAAGCCTTTTCGGGGGGTGGTTGGTGGCAATGCTTACCGGATTATACACTGCTCACGATTACATTGCCGGATTAAGGCTCGACTTTGAGGGATTTACAGTTTTCTATGCTTTAATTAAGACATTGGTCTTTGCCTTCATTATAGCCTCTGTGTCGGGATATCATGGATATCGCATCAGCGGTGGTGCACTCGACGTGGGTAAAGCCAGCACCAGAGCTGTAGTTCATTCCAGTATCGCTATCATTCTTTTCAATCTCATTATTACCCAAATGCTGCTCACATGATAGAGGTAATCCATATCAGGAAGAGGTTTGGTGAAAAGGAGGTGTTAAAAGACATTTCTTTGGCTTTTGATTCTGGACGGGTGCATCAAATCATCGGACGCAGTGGTTCGGGCAAAACCGTTCTCATGAAATGCATGGTGGGCCTCGAAGAAGTGAATGCAGGAGAAATACGCTACGATGGTCGTGTGTTTTCGGCTTTAAGTCAGAACCAACGTCGGGGAATTCGCCGCGAAATGGGTATGCTGTTTCAGGGGGGTGCCCTGTTCGATTTTATGAATGTTGAACAGAATGTTGAATTTCCCTTGCTGATGAATACCGATATGACCGCGGCGGAGCGAAAAAAGCGTGTGGCATTTTGCCTCGAAAGGGTCAACCTTCCCAATACGCAGCATTTGATGCCTTCAGAGCTTAGTGGAGGTATGATTAAAAGAGTGGCCATAGCCAGGGCTATTTCCCTTAATCCTCGTTATCTTTTTTGCGACGAACCGAATTCCGGCTTAGATCCTCAGACAGCCCATTTGATCGATGAACTTATTGCAGAACTTACCCGTGAATACAACATGATAACCATTGTAAACACACACGATATGAACTCTGTTATTGAAATAGGCGATGATGTGTGCTTCATACATGATGGAAAGCTCTGGTGGAGAGGTAGCCGCGATGAAATTCTCCATACTTCCAACCCGGAGCTCAATGCTTTTGTTTTTTCCACAGGGCTCACTAAAAGATTAAAAAAGTAATTATTCATGGAATATAATTACCTCGATATCATTCTTGCCGTTGTCTTTGTGGGTTTTGCCATACGGGGTTATTTAAAAGGATTGATTTTAAGCCTTGCTTCTTTGGTAGGCCTTATCGTAGGATTGTATGCAGCCTGGCATTTTTCTGATTTTCTGGCTCAAGAGTTAGCACCATTTCTCCGCTTATCAGAAGAATCTCTGAAAATAGTTTCTTTTATACTGACCTTTGTTTTGGCCATGTTTATTGTTTATTTAATAGGAATTTTACTTGAGAAGGTAGTAAAAGTTGCAGGGCTTGGATTTCTGAATAAGTTGGGTGGGCTATTTTTGGGGCTGATCAAAGGAGGGCTTCTCATAAGTATTATTTTTTATCTGTTCGTTCTCATTGGTGGACCGGCTTGGCTCAACTCCAGCACCCTTAAAGGAAGTTTTCTTTATGAACCGGTTTCAAAACTTAGTAGTTATGTGGTTAGCGAAATGGGAGAATTGTTCAATCAGAAATATCAACAACCAGATACACTGCCCGATAAAAACAATGACCAGGGAATAATTTTGTAATTGGTTTTGAGGCGATTGAAAGTTTGTAAAACGGAATCTTTTAAAGACCAATTAGCTGGATATCCTTATTCGTAGTATGTTTGCTCAATTATTTCAGACGCATTATGCAGGAAATACGCAATATTATTTTCGATTTTGGAGGAGTTATCCTTAATATTGATTTTCAGAGATCTATTGAAGCATTTCAGGCTTTGGGTATAGGCAAAGACCCATCCTTTTTCGTTGAATTTGGGCAAAGCGAAATATACAGTAATCTCGAAAAAGGCCAGATTTCCGAGAAGGGGTTTTACGAACACATAAGGCAAGTTTCAGGAGTACAAGCATCTGACGAGGATTTGCGTAGGGCATGGGATGCTGTGCTTCTCGATATGCCGGAAGAAAGGGTTGAACTTTTAAAAAAAGTTAGGCAGCATTACCGGATTTTTCTACTTAGCAATACCAATGCTATTCATTATGGGACGTATAATGGCGCTTTCAGGCTTCGTTATGGACATGATTTTGAGGAATTCTTTGAAAAAGCTTATTGGTCGTTTCGTATTGGGATGCGAAAGCCTTCTCCCACTACTTTTCAATGGGTTTTGAATGATGCTGGTCTGGAGGCTTCAGAAACTCTCTTCATCGATGATACGCTTAAACATGTTGAAGGTGCCAGGGTAGCGGGTATCAAAGGATTTCACCTTCATAATACAGAGTTAACCTCGCTTTTTGATGAGAATGGAAAATTGAAAATAACTTTATAACCCTTCCCTTACATAAACCTGATAATAAAGACACTTTATTTCAGCCTTCTCTCTGACAACACTGAGTGCAAAAAGTAATCTTTAAGACAAAATTCATGACCTGGATGCGAGAGCAGCCAGCTCGGGATTTCTTTTGAGCATGCGGTAGATTGTTGTTTTTCCAACCTGAAGCCGCTCAGCAACCTCTTTAACACTGCCGTTGTATTTTATCAGATAGTTTTTAACGATATCATCGATATAATCATCGAGAGATTTCTCCTGAATAAAGTCTATCCCTGGTTGAGTAGTTTTCTGGATGTCTAAATTAATGTCTTCTGCTTCAATAATTTGGCTGCTGGCAAGGACGCACGCAAGTTCCATCAATGCTTTTAATTCCCTTACGTTTCCGGGGAAACTGTAGTTGAGAAGTTTTTCTTGTGCTGTGGGGGAGAGGCTTTTGGGTGCGATACCGTTTTTTTGGCAAAAATCATCGAGAAAATAACGAGCCAATAAGAGGATGTCGTTTCCTCTTTCTCTAAGAGGTGGAAGCTCAATGGGTAAACCCATTATTCGGTAATATAAATCGGCGCGGAAATTTCCTACTTTTACCTCCTGGGCAAGGTTTTTATGGGTGGCAACGATAAGGCGGGCATCAAATTTTATGATTTCATTACCGCCAACTCTGGTAAACTCCCCTTCTTGTATTGCCCTGAGCAATTTCACTTGCATGGATAGGTCCATGTCGGCAATTTCATCGAGGAAGAGGGTACCCTGGTCAGCTTCTTCAAATTTGCCCACTCTTCGGCCTATAGCTCCTGTAAATGAACCCTTCTCATGTCCGAACAATTCGCTTTCAACAAGCTCTTTGGGTATGGCTGCTACGTTGAAGGCAACAAACTTGCCTTTTCGACGAAGAGAGTTGTAGTGTATGGCTTTAGCAACAAGTTCTTTTCCTGTACCGGTTTCTCCTGTAATCGAAACTGTAATGTTTGACCTGGCAGCTTTCTGAATTAACTCAAATACTTTTTGCATTACAGGGCTATTACCCTTAAGAGTATTGTGCTCAAGGTATTTTCGACCAAGCTCTTCTTCGAGTTCGGTTATCTTAGCCTCCAACTTTTTCTTTTCTTCAATTTTTTGAATGAGGTTGGAAAGGCGGGTGCGCATATTGCGGTCTTTCACCACATAATCGTAAGCTCCTTTGTGTAATAAATCAATGGCCGTACTGATATCTTGTTGTCCACTTACAATAATTACAGGGATTTCTGGATTAAATTTTTTAATTCGTTTGAATAATTCACGACCATTGTAATCGGGTAAATAGTAATCCAGCGAAATCACGTCGGGATTTTTGTGCAAATTTTCGAGCAAAACAGATCCATTTGGAAATATCTCTACTTCGCAATTTCTTTCTTTAAGAAGTGCTTCTGCCAGTACTTTCGCTGTAATCTCCTCATCTTCAACCACAAATATTTTAAGGGGTTCCATATTTTTGTGGAATAAATTTATAACCAATTTGATACTATCTCCAAAATTAATAAATTTTACAGAAAAATGTATCAATTTGGGTCGCTTTGCAGAAAAATCACATTAACTGCTGCAGGCGATTTCTAATTTCGATGAGTGAAGTCAATTGCATGATTTCCATTCGGATTGTTTTGAAATGGGGAATTCCTTTGAAATATCCGGAATAAAACTTTCGCATCTCTAAGATTGCTCTTTTTTCTCCTTTTATTTCTACCGCTTTATCCAGGTGTGCCAAACATACCTCGATGCGTTCGTTCAGAGATGGAGGAGAGATTAGGGTACCTGTTTGTAAGAAAGATTTTACGGCAGTAAAAATCCAGGGATTGCCAATGGCTGCTCGCCCGATCATAATCCCATCTACTCCATAACGTTCAAACATTTCAAGTGCTTTTTGGGGGCTGTCAATATCGCCGTTGCCTATCACTGGTATCTTCATTCGAGGATTAGCCTTTACTTTGCCTATCAACGTCCAATCAGCTTTACCAGAATACATTTGAGCGCGTGTTCGGCCGTGGATGGTGATAGCAGCAATACCAACATCCTGTAGGCGTTCAGCTACTTCCACAATGGGCTTGTCTGATTCGTCATATCCGAGGCGGGTTTTGACGGTTACCGGCAGTTTTACAGCCTTCACTACTGCGGCTGTGATGGCAATCATCTTGAGAATATCTTTAAGAATACCAGAACCGGCGCCTTTGCTTACAACTTTGCGAACAGGGCAGCCCCAGTTAATATCAATGGTGTCGGGTGCTGCTTCCTCTGCCATTTGTGCCGCCATAACCATTTGCTGAAGGTCGCTGCCAAAAATTTGAATTCCTACCGGCCGTTCCTCCTCATATATCCGCATTTTTTTTATGCTTTTATCGGCATCGCGAACCAAGCCATCCGAAGAAATAAATTCTGTAAATACCATATCAGCCCCCATCTTTCGGCAGATGAGTCTGTAAGAAAGGTCAGTAATATCCTCCAATGGAGCAAGCAAAACCGCCCTGTTGGGTAGCTTCAGACTGCCTAAATTCATTCTTTGAGCTTATTTGAAAAATAGACTGTTAAATTTGTATCTGAAAATACCTTTATCTTTGTTGATGACGAAAACAACCCCCATGGCCACAAAATTAATAGAAAACAAGAATATTCCGCAATGGGTTGGGAAACGGGTTATGGTGGTAGAAGATGATTTTATTTCTTATAAAATCATTGAAAAATATTTGCGTCCAACAGGTGTTGAGATTATCTGGGTTAAAGACGGGGTAGAAGCTTTACAATCCTGTCATAAACTTATGCCTGACTTGGCTCTGGTCGATGTCCGTATGCCTCGCCTCAATGGCATTGATCTTACACGCAAATTGAAACAATTGTATAGAAGTCTCCCAATAATCATTCAAACAGCCTATGGTTTGCCCGAGCACCAACGCGAGTGCTTTAATGCAGGCGCAGATGCTTTTATAGCTAAACCTTTCGATAAGCACTATTTTTTCTATAAAATTCGTACCTTTTTTAATTGAAAGGATTCTCCTGAGCAGCACGATGAAATTTGAGTTCCTGCTTCACGCTGTTTACATGTCTAAAATATTCATCAAGATACTTTCCAGGCAGAGGCTCGGAAGGGGGTGATTCTATGGTCAGCGGATTAACGGGTGAGCCGTTTTTATAAACTCTGAAATCGAGATGGGGGCCTGTAGAGAGCCCTGTACTTCCTACGTATCCTATCACCTGTCCTTGTTTTACCCTTGCGCCCGGATGTATGCCAGGTCCGTAGCCCGAAAGGTGATTGTACATACTGGTGTACATGGAGTTGTGTCTGATCTTAACTGATTTTCCTGCCTGGCCATTGTATTGGGCTGAAATTACCGTTCCGTCCCCAATGCTATGAACGGGTGTGCCAACCGGAGCGGCATAATCTACCCCATGGTGGGGCCGATAAATTCGTAAAACCGGATGGAAGCGACTACCCGTAAACCGGCTGCTGATTCTGGCATATTTTAAGGGGGCTTTAAGAAATGCTCGTTTCATGTTTTCACCTTTTTCATTGTAGTAGCCGGCAAAGGCACCTGTGCTATCGGGTGCAAAATAAAAAGCCCATGTTTCCTGGTCTTTACGGACAAAGCGAGCCGCCAGTATCTTACCTATACCTATGCTTTTCCCTTCACAAACCTGATTTTCATATAAGGCTGTAAATTCATCTCCCTTTTGTAGGGCAAAGAAATCGAGGTTCCAGCCAAATACATTTTCAAGGGCCAAAGCCAAATCTGCACCGTATTCTATACCCCTGAGGGCTTTCCAGAGAGAGCTTTCGATGGTGGCGCTCATCCAGGCTTTTTCTATAACAATTTCTTTGTCAAATCTCCGGGCCTCGGGTTTGCCCCTGAGATGCACGAGTGTATAAGAAATGGGACTGTTTTCGTAGATAAAATAAAGAGGTTTACGAAGGCTATCTCCTGTGCTGATGAATGTGAAAGGCTGTCCTGCTCTGAGTTTTCCCGGGGGTAAAATGGTAGAGATTTGTTGGATGATGGAATCGACGAATTGTGGGGAGATTCCTCGACTCAATAAAAGTCCTGATAGGGTTTGCCCGGGTTTTAGCCTGTCTGTTTCTACGTAAAGGCTGTCAACGGGGATTCCATATAACATCGTGGGGGGAGGTGGAGAATTTTCTTCAAGGTTGTTCAGCGTAACAGAAGTATAAAAGAGAATGATTGATCTGAAAACAATAATCAGGCCTGCCACTATCATCAAGACGAGGCCCTTCTTATGGTGGCGTAAAACATCAATAGGTTTAATAATCAAAAGCGTAAGGTTTTAACATAAAAATCCCCGGCCTGTGGGGGTCGGGGAGAAATAACGAACTTTTGGCTGAAATATTGCTTCAGGCCTGGTTTTTCTGTTGAAGTGCAAAGTCCCGACCTGCTCTAAGGGCTGAGAGATTTGTATGAACTATTTCTTCACCTTTTTTCCCAAAAACACTGCGAATGGCCTGTTCCAATTCCTCGAAGGGAAGGTCAAGGCAAATGGTAGAAGCCCCCAGAATTACCATGTTTGCCGAACGAGCAGAGCCAATCTCTGTGGCTATTTCATCGGCATCAATCATAACATGGTGTGGTTTTGAGGCTATTGTGGCCAAGACTTCTTCTAAAGGTGGATAATTGGGGATGTTTACAAAGGGTTTGGTGTTGGTGATGATCCATCCTTCCTTTTTGAGCCAGGGTAAGTATCTGAGTGCTTCCAATGGTTCTACAGATATAATCATATCAGCGGCTCCGGTAGGAATAAGGTCGCTTGCAATGGGTCGGCTGCTGAGGCGCAGATGCGATTGAACATCGCCTCCTCGCTGACTCATGCCATGGACTTCTGATTGTTTTACATACAAACCCCTGCTAACCGCAGCGGTGCCTATAATAGCGGCTATGGAGAGGATCCCCTGGCCGCCTACACCTGCAAGTATAATATCGTTTTTCATAATAATCATTATTTTTCGAAAAAACTATTCTGTTTTTTTGTTTTTAAACTTTTCGCGCATACGGCGATTGAGGGTTTGTACGCACTCGCGGGTAGGTATAACAACCGAAACACCGGGATAAGCCAGCTCTTCGGCTATGATTTTTACATTTTCGTCGTGATTTTTCCGCAAGGGTTTCAATATTCGTATATGCTCCTCTTCCACGCCGATACCTTTACAAATTTCAGCAATGCGTCCAGTAGCAGCCGAGGGTTGCCCCCCTGTCATTCCGGTAGTGGAATTGTCGAGGATGAGTATGGTGATGGGTGATTTTGAAATAACAGCGTCGAGAAGGCCTGTAATACCAGAATGGGTAAAAGTTGAGTCACCGATAACAGCTACAGCCGGCACCAATCCGGCATCGGCAGCACCTTTGGCCATAGTAATGCTGGCCCCCATATCCACACAAGAATTAATGGCTTCTAGAGGTGGCAAGGCCGCAAGCGTATAGCATCCAATATCTGAAAATACTCTGCCTTTACCATATACTTTCATGGCTTCGTTCAGCGCAAGGTAAGAATCGGTGTGAGGGCAACCTGCACAAAGCGAAGGTGGCCTTGGTACTACAAGGCTGGGTACTTCCTCTCCTCTTATCATTTTACCACCCAAGGCTACCGCCACCAAATTGGGATTTAACTCACCATCTCGTGGAAGCGTCCCATCGAGTCGGCCCTTTATATTCAGGCAGTTTCCAAGATAGCCTTTGAGCATTTCTTCGATCACAGGCATTCCTTCCTCAAGCACTAAAAGGGTCTCGCATTCATTGGCAATCTTTTCAACCCAAAGGCGAGGCAAAGGATATTGTCCGATTTTTAGAACAGGATAAGGAATATTACCTTCAGGAAAATTTTCGAGCAAATAATTGTATGCCAAACCTGCAGCAATAATACCCAAGCTTTTATCTGGCCCGTCGGTGTATTGATTCCAGCCACTGTTCTCTGATTCATTTTCAAGCTGAGGCTGTAACCCTAATAAACCTTTGTAACGGCGGCGGGCAATAGCCGGAAGCAGAACAAATTGCTTCAAATCTCCAGGTAAAGTCATTTCATTTTGTGCACGCTTAGCCTTGCGTTCAATACCTGAGCGGGAATGAGCCAGGCGGGTGGTGATGCGGAAAAGAACCGGAATCTGGTATTTCTCTGAAAGGTCGAAGCCATAATGCACCATGTCGTAGGCCTCCTGTTGGTTGGATGGCTCAAGGATAGGCAAAAGGGCAAATTTACCATAGAAACGCGAGTCCTGTTCGTTTTGTGAGCTGTGCATGGAGGGGTCGTCGGCTGATACCACGATAAGCCCTCCATTAATTCCGGTAACTGCCGAGTTGATAAACGGGTCGGCTGCTACATTCAGCCCGACGTGTTTCATGCAAGCCATGGCCCTTTTGCCGGCATACGACATACCCAGCGCAGTTTCAACCGCAGTCTTCTCGTTGGCTGTCCAGTTTGCGACAATGCCATTGTTTTTGGCCTCCTTGGAGGCAATAATATATTCCGTTATTTCGGTCGACGGGGTGCCGGGGTAAGCATAAATACCCGAAAGTCCGGCATCTATAGCTCCCTGGGCTATGGCCTCGTCGCCAAGTAAAATCATTTTTTGCATAGCCTGGTGATTGATTCGTTTGGGCAAAACTACTGTTTATCTGTTAACCGACAAACAGTTTACGCAATCGTTTGAGATGTCTGTATTCAGTATTTATCTGTAGTTTTGTGAGTTATATTAATGCATTGAACGATTTTAAGTTGCAGCAAGAGCTGACAGGAAACAATTATTGAATAAAATTGCAGCATGAATTTTTTGGCTCATCTATATTTATCTCCGGCAAATCCAGGCATTATATTTGGCAATTTCATTGCTGATGCAGTTAAAGGAAAAGACTTTAGTCGTTATCCTGCTGAGGTACAACAAGGCATTGAGTTTCACCGTTTCATTGATTATACTACCGATAAGCATCCTGTATTTATGAGGGCTTGTGAACGCCTGAGACCTTTTACCGGACGTTTTGCTGCTGTATCGGTAGATATTATTTTCGACCATTTTTTGGCTGCAAATTGGTGTAAATATTCAAATGAGCCTCTTTCTGATTTTGCCAGTCAGTGCTACCATGTGGTGGAGGAATGGCAGGAATGGCTTCCTCCCAAAGCTGCGCGTACGTTTTACTACATGAAGCTCAACAATTGGCTTATAAATTATGCGGATAAGGCCTTTTTGGAAAGGGTATTCAAAGGTATGTCGGGACGGGTGAGCCGGGGCGAGCTTATGTTGAATTCTTTCGATGCCCTCAATGGAAACTATTCCCTGCTCCAGGAAGATTTTTCTGATTTTTTCCCTGAATTATGTGAAGCTGTGGCTAATTATAAATTTTAATTGAAAAATAGGGGATTGAATAATTCTTAAAGAATCGTAGATTTCTTTGGAAAGTTATTGAATAGATGTACAAAAAACCGGATCCCAGGGGGGGGATCCGGTTGATACATGTTTATTGGACGGATTAATGAGAGCTTCCCTTAACTTTTAATTTATCGCCAGTATCTTCAACTATTTTGCGGTTCCATTTTTCACCGTAACCTGGCTGTTTTACTTTGGGGTTCTGTTTATTGCCATCTTTCACCTTAATGTTGCCGTCCATATATTTGGTAAAGAGGTAGGCATATAAGTTTTTCCATTCCATTACCAGGTTGTTGCCTGTATTGACACTGTATTGTGTCAGGAATTCCACAGCTTTGGCTTTGTCGGTTTCGTAAAGCTTTAATGCGTAGGCATCCACACTTGGAGTAAAGTCAATGTAAGAAAGTTCGAGTTTGTCCTGCATCTGCCGTACTTCGGGTTGCATGTCGCTGTAACGTGTATAAACAAAGTTGCTTACCTGATTGAATACCCAGAAGGCAGCATCATCTTTAAATTCCATCATTTTGCCATAGCCACGGGCAAATTTGTCGGCAGCACGAGTGGAGGAGCAGTAAACGGGATAATAGACGGTGAGGGCCGCATCGTCGACGCTAAACCAGAAGATGCCACCTATTTCGCGAGGCAGCCATGAACGCATCTGGGCAACAAAGCTAAATCCGGTTTGCTGGGTAGCTGTGGCTCTTTCGTTGAGGTATTCCTGTCCATCAACCATGAAGGTAAGCGGACGCCAGCGGTAAGGATTACCGTAAGGCCCGGCTCCCAGGTCGAGGCGCATGTCGAGTTCAGTGCCTTCGAGATGGTCGCGCATGAAATCCATCACATCGCGCACGCTTATTTTTTTCTCGGGCTTAATCCACAAGGGCATACGGTTGCTGGCATATCCGGTTACAGGGTCGTGTTCAATATTTCCCTTCACATATTCCCAATATTTATTCATCCCTCCGTTGACTTTATTGAACATGGTCCATACTCTGATTTCACAAAAACGTGCTCCGCCAAAGCTAACAGGGGCATAAGTGTCGCTGAAACTGAATTTTTCATCCGTGACTTCGGGTTTAATATATCCCCGCTGGCGGGCAAAAGAGATGACATCATGGGCATAAACACATTCTACTGAAGGGTCGAAGATTTTATCGAGATTTTTAGAGGAGATCGAAGTTCGGCCATTTTCGAGGGGGAAGGTGGTAATGCGGGCCTGGTTAGCGTGACCCGATACCATACCGTCGGGGATGCGCATAGCTACCCATACGGCGCCTTTTACTCCTTTCTCTAATAATCCAATTAGCCTTTTTCCGTTTTCCTGGGCAAATTCTTTCCCAGCTGCATTTTCTAAGGCCTGGAGAAATTTCTCATCAGAGTAAAAAGTTTTTCCGGCCAAGGATTTTAGGGCTTTCTGAATATTTTTCCCTTCTTTGGTCAGGAGCTTCATATCAACCCTGATTTCTTTACCCTTTCCAATCATTTCCAGAATCCAGGCTTCATTAGCATCTGCAATCGAGAAAGATTCTCCGCTGCTATAGTAACCATATTTTTCAACAAGTTCTGCCATAATTTTGATGGCTTCACGGGCTGAGCGGGCGCGCTGCAGGGTTACGTAAATCAAACTGCCATAATCCATGATAGCCCCGGGCTGGCTTCCAAGCTCTTCCAGTCCGCCATAAGTGGTTTCACCAATGGTTACCTGAAATTCGTTCATGTTCCCGATAACATTGTAAGTTACGGGGGCTTGTTCTATTTTTCCAAGGTATTCACCGGTATCCCATTCGTAGATGTCTAACAGGGTCCCGGCGGGCCATGTGCCTGCCGACCAATGGTAAAGTTCACCGTACAATACGTGCGAATCGGCGGAATAACTTACAAATACGCTTCCATCAGTACTGGCTCCTTTTGTAACAATGTAATTGGTGCATGCCTGTGAATGAACACCAGCCAAAAGCATCACGATAAATAATGCTGCAAAAACTTTTTTCATCATAAGTTTAAATTTTTTACCAGAAAAGCAAAGTTTGAAGGGGCTAAAGATAGGCAGAAGTTTTAATATACCGGGAAATAAACATGTTTCCTTCCACCACAAGGCCTCTTCTGGGTTGAATTCCAGCGAATTATTTGTTATGAGGAACGATTTGTTTTTGCTTCTCCATTAAGGCTTTTTGCTCGTCTTTAAATAAATTTTGCACAACATATACATAAGAAAGACGGCTGAAAGGTGTAGAAAGCTTGATGGTAGCCGAATAATATATATCATCGGGGTTCATTTCAAATGCATCAATTGTGCCGACCATAATGCCTTCGGGAAAAATCAGAGAATAACCGCTGGTGATAACCGTATCACCTTTATTGATTTTAACCTGTGAAGAAAGGCTAATGAGGCTGGCACGGTCAGGGCTGCCGCCTTCCCAAATAACTGAGGCAAGCTCGTTGTTTTTTTTCATTTTCACGCTAATAGTGGAGGCGCTATGCAGCAGTGGCATAACCGAAGCAAAGTGTTCGGACACTGCAACCACAATTCCCACCACACCTTGAGGGCAGATGACACCCATATCAGGCTTAATTCCTGAGAAAGCCCCTTTATCGATCATAATGAAATTGTTGCGCAGTCCGGTACTGTTGGCAATCACACGGGCCGGGGTATATTTATATTGTTGAAGGTATAGCGTGTCGTGATACCAGAAAGTATTTGTGTCAACCTTAAGAAATGCGTCGCTGCCGCTGGAACGCAAAATAGCATTTTCAATCGCAAGTTGCCGGTTAGCGTTTTTTAAAGAAAAATACTCGGTCACAGCTGCCACCTTACTCCTTACAGTACCATGAAAGCTTGTAGCCATTCTGAAATAATAGGCCTGTGGAAAATAATTATAGGAAAAATATAACGACAAAGAAATCGTTTCCAGCAGTAGGAAGAGAAAGAAGAAGTGATAGCGGGCAATGAACCTGAAGAGGTTAAGCATTTGCTCGATTTAAAAGGATGTGTAAGGTTTATTTGATAAGGAAGGGGAATTTGTCGAAATTTTTCAGTGCGATGCCAGTACCACGGGCTACAGCACGCAGAGGATCTTCGGCAACATGAACGGGAAGTTTGGTTTTTGCGGAAATACGTTTATCGAGGCCCCGGAGCATCGATCCACCCCCTGCCAGATAAATACCCGTGCGGAATATATCGGCCGAAAGTTCGGGCGGAGTCATTTCCAGCGCATGAAGAATGGCAGCCTCTATCTTGCTGATTGATTTATCCAGGCAATGGGCAATTTCAGCATAATTAACTTTTACTTCTTTGGGAATACCGGTGAGCATATCTCGTCCGTGAACTGCATAGTCGGCGGGTGGGTTTTCCAGATCAGTGATAGCTGCACCAACTTCAATTTTTACCCTTTCGGCTGTTCTTTCTCCAATATTGATATTGTGTTGTTTTTTCATGTATTCCTCAATGTCGGCATTAAAGTCGTCGCCGGCTATGCGAATTGATTCGTTGGTAACAATGCCGCCTAAGGCAATAACAGCTATTTCGCAGGTACCACCACCAATGTCAACAATCATGTTGCCTGTGGGTTCCAATACATCAATGCCGATACCAATGGCAGCAGCCATGGGTTCATGTATCAGCCTTACTTCCTTAGCTCCTGCTTGCTCTGCTGAGTCCTTCACGGCCCTTTCTTCTACCTCGGTTATCCCTGAAGGAATAGAAATAACCATTTTAAGTGATTGAGGGAAAATGCTTTTATTATCAGGGATCATGCGAATCATCTCGCGCATCATAGCTTCGGCAGCCTGAAAGTCGGCAATTACGCCATCGCGGAGGGGACGTATGGTCTTGATGTTTTCATGTGTCTTTCCATGCATCATTTGGGCACGTTTACCCACTGCGATTACTTTTCCTGAAGATCTTTCAATAGCCACAATACTTGGCTCGTCAACTACCACCCGGTCGTTATGAATGATGATGGTGTTGGCAGTGCCAAGGTCCATCGCAATTTCTTTTGTAAAAAAGGAGAGCAGTCCCATATTTTTTAAGTTTTTATTTGCTTGTTTAATGTTTAAAATGACGTATGCCGGTAAATATCATGGCTATGCCGTTTTGGTTGCAATAGTCAATGCTGTCGTTGTCGCGAACAGAACCGCCGGGTTGCACGATGGCTGTGATACCTGCTTCGTGAGCCAGTTGCACTGAATCGGCGAACGGGAAAAAGGCATCGGAAGCCAGTACAGCTCCCTTTAAATCGAAACCAAAGGCCTGGGCTTTGGCGATGGCATGCTTAAGTGCATCCACACGTGAAGTTTGCCCCGCACCTGCTCCCAACAGTTGCTTGTTTTTAGCAATGGCGATGGCATTCGACTTCAAGTGCTTCACCACCCGGTTGGCGAATACCAGGTCTTCGATTTCGCCTGCCGTGGGAGCCTTTTGTGTCTTCGTTTCCCAGGCCGAGATGTCTTCCTCCGCCTGATCTCGATCTTGCACCAAAAGGCCTCCCGCTGCACTTCTGTACAACTGCCCGTGGGGCTGCCACGAACGGAGCTGCAAAATTATTCTGTTTTTGCGGGATTTAAGAATCTCGAGTGCTTTTTTTTCGTATTCCGGTGCTAAGATGATTTCAAAAAATAAAGTATTAATCAGCTGGGCGGCTTTTTCATCAATAATTTCATTACTCACAATTACTCCCCCAAATGCTGATACCGGATCTCCGGCTAAGGCCTTTTCCCAAGCCTCGCTAACCGTGGCGGCCGAAGCACATCCACATGCGTTGTTGTGCTTGATGATGGCTACAGTAGTCTCCTCAAATTCATCAATCAATCCCAATGCTGCATCGATATCCAGAAAATTGTTATACGATATCTCTTTTCCATGCAATTGTTCAAAAACTGCGTGCGGATTTCCGTAAAACCATCCTTTTTGGTGAGGATTTTCTCCATACCTGAGGGTTAGGTGCTCATCGATGCTGATACGCAAACCCGGTGCACCTGTTTGGCTGCTGAAGTAATTAAAGATGGAGCTATCGTAGGCTGAACTTACTGCAAATGCTCGGGCAGCAAGATAATGCCTTTGAATGAATGTGAAACCACCATCGCCTTCCTTAAACCAGTCAATAGCCAAGGCATAATCAGCCGATGAAGGCACTATGGCAACATCTGCAAAGTTCTTTGCAGCTCCTCGAATCAGGGAAATGCCTCCAATGTCTATTTTTTCTATTATTTCTGCCGAATCATCTGTAATGGCAAGGGTTTCAGAAAAGGGATATAAATCCACTATCACCAGGTCAATAGGCGGGATTTCATAACGTGCAGCTTCGTCCAGGTCACTTTCTTCATCGCGCCGGAATAATATACCTCCCATTATTTTGGGATGCAGTGTTTTAACTCTTCCTCCGAAAATGGAGGGATAATCCGTAACCTTTTCCACCGGAATAGCGTCTATTCCAAGGCTTCGAATATAGTCGTAGGTGCCTCCCGTACTATATATGGTAACATCACGGCTCTTAAGTTCTTGAAGCCAGGCATCAATTCCTTCTTTGTGGTAAACACTGATGAGTGCACTTCTAACCCGCTTTATTTCTGTCATCGAGCGTTTTTATTAAAAATATTGATATTGAAAATAAATCACTTATACGAAGTTTTCCGGGGTGCAAGTTTAGCCAAAAACCGTGGAGGCAGCAAATTTTTCCTCTTAAACCCGGAATGGCTTCACGTGTTCCAAATGTGTGCTTACGCTTTATGCTTAGGTTTGCAAATTAAAATCCGAATACTACCATGCTCATTATTTTAAAACTTATTCGCGAGAGCTACCTCATGGCCTTTCATGAGATTAGTGTGAATAAGACCCGCACTTTTCTTACCCTGCTTGGTCTCACCATTGGAATATTTTGTGTGATCAGTGTTCTTTCAGTCTTCGACTCCATGGAGCGGAAGATTCGCACCAGTATTGAATCGTTGGGCGACAATGTGGTTTATGTCCAGAAATGGCCGTGGCTTTTTACCAATAATTATCCCTGGTGGAAATTTATCAACAGGCCTGTACCCACCCTTGATGAATTAAAGATGATTGAGCAGCGTTCGATGGCTGCCGGTGCAGTGGCCTATGTTAGCGGCACTTCCCGTACGGTAAAATCTGACAAAAAAAGTCTAAAGAACGTGACGGTATATGCGGTTAGTCACGACTACGACAAGCTTCGGAATTTTGAGCTGGAAGATGGAAGATATTTTTCGCCCGGAGAATCAGCCTCCGGTAGAAATGTAGTAATACTCGGCAAGGATGTGGCTGATAATCTCTTTGAAGGAGAACCTGCCGTTGGGAAAGTGGTGAGAATTTATGGCCGTAAGGCAGAGGTGATAGGAGTTTTTAAAAAAGAAGGAAACAATCTGGGCGAAAGCCTCGATCAGCAAGTGATGGTACCCATACTTTTTGCGAAAAACCTTTTGGATGTGGACCGCGATGGTGCTATCCTTGCTAAACCCCGTGAAGGCATAAGTAAGCAAGAATTGATAGATGAACTGACGGGTATCATGCGCTCTATTCGTAAGCTAAGACCGGGAGAGGAGGATAATTTCTCCATTAACGAAATCAGCGTTATAAGCAATAAGTTTGGGGAGTTTTTTAAAGTACTGGCTATCATAGGGTGGGTGGTCGGTGGTTTCTCATTGCTTGTAGGAGGATTTGGTATTGCCAATATCATGTTTGTTTCGGTGAAAGAGCGTACTAATCTTATTGGTATTCAGAAAGCCCTCGGTGCTAAAAATTATTTTATCCTGCAGCAATTTCTTTTCGAAGCCGTTTTTCTGGCTTTATTAGGGGGATTGCTTGGTTTGTTATTTGTTTTTCTTATGACGATAGTCGCGCGTTATGGAGCTGATTTCGAATTGATTCTCTCAGCCGGGAATATAATGCTCGGTGTTATCGTTTCAGTCGTTATTGGCCTTGTGGCCGGCATAATCCCCTCTTATTCTGCTGCGCGACTGGATCCGGTAGAAGCTATGCGGTCAACATTCTAAGTTTACGGCTCAGGATTTCATTTCCCTGTGTCCGCCAAGGGCAACCGTTAGAGTCAACAGTAAAAATAATACGGTGATAAGGGATGCTATTCGTCCCAGGTAATCACCATATTTTACATAAAAGGTCAACTCTTTGTTTAAATGGAGAGTTCCCCTGATAGCGCCTGAAGTCCAGTAGGGTAGCGGTTGAAGAATATCCCCTCTTTGGTTTACAAAGCAGGAGATACCTGTATTTGCTGAACGGGCAACACAGCGACGGGTTTCAATTGCCCTCAGCGATGAAAAACTCATATGCTGCCTGTGTCCTGCAGTATGGCCCCACCAACCGTCGTTGGTTATCACACAGATTAACTGAGATCCATTGCGTATATAACCATTCATAAATTCCCCATAAACCGACTCATAGCAGATAGAAGCATTAAACTTGGCTCCTGTTCCAGCATGCCGGAAAACTGTCCGCTCAGGTGATATTCCCAAAGTACCTACGGTTCCTCCCAGGTTAAAAGCTATTTCCTGAAAAGGTCGGGTGAGGGCTGGTAATGGAAGCTTTTCGGGTCCAGGCACCAGCTTCGATTTGTGATAATAACCCAAATTGGGGCTAGTGTCAACAATAAAAGCTGTATTGTAGGCATCGTAATATCCACTGCCATCGGCAAATTTGCGTACCGATGAAGGCAGTTTTTCCCCCGGGTTGTAATACCTGAATGTGGATGCCCCCATCACAAGCGTTAGATGGGGATGCCGACTGACATAATCTTTGAGTAACTGAATACTAATGGAATTGTATGGATTGTTGAGCCAGATAGACTCTTGCAATGCCGACTCAGGACATACCAATAAGTTAACCTTTTCGTCAATTAAATTTTCTGCCTGGGTGATGTTTCGTCTGAAAACTTCATTGACGGGAAGGGTATATTGCTCGGTCCAAGGGTCAATATTGGGTTGTACGACTACCACCTCCATTGTTTTCCCCTTTTCGGAATAATGGTTGTAACGGTAGAACGACCATCCCAGAGGTGCTCCTATCCAAATGGCGATAATGTATCCGATAATTATGAGGCCTGTAACGGTGGCAGATTTTTCTTTAATGTGTTTTATAAATTGGATAATCATCAAATTGGCGGCAAGCACCCATAGAGTGCCACCCAAGGTCCCCGTATATTCATACCATTGAATCCATGTGACATAAGAAGCAAAACCATTTCCGAGATTTAGCCAGGGCCACGAAAGATCCCAGTTTAAATGAAGATACTCCCAGGCCAACCAATAGGGGATGATGAGCCAGGCAAAGTTTTTTCCTTTACGAATGGTGCGTCGGCTCATGTGAAAGAGCGAAAACACCACACTCATAAAGAGAGTATTGAAAAAAATAGCCATCACTCCTCCCCAGGGTGTCGAGTTCCATATCCACCATGTGGTAAGGATGTTCCATACCCCGAAGGCTATGAAGGCGGGTCTGAAAGCTGCCCATCGACGATAAGAGTCTTTGTTTTCAAGCAAATAAGATTCCACCCAAAGCAGTGGAACCCATCCAATAAAAAGCAAGCCGGGAAACCCCCTCACCGGCCAGGCTAAGGATAATAGCAGGCCACTTAAGGCCGAAAGGGCATATTGCTGCTTTCTGCTTAGTATCATATCTATGCTGATTTGCCCGCAAAGGTAAAAATCCAATATTTATGGTTGATAAAAAGGCGTTTATTCAAACGTTGAGTTTTGGTTCATAATGGCTGCAATGGGTAATTTTGCAACGAAAAAATTTCCTATAAAATGAATGCACTCGAACAGCTCCGGCAGTTTACTACTGTAGTAGCCGATACAGGTGATTTTGAATCCATTATTTCTTATCGTCCTCAAGACGCCACCACCAATCCTTCCTTGATTTATGCTGCAGCAAGTCAGGACAAGTACAGGCATTTGGCTCAAAAAGCCGTGGATGATGCCCGTAAGGTTTGCCGAACTGGCCAAGACCTTTTGCAGCTCACCCTCGATCGAATTGCAGTGAATTTTGGTATTGAGATTCTAAAAATAATCCCAGGCAGGGTAAGCACCGAGGTAGATGCCCGACTTTCTTTTGACACCGAGGGTACTATTGCCAAGGCACGCGAATTAATTCGTTTGTATGAAGAAGCGGGTTATTCCCGGGAACGAATCTTAATTAAAGTCGCTGCAACATGGGAAGGTATACGGGCAGCAGAAGTCCTTGAAAAAGAAGGAATTCATTGTAACCTTACACTGCTATTTTCTCTTATTCAAGCCATTGCCTGTGCCGAAGCCGGAGTTACCCTTATCTCACCTTTTGTGGGTCGTATTCTTGATTGGTATCGTAAAGAGAAAAACCTCGGAGATATAACCCCGGAAGATGATCCCGGCGTGAAAAGTGTTACCGAAATCTTCAATTATTACAAGAAGTTTGGATACAAGACAGAGGTCATGGGGGCCAGTTTCCGCAACAAAGATGAAATTGTCGCCCTTGCCGGATGCGACTTGCTTACCATTTCCCCTGCCTTACTTAAAGAATTAGAACAGTCTGATGAAAAGATGCTAAAGAGACTCGACGCCGGCCAAGCCCGACAAATGGATATTCTCGAAATTCACCCCGATGAAAAACTCTTCCGCTGGTTGCTCAATGAGGATGCCATGGCCACTGAAAAATTGGCGGAAGGTATCCGTCGCTTTGCCGCCGACCTGCGTAAGCTCGAAGATTTCATTCGTAATTCTTTCCTAACGGAATAAGCCCGGGATTATTCCAGGTCAATAAAGCTAACCTTGTGGGGATATCGTTTGCGGTAAATTTCCCTAACCTTTTCCATCAACGCTTGTCTTAATTCGTCTGTCCCTTCCTTTTTTACTGCAGAGATAAGGAAATAGGGTTGATGGCTCTCGAGAAGATACCTGGGCAGAAGGGTAGCTTCTTCTGCTGAGGCGTTGGTCTCTTGGGAGATAAGGTCTATCTTATTGAAAACGGTAATAATTTCCTTTTCTCCGGCGCCGATTTCCGTTAAGGTTTCATTCACCACGCGCAATTGGTCTTCGAGTGCAGGATGCGAGGCGTCGGCTACGTGAAGAAGGATATCGGCCTCGCGCACCTCGTCGAGGGTCGACTTAAAGGATTCAACAAGCGTATGCGGTAACTTACGGATGAATCCGACCGTATCGGATAAAAGGAAGGGTGTGAAGTCGATAACCACACGTCTTACTGTGGTATCAAGGGTGGCAAACAGTTTGTTCTCGGCAAATACATTCGACTTACTCAAGAGATTCATCAAGGTTGACTTCCCTACATTGGTATATCCAACCAGTGCTACCCTTACCAGGGCTGAGCGATTTTTCCGTTGGGTTTGCTTAATCTGGTCTATCTCTTTGAGTTGTTTTTTTAGCAATGCAATACGATTTCGGATGACGCGACGGTCGGTTTCAATTTCTTTTTCCCCAGGTCCCCTCAATCCTATTCCACCTCTTTGCTTTTCAAGATGTGTCCACATGCGGGTGAGGCGAGGCAACATATACTCATATTGAGCCAATTCGACTTGTGTGCGCGCATGTGCAGTACGCGCCCTGCGGGCAAAGATGTCGAGTATCAGGTTGTTGCGGTCTAATACTTTGCATTTCAGCTCCTTCTCAATATTTCTGATCTGCGATCCACTGAGCTCGTCATCGAAAATTGCAATGTCAATATTGTGTGAAGCTACAAAAGTCCCGATTTGCAAAAGCTTACCCCTTCCAACAAAAGTGCGGGAATCGGGATGGGTGAGCCGCTGACTGAACCTGGCCACTACCTCAGCCCCTGCTGTATCGGCCAAAAATTCAAGTTCATCGAGGTATTCCTTTAGTTTATCTTCGTCCTGGCCCGGAGTGATGAGGCCAATGAGGATGGCTTTTTCTTTCTTTACGGCTGTTTCTATCATAATAAATTTAATGCCTGCAAAATTAAAGATTCAATATTGCATTTTGCGGTCAAAAGTTTATAGCTCTCTCTGGTTGATCCCAAAACCAAACCTCGGGAATGGCATTTTGTTTTTTAGCATTTTTGCATAAAAAATAATGCAAGTGAGATATATAGGTTTGTTATGGATTCTCCTCCTTCCATTCAATATGGCGGGGCAATCGTTCAGCAATTTTTTAGTTTATTTAAATTCCCTCCCCGACACTGAGAGACAAACCAGAGTTGATAGTTTTCTGGCAGTGCATCCCGTGTGCCCTCTCATCGAATCTGATTCCATCTGTCATTTCATCTATACGGGTAATGTCCAGAACGTTCAGATTGCAGGAGATTTTTCCAATTGGTCATCTCTGCTTGATTTTTCGAGAGTTGAGGGTACAAATCTTTGGTATTTGACCCAAACTTATGAGCCCGATGCCCGACTCGACTATAAATTAATAATCGATGGAAATCAATGGATTTTGGATCCCCGAAATTCATACACCTGCACAGGCGGATTCGGGTCAAACAGCGAGCTTCGTATGCCCCAGTATGTACCACCCGGCGAAGTGGAATATAACTCCGGCATTGCTCATGGTTTAATACGCGATACTACCTTTTACAGTATCTATCTGAAGAATAGCCGTAAGATTTGGGTTTACACACCCGCAGGAATAAGCCCGGAGAAGAGTTATCCAGTGGTCTATGTGCACGATGGAGATGGTTACCTTGCCCTTGCATCCATGCGAAATGTGCTGGATAATCTTATTGCATGGGGCCAATTGCAGCCACTGATTGCTGTTTTTATTCCCCCTGTTGATCGTACTGAGGAATACGCAGGGAGCAAGCAGGCGGGTTTTACCGATTTCATGGTGAACGAAGTAGTTCCCTGGATCGACAAACGATATCCCACTATTCTGCATCCCTGGGGAAGGGCCAATCTGGGTGCTTCTAATGGAGGTAATATTTCGTTGTGGCTTACTGTATCCCATCCTGAGGTATTCGGCCTCGTGGCTGCCATGTCGAGTAATGTTGAAAACAACATCAAAACTAAAGTGCAACAAGGGGTTACACCCTCTGTTAAATACTATCTCGATATCGGTACCTATGATATCCCTATTCTTATTCAGCGGGTGGCTGATTTTCGGCAATTGCTCGAAAACGGTAATGAAGTATTTCTTTTTCAGCAATTTCACGAAGGGCATTCCTGGGGAAACTGGAAGGCCCATATCGATGATGCCTTGATTTGGCTTTTTGGAGCAGTAGGATCTACCGGTGAAAATCCAAAAACGAAAATTCGTTGCATCTACCAGCCAGATACCAACAATATTCTGATTACTTTGCCCTCAGCTCCTTCTAATGATTTAAAATGTAGCGTTTTCGATTTATCCGGAAAATTGTGCTCTGAGGTAATGGCCCCGGCAGGGACAAATGATATTAATTGGAAAGCCCCGGATCTTTCCCCGGGTATCTATCTTGTAGTGGTGAAAGGGCCAGGTTTTGTGGCGAGTGAAAAGGTAAAGGTGCACTAAATGTGGTTGGCTTTGCTCCTCAGCTTTGCCTTGATACTTAAAAGCTGTAATAATACGAAGCAATAAATTAGCCCAAACTCAGAAAGATTCGCTTGAGTATTGAATTAGGTCTTTAGCATCCCCTTAATAGGGCAAAAAATACTGGTGTGAAAAGTAATGTAATTATACTCTTTCAACAACCGATGCAATGCCCTGGCCCACACCAATACACATGGTGCAGAGAGCTCTTTTCAGGCCGGTGGTTTGCAACTGATGCACTGCGGTGGTCACCAATCGGGCTCCACTCATGCCCAAAGGATGTCCTAAGGCGATGGCACCTCCTAAGGGGTTAATGCATGGATCGTCGTCGGCTAGTCCCA
>Ga0067045_1027681_pt1 | contig 71270 bp, 62 predicted proteins | sample TerdegcTABiofilm_FD_59184 | JGI IMG/M metagenome (GOLD analysis project Ga0067045, IMG submission 59184) | Combined Assembly of (Gp0054472, Gp0054536) Wastewater bioreactor microbial communities from Singapore -Terephthalate degrading...
TGCTTCCAGGGCTACCTTTGCCTTGAAGGCCTTGTCGTACCGTTTCCTCATAGCGATTACTTTATACCTCCCTCCTGCTAGATAGAAAGAGGTCTATTCATAAACACCACCCTGTTTTGTGTCCAAAAATTTGGGCTCAGCATATACCTCCTGCAGATAAAGTGTGATATTTTTTCCTGCAGTGTATGCGCCGTTCTTTTTCCCCTCAACCCCTTTTTACACAAAATAGAGTACACTACCTCCCTTATAGTCTTCATTTTATTTCTTTTAGGGTTATCGTGCTGGTGGGGAAAACTCTTTGCCTATTCCTCTATGTTGTAAAAGATACAGGTGAGTCAGTTTTTTATGAACACTATTCATATTAGCACCTCGCTCAACTAAGTGCTTTGCAAACACTGTTCATTATCAAGTTGTTATGCATTCACATCCGCCTCCTCTCTTAATTCTACAACCCCCTGTTCTGGGGCATTTTTTTCGCTACCTGAGGGCATAGGTCGGATTTTAGATTCTATAAAAGCAATTTCATCAGCTGTTAGGTTGTATTTATTATATAGCTGTTCGTCTGTCCAGGGTTTGGAAAAATCTTGTATGGGAACCAAATAATACTTTTCTCTAGTAATATCTTGAGTGTTCGCTACAAGTGATACTAAGAATCGGAAGAACTTTGTTTTAACATAGCTTAAACAGTTTTCCGCTTTCTTTTTATTATCAAATGTTCCAAGCAGAATATAAGTCTCATTGCAAATTGTCCCCGGAGGTAATACGTCAACGACAGACAAAACTCTCCTTGTTCCATTCTTATCAGGTTGCCCAGCATGATCAAATGAAACTCTTGACGTAATCACCTTCCATTTATCAATCATGTCTATGCCAACGGTAATCTCACTCCGCGGGTAAGGGCCTTCTCCATTCTGCCAGCGCAAGATCAGATCGCCTGAAGATTTCGGGCGCACATATGTTCGCAATCCAAAGGGTTTACTCGCAGATACCTGTTCACTCATTCGTCGTTCTCGTTTGGCCAGAACCTTGCGTACAATAGAAACTGCTTTACCATGCCGAATCAGGGTAGGAAACTCATCAAGCCGTCTTAGCGAAGTTGTTTGTTCTCCTTGTTGGATATTTGTAATTTCGCAAGGGCCATGATAGTCCCGTTCCCATAGAAAATAGCAAACCCCTCCTGCAATATCTACTCCAGGAAATACTTCAGAAGCATTTTCATAATCCACCAACTTGCGTATTCGGTCATCCTTAAGCATCTCTTCGCGGAATCCATCCAAACCCTTACCACCGGCAAACCACCGGGACGGAATAATCATGGTTAAATACCGTGGATTGAGTTTCTTGGCTTGATGCACGAACATGTTATAGATCGGTGAAGCGCTACGCCCATACCCTCCGTCGCTCAGTTGATACGGCGGATTCCCAATGATTACATCAAATTTCATTTTAAAAATCTCCTCCGGATGTTCGGTATGAATAAACTCGTAAGCATGCGTTTCGAGTTCCTCTCCCCGCGCGTAGTTAGCCTCACTTGCTCCACAGTACCCACAACGTCCATTTACCCAGGTATGGTCAATCCTCCGATAGCGGATGTTCCCTTCCCCTGATTTAAACACAGAACAAATCGAGTATTTACCATTGGCCTGTTTGGAACAATAGAGGGTACGCCGAGCTATAAGACTCGTAAGTTCGGTGATTGCAATGCCAAAAAGCTGATTTTTCATGATATGATTAATCCGCTCCTGCCGTTCGGGAATCTCTTTTTCCAGACCTTTATCAAGACGTTTGGCAATTTCCCGTAAAAACACACCGGACTTGCATGCGGGGTCTAAAAACCGTGCCTTAGGATTACTCCACAACTCCTCAGGCAAAAGGTCGAGCATGCGATTAGCAAGGGTAGGAGGGGTAAAGACCTCGTCGCTCGAAAGGTTTGCAAGGCAGGAAAGTACATCGGGGTTATAGCTACTCAACGTAGGCATGGGCAACCTCCAAGAAATGTACTGGTGGCCACTCCCGTACAGGTTCAGGAATAAAAACCTCTTCTCCCAAATCAGAAAAGAGGGGCAAATCTCGCATGGATGCATGATCCACCAATTCATGAAAGGCAAAGTCCCGCCTCTTTATCATGCTACCGTTCACCAGCGACCATTCGGGAAAAATGATAGGCTGCGCTTTTTCTTCCACTGTTTTAAGGGATAACGCATCGCCATGGATAATGTTTTGGGAGAGAATATAGCTCACACTCGCCCTACACGCCTGTTTTACCTTATCCCCATACAGACTCGTGTAGGCTGCATCAAAGATTGTATACAGCCGGTGTCGGCATTCTTCCACATTATCTTTTAAAATATCGATTCCATACAAGGAAGAGACTGCAAGCACAGCATAACGTTCGTATTCCAGTTGAATTTTCCCGTATCTCTCCTTTACCACGCAAAGTTTTCGCTCTAACACTTCAATCAAGAAATTCCCTGTACCACAGGCAGGTTCCAAAAAACGAGAATCAATTCGTAGGGTCTCCTGTTTAACCAAGTCGAGCATAGCTTGCACGATGTGAGTCGGAGTTAACACTTCTCCATACTCAACAACGCGATGCCGGGATTTTATCGCTGCACACATCTATGATACTTACCTCAATGATAGGCTTTATGTCATTACTCCCTAAATTGTATCCTATCGACGACACATGTCAATCTTTGCAGCAATCCAGAAAATACCGTATGAGATGATTGGAACAATAACTATAGACTTTACAACAAAGCGCAGAAAATCCTTCCCGGCTCTGGTTCCTTCAGGGTCGTTTCTTCTACCCTCTCCGCTTCATCCCGGTACTGCTCAAACAGCCTCAGAAGCCGAAACCGTTCCTCCTCTGGTCGCATCTGAAGGTCATCCTCCGGATCGATCTGGTTTTGCAACCGTAGAGCTTTGTCTCGAATCCGCTAGTACCGCAACAGAAGAGTTCGATTCTGAGTCGCCCACCTCCGATACTCCTGACATTCCAGGATTTGCCTCCGTTCCGCGCTTAACCGTACCTCCGCGGCATCTCCCACAATGCTCCATTTACAGTCTCCATCAAAACTGAGCGCATACTCCCTCTCCTCTATGTCTCGACTGGTAAAGGAAAGAACTCCCTCTCGGGACATCCGGCTCCGTTGCAGCAGGAGAATCGCATCCGCTACTCCATTGATCCCCACCGACCCTAAGATTCGCTCAAACGGATCCGCGTCGCTTTGAAGTGACCCTTTCCGTAAATGATGGATGAGAACCATGGCAATCCCCAACTCATCGGCCACCTTTTTGATAGGGTGCAGGAACGCGTACATATCTTCGTAGCTATTCGTCTCAGAGCCTTCTAAGATCCTAGCCAACGTATCAATTACCACGAGTTTCACCTGCTTCTGAGCTACCGCATCAATAGCAATTGCCTTCCCATCCCACTTTCCCGTCTCAAAGGCGAAGTGAAGGGTATCCACACCTGAGAACCCTAACCTACGGAGTCTGGTTTGCACCCTCCGCGGGCCGTCTTCCAATGACAGGTAGAGAACCGGCTCTGGTTGGGTGGGTAGTTCTCCCAGGAACAATGAGCCTGTTGCCACGGCATAACAGAGTTGGAGAGCAAAGAAACTCTTACCCACTTTAAAGGTACCCGCCAGTATGGTAAGACCCGTCGGAATCAGGCCATCTACTATCCACTGCGGATCCCGAAACTCATGCGAGAGAAGTTCGGTAGCACTCCAGGACGGTATCGTAGCTAGGGGATGATGTTCTTTAGTAATACAGAACAATGTTTTCCATTTTTCTACCTTAAGTTCCTGATCCGAAAGCTCCGCGATCGGTCGACCGTACACCTCCTCGTGGAGTTCCTTCATCCGTTCAGGCGTAAGTCGGAGAAGTCTCCCCTCTACCGGATTTTTCGATCCTTCCTTCGAGTCAGGGTCCTCTACCCTTAGGAAAACTTGACTCCCGGGGTGAGTGTGGGGGCTGCCCCATAGATCCTTCCCCCCCAAGGACGAACCTTGAGGGGAAAGGTCTTTCCGGTCTACCGGTTCTTCAGCTCTCGAAGACATTGCGCCACCTCCTGTACCGTAGCCGGCTTATCTACCGGTTCTAACAGGCGCCTCAAATCCTCTATCCGCACCAATACCCGTCGCCCTACCCGCACCCTCGGCAGGGTCCCTCCCCTAATGAGGCGTCGGATGGTAATCTCCGACACCGAACACAGCTGGGCAGCTTCCCGAATGCTCACCACCCATTTTTCCGTACTACTCTGGTTACTCATTTCTGTTCCCCTCCCTTCAAGGAAATGTTTGAATATCCCTGCGCAAAAGATAGAGCCCTAACACAGCGTTGAAAACCACAGGGAAGGTCGTAAAAGTAACAGAAATGTTTTGTATGCCTCTATAACTTATGAAGGGAACTACAGTTAACTCGATTTACCAAGCTGGACATCCGGCGCACATTGACAGGGGAAAAATAGGTATGCATCTATAAAAAAAAAAGCGGTTGTGCGCAGGACATAGGACGTTCCCTACTTCCGCGAACCCTAGGAGTTCGTGAGGTGCACAACCGCAGACCGTTTACCTATCGATGGGTCATTGTGTTCACTAACCTGTCAGGAGGTCTTCGTTTGGATGGAGAGGACTGTTCCGGTTTTCCGTTCTCAGAATTGCTAGGGTTTTTGGATTCCTTTGCAGAAGCTTGCGGTTTTTCGCTGATCCTAAGCATGGATCGAACCTTCCGGATGGTGGCCCCATTCATGGGCTTCGGACGGGCATCTACGTTAGGGGCATACGCAAAGAGTGCCTCGATCTCATGGGGTTGTAAGGGCACAATTTTCCCCTCTTTCTCCAGCGTATCTATCCACTCTACTACACTCTTGACTGTTCCAATAACCGTAATCCGCGGGTGCAGATCAGAAACCTCTCGGAGCGTACACTGGTGTAGATACTCAATCGTACGAAGAATTACCCTTCGGTAGCACCGGTACACATCGGCTACCTGTTCATGCCCGTTTGATAGAGCCTTATCTACCCCCATTTCTATCCGTAACTGATACAGGTACGCGATGAGATAGTTCACCTTCCGAGCGTTCGATACCTCCAATTCCAGAATCCGTTGCACCTCTTCCATTGGATCCCCCGCAGGAGGAGCCTGAAACGGGTTCTTAGAATCAAAATGGTAATCCTCCTTCGGAAAAGAAATAGATGCCCGCATGGTCTAGGACAGGTTACGGTACCTGGCCTCCTCCGGTGAGATTGCATAGGGATGTCGACGCTTCTCTTTCCTCAATTTATCGAGGATCTTCGAGAGCCGTTGGTACTTCCCTCTAAGGTATCGAGCCTGTTTGCCCACCTTGTCCCGAACTAGCATTTGTACGGTTTTCCAAAAATCTGCATTTCCCCTCTTTTTCTTTTGTTCTTTTTTAGCTTCTTCCTGCTGTTCCATACCTACTCTCCCTGAGTAGTTACTATACTACAGGGGTTGGTATCGGTGTAAAGAATCCTAGAGGTAAAGCTCCTTAGACTCTACCCTCTATTTCATTGCTGAACTATGGATGATGAAAAAAGGTAGAGGGATAGGCTTTTTCTACCAGGGCACACGGGGGAAGTAGGGAAATCTCATTAAGCCCTCCCTTAATGAGTGCGGGGCACCGCAATTACACCAGAAACGTTTGGCTAATCTTTTTTAGGTATGGGCAAAGTTCCCTATCAACCTGTTTTTTTTACCTTCAAAAAAGGTACAGCATCGATGAAAGCGGTGAAAGTGATGAAAGTTAAAAACAATTCCTTACATAACCGTAAGTTAGATTATCCCAAACTTTCATTGTTCTGAATGGGTACCGATGAAAGGGGTGAAAGTAATGGCATAGACCGATCTGGTCCATTGTTAAGGGTGTCCATTGAGTGGACACCCTTTTGCAGACAAAATATGCTTCACCGATACTCTCTGTTGCACGCGGCCGCCTCCCCTTTGAATAGGTCCAACTTACAGAGGAGTTCGGAATTACCGAACCCCTTTGATTCGAAAAACTCTTTACGGATAAAAAGAGAATAGTCGAAATGGACATAAATATAAACCGTTATGTAAAAGGGATACGGAGTTTCCGTAGTCCTTTAATACCACAAATCCACATAAGGGAGGATAGTCAAAGTAAACACTGCGCTCCTATCCCTCCTCCAGTTAGGTTGTGATAATTCTTCCGGCAGTGTATGCGCCGTTCTTTTTTCCCTAAACTCGTATTTACACATAATAGAGCACACTAACGCATTTTGATGATGATAATGATGAAAAGCTTACGTATAAAATTTATACATTAGGTCAACATCACCATGTTGACCTGACATCAAAAACTTTGATGTTAGCTTTTCATCATCGTCAAGCCTTCTCAAAGCCATGGTAATGTTTTCAAGTCCTAGGATTTCGCACGCATGGCGGGCAATGCACCAATGATTGCTTTGGCTTCAGGTTTGTTACCATATAGCACAGACTATACAAACCAGGCTCGTTCACCAACCAAATTTGACGGCGTTGACCTGATAGGTAAATTTTGCCGATCAGCTTCCTGTCTTCAGCGGGTCAATCTACAGTTTGGCAAGTATATTTCATCCATGAGTTGTTTTAAAAAAAATTACATTTTTTCATAGGCTTTTCCGATGCGACGTAGAAGGATATAGTATCTTGCTCCCTTATCCTGTTATTAAATCTGTCTCTATTTTTCTCAACCCCCGCACCGCGATGTCGCGATCGGGATGGGAATACCGTTGCAAGGTTGTAAGTTTGGTGTGACCGGTAAGAAGCATGGCAGGTACCGCTCCTACCCGTTCCACTAACAGGGTAATAAAGGTATGCCGAAGGGAATGAAAACTCAACTTTCGTTTCTGCCCTTCCTCCCTACTGATCCCGATCCGATTCAACACATCCCAAAACCCACTGGTTAATCGATCGGCAGCCATGGGAATCGTCCCTCTCGGGCGCCATCGCCGGGGAAAGTTCGACTCCTTTTGGACTCGGGAACCCTCAGGAATCCCAAAGAGCACATAGTGAGTGTTTTCTTTACAGGGACTCCACTCCTGATACTGGATGAGCTTTTCCCGTAAGGGGTGAATCAGTTCAATCGTGCGTCGGGAGCCTTTCGTTTTCGGTTCCTTCTCCCCATCCACTACCGTATAAGCCCTACGAACCTGTAACAGTCCTCGCTCTACATCAATGTCTTCCCATCGTAATCCAAGTGCTTCAGATCTACGTAACCCACAGAGAGCCCCCAACAGAACTCCCAGATATACCCGAGGATCGTCCGTCTTCTCGATAGAGAAATCAAGAAGTCTCCGTACCTCTTCCAGGCTTAATGCACCCCGTTCCCTTGTTTTATGAGGAATCTTCTTAACTTTCGGATCAAAGGAAATATACCCGTCCTCTCGGGCATCCCGTAGGGGAATGAGGACCGCCTGTAGGATCATCTGAGCACTCCGTGTCCCCACTCCCTGCTCCAGCATCCAACTCACCAGCCGGTTCAACTGTTCATTTCGCAAATCTTTGAGCTTAATGTTCTTTAGGGGGGATTCTGAAAGCCGTTGGATCCTTTTTAAGTTATCTTTGCGATACCTCTGGGAAAGGGGGCGACTTTCCTGAGCCCACCAACGCTCCAAGAACTTCAGGGTCTGTTCATCGCTTCTCTCGAGGGCTAAAAGTCCTTCCCGAAGCATCCGCTCCGCTTCCCGACTTGCTGCGATGGCGGAGGAACTTTTTCCATCATCCAGGATTCCAGTACTTCGGACGATGGAATACGTTTGGGTATCCTCACTCCAGAACTTTGCGTAGTAAGTGTTCCCCCTCCGGAAAAGAAGAAAGGGAGACCTGACCTTTTTCAAAGCCATCGTCTCCCTCCTATGTTCTTGGTAACAGTTTTGGTAACAGTAGCCTCTATCTCTAATATCTCTACCGTTATTTTGCTTTGCTTATTCTTACAACTTCTTACCATATAAGGTCTTATTAAACTGGGCGATAGTGGACTCGAACCACCGACCCCCTGCGTGTCGAGCAGGTGCTCTAACCAACTGAGCTAACCGCCCATAGCGCTTATGCCCTACACCAATCGTATGACACTGACCAAGAGGATAGGGCTCAGTACCGTCTCTTTCTCTATACTCTATATATCATTTCTTTAGGGACATGACAATCCGTTCCAGAACTTTCTTGCGGTCCAGAGGTTTCACGATGTAGTTCTTTGCCCCTAAGAGGAGAGACTTCTTTACCAGGTCCTGCTTACCCAACGCGCTGATCATGACCACCTTGGCATTCTTGTCGAACTCCATGATCTTTTCCAAAGCGGTAACTCCATCCATTTTGGGCATCGTGATATCCATCGTCACCAAATCCACGTTAGGATACAATTCCTTATACTTATCGATAGCTTCCTGACCATCCGAAGCGATTCCTGCGATTTCGAACCCTTCTGAGGTGAGGATTTGTCCAATCTGTTTGGTAACGAACATGGAATCGTCCACGATCAACACCCGATAGGGAGTTCCATCTTCCTTCAAGCCTTCGGGTCTGCGATCATTGATCGCGGGAAAATCCATCTTAGTTTTCATGGGATCCTCTCCTCATAGCCGCTCTCGAATGGCAACGTTTATTTCCACTTTACCATAGGGGATAACCATCGGAACGATCAGTGCTTCTACCTCTGCGGTAGTCACCTCCATGTTATCACCCGTGAAAATCGCAGGTGGAGTCAGATCAAACTTGAAACCTAAATCATGCAGCTTAGTTACCGCCTGCGCCGTAATCATGTTTGCCAGTTCGGTAATCGTTGCTTTTGCCAGGTCGTCCAATTCTTTCAGTTCTTCTCCATTCATTACGGAAGCAACTTTTATGGCAGTATCTTTACTCATATCGAAAAGAATTCTCCCCTCGACATCCCCAGCTAAGCCTACCAAAGCCGCTACACCTAATACGGGAGTGGAGGTAGACTTTAAATACAATTCTCCTCTACTCACCTGACAGTTTAAAACTTCCTTGAGAACGTTGTACGCCGATTCTACAAAGGGATTGATGTACTCTACACGCATCTAACCTCTCCTTTCTCTAAACCGTTCATACCCTCTCGAGACAAACGGTCTATTCGATATTTTTTCTATATGCAGAAAAATTCTTGTTTGAAATACGTACCCACTTAGCCATTTCAATGGGTTCTTCGTTGTTCCCCAAGATAAGGATGCCATTCGGTTTCAATTTATCATAGAACTCTTCGAGTACCTTCGCTTGATCGGCAGGGGAAAGAAACGATACCAAATCTCGGGCGAGAATCAGGTCACATTCCGGTACCACATTGACGTGAAGGATATCGTGGTATTCAAAAAAGATCCTATCTTTCAACTGCGAGGTGATTCCAATCCCCTGTTTCCCTTTTACCGTATAGGGAAGCAGATAAGTAGGTAAATTCTCGAGTTGTAGTAGTAGGTTGGGCGCTGTGCTGATGGACAATAAGTCGTTATCCATAGCCCAAACCTTCAACACCGCATCGGGGAATTTATTTAAAAATAGCGCTGTTACACTGTAGGTTTCATAGCCTTTTCCGCATCCAGGGTTCCATACGGAAAACACTCTGCCCGATAACTCCTGAATCAATTCCAAAAAGCTCTCGGCAAACTCGTCTGGCCATACTGCATCGGTGTACGAGGAATAAAAGGTTCGCAAGAACTCATCCGCCTCATCAACCGACTTGATTTGAAGATCCCTTCCCTGTTTCCCTCGTTCGGCTCGCCATTGTTCAAACCGTTCGTCCAACCATTTTTCGTTCACCGGAGTAACGTGGAAAGATTTGAAGGTCTTCAAGGTTTCTCGGATGAAGTCCTTCTCTGTGTGACCAACCGTAACGCTTTCCTTTGGGGTGACACCTATACTCGGTTTCTCTGCCAAGGATAATTCGAGGGCTTCCAACGGGTGAGGCTTCTGTACCGTTTGTTCTTTCCCGAATAGTTTTTCCACATCCAAGATCAAATACAGGGTACCATTGTACTCCACCACTCCACTGATGTACTTTACGTTGATGTCTCCAAATATGGGATGGGGAGGTTGAATATCTTCTGAGTCGATTCCCACGACCTTATCGATGGAGTCCACTATGACACCGATAATGTAGTCTTCTAGTCGCAGGATCAAGCCATTTTCCACTCCATCCTTTCGCTTCTCTACGGGAAGATGGAAAAAGATTCGTAGGTCGATAATGGAAATAATTTCCCCCCGCAAATTGTACACTCCTCGAACGAAGGGAGGCGTGTTAGGGACATAGGTGAATTGACTGAACTTGGCGATCTCCTTCACTTTCATGATATCGATCCCATAGTCCTTCCCCCCGAGCGAGAAGGTCACCATCTTAAAGTCCTGCTTGATCTGTTTTACTGGAAGCTTTTCTTGATCCATCAGAACAGTTTTTTCTATCGTATTCGACATAGGGGTCCTCTTCCTCTACCAACTCGATTTATCGAATCACCGCTTCTCGTTTTCGCCTTTCCTCTAATTCTCGTTTCAACCCTAGTTCCAGCAATTGGGGAACATCGATGATGAGAGATACGGTACCATCGCCCGTGATATTGGCTCCTGCAATACCGGGCACATTCGTGAATCCATCTTTTAGGGGTTTGATCACCACATCCTCTTCCCCAATGAGGCTATCCACCACAAGCCCCATCTTGTTCTCCCCGCTACCCACGATCACCACAAAGTAGTAATCCTGCTGCTCCTGAGAAGGGATCCGGAACAAGCGATTCAACCGTAGAATCGATACCACTTCTTCCCGAACATTGAACACTTCATAGTTGTCGATACTCTTGATATCGGAAGGTCGAATACGATGACTATCGATTACCGAAGTGATGGGTATGGCATACCGTTCTGTTCCCACCCGTACCAGTAATCCCTGAATGATGGCCAGAGTGAGGGGGAGTTTGATCATGAACCGCGTGCCCTTCCCCCACTCCGATGTTACGGTAACTGAACCGTTCAATTTTTCTATCTGCTTACGCACCACATCCAGTCCCACACCTCTACCCGAGATATTCGTTACGGTTTTTGCCGTGGAGAACCCAGGTTCGAAGATCAAATTGTAAGCCTCTACATCGCTCAGACTCTTGTTGGGATGGATAATACCCCTTTCGATCGCCCTCCGACGTACCGCTTCTATATCGATCCCTTTCCCATCGTCGGACACTTCGATCACGATTAAGTTCCCTTCGTTGCTCGCCCGAAGATGGATCGTCCCCTCCGCAGGCTTCCCCTTCGCCAGCCGTTCTTCGGGATCTTCTATTCCGTGATCAATGGCGTTCCGAACACAGTGAATCAGAGGATCCAGAAGATCTTCGATGACGGACTTATCCAGTTCGGTTTCTTCCCCTTCGATTACTAGGTTAATTTTCTTCTGGAGAGATCGGGACAAATCCCGAACCAATCGGGGGAACCTAGAAAAAATCTGGGATATGGGAACCATTCGGATCCGCATTACCCCTTCCTGGAGCTCGCTGGCAATGCGTCCAAGGTTCTGGGAGGTGCTACGGAATCGAGCAACGTTTCCTTTGAACTTCGTTTGGAAATCCTCGAAAAAAGTAAACAGATCCCCGTACTTGTCCATCAAGGAACTTTTCAGTTCCTTTGCTACTCCTCCCATATTGTGGGATTGTAGGGTATTCACGATATGATCGAAGAGCGCTTTGATTCGTTCAATATATACTGCGTGCAGGTTTTGAAACTCGGTCAACGTCTCGGCAAATTGACTCACGTGTTGATTGAAGGTAGCCTTGGAAATGACCACTTCGCTCACAAGGTTCAACAGATTATCGATCCGGCGGCTATCCACTCGCAGGATGGAACCTTGAACAATCTTGCCAGAGGGAGGGGCAGAAGAAGGTTTGCTTAGTTCGCCCCCTTCTTGAGACTCACCAGCTCGCTCCACTCTCGACCCCTCTTCTTCGGCAGGTTTCCCTGCTTCAGAAGCTTTGGAAGGCTTCCCAAAAGACAAGGGCAAGGGTTCCGAGGATACGGGTTGAGCTTTCGTTCGAGATTCTGCCCCCCCAGTCGAAGAAGACACTGGCTCGGAAATCGTTTTCTCCGTGCTTTTCTTCGCTCCTATTTGAGGGACTACTTCTACCTTTGTTTCCAATACTACATCGGGTATGACCAATTTGTCCTGAATCACCGTTATGGGTTGATTCGTGGCAAGATAATAGGTTACTTCGGGGTAAAAAGTATCTTCATATAGTTTCTCGAATTCAGGTTCTGTTTTCAGCACTTGTCCAAGATTTTTTAGAATAGCAAACACCTGGATTCCGCCCACGGTGTTCATGGGGTTGGATTCATCGAATCGTACCTTTATCTGGTAGATCTCTTGATCCTTTCCTACAACCTCCCGCATTTCGAGGATCTCGTACTCGGATAGACCCTTGCCCGAAGGAGGAGGAGAGGGTTTTTTTTGCTCCATCTCTGTCTTCTTAGGTTCGATCTTCGATCCTATCGGTTTCGAGGGCCCAACCGACGCTTTTGACCGGTCCTTCGAAGGGAGAAAAGCTTCGAGAGCATTTCGAATTGAAGAGATATCTTCCGCGTATACAGAGCCTTCCATACGAGTCTGCAACATGGTCTTGATGACATCGATGGAGGAAAGCAACACATCAATGATGCGTTCATTCACTTGGATGGAGCCACTCCGAATAGCATCCATCACGTCCTCTACCAGATGAGTGAAACTAGCCAGTTCCTTCATCTGGACTGTACCTGCTGCCCCCTTCAACGTATGGGCAGCCCGGAACATTTCATCGATGGCATCCTTATTGGAAGGTTCATGTTCGAGAACCAAGATATTTTGCTCTAGTTGGGCAACTTGTTGTTCTGCTTCCGAGAAAAAGTCTTTTAAAAGTTCCTCGTTATTGGGATCTAAATAATCACTCATGGCAAATCTATCTTCATATAGAATACTTTGAAAGTCAAGAGTTATCAATCTTTTTGGAGTTCCCAAGGATGTTTATCTTTTCTTTGAATTCGTTCGATACTTAGCTTAGAGGAGGGCCCTCCATGGAGAAAGGATTCTACCAGCATAGGATAGGAACGTTCTTTCTATTGTTCCTATGTTCTTCTTTGCTCGGAGCCGTGGAAGTTTCTATACCCAGTCTGGAACTGATGTCCTGGGGAAGATTGGAAGAGGGAAGGTTCGGTTTGTATTCTCGAGGGTATTTGGAGGTCGCTCTCCTAGGCTCTGAGAAAGGTTTTGGTGGAAAGGCAGAGTTCTTGTTCGAAGATTCCCGTCTCGAAGAATCTCCTAGCTTTTCTTCCACATACGATCAATCCACGCTTGAACAAGCTTTTCATAAAACCTTGACCATCAAATCCCTCAGCGTGGAGATGAAACAGGTCTTTCAACTTCCTGTTTCCATGGTTTATTTTACAGGGAGTACCGATGTAATTGGTTCAGGAAAGATATTTACCTCCGTGTTTGGATCGGGCACCATTGCTTCTCCCGTGCAGGGATATGTATATTTCCCCACGGGTATCCAGTACGAAGGATTACACACCATCTCTGGAACGGGATTGAAATTGTATACGGATAAGACCTTTGAAAAACTCTTTTTATCCGTTTATACATACCAGGACCAATACTTGGAAAAAGGAAAGTACTCCTCTGACCTGTGGCTGGCCTTCAGCCACGAGGGTTTGCAACTGGAAACATTTATCGGTGCCAGCTACCCTATCTCTACCTACGGAGTCTACCGAGCTGGTTTACTTTTCCATTATGTGACTCCAGAAGGAGGAGCGTTCTTCACTCAGATCGGAGTCCCCCGATGGGACCCACAGGAAGACACAAGATTCACCGTAGATCTCTTCTATTTTCTTTTCGAGCCCCGCGTACAGATAGGGCTGTTTGGAGTTTCCCTAACCTTCTTCTGGCATCCATCCTACTATTTGCAAACAGCTACTGGGGAATCGGGCATTACGGACCTGTATATCCGGTTTTCATATGGAAAACAGCCACAAACGAGCTGGGTAGGAGGGATCGAGAACGGAGTTACCCTACAGACCAACGCAGGGGAACAAGTTACCTATCGTTTGACCCCCTACCTTTCCGTTCTAACATCAGGAGTACAATGGGAGTTTCGAGTGAATTTCAATCTCTATCCCTACCATTGGAACAGTCTCATTCAAACGTTTGTGGGAGCTAAAACTTCTTTTTAAGGAAAGAGAGAATTGCGTAGGAGTATTAACATGCACAAAAGGGGTTGTGTCTATTTTTTCGGGCTTCTTTCTTTCATCCTATCCAGCGTGCTTCCTACGTATGGATGGGAAACAGGAGGAGAACTCGTCGTCAGTTCCCTCAATTTCCATCCCGACAGAAAACCTGAAGATACCACGTTTTCTGCGTACTACTTCCCCATTCAGTACAGCATGTTCGTTTCCCATCGATTGGATGAAAACATGTCCTTCGATCTTGCCTACGCGAAGGACAATATCCTACGGAATATTCTATTTGGTAACTTCTCCTATGAGATGGACTACTTTTCCTTACAGGTAGGCCCCTTCTTTGGGTTGGGGAACTCCATGGAGGTTCCCGTAAAAGCAGGGATTTTGGCTTCCATCGAGGTCAGATCCCCCGGGCAAGTATATGTTCTTCTTCGTTCTGGACGAAGCCTCAATCTATTAAACATCTTCAAGGGGAATGCGTTGAGCGGGTCCGTTTCATCAGAAGGAGATTTCATTCAAGAAAACAACGAGGTACGATTTGGCGTATACCTGCGAAACACGATCCTTTCTCTTTTCGTACAATCGAAGATCTTTACCGAATACACTTCCTCGTACGGTACGGTGAGTGATTCCCAAACAGATTATGGAACGCGTACAGAAGTATTCCAGAAAAACATTCCTTTCCGAATCATTCTATCCTTCTTCTTTAGAAACATGACCAGATACTACGAAGACATTGCCTCACCGACGGAGCATACTATTGGTTCCATCATTTTCGGGACTAGGTTGGAATATTCTTATAATTCTCGATGGACTGCTTATGTGGACCTGGAAAGCAGTATCTATTCTTTTGGCTTAAACGATCTGATTGGCGAATATGCGGGAACTACCTACCTCTTTACGTTGAAGTCAGGATTCCGGTATCGATTCCGGTAACTAATGGCATTCAGTAGACTATTGGGATAAAGATAAGAGCCCCTTTCGGGGCTCTTATTGATTTATCTTTCCTGTCGTTGATGATGAGATTACAAAAGCTCTGTTACTTTCCTGCAGCAGGCGCCTTAGCAGGAGCGGCTTCTCCCGCATGCATTTTCTTGAGCTCTAGATATCGTAGTACCTGGAGATGACCCAGTCTTCGGAGTTCTGCCGAACGTCGAGCCTCTTCCCGTTTCTGGAGAATACCCCAAGTCGCTTCGTCGTCAATATCACGTTCCAGCGTAAGAACTGCCTTATCGTAGACGATGGAGATATCTTTTATATATCCGATGAAATCCCCACCTTCATGGGCAGCATCTCGGTAAATGCGAATACCCACAAGTTTCCGCATAGGTGCAGACTTGGGATACAGAGGGAAAACTCTGAGGTCTCTGTTTCGAACTTCGGCTACATAATTTGGATTTTCCCAGGTTAACTTCTTCCATCCATCGAATTGGAGATTCCCCATGAAGATTTCCTGCTCTTCGTTGTTTTCATCCATCAAAACGACGCTGATGGAATGGGGGAAGTTCAATCCATGCACATTCATGGAAACAGATTTTAAAACCCCCACATTCTTCACTACCCCTAGGTTGTCGAACTTTCTACCTTTCCCCACTTCCTCTTGAGGTACTGACAGGGATCCGTCTGCATTTACGACAGTTTTATCCATATATGCAGGGATTTCGAAAGGCGGTCGAACGAGGGCCCATGAGTTGAAGGGATCCACAGGGAAATGTATCCGAATACCTAAAACTGTAGCTCCTGCAAAATTAGCTGCCCCTTCCCGAACCTTGGCTGGTTTCGCCATAGACAAGGACTGGTTCACTACGAACCGGGAAGAAGATGCTAGAAGAACTTCCCAGTTTTGGATGGCCAAGGAGGTTTTCATCAGCGCTTTTTCTTCGGCAGTGTAACTAGATCCTGCCACTACGCTGAAATCCACCATCGTTGCCTGGTTTTCCTTTGGATTATCTTTAGGATAATCGGCCGCCAATTGGGCGAAATCGATAAGCACAGATTCGTCCGCACTGAGCCCCATGCCTACTAGCATGAACGCTACGAAGAGAATGGTAAAATACCGTTTCATTCCATGCTCCTTTACAATGACCGTGTCATATAAAATTATACGGAAGCAAGGCTCTTTGTCAACGAATTTTCTTTTGTTTTTCTGGATTTTGAGCCAAGAAGGGAGGATTCCCAGGCAGTTGTCCATTTACTGTAAGAAAAATTTGTTTAAATCGAGGATAGTTGAAGCTGAGGGTTTTTCGAAGGATTCGGAACCGTTCATCCCAACCAACCCGTATGTCTTCACTGGCAAATAACACATCGGGAGAGAGATCTAGGTAGAGGTTCCTACCCCGAATTAGAAGGGATTGTACCTTCGACCCCAATGGGAACACCCGTTGGAATCGGGGATCCATGGGTCCCCATAAGAGCTCTTCCACTAGCCCTAGAACCCGATCCTCCAACGAAGATTTCCATGGGATGGAACGAACTTCTCCTGCCAATGTCCCTTTTTGATATTCTAAAAAAAAGACTAGATGTTTTTCTCGAGAAAAATGGGATATCGAAAAAGAAAAAAAGGCAACCAGAAAGGAAAAAAGAAAAAGGCCACCACTTAGGAGAACTCTCTTGGGTGTTCTCTGATAAAAGTCCACTACGGCTGCTCTAACATCCTTCCAATCAATGCTCATGGTGACTTTGCCCGCCTCGTAGGTTGATCGATGGTTCCGATGAACCGGACAATCCCATTGTAGATTGCTTGGGCAATCTTCTGCAAGTATTCGGACTGGTTCAGAAGTTTCGCTTCCTCTTCGTGGGTAATGAATCCGATTTCCACCAGCACCGAAGGCATTTTTGCCTTCCTGACCACAAACCAGATTTCTTCTTTAAGACCACGATTCTCCGACAGGGAACCGACCGACTCGTCCATCGAATCAAGGATATGCTTGGCTAAAAGAATACTTTCTATTGTGTACTCTTCCTCCAGCATCATGTTCAAAATAGGAACAATCTCTCTGTTTTCCGTTCCTACTCGATCACTGTCGATCAGTTTCCTTCTATACTGGGGAGGAAGATACCACACTTCGAACCCTCTAGCTTTGGGATTCAACGACGCATTCACATGGATAGACACATAGATGATCGCATCCTCCGGATCCACGGAGATGGAATTGGCCATTTCAGTGCGTTCCTCCAAGGTCAGGTACCGATCATCGCTTCGAGAAAGGATCACCTTCTTTTCTGGATACCTTTTTTTCAAAAGGTCCGCGAGAAGTAGGGAGGTTTTCAGCACTATATCCTTCTCCTTCAATTCCAATGTCTCCTTTCCGATTTGGTGCCTTCCAACAGTTCCCGGATCTTTTCCTCCATGACCTGGATCGATGAAAATCGCCGCTACCCTTGGTCCCGTTTTATGAAACCCGACGAGGGCGCCATAGATCGCCTCCTCGGTCTTCTTTGTCCATTGGAGCGTTCCCTCTTTCTCGATGATAGGATCGATTTTCATTTTCTGTCGGTAGTTGACCAGTACCCAGGGGTCATCTACCCGAAAGGAAACAACGGAATATCCGATCCGGAATACGCCGATCTTCAAAAAGGGGTTCCATTGTAATTCTAGTTCAGCCTTGGCAAGGAACTCACGTATATCCCGATACTCTCCTGTAAAAACAGGAAAGGTGATCGCACATAAAATGATGCCACTTAGAATCCAACGGCGCGCGCCCATTCTTTTACCTTCTCCCGTAATGCTTCCAGAGTTGAGTATCCGGAGCACCTGTCCAACATCCACACTAATCCCTGCAGTCCTCCCCGTAAGGCAACGTACCAGAAAAGGGCGCCAGGAATCCACCTCCCTACCCAGGGGGCTCTCTTCCATTGTTCTGCCAAGGATCCGATCCGCTCCATCAGTGCGCGGAAGGTAAGGTAGTTCCAACTCCTCAAGGTTTCCAGGGACTGAAAAGAGTGAAAGGAAAGAATAGGTATTGGAGAGTTCGGCGCAAGAAAGACATGAGCGCTCCGACCCTCTACCTTAGATTTCCCCGCCTTCCCTTTCGCTACCGTATCCCAGCGAAGGGAACGCAATTGCTCCATTAGGGAATCGTCTAAGGGAAAGCAGGAACGTCCATCCATCCACTTACGGGTAAACAGGAACTGTTCGGTATCGTTGTTCAGGGGATCCAGCTTGATCAAGATGCTAGATACCGCATCCTCTGCCGAGCGAACCGCCCTACCTCTTTCCTCTGCCACTGCAATCACGTTGCCACATTTTTCCACATTGTTAGTGGGAAACACAACCGTATCTCCCTTCTGGACCCTTAAGAAAATGTCCTTTACTTCGGATATCTTTCTAGCCTCCTCTACCCCTTCAATGCTTGCCACTTTTCCGGGAAGGGAGATCAATGCCCTCTCGGCTGCAGTATCGAAACGCTTTGGAGTTCGGTCTCCTGGATCTTCTCCTAGGGCAATCCGTAACGCCCCTTCCGTGAGATTAACTCCACTGGAGTACGGATAGGTCCAACCAGACATATACCCCCCCGAGAGGCGAGCGGCAATTTCCCCGACCACTCCCCCTTTCCCGGGAGAATAGAAGACGTCTCCTTTGGCTGCTCCCGGATCGATTCCCAATGCCCGGATTCCAGCTTTGAAGGTTTTGATCACTTCCTCTTGCACATCGATAGGTGCATCGCTAGGGATTGTGTGTCCCACCTCTACGAAATGGGGAGGGAAGCGAATGTGTCGATCGGCGATGCCACAAATCTGAATCTGTCCTTTATACACCAACGCATCGAGGCTAAACTCGGGACCTTCTATGAACTCCTCCACCACGACCTTTCCCGAACGAGAATACCGTAGGGATCGCCGGATCTGAGTCTGCAACTCTTCCCATGAATCTACCCGCACCACCCCTCGGGCTCCCATATTGTCCACGGGTTTCAATACGAGGGGGTACCTAAGGTCCTTTTTCGGCAACTCCCGAAGATCCTTCTCTCCCATCTCCAGGAAGGAAGGAGAAGGAACACCACTGTCGGAAAAACGCTTTCGCATGCGGGCCTTGTGGGACGCATCTAGAGCGGTCTGATAAGGAATTCCTGGCAGCTTCAGAGCCTCGGCCACATACGCCACCGAAGCAGAAAAATCTGTGCCCGCCGTGAATACTCCCTCTAGCCCATATTCCTTCTGCCATTTTCTAGCCCTGTCCAATAGCCCCTCTAGATCCTTCAGATCCACGGGTTCGAACACATCAGCCTCTGATTTTCCGATAGCTTTCGGGTCGCCATCCACCACCAGAGTCCTGCAGTTTAACTGTTTCGCCGTTCTAATGGCGGGGACCTGAAGAAGCCCCGCTCCTAGAATCATGATCGATTTTTTGCGCATATACCTCGAATGTGTCTCCCAAATGGAAGATTGTTTCCATTGCCCGACAACCTCTTTCCCCCATGAGAAAACGAACTAGAGAGGGAAACCGTTCTGGATGATGAGAAGGAGTTCGAACAGCGAAAACCCTAAAGCCGGACTTCCGTAAGACGTTCTTGGCTTGGGTTACGTTCCAAATCGTCACATGATCGATGGGACTCTGCTCTCGAAACGACTTGTGGCTTCGAAGGGAAGAGATCCCCTTGCCGTTGGGCGTAGAGAATATCAACCATCCTCCCCTACCTAGCATGTCTCGTATTTTTTCCAGAACCAGACCTGCCCAAGGGAGATGTTCTATCACATACCAGAGAGAAATCACATCGAAAGAGTGTACTCCAAAGGATACTGAAGGATCGAAGGTTTCTATGTCTGCCACGGTAGCAGGAACCCCTAATGTCTCTTGCACGTATCGAATGGCCACTGCAGAAAGATCGATTCCAAAAGGAATCATTCCTTCTTCCCGGGCTGCATCGAGAAAGGGGCCAAAAGCACATCCTACATCGAGTAAGGTCTTTCCCTTGAGATCAAATGAGCTTTGGTTCGATAAGCATCTTCTTAGAAAAGATAGGCGCTTTTTTCCTTGTTCTTTGATCTGGGAGAAATCTTCTACATATGTCTTTCCATACTGTTGACGGTACTCTTCGAAAAAGTACTCCGACGTATACTCTTTCTTGTGCCCCCCAAAGTACATTCTGTACTCGGTTCCACACCCCCGACATTGGAAGAAAGAACGGTCGTGAAACCGGTAGATTACCCGATGATCCCGCCCTTCACAAAGGGGGCACTGAGGAGGAATATCGGCTTTAATTGAGGAAAGAAATTCCCCAAACGAAGATCCTTTCTCTAGAGATAGCTGCCCTCCTTGTACCCAAGAAGGCAAAACCGTTTCTGGATGGGCCAAGGCGAACCGAACCCGACGACGAGAAACTCTACGAACCCCCAAGCTAAAAAAACCAGCCCGTTTTGAGAGGCGTTCATGGTATTGCGTAGGATTCACTAAAAGAGGCGTAGAGCCTTCCAGGATCGCTTCGTAGGGGGTAAGTCCAAAGGAGGTAACTACCCACTGGTATTGAGAAAAATGATTCCTCGCATCCCAGCCTCCAGTGAGAATCCTGCCACAATATTTTTTAAACGGATGAGTCCTTGCCGGACCGAGAAGGACATCGATATCCTCTGGAGAAACCCCACTGGTCACCAACCCATCAAAGGCTAATTCACTCAAGCGATACGGATCCTCTCCCCCAAAAGCGAGGAGAAAGGGTCTAATTCTACGGGAGGTATCCGTGTGTAAGGATGCATCGCTAGAAGGGGTATCGAGGGCAGAGGGATCGATCATGGGAGCAAAGCGAGGTTCTGCCCTGTTTGGTTCTACGTCCTTCTCGATCCTTGGAAAGGTGTCCACGAGAAAACTGCATACCAACCGCGCTTCCCCTCCTTCATCCAATCCTAGCGTGGGAACCCCAAAATGTAACCGTCCATACTCTTCAAGGGATGTGCTTTGACGGTCGAAAATCACCCAATCCCAAGTGCGGGAATCCGGTGACCTCTCTAGAAACCGGTCCCACGGGAAGTTAGGGAAAAAGGAACGTACTTCTGCTTCATTCCAATGCACGGGATTCCCAGGTTCTAGAAAAATGGAAGCTTGTCCCTTCCAAGACAAAGCCAATCGCATCATCCGTACTAGATGACCTAATCCTCCCTTCCTTCGAATGGAAGGGATCAGGAGAATCGACCCATTCATGTTCCTTCTATTCCTCGAAGAAGGGGCATGAGATCAGCGAGACTAGGTGTTTCTACAGATACCAATTGCTGATAGATCCATTCTACCCGCCGAAAGTCGGCCTCGGTATCCACCGTCAGCCGGTATCGACCTCGGTATTCCAGGTCTACTAAGGGTCGATGCAGATAGAATTTTTCAGGATTCCGGTAAAGGTACGGTGTTACATGTTCGTGATCGTATGGATCATCCGTTTCTTTCTCGGCCTTTAGGAGGACCGACGCCTCCACCACTTCCACCCCCAATCCAAGGGGCATTCCCTGCAGGGCACTGTAATCGGGGGAAAGTCGCACATGATCCGCTAGGATGCATTGGGCTAGCTCCCACGACACCAGCGGATTGTCCCCCGTAGCTCGAATGACCGTGTTTGGCTTAAAGGTTTCGATGGCTCTGCAGAACCTTCCCAGTACATCCTCCTTGGGACCTTCGAATACCTGAAACCCTACTTTCTCCGCTAAAGGAGCAAATCTCTGTTTTCCTTCCCTATCGGTCACCAACACATAGAGGTCAGCAGAAATTTTCCGAAGCCTCTCCATTACTACCTGTACCATCGGTTTCCCCCGTAGGGGGAGCAAGGCTTTTCCCGGTAAGCGGGTGGAATCCATGCGAGCTTGGAGAAAGATGGCTATCATTCCTCCGGATCCTCCCACAATTCAGTAATGGTTTGACTATCCATTTTGAACCGGTAAGCATTCACCTTTACCCATTTACGGACTGCGTGGAACTCTTTAAAGGAAACGAATACCCCCCCCTTGGATCGGAAGTAGAAAGGGAAGAATTTTCTAAAGGGAAGTTCTCCCCGATCTCCGGTATACACGATACTTAAGTTTTTCAAGAAAAAAAGCCGGTAACTTTCATCTGGAGTAGTATCCTCCATCAGGTTCCCATCAAAATGAATCCCCTGTAGATTCTTCCGGCAAACGATCCGCTCCCCCCAGAGAAAGGAGCGAAACCCAAAATCTAGCTTTTGCCAGTACGGATTAGTAAGATTATAATCATACCCACCCATACAAATAAAGGTTTCCTTATGGTAGATTCCACAGTAATCGAAGGGGAAAAGATCGAGAGCTTCCTCTTTCTGGGGTACTACGGCCAGCACCTTCAACCGAGCTTTGTGAAAGGCAGGGATGTGAAGAACAGGAAGGAGTGCATGTCGGGAGGTAAAGATCCAGGGGGTCACGCAGAGTTGTCTGGAACTTTTCTTTATCGATTCGAGTCCAGCTTGTACAGTATACGGATCGATCTGATAGTCGGCCCAGAGGATCATACAAAGCGAAAAGGATGCTTCATGGATTCCAATATTGATCTGCTGCCCCACATTCACCGGTTCATGCAGGAGCACAAATCGCACTTTAGGGAATTGTCCAACGAGGGACTCTAATTGGTAACTCTCCCGGGAAGGTTCGATGGAGAGGATCTCCTCCACGTTCATTGCATGGAACGTCTCCAGTAGGGAAGCCCTATCCACCACACCTCCCCGGTATAGAAGGATAACGGTAGTCCCCCGTTCCCGTTTCTTGCTTTTCCCTGTCCCTCCTACCACTGTATAGGACGAGAGGAGAGGGTTAAAAGTTGTAGGTATAGTATTCATCGCACCTCTCGCATAGGGCTGGGTACTTTTCCTGGGTATGATCCAGATACACCTTCCCCATCCGCTCCCAGATCTCTTCGATCGGCTGATGGAGCACGTTCCCGAGCACGTGTTCTCTTTTAAGGTCTTCTCTACAGAGGGGAACCGACCCATCCAAAAGGACGGTGAGGTCTCGTTTTAGATGCCAACAGGGAAATCGGTGAAGAGGGGAAAGATCTGTAACCTTTCTCTGCGATAGGAATCCAGAAAACCAATCGTACTTTTGGATGATTATATGGGAGGTCCTTTCCTTCCAACTGCGATAGAACTGTTCCAACCCCTCCTCTGTTTCCTCCATCCTAACCGCTTGCACGTAGCTCGTGTTAGGGAAGAGGGAAATAAGGATTTCCATAGTCCTTCGAGATTCCTCGAACCCGCGCCCCCGTAAGGATTCGTACCATTCTCGTTGATCCGTTACTAAATCTACAATCCAGGTGATCCGATCTCCTAAAATATCCTTTGCTTTCTTAAGAACCTCCTCCCTCCATCCGATTCCTGATGTCTCTACCACGAACTGTACCTCTGGATAGGATGCCACTAGTTCACAGAGGGCCGGGAAATCAGGATAGTAGGAAGGTTCCCCCCAGAGGGATACTCCCACAACCAGATCCCCGCAGAATCGGGCGCTTTCGCTCAATACCCGAGAAAATGCCGGAATGGGCATGACCCCCTCGGCTTGAAGGATATCCTTTCCAAGGATGGGGTAAGGACAAAAGGAACAAATGTGGGGGCACTTTTCAGTGATCTGGACCGAGAGGTACGCAGGGACTGTCCTGAGTATTTCTGGTTTGGTCTGAAGGATCGTAAGGATATCTTGCGCGTTAGCAGGATGTTCCCGATCCAAGGCTAAGCAGAGGAGTCGGTTTCTCTTCGTGTCGGTCGTGAGGGAAATCCGTAGATGCCGTAGATCCACAGGGGAAAGTTCGGTTTCTAAATCGAAACTGTTGATATCCTTGCTTATGAGGGTGAAAAGACTATCCCGCTGTATCGGCGATAGAGGGTTATCTACCAATTTTTCCAGGGCTTCTAAAATCCGGGTTTCCAGGATTTCCGGGGTCAAACCGTATGGATAGCCGTCGGAAAAAGTATATTCGGCGAAGTACCGATGATGGTTCTCTAACATCTTCTGGGTAAGAGAAAGATCCAGAAAGGGACAATCCCCATACACGTACACCAACGTATCGTATCCTGCGGATAGTTCCCGTAAAACGCGCAAAAAATCTCCCAACGTCCAAACCGGCCGAAGGATCCGCCGGATTCCCTCCGGGGGTTCAGGTAAGGTATCTTTCGCTAAAATTACGAGGGAGTCCTTTGAAACGATTTGCAGAGCGTATTCAACAACTCGTTCGAGGGCAGTCCGATTCTTGGAACGAAATGGAAAAGCTTCGGGTGTAAGGGGTGACGGGATGGAATTGATCACTAGGAGAAGTTTCATATTCCTCCTCATTATCGACAGATTCGAAAACGCCCTGAAGGCATAGAAGGATCATCGAGAAGGAAGAAACTATTGTCAAGAGAAGTACAACAGGGTATTGTTTCAACCAATGGCGAACGCGGAAAATCCTGCCGAGCGTATCTATCGGGTATCGGAAATCACTTCTCACATCAAGCTACTCCTCGAGTCTTCCTTCCCCTTCATTCGGGTGGAAGGGGAAATCTCTAATTTTCGTCCTTCTAGCACAGGGCACTACTATTTCACGTTGAAGGATGCGGATGCTGTCCTCTCGGCCGTGCTATTCCGCAACCGAATCCCTCAATTGAATTTCAAACCTCAGGATGGGATGAGAGTCATCGCAAGTGGACAGATCTCTGTGTACCCCCAAAGAGGAAGCTACCAGTTGATCTGTGAAACCCTAGAGCGTTCCGGCGAAGGGGACATCCTAGCGATGCTGGAAGAAAGGAAACGGAAGCTAGCAGCAGAAGGTTTGTTCGATGCCAGCAGAAAAAAGCCTCTTCCCCTCTTTCCCAAACGGATCGCCATCGTCACCTCTCCCACAGGAGCGGCTCTTCGAGATATCCTCCAAGTATTGAGACGGCGTAACGCGGGGATCGATATCGTGGTTCTTCCCACTCCCGTGCAAGGGGAAGGAGCCGATCTGTCTATCGCGGCCCAGATCCAGCGGGCAAACGTATTCCACCTTGGTGAGGTGATCATCGTAGGTCGGGGAGGAGGCAGTCTGGAAGATCTTCTTCCTTTTTCTAGCGAAGCTGTTGTCAGGGCTATCGCAGCTTCGGATATTCCCGTAATCTCCGCAGTCGGGCATGAGATCGATACTTCCCTCGCGGACTTTGCCGCCGATGTTCGTGCTCCTACCCCCTCGGCTGCCGCCGAGATAGTTTCTAAGGGAAGGGAAGAATTACTCCACAGGATAGTATCCTTAAAAGAGGCCCTTATGCAGGAGATGGACCATCGAATCGAGAAGATCCGGGTTCTCCTGCGGCAGTTTAGCCCAGAGAGCCTGGAACGACAAATAAAGAATATCCTTCAACCCTACTATTTTCGGTTGGATGATGCGAAGGAGCGATTCATCCTAGAGTTTCGAAACAAACTAGACACCTATAAACACCGATTCGAACTTGCTTATACCCAACTTCAAACTAGCTCGCCCTATGAAGTACTGAAAAAAGGATACTCGATCGTGCGGGCCAAGAATTCTGGCCAAATCCTGCGTTCGGCTGAATCATGCAGGTTGGGAGAGACTCTCTCCATCCAATTCTATCAAGGAGCGGCAGATGCCACAGTCGAAAAAATCATCCCCACCCAAAACTTTTGAAGAACGTCTCCGTCGATTGGAGGAAATCAGTACCCTCATGCGGGAGGGAACCTGTACCTTGGAAGAGGCCGCAGGGTTCTTCGAAGAAGGGATTCGGTTGGCCAAGAGTTTGGAAAAAGATCTCAGCAGGATCGAACGGAAGATAGAAATCTTGGTGAACACTCCCAATACTCCAGAGGAGTCTCCAGAACTGGAACTGTTTCCCGAGTACAACGAAGAAGAGGAGAATAATAAGTAATTCTATCTTTCATTTCACGTATCGTAGAACTTCCGGAGGCATCTCGACCCGATACCCCACCTCTACCCCCACTCGTTTGAACGCCCCCTGAGGGACTTCCAGGGCAAATCGTACTTCGTAGGTAGACTCGATCGGCCTTAGAGAGCCGGGACTCATGTCGAAGATTTCCCGAATAGTTCCATCCTTCGCTATGAAAGCGATAGAGAGAGGAACGAACGTGTTTTTCATCCAGAAGGAAGGTTTCTGATCTGTTTCGAACACGAAGAGCATCCCCCGGTTTGAGGGTAGTTCCTTTCGGTACATCAGTCCTTTCGATCGGCTCTCAGGAGAAACTGCCAATTCCACTTGAAAAATTTCCTGCCCCAATCTGAGAGACACTTCTGGCAACTGGGATGAACAGGAGAACACTGTCGAGAGGAAAACTACAATGAAAAGTACCATATCGATTCTTCTCCCAGTTAAAAGAGATCAAGAAACGCACGCCTTGCCACCTCTTCCGGAGAGGAGGGAAGATTAGCGTTTCCCTCCTTATTGGAGGCAAGGATGTTCCGTTCCACGAACTTGATGGTAAGGGGCTTTTCCAACGCCACCCGCGTCTCCCTATCTTCCCAGAAACAAGATTTAGGATCCAAGTAGACAGGTGAACCATACCGGGAAACAAGATGCTGGAAAAGAGTAGGATAGTCCAGGTACTTTGGATTTAAATAGAGGATGATGGTAACCAGTCTACCCTCCCGGAACTGAAAAATTCCCCTCTGAATGTACCGCATCCCTTCAGTATCGATCACCGGCTCCGAACGGAGGGGAAGAAAGGACACATCCTTAGGGCCTCGATAGTTAAAATAGGGAGACTTCTTCAATGCTTCCTGGATATCGTCCAAGGTTTTCCCCAGTTGGAGATCCTCGATCCCCCGGTTAAGGGATGGTGAACTCCTCGAATCTGTAGCTTCTGGGTGAAGAAAAACTCCGAAGGTGAGGATTTCCAAGACGACCAAGGTCAATATCCGTCTCATACGATTCTATCATCGGCAGAAACGGGTTTACAGCGAAGAGGGACCTTGATTTTTTACCCCCTCAATACCAGTATGATGCTATGGGAACTTGCCGGCCCAGTACCCGGATCCGATTGCTCCTTATCTTACTCGCCCTATCCAACCCTATCTTCCCCTTGCCAATCCAAATCACCGAGGAACAAATCCCTGTCAGGGTAAATGAACCTCTCCCCTTGCCCCAATTGGAAATCCATTCTATTCCATCCGATGCGTGGGTATACATCGAAGGGACCCTTTCAGGATCTACTCCTTTTCTATTGAAAGACCTCTCCCCATCCTTGCATGCGCTACAGGTTCAGAAATCGGGATACCGTCCTCTATCACTACTGGTTACCCTAAAAACAGGCTTCCGAACCCGAATTCAACTGGAACTGGAACCCACGCATGGAACTCTATCCTTGGAAAACGTTCCACCGGATTCTCGGGTGTATGTGGCGGGAACCCTTGTTTCGGGTACTACCGTATCTTTACCTGTTGGTCGGTATCGAGTGGTGATACGGCGGTTCGGATACGAAGATATCGTGTCACAGATCACTATTTTGGAAGGGAAAACGACGGAGATTCCTATTTCCTGGAAACGAGTTCCTTTCTCTGTTTCCCGCGTATCAGTGACGCCCCAGAGGATCAACCCCGAGAATCGTCATGGACCCGCTCGAATCAGCTTTTGGATCACTAGTCCAGCAGAAATAACCCTTCGTATCGAGGATGGAGCGGGAAGAACAGTGTGGGAAAAGGGAATCGTAGAACCCGACACTTCATTGCAACAGGTGGAATGGGATGGAAAAGATCAGAAGGGCATTCCCCTATCGGATGGAACGTACCGATTGGTTTTACACTTTAAAAATGCCGACACAGCGATCGAACTTATCCGAGAAATTATTGTTGACAGAAAAGTTCGAACTAGTCTCTCTACCACCTATTCGGGCTTTTCTGGACTCCTATTCTCCCCAATCGTGCCTACCATCAATCCAGGAGATTTCAGGATTTCTTCATGGATCCTTGGGCAGTCTGGAAGTTCTCGTCCAGAGGCTCCCCCTTCCTTAGTGCACGCGGGGATTTCCCTTCCCATTGGGGATAATTGCGAATTGTCATCAACGATATCTGGTTTCATGGAAGCTACCGATGCGCCACCCGATTGGATAGGAGGAATCGGGGTTCAATACCGTTGGGTAGAAAAGGGAACCTTCGCGTTTGGAATTGCGGGAAAGGGAACCTACATGAATCGTCCTAGAGAATATGGCTTTTCCCAGTTGGGAGGTGTTTCTCTGGGAGTGCCCATGGAAGCTCGAATCGGTTTCCTGGGATTTCTCCTTTTCCCTGAACTTACCCTTTCCCCGTATAACTTGCGGACCTTGGAGGACCAGTTCACTCTATACGGAAGCCTTCGGGGAGGATGCTACCTGGATTGGGGGCAAGTACGGATAGGGTTCTCTTCTGTTCTATCGGTAAATGGTGCAGGATTACGGCTTCTCCCCATTTACCATACTGGTGTCGAGGTCCATTGGAAGCCTACATCCTCACCCTTCGTGTTCTCATTTAGCACCATCCTGATTCGATCATCTGAAGGGAGCATGATTGTTTACCTGGGAGGAGGGCTGGGGGCTGTGTATTAACTTAGTACCTTTACTGAAGGGAAAGAAAGATGTACACCAGCATCCCCAGGATCAAAGCGAGAGTAATGGTGATAATGAGGAAGGTCCAAAGGGAGGGACTTTTGCTGCTAGGATCACGGGTTTCTGAGGGGGAACCTAGCATCTCCTTCTCCTCTACGGCGGATAGATCTATAAACTCCAGTCCCGGAGATCCTGCAATAGGAGTCCCCTTCGATTTCGAGCTTAGGTACCCACAGTTCGGACAACCATCGTAGAAGAGTTTCCCTTCCCCGGTGAACCCACACCGGGGGCATCGGACCTCGTTGAAGAACCGACCGCAATGGGGGCAAACCTTGTCCCGCGCTGAGACTTCCTGCTTGCAGTGTTCGCAGAAAAATCTTGGCTTCATGGAGAAACACCCGATTCATTCGGTATATCCTGAAGGACAAACTCTGTCAAATAGAATTCTTCCGTTCCGTCGGCAGTCGGCACAGACACGCTCATCCACATCTTCGAGACTTGCTGTAATAGAGGATCTGCCTCTGCCGGCAGGTAACGTGCCAACAGTTCCCCTTCCAGAACGAAGAGATCGGAAACGTACGTGCCAATTTGAACCGGTTTCTCTATTGTGGGTATCCAAAGAAGGATCGGTCCTCCCTTACCCAGAATCGGTACTTCTACCGCTAAACCACCTGTGGAAGAGGAGGGAAGAAGGTAGAACCAGTAGGAAGTTCCGACTTCCATGGGAGAGAAAGAAGAGATCATAAGATATACCGCATCTTCTCCTAGAATCAATTTCAACCCTTCCACGGCTGTCCCTTTGGAAGGCCAGGTTTTAGCCTTTTCGAAAGGGATTTTCTCGGGAGTGCCTCCCTTATGGATAAACACCTTCTGAGGCACGAAATTGGTAGGAAATTGCTTCAATTCTCCAATCTTTCTCCAATCTAGGTACCGATTATCTATTTGAATAGGAACTTTAGGTAACTGTATATCCCAAGGATATAGAAGGAGATTTTCTCCCGCGCTACTTTTCCATACGTCCGCATCGCTTATCGTGAAGGAAGGTTCTCCGGGCATGGAAGGAATTCTCGCCCTCAGAAGAGGGAACGCAGGCCGTTCCGGAGATACATAGAATCCTAGCAAGAGGTAGGGGGAAGGATCTTTTTTAATCTTCAAGAACGATTCGCTTGGAATCTTTTCCAGATCTTTCCAGTGATCCTTCAGATACGCTTTTGCCTCTTCCCCGTTGGTAGCCAAAGAAATCTTTCCCTCTACTCCCATGGGAAGGAGAAGAAAATACAGGATTCCCTTAGTACTATTCCGTATCACTAGGTCTCCATGTAGGATCCCCCCAAAGAGAAGGAGTATAGAAAGAAGGGTCCTCCGAAGATTCCTACTTTTTCCGAATCGCCAAAAGAGTAAGGTCGTCATACTGATCGTCCTCCATCATATGGGTATAGAAATTGTAATTAGGAAAATCCATCGGTCGAGGGTTTGGGATGGGATGATGAAAGTATCTATCGTACTGCAAGAAAGTCTTCTTTAGAAAAGCGTCGACCTTCTCATCTACCATCACCCTATTCTCGGCGCTAGCTCGAGGGTCTGGATACATCCGAAAGATCTTTTCTACAGAAACAAGGGCGAGAACTGTGGATTCTGCCGTAGGTTCGCAGGAAGAGAAATCGAAGACCAGCTCTTCGTTGGAAACAGGAGAGTAGAGTTTTTCCAAGCGATACTTGCCTTTGGACAGCACAGCTTCCACAACCCCTTTGATCCGTTCGAACCCCATCATTTCATCTTCAACTGGTTCCTCCCCTTCTTTCTGGGGGGGGAGTTGTAGAATCGAGAAATCTGGCTTTCTCAGTTTCCTATGGGCCTCTTCCACACCGTCCGTGAAGAGGAGCAGGATATCACCTGATTTCAGAGGCACCAGGATCTGCTGGAAGGGAGATTTCATCTCCAGCATGAAGTTAGGGAACACGCCTGTAGCAGGGCAATCTGCCATCGTGCGTTGCACCAACTGTTTCTGCTCCGCATCGTAGAGGTTCAGAATTCGGTCCCCCGCATGGGTAACATGCGCTCGGCCCTTCTGCATCTCCACAACTCCCAGAGTCATGGCGGCAAAACGGCCCCGGAACCCTTGAGACTCTACCACATCGTTGATCTGGTACAGAAGGGGAACCATGTTCAAGCCCTTGGAGGGGTTCCACTGCCGAAAATAGGTGGAAAATACGGTCGCTACCTGCACCATGATCAATGCCGCAGGCACTCCCTTGCCCGCCACATCACATTTGATGAATGCGTACGTTTCAGGGGCAAGTTTCCGGAAATCAAAGTAATCCCCCGATACCCCTTTGGCGCCTTCATAGTACCCAAAGAACTCTCCTTCCGGGGTCTCTTCCTTCCCTGTGGTCAGTTTCTTTCCCCCCGGTCCCACCTCTAGGGGAATAAACATCTTCTGGACCTCTTTTCCCACGGTGAGGTCCTTGCTGGCGGCCGCTGCTTTCACTAACCCTTGGGTCATCTGGTTGATGGTGGCCGCTAGGTCTGCGATCTCATCCCTTGTCTTTATTTCTATCACATGATCCTTCAATTGTTCCTTGTCTTCCGTGTCTCGAATTACCTCTACTCCTTTTACCAATCTACGGATCGGAATGATAATGATACTGGCGAGAATGAGAGCCCCCACGATACCCAACACCAAGGCCACGAGAGCTATTCCTCCGGTAATGAGGATCAGGTATCTTCTTGAATCTTTCACCTGCTCCAAAATCGATTCGGTACTTACTCCTAACCGAACCATGCCCCGAAAGTATCTATTTTCTCCACGCACCCGATACAGTACCGGCTTGTAAAACGTATAGAAGTTCCGGTCGAAATCAAGAAGACTTGTTTGAAACTCGGGTTCACTGTAGATCTTAGCTCCGATCTCCAGGAGGCGCGCGTTCAACCGATTATCCAGCGTTCGGATTCCCTCCTGCAGATCCTGGAGCCTCCTCCGGGACGTTTCATCCGTCCGCACGGCCAATCCAATAGCTTCATTGGCTAGGGCGTCCAGTTCCTTTGCCAGAGTTCCCACCGCCGCATCCGCAATCGTATTGATCTCCACAGCCAGTAATCCTTCCTTTTCGGATATGTCATCCTTAAACTTGGATACTCCTGGATTGAGGGTAGGACTATCGATCTTATTGAGAATATCGGGATCATTACTGGCCCACACATACCCGAAATAGTTCAAATCCGTTTGTCCCCTACCTGTAATGGTGGCAAACCTGGCTTCTTGCATAGCGGAGATCTGAGCAGGCAATACTCCCAACTCGAGGGTATTTCCACTAGGAAGATAAGTGCGGGCTCCAGAGGCTAAACTTTCCATCAGTACCGAAACTCGCTGAACCAACCCTTCGGCCAGATTCCGTTCCTGATTCCTTGTCATGTAGTACCCTAGAGGAATAGACACCATCAGTACCACGGCAATGATCAGCACCGTGATGAAAAAAGTGAACTTTAACCGTAACCCAAACCCTCTTCGCTTCATAACCCGTAGCCTCTCCCGCTTCACTTCCCAGGGTACCTCTACCCCGGTGAGGATTGCCAGTGCCTCTAACCGTAGTCGCTTTCCCTCCTGGAGAATAGCACCGATACGATAGGTCGAAAATAGAGCCACCATCCCTAGGAACATCACGATCGTCCAGATCACTACTCCATTGAGAGTGATGGAAAAAGGCGAACGTTGCAGTACTTTCTGGATTGGTCGGTACAGGAGACTGTAGTCGCCAAACTTCAACGTTCCCCCTCTTTCCAACTTGAGGAGATCTCGGGCAAAGGCAATCCCTCGTAAAGGATGTTCTACCGCAACCCGATACTCCCCTCCCTGTACTTCCTGGAGTACGGGACCCACGATGGTTCGGTCGTTCCGGACCGTAAATCCACCCTCAACCAGGGTAAACTGGTAATCATACGGTTCCCTTCCATCGCGGTCCAGAATTACCCTGCGGACCAGTCCATCTTCCGCAAATCCCCTTCCCAACAGGGATAGTCGAATTCGACCTGTTTCATCCCGCGTCGCCTCCACGAAACTGATATAGGTGACTGGGATGTATTTGTTCAGATGAACCACTATTGTTTCCTCTGGCCCCACATTTCCTACCGTATCCACTGCGGAGACCCGTATGGCCCAACTTCCATTGTCATAGTTCCGGAACTGGAGGTTTGGGACGGTAGTGGTTAGAGCCCTTCGGAGGGGTCCAAAGGAAACAGGTATGGGCAACAAAGGGTCCTTCGTTTCCCCCACGAATACGACCTCGTACTGGTACTCGGCTACATCCTCGTCCTTAGGAGGATCCCATTCGATGGTAAAGGTATTGGACGCTAAATACCCAAGCTCATCCATGGGGGGACGACGGAATACAACTTTTCCTGGTGGGGTGGTGTCTCGATAAAACCGAACAGTGGTGGGGATGGACCAGTTACCCGCATAATCCTGGGCCGAAACATGAACGTACCATTCCCCATCTTCTGGCGCTTTGAACTCTGCTGTTCGCACATTCTCAAGAGCTATGAGCTTCCGTTCTGGTGAAGGAGTGGAGGAGCGAGTCCATTCATACCAGAATCCTGCAATCCCCGATGAATCCCGAGGAGGGACCAATTGAAAGCGAGCCGTATCCAACCGAGTTCGAACATTGGCCTGAAAGTTCAGGGGAACGACTCCCGGAGGTTGTACGGTGGTATCTGGTTTCAATAGTACGATTCTAGACGTGTCTCCACGCTTATTCTCCCAGAACACGAACAGTTCCTTTCCAAATACCACTGGACGAGGGAACGTGGAAACTCCTGCAATGGGACTCAGATCTTTTTCCACCCAGAGAGCGCCCTGTTTTTGCGCCAGGATGATATGATCGTCCCCTTTCCGATTATCGAACCAGAGGAGGAACACGGTTCCTTTGAAGGGCACGATCTGAGGGAAATTGCAGGACTTGAATCCGGTAGTGATCCGTTCGGGAAGGGTTCTATACGTTCCATCCGGATTAAGTTCCCCGTAATAGATTTGCTTGGATTCTCGTCCGAACCGTCGTTCCCAGGCAATCCCAACTACCCCATTGATGTTAGCCAAATGAGGACGTTGGTTGTCGAATAACCCGGGACGAGTGGTTCTTCCCGGTATCTGTTCTTCGAACCCCGTTAACCACCTTAAAGCTCCCCAAGTCCTTCCCCCATCCCTGCTAGTCTTGAGGTACAATTGGTAGGCCCCCCCTTCCCCTGCCTGTAACGCCTGGAATACTACATACTCCATTCCCTTGTAGGATAGATGGTAGGGTAGAAAGCTCAAGGTAACCTCGGGTTCTGGAGCTAGGGGTGCGAGTTCCGTCCACACAAGGCCGTTCTCCGAAACGGCATACAGAATCGAAAGAATGTCTCCCCGTTCCTGAGTTACGAACAGGAGCAATCCTCCATCTTCCTTTGCGAACAAACGGGGGGCAAGGGTTGTCCGTTCGGTAATTTTCGAGGAGGAGTTCTGAAAGGTTCGTCCTTCATCCTTGGAAACAAAGAAATCGATCTTATTCTCCGATGCGAGGACCGCCACCGTGATGATCCCTTCAGTGGTAACGGTAAAAGAAAAGATGGTGGTTTCGTTCCCGAAGAACCGATAGGGTCCCGCGAACCGTGCGTGTTCGTTCCACTCTCTCCCATCCTTGGAAACGCGTAAAGATAGATAGATCTGATACTCCCCCTCCCGAGTCGGCACAAATTCCTGATACATGAGAACCATTATTCCTCCCCCAGCTCGTACTTGGGGGAATTTACCTCCTGCGGGAGGAACGAATTCTGGATCCTCCCAATAGAGATCCTGAGCCTGAAGAGGACAGGTGATTGATAGGAGTAATCCCAGGAGGAGAAAAACTATCGTTAGATCCTTGATTCGATCCTCCTTTTCAATTCCAATAATGGGGGATAGTTCTTGCTTTCTTTATTCTGAAGAAGCCGTTGCACTATGGCAAGGGCTTCGAAATAGTTACCCTCGATGTACCGTTTCTCTGCCAACCGGTACTGTTCTTCCGCCACACTGGACAACACGATAGACGTCTGCCCCCCCGTATCGATCTGGATTCTATCCTTCAATTCTATGGCTTTTGTGTTTTCAGGGTTCAGTTCGATGGCTCGGTTCAACTGCTCTAAAGCAATGGGAAACTGGGCACGAACATTACCTTGAACGATCCTCAGGGCCGCCCGATACAACTCTTCGGACTCTGCCAAAGCTCTCGGATCCGGAGGGGGGATACGAATCCCCAACCGTATCTCCGCATTGTAGATCGCTTCTTTTAGACCCGCGAAATTGGGATCGATCTGTTCCAAGTCCTTTAAATCTATGTAAGCTTCCTGGGGATTGGTCGCCATTTTAGCCTGGGCTTCCCGAAATTTAGTACGAAATAGGGCAGCAAACCCATCCCTATCCTTCAACTGCGCGATCCGAAGGGAAAGAACGCTGGCCTGCTGGTTGAAAGGGAACGCGAGGAGCACGGTTCGAATCTTTTCCTCCGCTGAAGTAAACGCATCGAGAGCTTCCCTTCGATTCCCCCTTTCCAACAAGGATCTCCCTGTTTCAAAGTCTTTCCGGGCTAGACTCAACAATTGGCTCATCTCCACGTATAGAGGATCGGTAGGAAGGAGTTCTCGGCTGGATTTTACGAATAGGGCAGCTCGAACGAAACCCAACCAATAGGTGATTTCAGGGTTATCCTCTGGTTGGGTAGCTCTCCAGCGGGTCTGTGCCCGGAGAAGGAGGTTTTCCGAATCATCGAAAGCATTCAGGTAGTACAGCCGCTTTGCTTCGTTGATCAGCTGCCGTACCTCTGCTACCACGAGCTTGTTCTCCGCATCCTGGATGGCGGCGTTTAGACTCAAAAGAAGAACATCGCTTTCCCTACGGAACTTTGGATCTTCCTGATAGGAGAGAGATAGGGAAAACCGTTGACGCGCCGCGCCGAGGTTTTCCCGAGCCTGCTCGAAGCGGTTTTGAGCGATGGCGGCCTGGGCGTCTTGAACTCGACGGTTCCCTTCGTTTCGATACCTTTCTGCCAAAAGGATATTTTCTCTAGCCTTCGTCCCGAGGGAAACGGCTCCAGGGAGAACACTCCCCTGGAGAGAACTACGAATATTTTCTGCCCGATTAATCTTCTGACGAATCCTTGGGTCCGAACGAGCCGGGGGAATTTCGTTGTTATACTGGAAGAGGTATCGCCCTACCGCTTCCAACAAAGCTTGCGCAGTTGGAGAGAGTTCCTGAAGGAGAGCGATCGTGCGATCCGGGTACTTTACCACTAACTTTTCTTCCTGCCCTTCTGCAATCTGCACGATCTCCTCTACCCCTTCAAACCATTCGGTGGCCTTTTGGTAGGTTACCAAGACTTCCCGGTGTCTATCTTCCAAAGGGGATAGATCTAACATGGCCAACCTATCCACGATTTCCACTTCGTTCCGTTCCCAAAAGGCTAGTCGATCGGTAAGTTTTCTCGAAATCCGATCTATCGCTTCCAAACCCTCTTTGGGAATAAACGGATTCCCAAGTACTTCCTTCTGAAATGCCTCCCATTCCTTTCTGTCCTCCTGGGTTCGTTCCTTAGTGGTCCGGAGCGAATTCCTAAGAGTTTCCAGAGCGAGGCGTTCGTTGGGTAATGAATCCAGAGAAGATTTCAAAGCGACATACTCCTCTATCAACCCTTGGTACCGACCTATCCCCTTGGAACGTACCACTTGATCGATCCAAAAGGGGATGTACTCACCTACTAACTCCCAATACACGGGAACAGGTCTGTCTCCAAAGAGAGGAAGGGCTTCGAAGTATATCCGTTCTAATCGAGCTAACGTTTGCCTAAGCGCTAGTACCCGTTGAAAGGCCAGGGTAGCTTGTTCCCATTGTGCCTGATCATAGAATGTTTCTCCTTCCTGGTATGCGGTTCGTATTTGGTCTGAGAGGTCGACGAGTAGGGGGAAAAATCTGTCTAAAAGGAGATGCATTGCTGCCCCCCTAATTCCTTCTGGTGTTTTCGAGGAAGCTCGTCCACCAATGATCCGTTGGATGAAACCGAGAAAGATGTCCTCATTGGTCAATCTTCTGATCTGGACGAGTTTTTCGTTCTGATCCTTCAATTCTTCCAGTGATTCTGCAGCGATCTTGAATAAAGCAGACGCACGAGAGAAGGTCTCGAGGAAAGTCCCTAGAGCCGATCTCACTTCCTCATCCTTCCCTTGACGGATCCGATCCTGCAGGTTAGCCGCTAGGGATACGTACTGATTCCTGAATCGTAGAAACTGTTCCGCTGTTTTCCGTACGGTATCCAGAATGGAATAAACCCGAGCTTCCACGATATTGCCATACTTGGCATCTACGAAGAATTCTCTCCCGATATCAAATCCACCCAAATAGAGTTCGATGGCTCTACCATAATCCTTCCGCTCCAAAGCGACCGCTGCTTGAGCCATCAGATCGTTGAATCGATTCTGGTTATAGACGAACTGAGCAGATTCTTTTGCCTTCTGTAACGCAGCTCGGGTAGTTTCATTCGGCGCTGCGTCGAGGGATTCTAGTTCCTTGATGATAGAAAGAGCTTTTTCTACATCCTTCTGCTCATACAAAACCTTGATCAGATCCTCGTATTTATCATAATACTCCCCGCGAATAGCGCGAATTCTTCGAATTAGGTTCTCTGCTTCTTCGATTCGTTCCGGATCCTTTCGAGCAGCTTCTGCCAATACCACGAGGGCTTCGTTGTACCGCTTTTCGATAATCAAACTACGTGCCAATGCGATGGGGTCTTCTTTGACTCCTCCTCCAACGAGCGTATAGGCAGGGAGAAAGAATAGGAGAATGAAAAGTATGAGAAATCGAACCATCCCTCCCATCATGGCACTAAACAGTTCCCCTTTAAATAATAACAACTTTTTATTGCCCCATCATCTAGGTATTCTATCTAGTTATCGGCAGAAACATAAGAGGTTGTATCAGTCTGTGCCGATAATAGATTTTAGGTGTATCTAGGTGTATATTTAACGTAAGAGGATGAAAAAGGTACCCGTTTTTGTAAAGTCTTTCTTCCGTCTCATGGTGTTGGGATGGGGGCTTATCCTAATTCCAGGACTGAGCGCTTCCGAGTTTCAGGACCTTTATGGGGATACCAGCAAGTTTTTCGAGTTCATTCAAGATCCCAATACGGGATTAACAATCTTCCCCATCCTTACCATTCCCGTGGGTGGGGAGTACGAGGGAATGGGAACTGCCTATACGGCGATCGCGAGGGATTCCAGCTTTTTCGACGCCAATCCTGCCGCCTCCTCTTTTCTGGAATATACGGAACTAGGGTTTCTTCATAACAACTGGATCGCAGATACAAACATAGAGGGCCTGGTCTACACTAAGAGAACGGATACTTCGGGATTTGGGATTGCGGCGAAGTTCCTTTACGTACCGTTTACAGGTTACAACATCTGGGGTGAACGCACTTCCGCAGGATACTATTCGGAGACTATCGGAATCTTCAACTACTCTCGAAGCTTCTTCCGGAGTTACGAGTTCTACGGTATTGCAGTAGGTACTAATATAAAAGTAGCCCTCCGACACATTCCTGAATCCATCGCTTCTGGTCAATCTGCCGTTGGCATTATGACCGACATTGGTGCTCTAACCCGGTTCAACTTCCTCAAATTTTACCCCTCCCGCAGCAAAAACGCCTCCTTAGGGGTTGTGGTTAAAAATCTTGGCCCTTACGTGTTAGGAGAACCTCTACCAACATCGGTCACAGTAGGTATCGGGTATTGGCCACTCCGTCCCTGGGCTATTGCCTTCGATGTAAACATTCCGTTCAGCTTTGACCCTTCCCAATATCCAGCGGAACGCTTGAGCTACGCATGGGGGACGAGTGTAGCTATCACGAATTTCTTCACGGTACAGAGCGGCTTTTTACTGAAAGGGGGAAATCCCAGATTCAGCTTAGGAAGCATGGTAGTTCTGGATACTCTCTCCTTCGTAGCCAATTACACCCTCGACATGACTACCCAGTTCACTAACCTGGACCGTTTCAGTATCCAACTGAAGATCAATCTAGGGGACGAGGGACGCAAGGCAAGGGCACAGAAGGTAGAGGATCTGTACCTTTCTGCGGTAGAAGCTTTTGCACAGGGGGATTTCCAGAAATCCCTCGAACTCTGTGATCAAGCCCTAGCCATAGATCCCACCTTTACCCCTGCAAGGGAAACGATCCAAAGTATAGAACGTTCCCTGAAGCTACAAAAGGAAATTGAAGAACGGCAAAGAATCGAGTAGGTCCTCAAGAGAGACTACGAAGGAGAAGGTGATAAAGAAAAAGATACGATAAATCCCTTTGTTGTCCTTTTCGTTTCTTCCCCAAACTACCTTTCTCCAATTCCTTCAAGAATCTCTTACGTTCCTTTTCAGAGAAACGACATTCCAACGCAAATAAAAGACCCCGGGCCTCTTCGAAATCGTCCGGATTTATGGCAAGCTTCTCTCCCCTTCTCCAACGATCCAACAGGTTATCAAAGGAACTTCCTTCCCATTCTTCCAATAAAGCTTCTACGTTACGTATCAGAACACTTTCCTCGAATCGGATATGATCAATTCTTTCCTGTAATTCTTTTGTGAGAGAAACAACTTCTTCCCTAGCATCGTATCGCCTAGCCAATCCTCGAAAGGTAAGGATGCCTGCCAGGAAGGCAAGGACTAGTTCATCGATGACGGGAATCGGATCACGAATCACGTAGGAGAAAAAAAAGTATGCCAACAGAAAGGATAGTGCGGCCAGGATAAACCGTTCTGGGAACCAACGATCCGCTGCCCAGCGTCGAATCGCCTTTTTCAGGATTTCCTGCAACTCTTCCTTAAAAAGATTGATCGATTCGAGCCGCGGCTCTGCGCCATACCGCCCCTCAAGGGAAGTCTTCTTCAGTCTCTCGATCCATTCTAATGTTCCTGCTAGGGGATAGAGGAACTGCGGCACACCGTCCTGAACCCGGATATGGAAGACAAAAATCTTTTCATCCTGCATCAGCCCATCTTCAACCATGAGTAACCTTACTTGTCAAGGTCTTTTCCCTTCCAGTACTGTAAGACAGTGAAAGAGATCAAAACGTTCGACGAATTCTACAGTTCCTTTTACGCCGATCGCTGGCCTTTACTAAAAACCGCTATTCTAAAGCCGGTCCTTTTCCTCCCATTCCAGAAAGAGCTTAAGAAGCCTTACTTTCTGAACCTCGCCTCTTACCTTGCCGTTCGAGCCTTAGGAGAAGTTGGGAATCAAGAAGTCCTTGATCTCTGCGCCGCCCCAGGGGGTAAAACCTTAGTCCTCGCTAGCTCGCTAGGCCCGGAAGGATTCATCGTGGCCAATGAGAGATCCAGTGCCCGTAGGAATCGGTTGAAGCGGGTTCTGGAAGAACACCTATCTCCGGAGAAACTTTCCCGAATCAAGATCACGGGGCACGATGCCGGAAAGTGGGGGTTGTACGAACAGAACCGGTACGACCTCATCCTCTTGGACGTCCCCTGTTCTTCGGAACGTCACCTATTGGAAAAGCCTTCCCATCTAAAGAAATGGTCTACAAACCGTACCATACATTTAGCCCAGCAGGCCTACGCGATGGTTCTTTCTGCCCTCATGGCACTTAAACCGGGTGGGAAGCTCCTGTACTGCACCTGCGCCCTTTCTCCCTTGGAAAATGATGGAGTAATTGAGAGGGTGGCGCAGAAAAAGGGAAAGGAAGTGAGGTTCATTTCTTTGGAAATACAGGATCCGCGAGTCGTCGCTGAACCTACTAGATTCGGGGTACAGATCTTACCCGATTTGTCCAATGGAGCGGGCCCCTTATACCTGGCCCTCCTCACTAAATAGGTTTTTCCCATTCAATTACCCACAACCCACAATACTGGGTTGATCAAGAAGTAAGGTTCAGGTAAGTATCTTTCACCATGCATCAGGATCTACTGTCTACCCTGAATCCGCCCCAACGGGAAGCGGTTACCACCATAGAAGGCCCCCTGTTGATTCTGGCCGGAGCTGGATCTGGGAAAACCCGGGTAATTACCTATCGGATCGCTTATATGTTACAAAGGGGAGTCCCCCAACAGGCGATCCTTGCCATGACCTTTACCAACAAAGCAGCCCGGGAAATGCAGGATCGATTGAAAGCCTTAACACAACGAAAATTGTCCAACCTTGTCGTTTCTACCTTCCACGCTTTTGGCGTGATGGTCCTTCGAAAACATATCTCTCTATTGGGGTACCGGGAAAACTTCAGTATCTACGATACGGTGGATCAGATGGCATTGATCAAAGAAACGGCCCGGGAATTGAAGCTTGACCCAGAGTCTCTGGAACTGGGAAAAGCTCTACGAGTCTTTTCTGCCATCAAGACATATAGGACCTTCTGGGACGCTTCAAACGAACAGTTCAGACCTCTGTACCAAGAGTATCTTTCCCACCTGAAGGCTTACAACGCCGTGGATTTCGATGATCTAATCCTCCTTCCCATAGAAATTTTCATCCGATACCCGGAAGTGTTGGCAGAATACAGGAAGCGGTTCCGCTACATTCTGGTGGATGAGTTCCAGGATACCTCCATGCAGCAGTACGACCTATTGAAATTGCTAGCGGATGGCAGCCGAAACGTCTGTGTGGTAGGTGACGATGATCAATCCATCTACTCTTGGAGGGGGGCCAACTACAGGAACATCGAACGGTTCGAACAGGATTACCCAGAACGAAAAGAAATCAAACTGGAACAGAATTACCGATCTACTAACACGATTTTGAAAGCGGCCAATCGGGTCATTGCGAACAACAAGAACCGAAAACACAAAAATCTATGGTCTAGGGTCGATGGGGGAAGACCGATAGAAATCTGTTATCCAGAGAACGAACGAGAGGAAGGAAAATTCATTTCCCGAACGATCAAATCTCTCCTGTTCACCGAGAGGATTACGTGCGAGGACGTTGGGGTCCTAGTTCGAACGAATAGCCTGTTACGGGACCTGGAAGAAGCCTTCCTTTCCGAAAACATCCCTTACAGGATCTCGGGCGGAGATTCCTTCTACCAACGAAAAGAGATCAAGGACATCCTGGCCTATCTAAGGTTGATGGTAAACCCTGATGACGATGTAAGCTTCCTTCGAATCATTAATACCCCCCGAAGGGGGATTGGTCGAAAGAGTCTTGAGCTTCTGGGAGAAGCTGCACGGAAGCATGAATGCTCGCTCTATTCCATCGTCACCCTGATGCTCCAGAGCAGGGATGCTCCCCTTTCGGGAAAGGTGAAGGAAGAGTTGGCTTCCTTTCTCTCTCTCATCGAGACCTATCGGGAGAAGGCGTTGCATCCTAGACAGTTAGCCCAAACCGTTAAGACCCTTATAACCGAACTCGATTACTGGGGATACCTAGTGCAAGAGTACCAAAAGAACGAACAGATCGCTAAATGGAAGTACCACAATGTAGAGATCCTCCTGCAATCCATCAAGGATTGGGAACAGGATCCTGAAAACTTCTCTCCTGGATTATTCAGTTACCTCAATAGGATCAGCTTACTCACACGGGATGACATCGAGGATGAGACAGAGAAAGGGAAGGTGAACCTGATGACCATCCACGCAGCCAAGGGGTTGGAGTTTCGGGTCGTATTCTTGGCCGGAGTAGAGGAAGGAATCCTTCCTCACGCCCGTTCATTGGAAGAGAATGAGGTAAACCTTGAAGAAGAGCGGAGACTCTTTTACGTGGCCCTCACTCGGGCGAAGGAAAAGCTCTTCATTACCTCCTGCAAGAAACGAAGGATCCTTCGAGACGTACAGGAGATGAACCCCTCTCCCTTCTTAGAAGAGATTCCCCAGGAGCTTTCGATCCTTCACCCCGAAGAAACTCCTCTTACGAGGGAGGAAGCAAAGAATGCCCTCTCTTTGTTGAAACAACGTTTTTCCGAGAGATAGACCATGAAAGGGATTTTCAGATACAATATCCTTATGATCCAGGCAAGAAAAATCCCTTACTTTCTCTTGGTATGGGGGTTGGCCATCTTTTCTTGTTCAGAACCCGAAACCTTGAAAGGGACCGGTTCTGCCACCATCGAACCTGTTTCGGTAAAAGACATCCCTGGCACGGTCCGCATTAAAAAACCCCTCGTGTGGAAAGTAGGAAAACCAGGGGGCACCTGGTACGACACCTATAAGGAAGACCCCAAGAGTTACAACCCCTTTTCAAACCTCGATGGAACCCACACGATCGTGACGAATTTTCTCTTGGACTACCTGTTCGATTACGATACGGATACCCGCACCTGGAAGGGCTTCCTCATCGATACCTTTGAGGTTAAAGTGGACAAGGAACACGATAAGATGGAGCTTATCTGTACCCTACGGAAAGACGTGTATTGGAGCGATGGGGTACAGATGACAGCGGACGATATTATTTTCTGGTACAACGAACTGGAAGGAGATCCAGAGATCTATCCGGTTGGGGCACAGGGGCAGTACGTGCAGATGAACGATGGCCGGAAAGAAAGAATCCTAGTTGAAAAGATCGATACCTTTACGTACAAGTACAAATTTCCCCGCATCGTTCAGAACCCTGTCCTGATGGTGAACGCCTCCAATATCGTGCCCAAGCACGTCTGGGAACCGGTGAAAAAACAAGGGAAAAAGGCCACCCTAGACTTCTGGGGGTTGAACACTCCACCAGAAAAGCTGGTTGGAAATGGGCCCTTTTTGCTCGAGAAGTACGTTCCGGGAGAACGGTTGATTTTTCGCCGCAATCCTCGTTACTGGATGAAGGACGAACAGGGGAATCCCCTTCCCTACCTGGAACGGATTGTACTGACCCTTACCCCAGACACGAATGCCGAACTTCTCAAGTTCCAAAAGGGGGAGATCGAGTCCTACGCCCTCCGAGGGAAAGATCTGGCTACCCTATTGCCTGGCGCAGAAACGAGAAAATACACTATCTACAATGGGGGGCCCGCAGAAGGGTACCCAGCTCTTATATTCAACCAGAACCCCAATACCCTGCCGCCGGAAAAGTTACGATGGTTCACTAACCCCGACTTCAGGAGGGCTATCAGTAGTCTGATCGACCGCGAAACCATCATCAACCAGACCATCAATGGATTGGCCGAACCTCTCTATCATATCATCTCGGAATACAATCGCTTCTACGCACCCGATCTGGCTATCCCCTATACGTACAATCCGGATAAAGCTCGCGAACTTTTAAACAAGGCTGGATTTAAGGATAGGAATGGAGATGGCCTACTAGAGGATTCGGAAGGGAAACCCCTATCCTTCGAAATCATGACTCACAGTCAGGACACGGTGCTCCACGATTACCTCAACATCATCATTACCGACTTGGGTAAAGTAGGGATTCGGGCAAAGCTCCAAGTGGTGGATTTTAACGTGGTGGCGCAGAAACTGTTAAACACCTACGATTGGGAGTGTTGGCTGGCGAGCTTTGGATTCCCCACGTTTCCCGAACAGTGGTACAATGTGTGGCGCTCGGATGGGAATCTGCACTACTGGCATCCAAAACAAAAAACACCCACGGCTGAATGGGAAAAGAAGGTAGACGCTCTGTACGAACAACTCATCTATACGTACGACGAAGAGAAAGTGCGAGAGTTGTACTACCAATTCCAGAAGGTTCTGTTGGATGAAATGGTGATTATCCCCATCTTTCGGCGGTACACCTTCACTGCCGTGTACAACAAATGGGGTAACGTGAATTGGGACATTCGTCATCCGATCGGGGATGGATACCGAAAAGTATTTCTGATGGGAAATGAGTAAAAAGATCCTCTCTTTCTTCAGCGATCATCCCCTTCTCGCCTTCGTTCTCCGTCGAGTGGCGGCGATGATTCCCATCCTGCTGGTGACGATCTTCTTTTTCTTCTTTTTCATGAGTCTTGCCCCAGGGGACTTTTTCTCCACTTACTATCAGAATCCGGAGATCGATCCAAAGATCATCGACCACTACCGCAAAGAGTTCGGGTTGGACCAACCGTTCTACATACAATTCCTACATTGGTTAAAGAAGGTATTGATCGATCACGATCTGGGAATGAGCTTTTCTTATCGACAACCGATTCTGGATCTCATAAAGCCCCGGATGATAAACACGATCCTTCTGAACAGCTTTTCTCTTCTGTTCACATTCCTATTGGCCTATCCGATCTCTTTCTACTTCGCCTATAGACCCAAAAAGAATATCGAACGGGGTGTGAACTTCATTACCCTTATCCTCTACTCCACTCCATCCTTCTTCCTTGCCCTTTTAGGTCTCATCATCGCGGCCGCAACCGGGATCTTTCCCCTAGGAGGAGCAACAAGCGTTGAGCACGATTCTTTCTCATGGATGGGCAAAGTGTGGGATCGAATCTACCATCTTCTCCTTCCCGTGCTGATTGGGTTTTTGGGAGGGTTGGCGGGAAGCATTCGGAGTATGAAAGTTCTCTTGCAGGAAGAGTTTCGCAAACCCTACATAACGGCCGTTCGAGCTCGGGGGATTGACGACGTGGGGGTCATCAAGCATGCCTTCCGAAATGCTCTTATTCCCTTCATCACCGGGATGTCGGATATCCTGGCCGGTCTCATTTCCGGGTCCCTCTTCGTGGAGATTATCTTCGGGTATCCAGGCATCGGGAAACTCATGTACGAGGCCACATTAAGGCAGGATTACTATCTGGTGCTGACCAATATGATATTGGGAGATGTGTTGGTTCTTCTAGGAATCCTTCTCTCCGATATCCTTCTTGCGGTAGCAGATCCGAGGGTGAGAATTAAATGAAACTATTCGTAGGAACTCCCCTAGAAATACCCTACCTCAAGTTCAAGAAACAGAAACTCGGCGTATTTAGTCTAGGGGTACTCTTACTGCTATACACTGCTCTTCTTTTCGAAGGGTTTCTTGCTCCCTATGGTCCCAACACCAAATTTCGGGACAAATCGTACCATCCTCCCCATCGGGTTCGATTCTTCAAAGAGGGCAAGTTCATCGGTCCCTACGTGCACGAGTACGTACTGGTAAATCCCATTTTCAAATCCTACCAGGTAGACCGCTCGAAAGTGCACCGAATCCGGTTCTTCGTACCGGGTGAACCTTATAAACTTTTCTTTCTCATTCCTTCCACCATACATCTCTTTGGCACCACCGATGGTGCACCGGTGTTCCTGTTGGGCACGGACAATCTGGGGAGAGACCTCCTGTCCCGGATGATCTACGGGGCAAAGATTTCCCTCACCATTGGGTTTGTCAGTATCTTCCTAGCCTTGTTCGGAGGAATCCTCATCGGTGGGCTTTCTGGATACATTGGGGGTATCACCGATTGGCTCATCATGCGGTTAGCAGAGATCATCATTCTCCTGCCAACCTTCTACTTTTTCTTGTTTCTCCGGTCCGTCATGCCTTCGGATATTTCTCCGGGACAACGCTTTTTCTACATCACTGCCATTCTAGCTATTCCTAGTTGGGCAGGAAGCGCCCGGGGAATCCGGAACTGGGTCCTCTCCCTGAAGAACGCCGATTTCGTAGTAGCTGCCGTAATTGCCGGAGCTTCCAAGGTAACCATCCTTCTACGCCATATCATTCCCCAGATCCGTCACATTCTGATCCTCAATATCACCTTGAGTGTTCCAGGAATCATCCTCGGAGAAGCGGGATTGAGTTTTCTCAATCTAGGAATCACAGAACCCTCGGTGAGTTGGGGTATGTTGATGAACGCCGCGATGGATATCAATATCCTTCTCCGCTATCCCTGGCTCCTGAGTCCCGCCATCATCATCATCCTGACGGTTTTTTCCTTCTTCGCCTTTGGGTATGCCCTGAAGGACGCTTTAGATCCCAGAACCTGAGGTCGCACCATGAATCCCTCAATCCTACAGATAGAGAACCTCACCACTGAGTTCCAAACCGTAACCCACAGGACTCCTGCAGTGGAAGGTTTGAACCTTACGTTACGAGAGAACGAGATCCTCGGAGTCGCGGGTGAGTCGGGTTGTGGAAAGAGCGTTACGATTCTTTCCGTGCTTAGATTATTGCCCCCGAATGGAGCGATCCACAGGAAGTCGAAAATCCTTTACCAAGGGAAGGATCTCACCCAACTGCCCGAAAAGGAGATGAACTCCCTCCGGGGAAAAGATCTATCCATCGTATTCCAGGAACCCATGGGCAGTTTTAATCCCCTATTTCCCGTGGGAAAGCAGATCGTGGAGGTAATACGAACCCATGAACCTGAGGTACCGGTGAAACAAGCCTTGGAACGGGCTACGGAACTTTTTCGACAGGTTAGGATTCCACATCCTGAGCTACGGATTCAGGACTATCCGTTTCAGTTTTCCGGAGGAATGTTGCAACGGGCTCTCATCGCCCTGGCACTAGCCTGTTCACCCCGAATCTTATTCGCCGATGAACCTACCACTGCATTGGATGCTTCTACTCAGATCGGGATCCTAGACCTTTTATTGGAACGAAAAGAGGCAACGGGCATGTCAATCTTCTTCGTGTCTCACGATCTATCCCTTTTAGAAGGTATTAGCGATCGAATCTGCGTGCTCTATGCGGGACGAATGGTGGAAGCCTGCACCGCAAAGGAGCTTCACACTTATCCCCTCCATCCGTACACCCAGGATCTGTTGGAAGCCGTACCCAGAAAGGGGACCTTCAAGAAGGAAAAACGTCTCTACTCCATCCAAGGGAAAGTGCCCGATCCCCAGAATCGACCCATAGGGTGTAAGTACCACCCCCGATGTTCTAAGGCCTTCGAGCGCTGCAGAAAGGAAGAACCCGACCTTTTTGGAAAAGAATCCCATCTGGTAAGGTGTTGGTTGTATGTCGATGCACATTGAAGTTACTGGATTGGTAAAACAGTACCCCCTGAAAGCTGGACTATTTGCTCGAGCCAAGGATCGGGTTCATGCGGTAAACGGAGTTTCCTTTTCGATTCCCCGAGGACAGACACTCGGGATCGTGGGGGAGTCGGGGTGCGGGAAAACTACCACGGCGCGGCTTCTCCTTCGAGTGGTGGAACCAGATGCAGGAATGTTTAAGTTCGAAGAGGTGGGAAATGTATTCTCCCTACCGGAAGATAAGTTGAAACATGTTCGTTCCCGGATGCAGTACATCTTTCAAGATCCCTACAATTCCTTGAATCCGAAGATGCTCGTTCGAGACATTGTCACAGAACCGCTTCGGTACCGCGGGAGCTCTACCCGGAGGGAACTGGAACGTAAAGCTGCTGAACTCCTAGAGCACGTGGGGCTCTCCCCCGCGGATTCGAAAAAGTATCCCCATGAGTTTTCGGGGGGACAACGGCAACGGATCAGTATCGCCCGGGCTCTTTCATCCAACCCCTCTTTCATCATATGCGATGAACCTGTTTCCTCCCTTGATGTCTCCATCCAATCCCAGATTCTGAACCTGTTGATCGATCTGCAGAAGGAACTGGGAATCACCTACCTATTCATCGCGCATAACCTGGCGGTGGTATTCTACATGAGCGATACCATGGCCGTAATGTACACGGGGAAAATCGTGGAAATGGGACCTTCGGAAGAACTGTATCGGACCCCTCTCCATCCCTATACCCAACTTTTGATCAAGACCCTCGACCCAGAATCCCGGAAAGACCCCTTAGTGAAAAACGATTCCGGAGAAGTACCCAGTTTAATTCATTATCCCATCGGCTGCACCTTCTACCCTCGCTGCCCTCGGAGACAAGCCAAATGTCTAGAGGCATTCCCGCCTTTGGAAGGGGAAGGGACACAGCATCAGGTGGCCTGCTACTTCCCAGGGTGGGACAATGGAATAGCGGATAAGCGATAATAATAGTATTCCCTGCTTGCAACAGGGCTCCCACAGAGAAAAGAGCTATAACTGCCGGTATGTAGAAAGAAAATCCCTAAGCCGATTTATAGCTTCTCGCAAGGTATCCTTGTTGGGGAGAAACACCAACCGGAAATGGTCTGGCTCCGGCCAGTTGAATCCTGTACCCTGGACTAGCAGGATCTTCTTTTCCAACAGTAGATCGAGGATGAACTGTTGGTCGTTCTTGATATTGTACTTCTTTACATCTATCTTGGGGAAACAGTAGAGGGCCCCTTTAGGTTTCGTAGTGGAAACTCCCGGAATACTATTTAGGAGCTCATAGCAAAGGTCCCGCTGTTCCCGAAGTCTTCCCCCAGGTAGTATTAGGTCATTGATGCTTTGGTATCCACCTAAAGCTGTCTGAATCGCATATTGGGCTGGCACATTGGAGCATAACCGCATGTTACTGAGGATATCCAATCCCTCCCTATAATCTTTCGCAATCGCCTTGTTGCCGCTTAAAACCATCCATCCCGCCCTAAAACCTGCAGCCCGATACGCCTTGGATAACCCGTTCATGGTTATGCAGAAGATGTCGGAAGACAAAGATGCGATGGACACATGTTCCACCCCATCATACACAATCTTATCGTAGATTTCATCGGCGAATACGATCAATTGGTGCTCGGCCGCAATATCATGGATCTTCTGTAAAATTTCCCTAGGGTATACACTTCCCGTGGGGTTATTGGGGTTGATCACCACAATAGCTTTCGTGTTTGGCGTGATCTTACCATGGATGTCTTCTATGTCGGGAATCCAATCCTGCGATTCGTCACAACGATAGTGTACCGCTTTCCCTCCCGCGAGGTTTGCGGCTGCTGTCCAAAGTGGATAATCGGGAGAAGGAATCAGAACCTCATCCCCATTGTTCAGTAACCCTTGCATTACCATTACGATTAGTTCGCTCACTCCGTTCCCTATATAGATGTCGTCTACCCCCACTCCGGGAATCCCTTTCTGTTGGCAGTACTGCATGATGGCTTTGCGAGCGGGGAAGATGCCTTTACTGTCGGAGTATCCCTGCGCATTATGCAGGTTGATGATGATATCGTGAATGATCTCGTCGGGTGCGTCGAATCCGAACGGTGCGGGATTCCCGATGTTCAGTTTGAGGATCGTGTACCCCTCCTCCTCCATGCGTTTCGCCTGCTCTAATACAGGGCCTCGAATGTCGTAGCAAACGTTCTCCAGTTTTTCTGACTTGCGGAAGAATCTAACCTCCATGGGCAACCTCCGATGTGTTATACATCCATGCGGTAGCGTCCTGAATGAATTTGGAGAGCACTAAAACCATCAGGTTTTCCTTTAGCCGGTCTACGTATCGGGCCCATTGTTTTAAAGAGTACTTGGACCGGAACCAGTCGCATTGCTCACGTAGGGCTTTCTGTTCTGCGGCGTCTTCTCCCTTAAGAGTGGAAAGAAGATACACAGCAAGGAGGAACAGAATCGGTTCTTCCGAAGTATTCTGAAAGGTCTCCAATTCTGTTCGAGCCTCGGAAAATCGGTGGGCAAAGAGAAGAGCCAAAGCCCAGGAGAAACGAGCCCAGTTCTTTTGTTTTACCTGTTTTTCTGTGTAAAGGGGCTTGTAATAATTGGCTAACCCTTCAGGATCACTCCGTAGTAGGTACGGAACTCCTAATTCAACGGCTAGATTCCGGAACAGTCTAGGAGAGGAAGTCTGTAACGTGTTTGACAGGTCTAAAAGCTTTTCCGCCTCACCCAATACCATGTAGGTATTCATCAAGATTCTTGCTTCCTGTTCGCTGACTCGCTTTCCTTTCTCTAATTTTTCTTCCAGATACTTCTGGATTCCCTTCCAGTTTTCCTCTTCCATCAAAGAAAAGAGTTTCCAGTTTTTCAGGAAATACCCGTTCATCCCTCCAACCACGATAAGGAAAAGGAAGGCTATATACCAGTTCTGACTCCAGAACTGAAGAGCATATTCTCTACCAATGATAAAAAAAGGCATGAAAAAGATGAAAAAGAAGGAAAAAATTAGTATACTATTGAAAAAGATGAAAATAGTCTTAAACTTCACTGTAAAAACTCCAATAATTAGGATAGAAGTTTAATGGAAAGAGTTCCTTGGGTCAACGGGAGTCTTCATGAATAAGATACTCATTTCCTCGATTTCTCCCAATGCCTATTTCTCCTCCCCAGTCTATCTAGACGATAAATACATACTCCTCTCCCAAGATACACCTGTGCGGGAATCTCTATTGAAGCGTCTCCGCACATGGGGATACTCGTACGTGTTTTCCGATGGTCAGCCCACTGCTGCGCCTGTGTTGCCCGCCATCTCAGGTCAGCCAGAAGCTATCACCTTGGATGACGATGTCAAAGAACAAGACCAGTTTAAAACAGCCCAACAATTTTTCAAAGAATTGTTGGATTTCATAGAACGGATATTCACCGACTTCATAACGAAGAATGAATTGTCCATTCCGAGGATCACGGAAAAGGTCAAGGAACTTATTGTCCAGGTAAAAGAGAAGAGAAACTATATCCTTCGACTGGCAGATCTATCTTCCCAAGAAAAAAACTATATCGTCATCCATACGGCAAAGACCGCTATCCTTTCCATAGCGATCGGAATGCAGATGAAGCTCCCCCCCCATAAACTGATCGAATTAGGACTCGCTGCTCTTCTCCACGAAATTGGGATGATTCGCCTCCCTCCCCAACTGTACATGTCCAATCGCATCCTTACACCCGAAGAAAAGAGAGCCATCACGGCCCATCCAATCATTGGTTATAAGATCCTGAAAACCTTCTCTTTCCCTGTTTCCGTGTGTTTAACGGTACTGGAACACCATGAGCACCTGGACGGAACTGGGTATCCCAGACAATTATCCGGCGATCGGATTTCCCTTCCTGCAAGAATCCTGGCCGTAGCCGGTTCCTACGCTGCTTTAGTTTCAAAACGGCCGTACCGTGCGGGAAAAGATGGACACACAAGCCTTTTGGATCTCCTCCGAGGGAAGGGTACCCAATACGATGAAAACGTACTAAAAGCCCTGATCTTTGTGGTTTCCCTGTATCCAATCGGGACATATGTGCAACTGGTCAATGGTTCGAAGGGCGTAGTGGTAGAACCGAACATAGAGAATCCCAGATTCCCACTCGTGAAGATATACATAGCCGATACGGGAGATCCTTTAAAAGAACCGATATTAGTGAAAACCGATACGGAAACTACCAAAATCACCCGGGCTCTCACGAAGGAAGAAATTGTACAGATCCATCCCAATTCGGTGCAGATTTCTAATTGACAGTCGTTCCATTACGGGCTACTTTTTACCCCTATCAATCAAAGATTTTATACATAAGGGGCGTGTATGGTGTTTCCCAAAGAATTGCAGCCTTTGCTATACACCTCCGATCCGGGGCAAATAGTGACCATCCTAGACGCTTTGGAATCCGTTACCAATGGCATGGAAAATCCCGGATTGTTGGAACAAATCAAAGGGATCCCCATGGATTCCCCGCTGCGACCTTACGTCGATCTGATCTTTGCGTTGCAAGCCTTCTACAGGAACGATCCAAAAACAGTGAGCCGATTCCTGGATTCGATTCCTGACTTTACTCCACCTGCTCGATTAAAACCCCTTCTCTCTTTCCTGGCTGGGCTCTCTAAAGATCCGCCCGTAAGTATGGTGGAGAAGGAAATAGTAAAGGCCGTTCAGAATCGGAAAAGCCATCTTGAAACTGCGTTGGAAGAGGCGGAACTATTTCTAAAGCAGAATCAGGAAGAATCCTTTTCCGACAGCATCGCCTACCTCATTCGGGAACTTTACGGAAAATTCCCCGAATCTTCCAAACAACTTGCCCTGTGGGCATTGGAGAAATCGCAGGAAAAGGGATGGGAAGGAAGCTTGCTAGATGGGCATTTGAAGATGATTTTTGGAGAATTGGAAGCTAACCGCTTGAAGGCTGTGTCGTTCCTTATCTCTGGTCAACAGGGGGCTTTTCAAGCTTGGTCCTCATTCCTGATGAAGCTTCTCCTCACAGGGCCAAAAAACGAACAAATAGTCGAGGCTTCTTTACTGATATGGATCTATACGGGCATGCAGGAGCAGGTAGACCTTCAACGAGTGAAAGGTATCCATAATATACTGGCGAAACAGTACCCTACCCTAATGGGAAAGTACCAGAAGGTACTGACCGAATTCACTGCTGCGCGCGGAAAAGTGTCGGCTCCCACACCTCATAACCACCCTGTTCGAAAGAAAGACTCCATTGTGCAGTTGGAACTCTTTCCTTTTTGATGTGTCTACCGAGGAGCGTGCGATGAAACGAGATCTTATGGATAAAGTTATCGAAGGGATAAAAGCCACCTCCTATCCTCTTGAAGGTGAATTGGAACAACAGGTGCGGAAACTCCTTTCCCCCCATCCCTTTGAATCCCTATCAGAACTTACCCACATCCTAAAACCCAGACCACCTTACTTAGGACCGGGAATCTGGCTTCGGGCCATCGGATCACCTCAAAAAGGAGAAGACCATGCATGAGGTAGTAGTAACCCTTCAAAACGGAATGAAAATTGCGATACCCTATGGAACTCCCGTAGGGACTCTAATGACCCATTTCTGTGAGGAATCCAAAGCCTGTCCTGTAGTAGCCTGCTATGTGAACAATGAGCTAACCAGCCTTTCCTATAAGTTAAAATTCAACGCCACGATACTGCCTGTAACCCTCGACACTCCCGTAGGAGTGATCGTGTATAGACGTTCCCTCTGTTTTTTGTTGACCGTTGCCGCCCGGGAACTATTTCCAGGCAAAACACTAACCATAGGGAATTCAATCTCGGATGGATACTTCTATTTCTTTCCCGAACAAGATTCTGTCCCGTCAGAAGAACTTTCCGCTCTGGAGGAAAGAATGAGGGAAATAGTAGACTTGGATGTACCCATTCGCCGAACTGTCATGTCGTATCACGATGCCCTCCAGTACTTTACCCAGAACGATCAGGAAGCTACTGCCGAGCTTCTGGAAACGCGAAACGAGATGAAGATCCCTGTGCACGAATGCCGGAATTTCTTGGACCTAGCCCACGGCCCTCTGGTTCCCTCTACCGGATATTTAAAGCATTTTCTCCTTCAACCCTACGAAACTGGTTTCATCCTCCGCTTTCCCAAACCAGGACAAACACCAGGAATATTCGATCCCTTCAAAGATAGCCCTCTCCTATTCTCCATTTATCGAGAATACAAGAATTGGGGGAAAGTACTGAACGTTGCCACCGTGGGGCAGTTGAACAAGATCATCTCATCTAATGGGATCCAGGAGTTCATTCGGGTAGCGGAAGCTTTACACAACAAGAAGATTTCTCAGATAGCTGACCGGATCGGAGAACGAAGAGGTCAGGTAAAGGTAATTCTGATTGCGGGTCCTTCTTCCTCAGGAAAAACTACCTTCACAAAGAAGCTCGCCATCGAGCTCCGCGTCCTTGGATTTTCCCCGGTAATGGTGTCATTGGACGATTACTTCGTCCCGCGGGAAAGAACTCCCAAGGACGAAGAGGGAAACTACGATTTCGAGGCTCTCGAAGCAATCGATATTCCCCTTTTGAATGAACATCTCCTCGACCTCTTCCATGGAAAAGAAGTAGAGGTGCCCATCTTCGACTTCAAAACGGGGAGTCGCAAGGAAAAAGGACGAACCTTGAAGATCCCTTCCAACGGAATCCTTCTGATGGAAGGAATCCATGGATTGAACGATCGACTTACGCCTCAAATCGATCCCGCCTGGAAGTTCAAGATCTATGTTTCTGCTCTAACCCAATTGAACATCGATGAACACACCCGCATTCCCACTACGGATAACCGCCTCATTCGAAGGATCGTGCGAGACTACCAGTTCCGGGGACACTCCGCGTACAAAACATTAACTATGTGGCCTTCTGTGCGGAGAGGAGAAGATCGGAACATTTTTCCTTTCCAAGAATCAGCCGATGCAGCCTTCAATTCCGCCTTAGATTACGAACTGGGGGTCTTGAAACCGATTGCAGAACCCATTCTGAAGGCTGTCAAACCCCACCATGAAGTATACTCCGAAGCGATACGGCTCCTTTCCTTTCTAAACAACTTTCTGCCCATACCCGTGAAGTTCGTCCCAGAAACCTCGATCCTTCGGGAGTTCGTTGGAGATAGTGGCTTCAAGTACTAGGGAATTCTGGGAATAGGGTGTGCCAGGATCCTTTGTACGTTGGATTTTTCAAAACCTCCCTTAGGAAGGTAAGATACTGGAGACGGGGGATATTTCTAGCGCCGAACCTTGCGAGATGGTTGGTGTATACCTGACTATCGATCAACCGGAACCCTTTCCGGTTCAAAAACCTCACCAAAACTACCAAACCCGCCTTCGACGCATTGGGTTCCCAACTGAACATCGACTCTCCAAAGAACGCACTTCCAAGGGATACCCCATACAAACCGCCCACTAGGTTCTTTTCCTTGTACACTTCCAACGAGTGAGCGTATCCTAAACGATGAAGCTCTGCGTAAGCATCGATCATTTCATCGGTAATCCAAGTACCATCCTGATTCGGTCGAGGGGTTCGGGAACAGGCAGTGATAACATCTAGGAATCGAGAATCCAGCGTGAAAGTAAAGATTCCTTTTCGGAGGATTTTTTCCAGGGATTGGGGTACATGGAGTTCTTCTGGAAAAAGGACAAACCGTGGATCCGGACTCCACCAGAGTATAGGAGAATCCTCCGAATACCAAGGGAATATCCCCTGGGCATACGCGGATAAGAGCATGCCGGGAGATAGGTTGCCCCCCATCGCCACAATTCCTTCTCTAGTAGCCGTGAGGGGGGATGGGAACTGGAAGGTCTCATCCTCTTTTAGGTATGGAAACGAAACCTCTTTTTTTCTTCGACTCATATCGAATTGGATCAGGACAGGGGGGTGAACACGAGGTTACCATCCGCGAGAGAGATTCGTACCACTCCACCGTCCTTCAAGCTCCCAAATAGGACTTCATCAATGAAGTAGGACTTTACCTTTTCCTCCACGATCCGAGAAATGTTCCTCGCTCCGAATTCTTTGGAGTACCCAAGATCCAGGAGGACATCCACCACCTCTTCGTCGACCTTCAGCTCGATGTTCTTTTCGGCCAATTGTTCCTGGAAGATCTTCAATTCCTTCCATACGATTTCCCGCACGACCGGACGGTCCAATCCCCGGAACACCACCACTTTGTCCAGCCGATTCCGGAACTCGGGACTGAAGGTTCTTTCCACCGCATCGGAAACCACGGTTTCGTTTAGAATTCGGTCCCCGAACCCAATGAGAGGTTTGCCTATATCCCTTGCTCCCGCATTGGAGGTCATGATGAGAATCACGTTTCGGAAATCGGCCTTCTTCCCGCTGTTATCTGTGAGGGTGGCATAATCCATTATCTGCAACAACACATTGAAGATATCCTGATGAGCCTTTTCTATTTCGTCCAACAGGAGTACCGCATGGGGAGTTTTCCGAATCGCCTCGGAGAGAAGACCACCTTCCTCGTATCCCACATACCCGGGTGGGGATCCGATCAGCCTTGAAACAGTGTGGCGCTCCTGGTACTCACTCATGTCGAAACGAATCAGGGTAATTCCCAGAATATCTGCCAAACTTCTAGCAAGCTCGGTTTTACCTACCCCGGTGGGACCTACGAAAAGGAAGGATGCGATAGGTTTGTTAGGGTTCCGGAATCCCGCTCTAGATCGTTTAACCGCTTCTGTTACCGCAACCAAAGCCTCGTCTTGACCAAAGATCCGCTTCTTCAATTCCGGCAATAGACTCTTCAACCGATCCCGTTCCGAATAGGAAACACTCCGTTCCGGGACCTTGGCGATCTTTGCCACTATCTTTTCTATATCCGCTTCGGTTACCTCAGGAATTACCGTTTCCTGCCCCTCCCGATACGTATTCATCCGCATCCAGGCACCCGCTTCGTCCATCACATCGATCGCCTTATCGGGAAGAAACCGATCGTTGATCAGTTTAGCGGACAATTCTACGGCAGCCCGAAGAGCTTCTTTCGTGTACCTCACCTTGTGATGGGTTTCGTACTTTTCCTGCAAACCCTCCAGGATCTTCACCGTATCCTCTATAGAAGGTTCCGGCACTTCAATTTTCTGGAACCTCCGAGCTAGAGCCCGATCCTTCTCAAAGAACTTTCGATATTCCTCGTACGTGGTAGATCCAATACATCGAAGGGTTCCCGATTGAAGGGCAGGTTTCAAAAGGTTGGATGCGTCCATTGCACCTCCCGAAACGGCTCCCGCTCCCACGATCGTGTGGATCTCATCGATGAAGAGGATCACTTTTTCTTCCTGCTGTAGGCGGGAAATCACGGTTTTCATCCGCTCCTCGAAGTCTCCCCGATAGCGGGTTCCCGCAATCATCGCGCCCATATCAAGGGCAAAGATTCGATATCCCTTTAAAATATCGGGAACCCTTCCTTCCACGATCCTACTAGCCAACCCTTCGGTAATAGCGGTCTTCCCTACTCCCGGCTCTCCAACTAAAATTGGGTTGTTCTTTAAACGTCGAACCAGTACCTGAATCGTTCGTTCCAGGATATCTTCCCTTCCAATCAAGGGTTCCAACTTTCCCTGAGCCGCTAGCGCTGTGAGTTCTACAGTAAAATCCTTCAGGATGTCCCGCTTTAAAGATGGACTGCTGCGGGAGCTCTGCTGATTCCGATCCCCAACTCTTCCCTCTTCCAACGATTCTTCCTCCTCCCTCTCACCTTCACTATTCTCAGAAAGGGTTTTTCCTTTACCTTGATAGGAACCGTGAGAGACAACTTCGAGAAGCACCAGTCTCTCGAGTCCGGCTTTTTTCAGTAGATAGGATCCGTAGGACTGTTCTTCATCGTAGAGGGATACCAGCACATCCCCAATATCCACTTCGCCCTTACTGGAAAACTCCGTATGAAGGATAGCTCGCTCCAATACATGTTGGAATCCTAGGGATTGAATAGGCTCTTTTTTCTTTGTCTTGGGAATCTTGTCGTTCAGATAGGAATCCACTTCTTCCCGGATGGCATCCGGTTCCAACCCACATTCAAATAGAATCGTCCGGGCTCCATCGAAATGAAGAGCCGCAAACAGTACATGCTCAGCCGTTAAATACTCATGATTCCGCTGCTTGGCCTCCTGATAAGCCGCATTGAGAATGTCCTGCAATTCTTGGTTGATGGTCATAATTCTTTACGCCTTCTCTACCGTACACTTCAAAGGAAACTCCCTGGCCTTTGCCAGTTGCCTTACTTGATACGCTTTTGTCGCAGCAATGTCGTATGGATAGACGCCAATAGTACCTTTCCCTTTTCTGTGTACATCCAACATGATCTTGGTAGCTTCCGCTGCACTCTTGTTGAACACTGTCATGATCACACTGACCACGAACTCCTGCGTGGTGTAATGGTCATTGTGCAGAACGACCCGATACATATCGGGTTCCTTCAGCCGGTCCTTCAGAAGCTCCTGGGTATAAGAATCGTTCCGAACGGAAAAATCATCCTTCCCTGCCACGGTAGATTCCCTCCCTTTCTGAGAGTATATAGTATGCAAAAATGTTCCCGGAGGCAACTATAACCTTATTGACCCATCTCAGGCCTACGGATACTCTTTGCCCTATGAAATCCCAGGTCGTTCTCCTCCATTGTCCTAAGTATGAGCTTGCTACCGTCGAAAACGCGCTTATGAGGGGGATAGAACTCCTAGGAGGACTTTCCACCCTCTTCCGAAAGGAAGAGAAGATCCTCCTAAAACCAAACCTCCTTTACGGTCAGAGTCCCCATCATTGCGTCACCACGCATCCGGTCGTGTTCGAAGGGATCACTCGGATCCTTCGGGAGTATGGTGTGGTGCTTTCCTTCGGAGATTCTCCAGGATACGGGAAACTCCCAACGGTGGCAAAAAAAGCGGGACTTAGTCAAATAGCGGAACAGTACCACTTGTCTTTTGCTGATTTTGAATCTGCCCAATGGAAGGAGATTCAACTCGGTTCCCACACCATACAGATCCCCCTCGCAACCGGTTCCTTGGAAGCGGATGGAATCGTTAGCCTTCCCAAGATGAAGACCCATGGACTTACTCGGATTACTGGTGCGGTAAAAAACCAGTTAGGATGTGTTCCAGGCTTCCATAAAGCAGAGTTCCACGTCCGGTTTCCCAACACCGAATCTTTTGCTTCCCTGCTCGTGAAGATCAATCTTCTACTGAAACCGAGGCTTTACATCATGGATGGGATTATGGCAATGGAGGGGGAAGGGCCGGGCAGTGGCGATCCTGTTCCAATGGAGTGCCTTCTCTTGTCCGAGGACCCTGTGGCCTTGGATGCCACATTTTGCAAGCTAATCGACTTGGATCCCCTCTTTGTGCCCACTATTCAAGCCGGAGAACGATTTGGCCTAGGGACAGCACAGGAAGAAAAAATCGAACTTTTAGGAGATCCCTTGGAAAGCTTGAAACGCTCGAGTTTCAAAGTAAAACGAAACCCGCCTGTACCGGATGTAACGTTCCGGGCTCTCCATCCTATCCGAAACTTGCTTCTCCCCCAACCTAGGATCGATCCAGAGCGATGCAAACGTTGCGGAATCTGTGTCGAGGCGTGTCCAGTTTCGGGGAAGGCCCTTGCGTTTTCTAACGGGAAGACCCACATCCCAGTTTATGATTATGCCCTTTGCATCCGATGCTTTTGCTGTCATGAGATGTGTCCCCATAGAGCGATCTATATCCATACACCCTGGTTGGGGAGACAAGTCCTCCAGTTTTTAGGAAGAGGACGCACGGTTCCGGAAAAAGGATAGACTTCTCCAAATCCGGAATCTCCGAACGTATCCACAGGTGGGAGGTAAGTAGGGAGAAAAAAGAGCCTGGTATAGAGTCACTTTACGACATTCCGGGCATACTCGGAATCTAGAATCATACACGGTACAGAGATGAGTTGCCAGATCTAGGTATTCACAGGGAGAACTATACTCCACGATCACTTCCCCCTGCTTACCCCGATGACGCACAAAGCAGCATAGACCACAACGATTACAGTACTCTTCCCAACCCAAAACGACTCCTTCTCGTCATTTAGAATAGAACTAGTACTTCAAAGGCCCGAAATAACCAATTTCATCCTTACCGCTCCGTTGGATCAGTCGGGCTTCCACCTCCACCGGGATATACCGTCTTCCAAAATCGGTATCCTCCCGCGAAGTGTATTTTAATACATACAGTCCTTCTTTTTGTCGAGAGAGGTCTTCCCCAAGACTCAAAAGACCCTTAGGATCTGTGTAGCGGTAGGATTTCCCTCCTGTTTCCCGTGCAAGGTATTCCAACTCTCGACTAGTACCATCGGAAGTCACATAGATAGGATAGAACACGATGCCATTGTTTCGCATGTATGCAAGGGACTCATTTAGACCAAAGTTCTTGAACGCAAAGTTAGGTAACTCTCCAGTGGTGAGGAACAGGATGGCCTTACGCAATCGACTGGTCAATAATTCCGTTGCAGCCAACCGCAACCCGAGATCGAAGGCCCAGAGGTTGGAATACGCAATAGGAGCATCCATCACTCGTTGGGGAAGCAGATTCAACCGGTTCTGGGGACCAAACACAATCGCGGGAGTCGTAGAGGCTGAAACGACTCGAATATCTGCTTTTTCCCCTAAAACGCGTATCAATTCCTGGCCAACTCTTCCCAGGGTTTCCCGTAGCTCCCCCGCTTTCAACGAACGATCGATTAGAAGGATGATATCCAATCGTTCCGAACGGGAGGATGCAAAGATAAGATCCGTTTTCCCCACCCTGACCTTCCGTTCGGTAATGATGAAGTTGGATTCCCTCAGACCAACGATGGGATTCCCGAATCGATCGGTTACCCGTACTTCTATCGATACTTCTGGATGGGAGGAAGAATCCACCCGTTGAACCCGCACGGTCAGGCCTGTATACAACTCGGATAGTTCCGTAAGGATATGGATGGAATGAGCATCGAAATCGGCAGCTACGAGATTCCCATTGACGTCTGGAGAGGCAAGTAAAATCCGCTTCGCCTGAGATCCATATTCGACGAAGGTATATAGGTTATCGGTTTCCACCTCGTAACCGAGAAGACGATTCCCATCGGAGATGAGAATCAAGTTTCCCATCCGTTCGAGCCCTTCTGGCGCTTGCAATTTGCCTTTCAGAAGAGAGGTAATATAGTTCCCGTTCAAATCGAACACGGCGACAAGTTTTCGATCTCGGTCGGCTACGAAGACCTTTTCCTCCTTCACCAATATTCCCGTTGGGGTAATGAACCCTTCGAAGAACTCGGAACGTTCCCCAAAGGAGGTGAGGAACTTCCCTTCCCGATCGAACTTGGATACCCTTCGGTTTCCCACCTCACTCACGTAGATATTCTCTACTCCATCCAGGGCAAGGTATTGAGGTCCCAAGAGGGATCCCGGGCTTCTTCCTCTTCCGCCGATCACTCTTACCTTGTTTCCCATCGTATTGCATACGGCGATCCTATCCCCACGAAACTCAGATACGTATACCAATCCATCCCGGCCTTCCACTGCATCGAACGGGTGATCTAAGCCCTGGATTCCCCCCCGGAGGGAGCGAAGGGGAACACCGTTCACATCCAACAGGGTAACTTCGTTCTTCACGTAGGAAACCACATAGAACGAACCATCTGAACGGGGCCTCACAACTGTGGGTCCCTTGAAAAACACATTTTCTCCCCGCACCCCCTCTATTTCGGTAGTAAACACCCATTTGGCTTTAGGTCGCAGCTCGCGCCGCAACCCCCGGCTGGACTCCAGAAGTTCCACCCAATTCTGGAGGAACAGGTCCTTATATCCAGTATTCAATACCCCTTTCAATTCCGCTATCCCCGCATCCTCGAACCCGGACTGTAGGTACGCTCTTCCTAACCAGATACGGATTAGCGGTTCTTCCGATCGATACGTAAGGGACCGTTTGAAGGAGAGGATCGATTCGTTCAAGTATCCCTTGTGAAACGCCTCCACTCCCCAGCGGAACTCCTCGTTGGCTTTCACCGTATTTAAATCGATCTGTTGGGCGAAACCGACTATACTACGTATGCAAACCAAAGAAAGAACGAGAAGGCGAGTGTTTTTCACTTTTCCGCCTCCATCACGGTTTTAAGGTGTTGTAGGATTTCTCTGTTTTTGGGAGCGTATTCCAGCGCTTTTCGGAGAAAGAGTCGCGCTTCCTTAAAGTTACCCAGTTTGTAATGCACCCACCCCAACGAGTCCAAGTATGCGGGATTCTTCCCATTTCGCGCGACTGCTCGTTCACAAAGACTTAAGGCAGTACCCAGCCTTTTGTTTTGCTCCGCTAGAATATACCCAAGAGAATTCATGGCATTCGTATTCTCCGGTTCTAGTTCCAACGCCCGTTCCAATAGCTGAATACTTTCCTCAGGCTTACCCTGCATGTAAAGTACATAGGCGAGAGCACTGTATACCTTTGCGGATTCGAAGCCTTCTTCCAGAAGCTTACGAAACTCGAACTCCGATAATCGATACCGTTTGGTTACCGCATAGATGAAGCCGAGGATCATCCGGCTTTGGTACAGATGGATCAAACCAGATTCAGAAGATACCACTTGCTCCAAGTACAAAAGCGCTTCATCGTATTTTTCCAGTTTCGTGTAACACAAACCTAAATAATAGGATAGTTCCGGATGAGCCATCGATCCAGAACGGATACTTAAGAATTCTTTCAAGGCTGCTTCGTACCGTTTGTTCCGGTACAACCGGACACCTTCTAAAAAACCATCTTTACTCTTCATGCAGTTTGAACGGTGCTCTTCTATACCGTTCATCCTCCTTCTCCGTCACAGGATGAATGAAAATCGGAGAAATGGAAAGGTACCCTTCCCGTACCGCTTCCCAGTCAGAGCCATCCATGGAAAGAGTTTCTACTTCCATCCCTTCTATAAAAAAATACAGGTGTCGGTCGGGAGCCTGAAACTCCACCAACTTATCATGGTAGATTCTTCGACAGGGATGGGTTGTACGGATCCCTCTATAGGAAGGTTGATTGGGAGCATTGATATTGGCAAAATGATTCTTATCCCACAACCGAAGGAAGGTTTCGAGATTTTCCCTGATGAAAAGGCTCAAAGGCTCGAAATAGAAGGGATCTTTGCTACTATCCACCGAGAGGGCCAATGCTGGTTTACCCATGAGAACCGCTTGCCTAGCCGCCGCGGCGGTTCCCGAATAGATGAGATCGGTTCCCAAGTTGGGACCTATATTGATTCCCGAAATCACGATATCCGGTTGAGGAATCTTACCGCTCAACAAACCAACGATGACACAATCGGCAGGAGAGCCACTGCAGGAGAACACCCCTTCCTCCATTTTCTTCAGTTGTATAGGCCCCTTCAACGTAATTCGATGGGAAGTTCCACTCCGCTCACCATCGGGCGCTACCACAAATACCGTATGATGGGTCCCGAGTATATTCTTTAAGCTCTGCAATCCTGGGCTCTTAATACCGTCGTCATTGGTCAATAGGATGTTCATAGAGTTTACAGAATCTGGGCTCCCGAGGAAGGGGTACAGAGAAAGGATATAGCTTTGAATCCAAAGATCCGCTCATACTCCTCCAGATGCTTTTTAAACTCCTCTAATGCATTCTCGTAGAGTAAGGTAATAATGCAACCACCAAAACCCGATCCTATCAGCTTGGATCCCAGTACTCCTTCGGTCTCCAACGAACGCTTCACCAACCAGTCGATTTCTGGACAGGATACTTCGAAAAGGTCCCGAAGACTCTCATGGGAACGGTTCAGCAATTTGCTCAATCCTAGAAGATTCCCATTTCTCCGAAGGATTTCTTCCGCTTCCTTCACGCGATAGTTTTCTTCCACGATATGGAGGCACCTTCTTCGAATACTCTCCGGGATCAATCCCATGCTTTCCCGAATATCCCTCGGGGAAAAGTCGCGCAAAGAAGCTCCTGGCTTCTTACGCTGGAGTAATTCCAGACATTTCTCACAATCTTCCCAACGTTGGGATAGCTCTTCTTCTACTACCGATCGAGGAACTTGCGAATTGGTAATCAGAAACTTCACGTTCCCCATTGGAATGGGAACATACTTCCATTCGAGAAACTTTGTATCTAGGATGATCCCTTGTTTTTCTTTACCTAGGAGCGAAGCGACGATCTGTACATATCCACATTTCTTTTCTAGAAAAGTGCTTTCCGCATAATGAACGAAATCGATCAGCCTTCGGTCTGTCACCGAAAAGTGGAACAAATGCTGCAATCCTACCGCCATTGCGGTAGCAATGGCGGTAGAAGCACCCAATCCAATCCCAGAAGGGATGTCTCCCGAGATTGTAACATTTAGCCCCTTGATGCCAGAAAAGCCTGCTTCAAGGAACGCTTGAATGACCCCTTTCAAGTAGTTGGCCCAACGATCCTCTTTTTTATACTTTAAATTGATCAAACTGGTGCGTTTACGTTCACCCAAATCCAGCGCATAGAAACGAAGGGAACTATCCTTTCGAGTAGAGATAGCCATGGTAATAGTTCGATCCATGGCGAAAGGCAAAGCAAATCCTCCGGTAGATTCCGTATGCTCTCCCAAGAGGGTCACTACTCCCGGTGCCTTGGCTATAATATTCGGTGGGTTGCCGTATTCTTCGGAGTGTACAGAAACAAGGTCTTTCATGTATACACAACCCCCTACTATCTATAAAAATAGAATAGTACTATATTAAAGGAAATTCTAAAACAATTCAATGAAAATGTAGGTTCTATGAAGACGGTTCTAACAGTGTTGTCCAGCATTCTGCTTCCGTTAGCCCTTCCCAACGACTACTTTCTCCATGGGAACCCGTGGATCGGAACCTTCTGTTTAGCTCCTTTATTTTTCGCCCTATACCAAACAGAATCTTTGGGTGAAGGGATGCTCCTTTCTGCCCTATTTGGGGGTATCTCCACCTTCCTTTCCAACTACTGGCTCATGTTTTTTAAAGATTACGCGTTTCTAACCATTGGTTCCGTTACGCTGGCTTACTGTGGAGTCTATGCAGTGTGGGGTGGTTTCTTCTGGCGTTTCTCTAGACCCCATCCCTACCGCCCATTCTATATGGCAGCGATTTGGACTCTATTCGAATTTTTCAAATCCATCGGATACCTTGCTTACCCATGGGGGCTTATCGTGTATCCCTTCAATGAATTGCTTCCTCTCCTGCAAATTGCTGATTTGGGGGGTATCTGGACCCTTTCGTTTCTCTTTTCCTTTGGGAACGCCTTCATTGCCGAACTAGTGGTTAGTAACAGCGCTCGGCCTTCAAGGGAGAAACTCTGGTACGGAATCTTTTTAGGAGCCACTATCCTTTTGTTCCTTGGGTATGGATACTATCGTATGGGGACTCCCATACCCGAGATCTCCCGTCTAAGAGTAGTGTTGGTCCAACAAAATATGGATCCATGGGAAATGGGCAAAGAGATAGACAACCTTCGGATCCTTTTGAAGCTATCCCGAAAAGGGATCCAACAGCTGGACGGGAACGCAAACCTTGTGGTATGGAGTGAATCGAGTCTTCCCCGACCCCTTCAGGAGAACCGGCAATTCTATCAGCGAGTGCCTCCGGAAGAGCCCTTCCTGCAGCTCTTGAAACAGTGGAATGCGTATTTTCTCATTGGAAACCCTGTAATCCGACGTACGCAGGACCGAAGAGAAGTCCAGAACGGTGTCGTCCTTTTAGATAGCTCAGGAACGATTCTGGATACCTATGGGAAACGCCATCCTGTTCCCATGGCCGAACACATACCCTTCTATGAGCTACCTATTGTCCAAGCTTTTTTCAAGAAAGTGATTGGCCTGGCGGGAATCTGGGCCTTAGGAGATAAGGATACGATCTTTCAGATTAGTACCGAGGGGAATGCGATCCGATTTGGAGCACCCATCTGCTTCGAGGATGCCTTTCCCTACCTCTGTCGACGATTCATCCTTGCCGGTGCAGATCTATTGATAAACGTTACCAACGACGCTTGGTCCCGAAGAATGTCGGCTCAGGTACAGCATTTTGTAGTTGCTCGATTTCGATCCATTGAAATGAAACGGATCCTTATTCGAGCTACCAATGGGGGAGTTACTTGCGTGATAGGACCCTTTGGAGAAGAAATCGCTTCTTTACCGATGTTCCAGAGCGAAGTGCTTCCCATAGAGGTGCCCATACGAAAAGAGGGTACCAATACCTTCTATACCCAGTGGGGAGACTGGTTCCCTCTTCTCTTGTTTGCCCTGCTTTTAGCCACGCTTCTCGGGAAAAACGACGTTACCCGAAAGAAGAATCCTTTTGGGGAATGATCAATCCTTGATATTGTACTTCTTCTTGAAACGATCCACCCGGCCCGCGGTATCTACCAACTTTTGCTTACCGGTGAAAAAGGGATGACAGTGCGAACAGATTTCCACCCTTAAATCCCCAACGGTGGTGCGGGTTTCGATTACGTTTCCACAGGCACAAGTTATTTTTGCAGGCACATACTTCGGATGAATATCCGGTTTCATGATCACCTCACTACTCAATCTATGATTTTATTACATCTCCGTTACGGTCGAGGTATTCATCGATCGCAGGAATGCCTCATTATTCTTGGTTTTCTTCATCCTGTCAATCAGGAGCTCTATGATCTCCACATCGTCCATCGGGTTGATTACCTTTCGAAGGATCCACATTTTGTTCAATTCTTCCTCTGTCAAGAGAAGTTCTTCCTTCCGGGTACCCGATTTCTTTATATTGATCGCAGGGAACAATCTTCGGTCCGCTAGACGGCGATCCAGAATCACTTCCATATTCCCCGTTCCCTTAAACTCTTCGAAGATCACTTCATCCATCCGGCTTCCGGTTTCGATAAGAGCTGTAGCGACGATGGTAAGACTTCCCCCACCTTCTATGTTTCGGGCGGCTCCAAAGAACCGTTTGGGTTTATGAAGGGCATTGGAGTCCACACCCCCAGAGAGGATCTTTCCAGAAGTAGGAACCGTCTGGTTATAAGCGCGGGCCAACCTAGTGATAGAGTCAAGGAGAATTACCACGTCCCGCCTATGCTCTACCAGCCTCTTTGCTTTCTCCAAAACCATCTCGGCTACCTGAACATGCCGAGAGGCTTGCTCGTCGAAAGTAGAGGAGATCACCTCTGCCTTCACGTTTCGTTGCATGTCGGTAACCTCTTCCGGCCGCTCATCGATCAGTAACACGATCAGATACACCTCGGGGTGATTTAAAGTAATGGCGTTGGCGATCTTCTGGAGTAGGATCGTCTTTCCTGTACGGGGGGGGGATACGATCAAGCCTCGTTGCCCTTTCCCAATAGGGCAAAAAAGGTTGATCATCCGGGTGGAAATGTCCCCATCAGGAGTTTCCAGGTTGAGTCGTACATCGGGATACAGGGGAGTCAAGTTGTCGAACGGAATCCGCTGTTGGGCCACGGCCGGGTCATCGAAGTTAACCGTTTCCACTCGGAGCATGGCAAAAAACCGTTCCCCTTCCTTAGGGGGTCGGATCTGCCCATACACCGTATCCCCTGTTTTTAAGTTGAACAGCCGGATCTGCGAGGGGGAGATGTAAATATCGTCGGGGCCTGGAAGATAACTATTCTGGGGAGATCGGAGGAACCCGTACCCGTCGGGAAGGATTTCTAAGCTTCCATACGCATAGATAGCTCCGCTCCGTTCTGTATGAGCCTTCAGAATCGAAAAAATCACTTCTTGCTTTTTCAAGGATAGAAGGTTTTCCTGGGGTACTCCCAAATTGGAGGCCAACTCCCGCAGATCTTTCATGCTCATGGTAGTTAAGTCATTGATGCTGAGGACAGGAGCCCCACTTTCCACTGAGCTATTCTGTTGAGATTCCCGGTTGTTATTGTTTTCTCCACTTCGATGGGAGTGCTTCTTTCGATCGAAAAACCTTCCCTTTCGATTCGCCTCTTCGCCTTCGCCAATGGCAGGTTCAACCGGTCCTGTGCTAGAAGGTATGGGGGGGATTTCCTTATCATATTCACTGACAGGCTTTATCGTTTCTTGTAGTTCCACCGCTCCCGTGTTTGTGGTTTCCCAATTCTCCTTATCGGAAGTCTCCTTCATTGATTCCTTGATTAATTCTACCCGTATCTTTTTCTTTTTATTGTGTTCCTTCCGTGCCAATAAAAGAGTTTTAGCCGGATCATTTTCTTGCTTTTCCTCAGGAGGGACTTCCTCGTCTAAAAGTCTCTGATCATTCTCCATATTGTTCTGCGGTTGGGATTCCAGGTTGGAAGGGAAAGATTTCTGTTCTTCACCGTTGTCGTTCGAACTCGAACTTAGATCCAATTCATTTTGCCCTTGCTGTGTTGGGGAAGGTATAATCGTCCCATTGTCTCCGTTGGTGGGATTCCGTTTTTTACGGAAAATTGCCATGTATTTCTCCGATTAGATTAGGATTTATGTAATATTAGATGCATGAAGCATTGTCCGATTGAATGATCTAAATAGGCCTATATCGGAAAAAACTGTTCACATCAAATATAGGCATTCAAACGTTCAATGTCAATATCGAACTCCTTGCATACACAACTCTCTAGAAGCAGTAGGGAAAGTATGGCTGATTTCTTTCGGATTTCTTGTCTTGAGCCCGTAACATGGATCCTTTCCACTCGCAGGAAGCCGTTAAGCCCTGCAAGAGCGATGAATACGGTACCCACGGGCTTTGCTGTTGTGCCGCCCGTAGGCCCCGCAATTCCTGATACTCCGATACCCCATTGGGTGTTACCCATTCCCATTGCCTGTTGAGCCATGATGGTAACGGTTTCTCTGGAAACAGCTCCGTTTTCCAAGAGCACACGCTCGGGTACGCCAAGAAGATGTACTTTCGCTTCGTTGCTATAGGTGATTACCCCTCCCCAGTAGACCTTTGAACTTCCGGGAATATCAGTGAGAAGGGTACCAATCAAGCCACCCGTACAGGATTCCGCAGTACTTACCATCTCCTTCCTATCGATCAGTCGTTTCACCAGATTCTCAACCCAGGGTACATTCCCGAAACGAAGAAGTGCCCTAGGAAACTCTCGATGAAGTTCAGGAAGGAAGTTTACAGGATCCACTCCATCCAATCCGTCTTTCCGGATGAATACAGTTCTATCTGCGTAGATCCGGTACTGTGGCTCTGGGAGTTGCCGTTCCCTAAAAAACTCTACAACCCTTTGGGGTGTTAGGAGAATCGAGGTGAACTCAGACATTCTGTATCATCTTCTTCAATTCCTGAAGAGGTAGTGAAAAGATATCGATCCTGTCGCTTCGTTTGATCATCTCGCACTTTCCCTCGAAGGTCACGCCATCCGCTATCTTTAATTTGGCCGTGCGAATATTCCCGTAGATCTTGCCCGTAGAAAGCATTTCAACCTTCTCAGAAGCTTCGATATTCCCGTACACAACTCCCCCAATGATAATGGAGTTGGCTTTGATTTCTGCCCGCACCACCGCACCCTCTTCTATGAAGAGGAATCCCGAAGATTCGATGGAGCCCTCAAATTTTCCCTGTATTCGCACTGAATGATTGAACTTCAAGATTCCTTTCAGAACAGTGTTCTTCCCCAATTTAGAGCGCACAGGATTCTGTTCTGATTCGTAGAAGGGTGCTGCCATGGATCGAAACTCTCCCCTAACTAAAAGTAGATCTATTTTGTTTTCATCACGAAAACGCCATCCCAGTCCTCGGGTGGGGGATTCTGAAGGTAAAATTTACACCGCTCAATGTATACTTTTGAAGGGCCGTCCTCTGGATCGATTGCCAGTGCTTCCTCGAACGCCTGTAACGCTTTGGCAAAATCCATCATCTTATAGTACCTTCGACCTTCGGCAAATTTTTCCAACACTTTCTGCTTTGCCTCTGTAATCAAAAGCACCTCCCATCTACCCTTTTCCAGATCCCTTGAATGCATCGAACTGTCGCTGGTACCGTTCTTCTAACTCTTTCAACGACACTTCTTGTTTCCGAAGATCATTTTCATGACCTTGTAACTCGCGGATCCGCATGTCCAGCTCTTCGAACTTGGTTTGGAACTGGGCACACTTCTCCTTGATTTTTAGTAGCAGTTTACGCATCTGCTCCCGATCTTCCAGATCGATCGTTTCCAATTCCCTAACCAACTCCTCTATTGGGCGACGAAGCTCTTCGACAGCTGATCCCAACAAATGATTCACCGACTCTAGCAGAGATATCCGCCTTTCTCTTTGGAGCATTTGATCGGTAAAATCCTTATGCCGCAACACCGCTTTAATTCTGGCCAAGACTTCGGAAAAGTTGAAAGGTTTGGTGATATAGTCTTCTACCCCCAGTTCAAACCCCTCGATCTTGTCTTTCACATCATCCATGGCAGAAAACATGATGATAGGGATAGACCGAAACTCTCTGAACTCTTCGTGCTGTTTCAAGATACGGGTAACTTCCCAACCGGAAATCTTCGGCATGATGTTATCCAAGATGATTACGTCCGGTTTAAAGGATCGCACTTTCTCTAACGCTTCTTCCCCATCCTCTGCCTTCTCTACCTCAAAACCTAGTTTGGATAGCATAACGTCGAAAAAATCTAGATTGATCTGTTCATCGTCTACGATCAATATCTTTGACTTTGCCTTCATTTACTTCGCCTTACTATTCTTTTTTTTAAGTACAACACCTGTCCCCAACAGTATCACGGATACCCCTATACTGACAAAGGCAAACCAATCACCCCATTTAGTATACAGGGTTTGTGTTCCTGTGTAAACCGGAACCTTACCGATTAAAAAACCTTCCGTGTAGGGTTCCAGTATTTGCAGAATCCTTCCATTGGGATCAATCACACAAGTCATTCCTCCATTGGAACACCGTACCACACTTCGCCGGTTCTCCACTGCTCGGAATACTGCTTTGCTCATGTGTTGCATCGCTGCGGCCACATGCCCAGACCAGGAATCATTGGTGAGATTGATGATCACCTCTGCTCCCCTCAAAACAAACTCCCGACTGATATACCCAAAAGAATCTTCGAAGCAAATAGGGGTAGAGAAAGAAACGCCTGCGGCATGAAATACGGTGAACTCCTTTCCAGGTTCCCAAAAATGTGTATCCGCTTCCTTTAGTTTCCTGTAAAACCAAGGGAAAGTGCGTTCATAGGGGAAGTACTCCGTAAAGGGAACCAGATGAGTTTTTCGGTAAATGGATTGGATCTTTCCTTGGTCGAACAACACAGCCGCATTGTAATCTACTCTGCGCAAGTTTCCAAAACGATCCTTTTCTAATCGACCGTCGTCATTTCCGAAGACGAAAGGTACAGTTTGCTGAGAAAGAAATGTCCGAAGCTCTTGCACAATATCGTAGACATCGGGATCTTCTCGATACCGAATGTGCCAATCGATCCCTGGTACAAATGCGGTTTCAGACCAGACGACCAGCCCTGGTCTTTCCTTCAACGCTTCGTTACTCAACCGAATCAAGCGTTCGAGATTCTGTCGGTACGCCCACACTCCCCCCTTCCATGGATCGATGTTATGCTGGATTAACGCAATTTTCCACTCCCGCACTGAGGTATAATCGATCCTGTGGATCCAACCGTACACCAGAGTCCCTAGCAGAAGAATACCGTATCCGACGCTTTCCTTCCAATGGTTCTTTAGAAATAGAAAA